>OBXV01000049.1_pt1 | contig 177044 bp, 163 predicted proteins | sample 1495451 | NCBI WGS metagenome assembly OBXV01 (sample SAMEA2580178, study PRJEB22360) | human gut metagenome | biome: human gut; feature: human-associated habitat; material: faeces | place: Denmark | collected 2008/2010 | reverse complement strand
GTATTATTGGGAATCCCAGCTTAAATCATAGATACCGTAAGGGATTTTATTCTTTATCTAAAACTTTGCAACAGAACCGAGACGGTTTACATTCAGCCTACCCAATGGACTGCAGTTGAAACTTTTGAACCTTCTATCATTGCTGAGGTGTCAGATCCAATTTTTGAACTTACACCTATTACAGGAACAGAAACCTTTACTGCAGACGTGTCAAACCGCACATTTGAACAAACACCGATCGAAACAGGTAAAACAGTTTATACAGAAACGATCGAAACACCAGAAACACAATGGCAAGCCGTAGAAACAGGCAAAACGACTTACACAGAGACGGTTTACAATCAGCCTACCCAATGGACTGCAGTTGAAACTTTTGAACCTTCTATCATTGCTGAGGTGTCAGATCCAATTTTTGAACTTACACCTATTACAGGAACAGAAACCTTTACTGCAGACGTGTCAAACCGCACATTTGAACAAACACCGATCGAAACAGGTAAAACAGTTTATACAGAAACGATCGAAACACCAGAAACACAATGGCAAGCCGTAGAAACAGGCAAAACGACTTACACAGAGACGGTTTACAATCAGCCTACCCAATGGACTGCAGTTGAAACTTTTGAACCTTCTATCATTGCTGAGGTGTCAGATCCGATTTTTGAACTTACACCTATTACAAGATCAGAAACAGTGATCACGGACGTACAAGATCCAGAGCAAGATTTGACAGCCTATGATGATATCACGAAACCAACGCATATCGAAGGATCAAAAGTGAAAGTGATCGCTGAGGTGGATCAAAAAGATCCCGCTCAAAAAGATTCCACTAAATCTGACAAACACGATATCACGAAGGCTACAGCTGACACAGACGAAACAAAAACGATCGCTTTGATCGCAGGAAAGAGCAGCACATACGATCAACCGGCTAACAAGATCCAAGCAGATCAAAACGGAGCAGAGAGCAAAACAGACACTGATAAAATGATTACTGAGATCGCAGGCGTTTCAAATATCGTAGCTTTACCAAAAACAGGCGAAACTGACAGCTTGCTATCTAGTGCTTTATCAGCGATTGGCTTAACGCTTGTTGCAGGAGCCGGAGTACTATTTTTCAAACCTAGAAAACCAATCGGAAAACACTCAAAACGATAAGAAAAATCTCACTTTTGGGCTTTTCTTGTATCAAGGAGTAAACTACAAAGGAAATTAGGGGGATAAATATGCCAATGAGAAAATACACGCAGGAACAGATCGACAGTGTGGTAAAACAAGGCCGCATATATTTAAACGAGGGCGACTACTTACATACTGCTATTAAAAAGATCGTCAGTGATTTAGTACCGAGCAGCATTGAAATTTATCTAAGAAAAGACTTTGAGTGTATGAAGGCGTACCGCTTGCACCATTGGCACACACGTTCTGAGAACTCCTTGCGTTACTTTTCATTCGTGGATCAAGTAAGAATACGCAATGAAGAATTAATGATTATCACTGATAACAAGGTCACGGAGAAAATCACCATTGCTTGAGTTTATCGCTAGTATCATTTTTGGGATCGCTATGATATTCGCTTTTGAAGTCATAGGCGTAGAAAGTCACACGGCTTTTCTTTTGGGGTTCTTTATAATATTTTTATTAGTAGCTGTACCAGTGATCGAAACGGTCAAGAAAGAGCGATAGACCAACGTTACAGCTGATAGGCCTGCAGTATTGTAGTACTGCAGGTTTGTCATTGCAGGCACGATTACTTCAGAGCTTTAAAGACTAAGCACCAAACGGAATATTTTTCTAATCTTATAATTGAAAGGAAAAATACTTTAAGTAAGAATAGTTGAGCTCTTCATATTTTGTGAACTGTTCAGGAAATAATAAAAGGGTCAGAAACTTTTAAGTTTTTGACCCCGTTTTTATTTTGTCATTTGAAAGCTTTTAAAGCAGCTCAATTGTTGGTGGTCAGGTATGTTGTGGAAAATTAAAAAGGAACAGAGTAGCTCATCTTGTTAAATTCTTTATTTTCACTTTTTGTTCTATTTATGTAATAGTATAAAAAGAAGAATCTGATAATGAGAAATGAGGCGGAGAATATGAGAGACTTACAGTTAGCATTTATCAGTAATCGCACAACTAAGCGCTTATTTCGAGTTTTGAGTGTGATGGAACGAGATCGTTTATTTACAATTGGTGAAATGGCAGAAAAGATGCAAGTCACACAACGCACAATTGCAAATGATCTCAAGTATGTGAAAGACTATTTTGGTGATTGTATCACCCTAATTTCGGGGAATAGTGGCTTTCTTTTTGAAGAGAAAAAACCTTCCGTGTACCAAGAAAAGAAACAAGATTTGCTAGAAAATGAGTGCTTATTTGAAATCATCGGTCATATTTTTCAAGGGGAATTGATGGATATTGACGAGTTGGCCCATCATTATCATTTTTCTGAGAGCACGTTTCGACGGTTGTTGGGTCAATCGAACAAAATATTGAGCAGTTATCGGTTAAAATGGGTGTCGAATCCATTGACAATTGAAGGGAGCGAAGCGGATTTACGGAAATTCTTCAAAGACTTTTATTACGAAGGGATTGATACTGCCCATACCCTTGTTCCCGACCCCGTATTGCATGAGTTGGTCTTAACCCAGTTAAACAACAAACTAGGACAATATGATATTGGCTCTGGAACAACACCAGCTGCTTTTTACTATACTTTTTTTATTGCAATCAAACGAGCGAGTCTTGGTTTTCCGATAACAGTCCCGAAATATTTGATTGAATTAGCCTACAAAGGAAATAGCTTCTCCCTCTTGTATTCTTTAAAAGACGGAATCAACAAGCTTTACGGCGTAGAACTAGCGAAGGAAGAATTTGCATGGATTTATTTAGTTACTATTTGTAAACGTACCTTAGATCGAGAAGCATCGGAGGAAAAGTTCTACCAGCAGTTTCATCAAGGATCAGAAATTGCCAAACTTACGGAGGCTTACTTACAAGAGTTTGAGCTCACAAATGAGAGTTATGCTAAGATAAAAATTTTCTTGCAATCCTTCTTTTTGTCTAGAAAAGTGAACTATGCGTTAGCTCCTGCATTGAACAAAGAGGCACAGGACATCAAAGAATCTCTCATGCGTTCTGACAATGAAAACTATCAACGGAATTTACGATTTTTAAAAAAGCATCAAAGAAAAGACTTTTTGGCTGCGCCATATCTTGAAGATATTTGTGTGAGTTTAACGATCTACAGTGATTTGATTTTTGATTTTTATTCACCGACAAAAAGAATTTATTTTCTTCTAGAAGGTGATCACTTCATCTGCCAACAGATTCGAACTCGTGCAATGCAACAGTTTGGTACAAAGCACAAGTTAACCTTTTTGCCATTGCAACATCTGACACAAGAAATGTTAAATGCCGATCATATTGATTTGATTGTCACAAACTATAATCGGTACCTCTTAGACTATATTATTGAAACTGATTACTTGTTATTAAAAGCTGTCCCAGATGAGCATGACTGGCGGAATCTGGAAAGAAAAATTGATCCGTAACGAAAACCATTTCTCTAATCTCCGTACACTCGTTAAAGGTATTAACGAGTGTTTTTTCATTTATTTCATCCGTATATGAAAATGTTGATTCCCATTTTATCTAAAAATCATGTAACCTTAGTCATGTAAGAATTAGGTATGCATACAAACTTACAGACAAATGTATCAAAAACCTTCGTTTTTTAGAATAGACATTTGTTGTTTATTCTCTAAAATAGAAAACCTAATCTAATAACTTTTCCAAGACATTCGATCGGATCGAATGTCTATTTTTGTTCTTCTCTAAAAATCGAAGAATTATGAGACAAACCAATTGTTTTTACAAGAAACTTAAAAAGTTGAGACAGATGCACTAATTGGCTTAACGGGTGCGTATTAACCTACAGGAAAACCTGAACCAACACCATCCGAAATATATTTAACATAGAGTTTAAAGCGCTCGATACTATTTCCAAAAGTTCAAAAAGGGGTGATTGTATGTGCAATTATTAAAGAGGAAATGTATTTGGTTTTGTTTATTAGCATTGTGGATTTTTGTCCCAGCTGTTTCTGCTCAAACGGTTCAATCGAATAGTTCGATTACCTTTCAAAATATCATTCAAGACGAAATACAGCCGGAACCACCAAAAGGAGATCAGGCAGACATTCAAGAAATCCCCTCATATAAGAAGCCAGGAAGGTTTCCCCAGTTAATGGCTATAAGAGAAACACATAATGTCTTTTTAGGAGGCATTTTGTTGATCGTGTTTGTCTTATTAAAGAAAAGGAAAGAAGGAAAAAGAAGTGAAAAAGAAGTATTTAGCAATCGTATTACTTAGCAGCCTATTGTTTGGAAATGTTGTTACAGCTTCAGCCGAACAAATAACAAGAAATGCAGAAACAGAAGGAGAAGTAACTCTTTCGATAATTGATGATGTTGATACGGTTGATCCAGATCCAGATCCAGGTCCTGGAATTATCATTCCCCCAGTACAAACCGGAGAATTTTCCATAACCTACGTGCCTACTTTAAATTTTGGGATGCACGATAATGTTCATTCAACAGGTTTGCTAAAATTTGAGGCTCTGGCAGAGTCCTTTGAAGTGAATGATGATTCTGGGGAAGAAGTTTTGCGTCCACATTTTGCTCAGATTCGTGATACCCGTGATGTATCAACAGGATGGACGTTGAGAGTTGAACAAGTAACACCATTTACAAATGATAATAATGTGCAATTGAATGGTGCATCCATTACGTTTAGTAACCCAAGACTTTCTCAAGCCTGGGATTCCGAGGTTGCTATTCACTCAAATCCTGTCACTATTTCGGCGGAACATGGCAGCCAAATTCTTATGGGTGCAGAAGTGCTTAACGGGCGTGGATGGAATTCGATTACTTGGGGAACGTTAAATGGTGAGGTGAATCCGAATATTGTTTTAGAAATTCCTGGGGAACGAGCAAACGGCCAATTCACAAGTGAATTGAATTGGAGTCTAAGCAATGTCCCTTCTTCGCTGGACCCTGTTATTTAAGAACAACAAAAACATATTGGCAGAATATTGTTGGTCTCTTTTATATGAATGAGATCAACAATATTTGTAAGAAGATTATTTCGTTGAAATATGAGGAGAAGAAAATGAAGAAATTCATAGTTTTGATAGCGATACTTTCTTTAATCAGTCATTCATCCCCAATGCTAACTTTTGCTCAAACAGTATCTATAGACGAAGTCTATGAGGAAACTAGTGATTCTTTTATGGAAGATAGCGTTGAGGAAAGCAGTAATCATAATGAGGAAGATGAGATTCAATCAAGCGATAAAGTGGCAAGAGATGACGCGGTTTCTCCCAGTGATAGTGGTAGGGACACTTCAGAAAGCAAGCAAGAAGAGAATGCGGTTTCTTCTGAAAACCACTCTTTCGCAGGTCAGTTGATCACTGGCGTATGGGGGACAGTTCCATGGACCTATGATTTGGTATCGTCAACAATCGTTCTCAGGGGAGGCGAGGTTGGGTTGACCGGACTAGCGCCTTGGAAAACCTATACTGAAGTTGAACAGATAGTACTTGAAGATAGAGTCATCTTGGGTAGTAGTGCTGTAAGCTTGTTCAGTGGATTAACTCAATTGAAAAGTATACAAGGCATTGAAAAGTTTGATACTGCTAATGTAACAAATATGAACTCAATGTTTCAAGGAGCAAGTAGTATGACAGAATTAGATTTGAGTCAATGGGATATGTCCAATGTTACTAGTACTTCTACAATGTTCGCTGAAATGTCCAATCTAAAAAAACTAGATATAAGTTCGTGGCATGCCAATATCTTAGTTATTAACATGTTTAGAGCGACATCTTTCAATCATCTCACTTTAGGTACCGGAACAAGAATTAACGGTACCTGGTTATCCAATATACCGGTAACGGAAACCTATACGGGGCGTTGGGTACTTCAAGATAGTTTGGCTAGTTCAACTAATTTTGTTTCATTTGCTAGTTCAACTGCATTTATGTCTGGGTATAATGGTGCGAATCCTGGCGTATATGTCTGGGAAGAAACAATTGATCTTGAAGCACAAGTAAGTCCCCAAACAATCCTTCTAGGAGAGGGAACCCAAGACATAGATTTAGGCAGTGCGATTCATACGGTAACGGCAGATGGTGTCTTGTTGTCTTCAGGGGAGTACGATGTTACTTACATTGACTCATCCTCCTATCTTTATATAGGTGATCGATTTAAAGATGTGACCATTACATATCGAACGGTGCATACGTTATCTGTCCGTATTCCCATTTCCGTTCGTTGGGGCAACACAATACGTTTACGTGGAACATGGGCGAATAACTTCGAGGAGTGGCGAACAATAGCCGCTTTTACACATCACGTTGGAGAATTGGGCCCTGAACTGTCCCTATCGCCAGGACACGGTGGGACAAATCCAACTACACCAATGATCCAGCAGTTGCCAAATCAAGAGTTTGCTTCCCTTCATGCATACTCAGGCTCCGCCACTATTCTTGTAAACCAAGGCCAACATTTTTTTGACTTTACGTTGTCTACTCAGCAAACACCTGCCGAAGCACAACAAGATTTTGAAAATGCGGTGGGAGAAAATGGACGTCTACAGTTATCGGTTGGTGATATCGTCAGCGCGACGCACTTGTTTTCATCAGGAGAGGAATTTGATGGCGCCTTAGCTGGCTTCTCTAATCTAGAATGGAATGTACTTATGCAAGATGAAGCAGAAGAAAATGTAGGCACAGATCACACGAATCATAAAAATAGTGCATTTTATGAAGTGACAGCAACTAACCTAAGACCGTTAGTGATCAATCAGTTGAAGCCGTTGCTGAACAATGAGGTTTGGCAATATATTTCTGAAGAGGAGTTATTGGTAGTAGCAGAAAGTTTTTTTGATTTTGACATTGCTGAAGGGTACGTTTCCATAGCGGAGATCATTGAAATGCCTGATACGAATCAGCCAGGAGATTCATCCATGGTTGTTCGAGTGCAAGAAAAGTTATCCTCTGGGCAATACGCTCAAATGGATTACACCGTTCCAGTAACAATAAGGCCGTTACAAGTCTCACCTAAAGATCCAGAGAATCCTCAAGAAGAATTGCATCCAGAGGTGATGCCAGAACTGCCAGAAAATCAAGGATTTTTAAGCATTGATTTTGTTCCTACGATTCAGTTTGGGGATCAAGAAATATCGTATTTTGCACCGGAAACACTATACGCCGAACCATTAAGAACAACAGCAAATGAAACACGTGCAAATTTTGTGCAAGTTTCTGATAGACGTGGAAGAAATCAAAGTGATGGGTGGCGCTTATCTGTGAAACAACGAGAACAGTTTAAGAATAGCGAAACAGGGCATGTTTTAGCTGGCGCTTCTTTGCAGTTTCATCATATTCAAGCAATAGCAGCGTCCGATCAAGAAAATCAGCCTACCCATTCAGAACAACTCTCGCTCCTTCCGGGTGTTTCATCTACTGTCGCTCAGGCACAAGCAGGATCGGGATTAGAAACGTGGTTATTTGCCTTTGGTACAACAGACCAAGCGGCTGAGAGTGTTGTACTGCACTTAGAGTCCGAACAGGAACGTCAAACTGGAACATATGAAACCACCTTGGAGTGGATTCTTCAATCGGTCCCTGATAATGTCATTCAATGATAGAAATCAACTGGATGCGTACTTCATCAGATGTTCAAACAGCCTAACATCCAATAGGAAATCATTTTGGTTGTTAGGCTATTTTTCTGTTTGGCCATTTGCGAGGATTACAAGCAAGAGGAATCTGGCGGTACTGCTCCTCATTAGTAATCATGATGGTCAGTTTGGTCATCGTCGCATGCACAAATCGAGCGTATATGATTCATGAATTTTGCTATGCTGGGTAGGAATTAGGCACTAATGGTAGTAACAAAAGAAATGAAGGCAATCCCCGTGGAATATAGAGAGGAAGATCGTTATGAATAAAATACTATTTGACAGTAAGAAAACTATGATGTACATAGTGGTAATTTTTATATTGACCCTGTTTTTTGGCCCAGTTGCTTTTGCTGATCAATCTGCTGGTTTTTCAGTTAGACCGATTCTGAGTGAAAATCAAGTGAATTCTGAGGTAGGCTATTTTGATCTGAATCTTGAGCCTGGAGAAAGCCAGACGTTATCTTTGGAGTTACGAAATATGTCTGATGAAGAGATCAACTTATCAATATCCGTACATACAGCTTTTACAAATGTGAGTGGTGTAGTGGAATATGGTAGTGACGCCGATATCCCAGATGACACCCTACCATTTTTTTTGGCTGATTATATTCAAGGAGATGGCAAGATTACTTTTAGTGAAGGGGAGACGAAACAATTAGATCTCTTATTAACCTTACCAGAAGATAAACCATTTGAAGGTGTTCTAGCAGCAGGAATTCGCGTGGAAGAAATCAAAGATAGTGAGCATTTGTCAGAAGAATCAATGGCTATTGAGAACACACTGTCTTATGTTATGGGCCTCGTTGTATCGAATAAGCGGGAGCAACTTTCTCCCGAGCTAGATCTTTTAGATGTCTATGCGGACCAATTAAACTTTAGAAATGTGTTTAGTGCTCAGATTCAAAATCAATCGGGGACGTTTGTTAATCAGTTTGAGGTTATTGCATCAATTTATAATGAAGATCAAACAGAACGCCTTTATTCCACAGAGGCATCAGGAATGCAAATGGCTCCTCACTCCAATTTTGCGTTTCCAATTCCTTTGAATGGTGAGTCATTTATCCCAGGAACTTATGTTCTCCATCTACAAGCAAATTCAGGAGAATTAGAGTGGGAGTGGACGAGGTCATTTGTGGTAGATGATGAGACGTCTAAGGAATTTAATCGACAAGATATAACTATTTCTAGTCCAAATAATTACTGGTTATTTATCTCTATTTTTCTTGTTATACTCTTACTCTTAGTGTTTTTTTATAAGAATAAGAAAGCAACTTAAGAAGATTGCATAGTGATAGGAGACCAAATAAGTAAATTCTCTAACAAAAAAAATTAATCCATAAGAATACAGTAAACAATCGTTACAGTTGCTTAAGCTAATTTAAGTCAATTAAGATGATAGGTGAGAGGTTCTGACTAAGTTTCAGTGTTATTTTACATGTCTAAGGGTATATGATATCCACCTGATTACTGTACGAAAAAAATATTTTTAGTCATGTATAGTTTCTTTAAAAGGATACAGACCATAATGATGGCAGTGAAAAGAATTAAAATAATGCGTAGCTAGAATGTACCAAATATAACATTTAAATGTTTGGAAAGGAAAATAAACATGCTTCTATTCACAACAGAAAAAGATTATACTAACTATTTCTGGCAAGAATTGGATGAGTCTCGCAGAGATACAGAAGAAATTCGAGAGTATATCAATAAACAGATAGTTAGACTGATAGAGCTGACTGATAATATTTCAAAAACAACATTTTGGCAAGATCTTCCAGAAATACTGGGGATTGATGCAAAGTTGAATCTTTTAGTGGAATTGTGTAAAATTCAAGAATTTTCAAGTAATGAAATCATTCGAATCACCGAGAATGATTATCGAACCTATTTCAAAGAGTTATGTGGCTATAATTTAAGCATGAAAACGGAAAATTCAATGATATTTAATATCTCTTGATATCAGTAGAAAGAGGAAATAATTATTTTCTTGAAAGTTAGTGGTGGAAGAATATGAAATGTAAACTAAGAACATTTTAAAATGGGACTTTGCTTAGCGTGGACTCAAAATTTTATATTTCTTGATTTCATAAAGCATAAACAAGGACTTTACAATTAATGCAGGAATAGCTTTTTCAGTAAGGGAAAGATTTTCCTAGATATGTAATAATGAGTAGATTTAATTTTAATACATGATTAAAAAAACCTTAGTCATTAAAGATTGATTAGTTGTGCAAAATAAAATCTGTGTCAGATTGAACATCAATCTGGCCCAGATTTTTTGCTTTTCCACATTGAACAATTGATGATCAAGAAAGGGCCTGGTTCTCAATTACTCATATGATTCAAATCCGTAGGAAACTAGTAATATTTCTTTTGTATGGGTATTCCTATCTATTATTTTTCTATTGGGATCAGGATAAATCATCGCATTAGTGATGACTTTTTCTTATTAGGTTAGAAAATTTTGAAGGTTTACTCGAAAACCGCCATATAAAGGTTAAAGAAGTTCAATAAATAAGTAAAAAGAAAAAATTAGGATCTGTGTCTCCAAAGGCATCAATTAACACTTATAAAGAGGAGGTTAGGCGTTCGAAAAAGTTAGGTGACATTTTGATTATTAAAAAGTATTTTGGCAGGACTTCGTGAGAAGATATGAAATTTTGTTATTTATATTAAATAGTTATTTTTAATTCGTTTATAGAGTTTTTTATCGGTGTTATTTCTTAATAAGTGATATATTTTACTGAAATTTGGATTGTATATTGAATCGCTTAAAAAGAAAAATTATATGCTGATAATTTAGCATTGATGGATTGAAATATTTAGAAGTGATAATAATAATTTGTAATTTGAATCAATAATTTTGCGGTTTTAATCATTATTATTTGAAAACGTTTTACTTATTTATACTTTATGATAAAAGTGAATTAAGAAGTTGATGAATACGTACAGAATATGACAACTTTTACAAATAAAGTGAGTAGCATAAAGTAGGAGGGTGAAAAGAATGATAGAAATCAAAAATATCTATTATACAAATGGTAATAACTATTCTCCAAATGATCATGGCGCAAATGGTTGGGCTATCCTGTTGACGAAGAAAGGACTGTATATGGAGAAATCTGAGGTAGAAATAATTCTGATAGAATCACATATGATCTTCCATTACATTTCGCAGAGCTTAATGAATCAAATCATTATTGTCGAGTTGAATTTATTTTGTAAGCCTTCTTCAAATTATATTCAAAAGATTGATCTGATAATCAATCAAGAGTTATCTAGCTTAATTCAGTTACTTTTTACAAGGTTTGAAACGAGAGATCGAACGTATGTAGTGAATCCCGCTATCGAAATGATAATAAGAAAGACATTTCGATTGAATCTTTCTACGCTAAAAGAATACTTTGAAATATTTAAGTTAATAGCATTCATACAAGAGAATTTATCTGGAAATGTGACCGTTAGTGACTTGGCAGAGTTTATGCACATGTCCAAACCAACTTTAAATCGTTTTTGTATGAACAAATTAAATAAAGTGCCTCAGGATTTAATTAATGATATCAAAATTACGTTAGCGAAAAATTTGTTGGAATCGACAGATGAAAAAATTTTTGAGATTGGTGAGAAAGCTGGTTTCTTTAACGCCAGTGCATTTACTATTTTTTTTAAAAAGGAAACCGGGTTATCTCCAAAAGAATATAGACAAAACTATTTTAATTCTTGGAAAGAGCACAGCCTAACTATTTAGAGGTGAAAGTGATATGGGAAGTAGAGAAATAGAAGCTCGTCTAATAGAAATCATGGATGAAATTGTTGCTTTATCAAAAGAATATGTTCTGTTAAAGAATCAAAGATTTGAATACGACAAGAAAGTTTCACAAGAGAGAGTTTATGAAGAATATGTAAGAGAGAATGATTACCAAAAATATAAGAATAATTATGACATTATTTCGTTATATATAGCTTCTTTTTTAAAAGAAAAAGGTATCCCAACTAGATCAAAAACTATTTATGAATACTTGGTGAAAGAAAAGCTAATATCAATATCTTATAGTAATTTGCAAAGCAACTATCTTAAGAGGATGCACGATGATACTCATGTTAATGTTGAGCGAGTATATAGGGGCTATTATCAATATAGAAGAAAATCAAAATGAACGATAAATGAATCCAGTGGTGTCTTCAATCACTAACAATTAATTGAAGGAAGGAGACATACTGTTCTTTTAGAATCACTAGTCTTTGTGTTTCGGATCAACTACTTTTCAATATGTGTCATTCTAGCCTGTACTTATATATATTCTGAAAAAAATTTGGTAAAACTATTTTAGAAAGGAACGCTTTCGTTCTTTTATTGCTCATTGATAACCAAATAGCCCATTTTCTAAATTCTTTTCAGTGATTAAGTAGCAGGCAACTTTTGGCGCCAAGATCTCTTAGATTTGAAGGAGCGATAAACCAAAAGTTGCGACTAAAGCATGGAAACTTTAGGCAAAGAGATAATTGTTGAAGATAATGATACTCACGTAAGCGTCCCGCTGACGAACAGGGGGAGGAGGAGACTCCTGTGTACCTTTTCCAAGGTGGTTTAGAAAATGTTTAAAATAAAAAAAGAACAGCATAAATGTTTTCGAAATGCTTTCGCACCAACATTTACCTGTTCCGTGGGTTTGGCACCCAATGGGCCATGAAGGACTCGAACCTTCGACACCTTGATTAAGAGTCAAGTGCTCTACCAACTAAGCTAATGGCCCAAAATTTATTACTTTGATATAGTATCACTATTTTAAAATGTTGGCAACAATAATCTATGGTTTTTTTTAGGAGGTAAAAATGGAGCGAAACATTTATGACGTCATGTTTGAGAACTATAAAGATCTGGTTGGAATAAATGAATTGAGAGAAATGTTAGGAGGGATAGGGAGAAATAAAGCTTATGGGCTACTAAAATCGAACAAGATAAAACATGTCAAGATAGGCAGCAACTACAAGATTCCTAAAAAGTGTGTGATCGAATACTTACAAGATGCCCAAAATGTGGCAGATGAGCATACGCAGGCTATGGTATAATAAAGATGTTAGAATTGCGTTTTCCATAGCTTGCTTTTTTCATTTTTAGGAGGATTTGAATTGAAATTACGAGCGAATATTGTAGAAAAACGAGGAACTCTCCAAGTTGTCGTTACAATAAAAGATGATTTTGGAAAAACTTCTCAACGATGGAGAGATACCAAACTAAAAATGAAAGGAAATAAAAAAAGAGCTGAAAGAATAAAAGAACAATTTATATCTGAGATCGAGCAAGAAATTGCTATGAAACAAGAGGATTATCTTGTTTTAAAACTGGAAAGAACCGAAACGCCTTTTGTCGATTACCTATATAGTTATCTTGAAACTGCTAAAACACAACTGTCAAAAACGTCTTATTTTAGTTATAAACGTTACATCGATATTAGGATAAAAGATTATTTTGGACCAAGTGGAATTATGTTATCTGACTTAAAACCGGTCCACTTGCAAAGGTTCTATCAAAAAATATTAGACGATGGGTGCACTGGAAATACTGCTCTACACTATCACGCTTTTATTAGAAAAGCTTTACAGGAAGCTTTTATGACAGAACAGATAGATAAAAATATTGCTGATCGTGTACGTAGACCAAAAAAGGACTCCTTCGTGCCAAACTTTTACACAAAGGATGATGTGCTAAAACTACTTCAACTATTTAAAGGTGAGAAGCTCTATCCAATAATTCTATTAACAGTATTTTATGGATTTAGAAGAAGTGAAGTTTTAGGGCTTAAATGGGATGCGATTGATTTTGTGAATAAGACGATTACCATTAAACACGTAGTTTTGGAAAATAAAGAAGACGTAACAACCGTTCTTAAAGAAGACAGAACTAAAAATGCTTCCAGCTATCGTTCTGTTCCTTTAATAGAAACAGTTGAAGAGGAGTTAGTGAAATTAGCGTGGTGGAAGGAAAAAAATAAAAAGCTTTTCGGAGCTGAATATAATTACGAAGACGACGATTATCTCTTTACCATGGAAAATGGCAATATCATAAGACCAGATTTCGTTTCCAAACGATTTGCGAAGGTAATCAAGAGAAACAATATAAAAAGGATACGATTCCACGATTTGAGACATACAACAGCTTCTATAATGATTGGAAATGGTGAGCACATGAAGAAGGTGCAAGAGTGGCTTGGCCATGCCTCTTATACGACAACTGCTAATCTTTACGCACACCTTGATCCAAGTTTCAAATATGCTTCTGCAGAAAATTTAGCAAATACATTTGGATTCAAAAAATAAATAACAAAAAAAGACTTGATCAAAATTAACTGGCAAGTCTTTAAACGATTACTATTAAAAAAAGTCTGTCATTTTGTTGGCAAATTGTTGGCAATTAAAAGGCTTGAAGATTATCAACTAAGTAAACCTCATTAAAACCTCTATAAATCAACGTTTATAAACACACCTCTACATAAGAGGGCAGGTGATTAAGAGTCAGCTGCTCTACCAACTGAGCTAACGGCCCGTACCAAAAGTACTTCATTATCTTAGCACTCCGTTGTTTAAAAATCAATCATTCTTTTGAAAAAAATGTGTGCTTTTTCAGTTGGAAAACAGAGGTTATCTTAAAAAAATACCATTCATTCTCCAATTTCAAATGATAGGAAATTCTTAAAAGATTGATCAGAATGCTTTAAAAACTCAGAAAGCCGTGATAAAATGTATCTAGTTATCGAAACTAGATGATTAGTTTGTGATAATCTAACCTTCTGTTAGTCAAAATGGAGGATGACATGGAAAAATTACAATCGGACATGAAAACATGGGGCGAATCGCTACTGGAATTCCATCTGCCTAGGTGGGAAGAATTACCGACCCTGGAACTGTATATGGATCAGGTAATCACTTTGATTGACCAATATTTATCACCAGTGATTCAAACAGAAAAACATCCGCTATTGACCTCGTCTATGGTCAATAATTATGTCAAAAAAGGGATGATCCCCGCACCAGAAAAAAAACGTTACAACCAAAAGCATCTCGCATTTTTGATCGCGATCACGATGCTGAAGCAAGTGTTGACGATTCCAGAAATAAAGACAGGCATCCTTTTTCAAGGGAAAGCTGTCGGAATCAGAAATGCCTATAATGTATTTTGTGAAGAACAAGAAAAAGCAATTCATCTTGTTGGCAAAGAAGCAATGGGAGAGCCCGAGCAAATGGCATCGGAACCAATCCCGATTGAATTAGTGGCCATGAAAGGTGCAACGCGTTCCTTTGCTAATAAATTGTTGGCAGAAAAAACAATCGAATTAGAAGTCATTTATTTAGAAACACATAAAGGAGAAGCCCATGAATAAAGAGAAAATTGCCCTATTAGTTGATTCAGGTACCGATGTTCCCGCACAGATCATGGAGCAATACGGCATGTATATGCTGCCATTGCAAATTATTTACAAGGATCGGACCTATACCGATAAAGTTGATATTACTGCCGAAGAAATTTATGAACGTTTGCCGCAAGAGATTCCTAGTACTTCATTACCTGATGGCGCGGCGATCGGGGAAATCTTTGATCGGATCAAAGCCGATGGGTATGAAAAAGTCTTTGCCGTAACCATCTCCAGCGGATTGAGTGGAACGTTTAATGTTGTTCGCCTGTTAGGTGAACAACGGACCGACCTTGAGGTTTTCGTGCTTGATACGAAAAATATCGGAATCGGTGCAGGGCTGCAAGCGATTCGTGCAGCAGAACTGTTAGAAAAAGGCGTGACCTGGGAAGAATTGCGGGCACAACTAACGAATGAAGTCCCGAAAAACAAAGTCTTTTTCAACGTAGCTACCTTAGAGTATTTACAAAAAGGCGGCCGGATCGGTCTTGTCGCATCCATCTTAGGTAATGCTTTAAAATTGAATCCCATCATTTCTTGTAATGAAGAGGGAATATACTATACGGTCGCAAAATCTCGTGGACGGAAGAAAAGCTTGGACAAAACCGTCGACTTGATCAAGCAATTCATCGGTGATCATCGCCATGTGCGTTTAGCTGTGGCCCAAGGTGATGCACTACAAGAAGCCAAAGAGATGAGGGCAAGATTAGAAGCCGAATTTCCAAAGGTCAAAGAAATCTTGTTTGGGCAAATCTCTCCCGCATTAGTTGTCCACACGGGTCCTGGGTTGTTAGGGATCGGTATCCAGCTTTTAGAAGAGTAAAAAAGAAAGGCCCCGTGCCTTTCTTTTTTTGTGCTTTCCTTAAGAATGAGGTGGCGGTTTTTGGGAAAGATGAAAAGCCTGTTTAAATAATGTATAATAAGTAAGAAACCAAAAAAAATTGAGGTGACATTTTTGAAAAAGATCCTAGTCGTGGACGATGAGAAACCAATTTCTGATATCGTCAAATTTAATTTAACCAAAGAAGGATATGAAGTATATACCGCCTATGATGGAGAAGAGGCATTAGAAAAAGTAACCGAGGTCGATCCTGATCTGATTTTACTTGATCTGATGTTACCAAAAATGGATGGGTTGGAAGTTGCACGGGAAGTGCGCAAAACCCATGACATGCCGATCATCATGGTCACAGCCAAAGATTCTGAAATCGATAAAGTACTAGGCCTTGAGCTTGGTGCGGACGATTATGTAACCAAACCATTTTCAAACCGGGAATTGGTGGCCCGCGTCAAAGCCAATCTGCGTCGCGGCTCGGCAGCTGCGAAGGAAGCAGACGACAATGCCAACAGCGAATTAACGATTGGTGATTTAACGATTCATCCTGATGCCTACATGGTCACTAAAAATGGTGCAGCCATCGAATTGACGCACCGGGAGTTTGAATTGATGCACTACTTGGCAAAACATCTTGGTCAAGTGATGACCCGAGAACATTTATTGCAGACTGTCTGGGGCTATGACTACTTTGGTGATGTCCGAACCGTTGACGTGACGGTGCGCCGTTTGCGTGAAAAAATCGAAGACAGCCCGAGCCATCCAAACTATTTGGTTACTCGTCGCGGAGTGGGCTATTACTTGCGGAACCCAGAACAGGAATAAGCTATGAAAAATAAGGTTCGCTTTTTTCAATCGGTGAACTTCAAAATCGCCCTGACTTTTATCTTGATCTTATTGATTGCGATCCAGATTATCGGGGCGTATTTTATTCGCGAATTGGAAAGAACAACGGTCGATGCCTTCAAACGCGACATGGAGGCACGGGCCAGCACGTTAGTGGTAACATTAGGCTCTGAATTGAGTCGCATGGACAATGATGACGGTTTGGATTGGGATTCCATGAATGCTTCCTTGAATCGAATCTTAACGAGTACCAACTCTTCGGAAATTTTGGAGATGCGGGTGGTGGATGAGCAAGGGATTATTCGTGCAACCACCAATATCAATGATCGTGGATCGGTGGGAGAAAAAAATGATTACCGTGATTACGATACGAACCGTAGTGAAGTCCTTTATGATGAATCGAGCGGACAACGGGTGTTCAATATCGTCCAGTCGATCCAATCACCGACAGGGGATACCGTCTTAGGAACCCTTTATTTACGGAGCAATCTTGAGTCAAAATACAATGAAGTTAGTACAACAGCGGTCATCTTTGTTACCGCCTCGCTGATTGCGGCAGTGATTTCGATCATTGTGGCACTATTGGTCTCTCGTTCCATTACCCAACCAATTGGAGAGATGCGGGAACAAGCGATTCGTATCGCCAAAGGAGATTATAGCCGCAAGGTCGCGATTCATGGAAAAGATGAATTGGGGCAACTGGCGGAAACCTTTAATCAATTAGGGGAACGAATCGAAGAGACCCAAGAGGCGATGGAGTCCGAGCGAAATCGGTTGGACAGCGTCTTGTCTCACATGACAGATGGGGTTGTTGCCACCGACCGACGAGGCAAAGTCATTACCATCAATGAGATGGCGATGTCCTTGTTAAATGTCAGCAACGAAGAAGCGATCGGGCAGTCGATTTTGACGTTATTGGAAATCGATGAAGAATACACGTTACGAAAGCTTTTGGAAAATCCTGAAGACATGCTATTGGAGCGTCCTAGCAATGATTCGACGGGAACAAATCTGATTTTGCGCATTGATTTCTCCATGATCCGTCGAGAGTCCGGGTTCATTTCCGGTCTAGTTGCCGTAATGCACGATGTCACGGAACAAGAGAAGAATGAGCAGGAACGGCGAGAATTTGTCTCCAACGTTTCTCATGAGTTGCGGACACCATTAACGAGTATGCGCAGCTACATCGAAGCGCTGAGTGAGGGTGCTTGGAAAGACCCGGAAATTGCGCCGAACTTTTTGAAAGTGACCTTGGATGAAACGGATCGAATGATTCGGATGATCAATGACTTGTTGAGTCTGTCGCGGATGGATAGTGGCAATTCGCAACTGCAGTTGGAATATATCAATTTCAATGAAATGGTTAATTTCGTGTTGGATCGTTTTGACATGATGGTGACGAATGAAAGTAAAAAATATTTGATTCGCCGCGAGTTCACCAAACGAGAATTGTGGGTGGAAGTCGATACGGACAAAATGATCCAAGTGATCGACAACATCATGAATAATGCCATCAAATATTCCCCAGATGGTGGGATTATTACGGTGAAATTGATGGAGACTCATAACAACATCGTCCTTAGCATCAATGACCAAGGACTAGGAATTCCGAAAAAAGATCTCACGAAGATCTTTGATCGTTTTTACCGAGTCGATAAAGCTCGAGCCCGCCAACAAGGAGGCACCGGCTTAGGGTTGGCGATCTCACGTGAAGTCATCAAAGCTCATGGCGGTGCGATTTGGGCGGAAAGTCGAGAAAATCGCGGGTCAACATTTTACATCATGTTGCCGTATGAACCGTATGAGGAGGATTGGTGGGTATGAGAATCTCAGAAAAAATCATTCGTGTAGGCTTGATCGTGATGATCGCCTTGAGTTTTTATTTCTCCTATATGATTTGGCTAAATCCGACCGGGTTCAACAATGCCAGCACGGAAACAGACACTGGCGTCAATCCTTCGGTTCAAACCTACAAACAAAAAAGCGATTTGTTTTTGCCCCTATATCTGACTTGGAATGATGAAGAGGATATCAAAGAAACCAATTCTGAAGCGGTGATTCGAGAGATCCAAGAGGTGATCAACGAGGCAACGATCAGTGATTTGACCCTGCGGACCTATGGTGAGGAACAAGCTTTTTCAAAAGCCCAAGAAGTCAATCAAGGAATATCCTTAAACTACTATACGACGTTTTACTTAAAAGACTACGAGAAAACCTTTGATAAAGAGCTGTCCTTAGAGGACGAAAGTGAAACAGAGGATTTTCCGTTTTCTCGCATCCAGTTTGATCTCGAAGAAAACACGATCCAATTTGTTGACTTTACCCATCAACGAGTAGTTCGAGGCAAGATCGACTGGGATAAAAGCCAAGTAAAACACTTACTGGCAGACAATCCTCGGGAATGGACGGCAATGAGGACTGATCAAGAACGATCCAGCAATCAATATTATACGCAAGATTCGATCAAGCTGAAAAAATACAGCTACTATTCTTCGACACAGTCTCAGAGTTTATTTCGAGAAGCCTTTTTCAGCAATCCTAAAAACGTCAAAATCAATGATGAAAGTGTCGATACCTACTATTATGAAGGTGGGCAAAACATGACGGTCTTGCAAGATCAACAGCAAGTCAAGTTTGAAACCACCACAGATGGTTCCGATGAAACGGATCTGGCGATGTTGAGTGCGGATTATATTATTCGTTTAGGCAACAATTTTGGGACGATCCGCTATTTTGATCAACAAGACAAGCACTTGGATTATCGGGTTTTCGTTGAAGGCTATCCAGTCTTTAGTACTGGTGGTCAAGGGGTGATCAGTGTGGCTTTTTCAGAAAGTGGTCAGACCGGCAGTCGGGAAATGACGATTTCTGCCAGCTTGAACGCGATCCAAGTGCCGATTCCTTCTGAAACGGAAATTGAATTGCCCTCTAGTTTGTCGGTCAAAAATGAGCTGATTGCGGCAGGGGCTGATCCTGAATTGTTGCAACAGATCATCGTCGGCTATCAATGGGGGGAGATCAAAGATGCACCACTTGTTGATTTGACGCCTGCTTGGTATGTCAATTATGACTCGTCTTGGATCAGTTATGATGCATTAATGACAAAATTAGCAGAAACGGAGGGGAATTAATTGGATTTTAAACGAATCGAATGGATTTTTTTCCTCGCTTTTCTTGGTCTGAATGTCTTTTTATTCAATGTTTATAGTGAGGCTCGCAGCGAGCATCAGATGGTTTCACAATCAAACCAAACGATTCCTATCGAACAACGACTCGATTCTGAGGCCATTCGGTATTCTGGCGAATTATCAGATGAGGTGTTGAGTGGCTATTATTTGAGCGGTGAACAGACGGATTTTGATGTGGAACTACGAGATCCGCAACTTAATACTCAGTTCAAAAGAGGGTCGACGGTCAAAGGGCAGCAGTTGATCCATGTCTCAACCAATGGCTTTTATATCAGTGATGATTCTCAAACGGAAGAAACCGTCAATGGTTTCTTGCAACGAAAAGATCAAGTCCTATTTGGGGATGAATATGATTATTTGGAGAACCTCTCTGTCTTGAATGCCAATCATCCGACCGTGGTGGCGGTTCAATCCTATGAAGGCATTCCTTTCAATGACAGCTCAAGTCGGATCGATATCACCTTAGAACAAACGGATGATTTACTGCAGATTGCCCGTTACACCCAAACACATATCTCCAATATTACGCCTCTAAGGGAAAAGATGACGGTCTATTCAGAAAAAGAAGCAGTAAATACGCTTTATCTAAACAACAAGCTGCCAAGTCACTCGAAAATTCTCTGGACGGAATTAGCCTATACGATGATTTTGAAAGTTAGGGAAAAAAATGTGTATATTCCTGCATGGTTTATTGCTTTCCAATTAGATGGCGATGACACCATTCAAATCGAAACGGTCAATGCCTTCAGCAATCGGATCATCACGAATAATGCCGTTCAAAAGGTAGAAAATCCATAAAAAAGCGGGTATAATGGAACTCGTTGAAACAACCAGAGAGGAAGTCACGTAAACCATGATGAAGGAAAATGCCTTTCAAGTAAGTATTCTAGCCAGCGGAAGCTCAGGGAATTCGCTCTATATCGAAAGCAATAAAAAGCGGATCTTAGTGGATGCCGGTTTGAGCGGCAAGAAGATCACTTCATTATTGGATGAAGTAGGGCGCAAACCAGAAGACTTGGACGCCATTCTTGTGACCCATGAACATCGGGACCATATCCACGGTGTTGGAGTACTGGCACGAAAATACAAACTTGATGTCTATGCGAATACAAAAACATGGCAAGCGATGGACCCAATGATCGGCAACGTCGCTGTCGAACAAAAACACATCTTTGAGATGGGCAAAGTGCTGACCTTGGGTGACTTGGACATTGAAAGCTTTGGCGTCTCTCACGATGCTGCAGCGCCGCAATTTTATCGTTTCCATAAAGACGGCAAATCATTCGTAATGTTGACGGATACCGGTTATTGCAGCGATCATGTGCGAGGCATCATCAAAGGCGCCGATGCATACCTTGTGGAAAGCAACCATGACCTAGAAATGCTGCGAATGGGCCCTTACCCATGGAGCCTCAAACAGCGAATTCTTGGAGACCGTGGTCACTTATCGAATGAAGATGGCGCTCTGGTCATGACGGATATCTTGACCGACAATACCAAACGGGTCTATCTTGGTCATTTAAGTAAAGAAAACAACCTGAAAGAGTTGGCGCACTTAACGATGGTCAATACCATGAAAGAACATGATCTAGGTGTTGGAGAAACGTTTGAAGTCTATGATACCGATCCTGACAAAGCGACGGAATTATTTGCGATCTAATCGATCATCAGAGGGATGAATTTGTTGGGTGGAGGCAGTGGGATGTTTGATGAAGAAAAAATCAAGACTTTGAACGAGCTTGAAATGGCAGTTTATAAATACATTGTCCAACATTTTGAAGAGATCGATCAGCTGACGATTCGCGAATTGTCAGCTGCATGCCACGTCTCAACGTCGACGATTTTACGATGTATCACGAAATTGGGCTATCGTGGATATTCAGAGTTAAAGTATGCGATCTGTCAAAAAAAGGAACAAGACGCACGAGCGTTTGATCTTTTCTATGATGCAACGATTCAAGTCAATACATTCTTAAAAAAAGTCAATAATGAAGATTACCGTAAGTTTATCCAGCCGGCAGTAGAACTGATTCTTTCCGCACGCCATGTGGCGTTTTCTGGAATCGGCACAAGTGGGATTCTTGGTACTTATGGCAGTCGCTATTTTGCCAACTTAGGTATCAATGCTTATAGCATCGTCGATCCCTTTTTGCCAGTACCGCCTCGTGGGATGGAAAATACGTTAGCGATCATTTTATCGGTGTCGGGTGAAACCATTCAAATGATCAAGCAAACGGAGGACTTTAAACGGTATGGGGCAAAAGTACTCAGCATCACCAATGATGAAAAATCGACGATCGCCCAAATGGCAGATTACAATATTTCCTACTATATGCCTGTTGTCAGTGGAGGAAAAGAAGTCGATTTGAACCTGACGACGCAAGTCCCGGTGATTACACTGATCGAACTTTTAGCCCATCAAGTCTACAAGCAAATCTAAGTGATCGTAAAAAAACAGCTTCGGCTGTTTTTTTTGTTGGAACATGTTTCATATCTCAGAGAAGCTATAGGCAAGGAGCATATTATCCATTAAGATTTATTTGTAAGCGAATTCATCGGCCGGTGGATAGAATTTTATTTTAGGAGTGATGTGAGATGAACGAATGGATCAATGAGAAATTATTACCCCCAATATTAAAATTTGTCAATACGAAAGCAATTACTGCATTAAGGAACGGCATGCTCTATACGATGCCCTTTTCAATCGTAGGATCGATTTTCCTACTATTAGCAAACTTTCCCGTCCAGTCGATTGCGGATTGGGTAACGAATAGCGGCTTAGGTGAATACTTCAATCAAGCCTATGGCGCCTCTTTTGCAATTATGGCCTTTTTCGCCGTAATGGGCATCGCCTATTCATACGTAAAAGCAGAAGGTTATGAAGGACTCCCTGCAGGAATGATTGGTTTAGTTATTTTCTTATTAACTATGGAGTCAAGTGTGACGGATGCTGAAACAAATGTGACCATCGCAAATGTCATTGATAAGACGTGGACCGGTGGACAAGGCATGATCAGTGCCATCTTAGTGGGACTTTTTGTGGGCTGGGGCTATACTTGGTTCTTAAAACGCGACATCCGGATCAAACTGCCAGAACAAGTACCCACCAATGTCGCAAACTCATTTACAGCGTTGATTCCGGCAGCTGTTTTGACGACCATCGCATTAGGCATTTATGTTTTCTTTGATAAGGTCTTTCAGACAACCGTGGTCGAATGGATCTACACCGTGATTCAAAGTCCGATGCAAGGTGTGACGGATTCCCTGGGCGGTGCAATGATGCTAGGCTTCTTAGTGCCATTCTTGTGGTTCTTCGGGGTTCATGGTTCGACGATCGTGGGCGGTATCATGGGGCCGATTTTACAAGCCAATTCATTAGCCAATACGGCTATTCTTGAATCTGGTAAAGCATTGACATTGGAAAATGGCGGACACATCGTGACCCAACAGTTTTTAGATCAATTTATGACGGTAACTGGTGCAGGAATGACGATTGGCATCGTGCTATACATGGTGGCTTTTGCCCGTTCAGCGCAGTTCAAACAATTAGGACGTCTCTCCCTGATCCCAGCATTCTTTAATATCAATGAACCAATTATTTTTGCGACACCGATCGTCATGAACCCAATCATGGTATTACCATTTATTTTGACACCGATGGTTTCAGGCGTGATCACGTATTTTGCACTTTATACCGGTATCGTGCCGCTCTTTACTGCTGTGCAAGTTCCGTGGACGACCCCGCCGATCATTTCAGGCTTTCTAGTAGGCGGTATCCGGACCGCAATTTTACAATTTGTTGTTTTAGCAATCGGCTTCTTTATTTACTATCCTTTCGTTCGTAAGGTCGATAGTTTGAACTATAAACAAGAAACAGAGATCGTTTAATACCAAGGAAGCAGGTTGAATAGAAATGAATAAACTAAGAAGCGATTTTTTATGGGGTGGCGCAGTCGCTGCTCACCAATTGGAAGGCGGCTATCGGTCGGGCGGAAAAGGCGTGAGTGTCGCTGATGTCATGACTGTAGGAGGCAACGGAATTCCTCGCCGAATCACGGAAGGTATCCAACCGGGCGAAAGTTATCCCAATCATGAAGCGATCGATTTTTATCATCGGTATCCTGAAGACATCAAGCTTTTTGCCGAATTAGGGTTGAAGTGCTTCCGAACATCGATTGCCTGGACCCGTATTTTTCCAAAAGGTGATGAACGCGAGCCGAATGAGGAAGGCCTGGCCTTTTATGATCGATTATTCGATGAGTGTTTACGCTATGGCATTGAGCCGGTCATTACCCTTTCTCACTTTGAAATGCCCTATCATTTAGTTACCGAATACGGAGGTTGGCGTAACCGTAAGTTGATCGATTTGTTTGTCCGCTTTGCAGAAGTTTGTTTTACGCGCTATCAAAAGAAAGTGAAGTATTGGATGACCTTCAATGAAATCAACAATCAAGCAAACTACAAAGAAGATTTTGCGCCGTTTACCAATTCCGGTCTGTTCTTTACCGAAGGAGAAGACCGAGAAAAAATCATGTACCAAGCAGCCCATTACGAACTCGTTGCCAGTGCGAAAGCAGTGGCGCTAGGGCATGCGATCAATCCTGCGTTTCAAATCGGATCGATGATCGCGATGTGTCCAATCTATCCGTATTCTTGCGATCCCAAAGACATGATGGCAGCCACGGTGGCCATGCAGCGCCGCTATTGGTTTTCAGATGTGCATGCCCGTGGACACTATCCGAGATATATGCGCAGCTATTTTGAGAGAAAACAATTTGATTTAGATATCACCCCTGAAGATGAAGCAATTTTGGCAAAAGGTTGTGTTGACTACATCGGCTTTAGTTACTATATGTCTTTTGCAATCAAAGGTAAGGAAAATGATCCAACCTATGACTATGATGAGAGCCAAGATCTGGTGGACAATCCTTATGTTGATGCTTCTGAATGGGGCTGGCAGATTGATCCCGTAGGCTTGCGCTATGCCCTGAACTGGTTTAACGAACGCTACGAATTGCCGCTTTTCATTGTAGAAAATGGCTTTGGTGCGGTGGATACAGTGGAAGAGGATGGACAGATCCACGATGACTACCGTATTGACTATCTGAAAGCTCATATCGAAATGATGAAAGAAGCAGTAGCTTATGATGGCGTCGACTTATTAGGTTATACACCGTGGGGCATCATTGACTTGGTTTCTGCGGGGACAGGGGAAATGAAGAAACGCTATGGTGTGATCTATGTGGACAAAGACAATGAAGGAAATGGGACCCTTGCTCGTCGGAAGAAAGATTCATTTGCATGGTATCAGCAAGTGATTGCATCCAATGGCATGAAGATCTAAAGAAAAAAACGTTACGCGAAATTTCTGCGTAGCGTTTTTTTCTTTAGGGCATTTGGATATAGCCGTAATGAAGCAACAACTGAATAATAATCACTAAAGTGTTCATTCCCACATGGGTGATCATGGAAGTCCAAATGCTGCCGGTCAAAGCATATAGCCCAGAAAAGAATAGACCAAGGAAGATATAGACTAAGAGATGATTGTCATTGTGGGCAAAAGCAAAGGCTACGGCGCTGACCACTGCACCGACCCAGACATTGCTGTATTTTCCAATGATACCAACCAAGGCTCTGCGGAAGACAAACTCTTCCATAATCGGTCCACCGACCATTGCTGCGAGAGCGAAGAGTGGGTTTTGCACCACGATGGCAATGATGTTTTCGGTATTTTGCGAAGCACTGACCTCACCGAAAAAGGATTCGATAAAAATGGCTAGATTTTGCAACAAAATTGCTGCGACAATGCCTGTCAGTCCATAAATAAGAATCGATGAAATTTTTGATCGTTTGTGTTCAAACGATAACGGTTCCGTTTGTTTGAAATACAAGAAAAACATGATCGTAGCACCAACTAAATAACCAATCGTTGTTGCGGCCACTTGATGTCCGCTAGGGATGAAGGCGATCGGTAGAAAAAAGACGATGCCGTAAGTAAGAATCGTGGACAAAGAATATTTTGATAAAGACATAGTTGTTTCCTCACACTCCTTTGCTTCATTATAGACTAGGATGCTTCTATAAACAAAAAATCCTACCATTTTTTTTCATCTAATAGAAATGCAAAAAAAATTTAGCAAAAGGCTTGCAAAAATGAGGGAAAATGAGTAATATTGAAAATGTAAGTTAGCACTCGGCATAAGAGAGTGCTAATACTAAATTCTATAACATTCATTGGAGGGATTTATCGTGTTAAGACCATTAGGTGATCGTGTGATTATCGAAGTCGCAAAAGAAGAAGAAAAAACTGTAGGCGGAATCGTGCTTGCATCAGCAGCAAAAGAAAAACCACAAACGGGTACCGTTATTGCAGTCGGCGAAGGACGCACGCTCGAAAACGGTGAAAAAGCTCCTGTTGCTGTCAACGTTGGCGAACAAGTTATGTTTGAAAAATACGCTGGCACAGAAGTGAAATATGAAGGAACAGAATATTTGATCGTTGCTGCAAAAGATATCATTGCAGTAGTAGAATAAGAAAAATAAAAATACTTGAGGTGATGAAATCATGGCAAAAGAAATCAAATTTGCAGAAGACGCACGTGCAGCAATGCTTCGTGGGGTAGATAAATTAGCAGATACAGTAAAAGTAACCTTAGGCCCTAAAGGTCGTAACGTGGTTTTAGAAAAATCTTACGGTTCACCATTGATTACAAATGACGGTGTAACGATCGCTAAAGAAATCGAATTAGAAGATCATTTTGAAAACATGGGCGCAAAACTTGTTTCTGAAGTGGCTTCAAAAACAAACGATATCGCTGGTGACGGAACAACGACTGCTACGTTATTGACACAAGCAATCGTTCGTGAAGGATTGAAAAATGTCACCGCTGGTGCGAACCCATTAGGTATTCGCCGCGGGATCGAAATGGCAACAAAAGTGGCTGTAGAAGAGCTACACAACATTTCATCAATCGTTGATTCAAAAGAAGCGATCGCACAAGTTGGTGCTGTTTCTTCTGGTAGTGAAAAAGTTGGTCAATACATTGCTGATGCAATGGAAAAAGTCGGTAATGACGGCGTTATTACTATTGAAGAATCAAAAGGGATCGAAACAGAATTAGATGTCGTGGAAGGAATGCAATTTGATCGTGGGTACTTATCACAATACATGGTAACTGACAACGATAAAATGGAAGCAGCGTTAGAAAATCCATACATCTTGATCACTGACAAAAAAATCTCTAACATCCAAGATATTTTGCCATTGTTAGAACAAATCTTACAACAATCAAAACCATTATTGATCATCGCTGATGACGTTGATGGCGAAGCATTACCAACACTTGTATTGAACAAAATCCGTGGAACATTCAATGTTGTCGCAGTGAAAGCACCAGGATTTGGTGACCGTCGTAAAGCAATGCTAGAAGACATTGCGATCTTAACTGGTGGTACAGTGATCACTGAAGACTTAGGCCTTGAGTTGAAAGATGCAACCATCGATAACTTAGGTCAAGCAAGCAAAGTGGTTGTGGATAAAGACAACACAACGATCGTTGAAGGTGCTGGTGAAAAAGAAGCGATTGACGCACGCGTTCAATTGATCAAAAACCAAATCGCTGATACAACTTCTGACTTTGACCGTGAAAAACTACAAGAACGCTTAGCAAAACTTGCTGGTGGGGTTGCAGTGATCAAAGTTGGGGCACCAACTGAAACTGAATTGAAAGAATTGAAATTACGTATTGAAGATGCATTGAATGCAACACGTGCCGCTGTTGAAGAAGGCATGGTCTCAGGTGGGGGAACTGCCTTAGTCAATGTCATCAACAAAGTTGCAGAAATCGAAACAGATGGCGATGCAGCTACAGGTGTCAAAATCGTGTTACGTGCATTAGAAGAACCAGTTCGTCAAATTGCTGAAAACGCAGGCTACGAAGGTTCAGTCATCATCGACAAATTGAAAAACGCTGACTTAGGCGTTGGTTTCAATGCAGCAACTGGCGAATGGGTAAACATGCTAGAAGCTGGGATCGTTGACCCAACGAAAGTGACGCGTTCTGCCTTACAAAACGCAGCTTCTGTTGCCGCATTATTGTTAACAACTGAAGCAGTCGTTGCCGACAAACCAGAACCAGCAGCACCAGCAGCTCCTGCAATGGACCCATCAATGGGTATGGGCGGCATGATGTAAGCAAGCCTTGAGAACTCCTCTTTTGAGGGGTTCTTTTTTTATGCGATCAAAAAATACTTCAACACAGAAAAAGACAAAAAAACTTTCTTCTTAGTATTCTAAGCACCAAAGAATTGGTTCATTGCTTGAATCAAAGGAGAAAGGATTGGTAGGTATGAGCTATCTATTTGTCTTGTAATGGCAGCGTGTTTTCTAAGGAACGTCAATTACAACCGTTCCCAAAATCCCTGCGCAAAGCCAGTACTAAATTCGTAGAGAACCGGCAGTATCACAGAAACACATAAGACGAGAAAGACCATTTTCTGAACAGCGGTTAATTGTTTGAGGAAATGGTTTTTTGTGAACAATAAATACGCGATACAGATAACGGCAAGTAGCTGCAATAGATCAAATAAAATGGACAAGAAAATCACCTTTTCTGATTAGATTATATGGATGTTAGAATGATGGATTGTCGTAGCATAGAGCAAAGGTTTGAATGATATTGTTCTGAGAAAACGTGAAGATCAACGTTTATAAAGAAACGGTATTTCGACCCCAAAGAATGCGAAGATTCCGCTTAAAAGAAAGTAAGTCAATAAGCCTAAATAAAAAAGGACTTTCCAATTCAATTTCTTTTTCATTCGATCCACTCCTTTTGTGTATCATAGCATAAAAAAACGATAATATAAATAAATAATCTAAAGATGCAAATATGCATTTTTTAGCAAGTGTAAGCTCTCTCAAGCTACATTTTCGCTATCTTGAAAAACCTGAGCTAAAATAGAAAGAGGAACAAATCAAGGCTCACTTTGATTTTTAAATGAACAACGAGTCGAAAGAAGGAGACATTTCTTTGAAAAAAACATGGATAAAACGCAAAAAGAAACAAAACGAAAATGAATTATTAACGGAACAGTCCGTTCAAGTCGAGCAAAGTCAAACGGGAGAGGAGCTGCAAGAAGAAGCGGAGTTTACTTCTTTTTTTGCGGATGTCATGAAGCGAATGCCCAAAAAATCGGCTGCCCTTGTGATGAAAGGCTATGACGGATCAAAAGCCCAGGCGGAAAAAGTGTTAGCGAAAAGCAAGGATCAATTTGATCAGGTGTTTGAGGAGTTTTTAGTTGGCGTAGATGATGAAACGCGGAAAAAAGCCCACCGCACGATCCATGCGGCTTCTTTGACGGCGGCGATCATCGGCTGTTCACCGATTCCCTTTTCAGATGCAGTGTTACTTGTGCCAGTTCAAATGACGATGATGGCACGTTTGTATCGTATTTTTGGGCGAACATGGCGTGAAGGGTTAGCGAAAAGTATTTCGAAAGAGCTAGTCGTTGTGAGTTTTGGTCGCAGTGCCGTTGGCAATATCTTGAAATTTGTCCCAGCAGTCGGCACCGTTGCTGGAGCTGCAATCAACGCCAGTGTGGCTAGTGGTATCACCGAAGCATTAGGCTGGGTGACCGTCAAGATGCTGAATGATGGAGAAGATGTGTTTGAGCAAGTGATGTCCTTTAAAGGCCAATTCCATACGTTGTTCAATGCGTTGAAAGTTGGCAAGAAAACCAAGTAAATCAAAAAGAAGAACGAAGCAGGTCCATCAAAAGACGACTTGCTTTTGTTGCTTCTTTTTCTTCACAGCAAAAAAATACTTTTTAAGGAGTGAGTAAAATGAAACAACGAGTGACACGGGAAGAAGTCAAAGAACGGTTGGTCACCGATGCGTATTTTCAAAAAGGTCCTTCCGCTTTAAAGACCCGCCAAACGATTTTGACGATTCTTGCTTGGCTGATGGTCTTGGTTCCGTTTGTCTGGCTGGCCATCCCGCTGACTTTACCGAATCTGGCGGATCGGATCGCCTTTCGGACATATCTGGAAGAAGCAGTGACTTTTGATTTTTTGGCGTTGTTCTTAGGAATTTCGTTTTTGGTCTTGGTTCTGACGTTTACTTTATTGACCTTGAGGAACAACCGCCGCTTCAAACGATTGTTGCAAAAGCAATCAATGCATGACGAAGTTGCCTTAGAAAAACGCAAAGAAGTATTAGAAGAATTTTACGAAGAACGCTTCGGGACGAAAGAAGAGCGTCACGCTGCCAAGTACTATGCCGTTGCTCCTGAGCAAAACATTGGAGAAACTGAGATCCGGGATCTTTACCGAAGAAATGGGGTGGGCTGATGGTTGTCAATTTTGATACTGGGTTACCGTGGCTGGATACATTTTTAACGGTTGTTTTAATGATTCTGTTCACGTATCCGATATTAGGAGGTTTTGCTTGGTTCATCGGGGTGATCTGCAATCGGTTTTTATTCCGCTACCGTCAGTTGGAGTGGATACCGATTCCCGAAGAAATCGAACCGATGATCACCATTATGGTACCGGCTCACAATGAAGAAATCGTTATTGAAGACACGATTCATTACTTAATGAATAACATAAACTACAGCAACTATGAGGTGTTGGTGACGGATGACGGCTCAACGGATCAAACTCCTGTGATACTAGATCGCTTGATGGAACAGTACCCGAATCTAAGGGTTTTGCGTATCGAAAAAAACCAAGGGAAAGCTCATGCCTTTAATATTGGGGTAGGGTTTGCCAATGGGGAATTGATCTTGAGTAACGACGCAGATACGGTCCCTGAACCTGATGCATTGTGGAAATATGTCAATTATTTTATCCGTCAAGATTCCATCAATATCTCTGCTATTACGGCGAATATGGACGTTCAAAATCGCACAACCATCGTCGGGAAATCACAAACCGTTGAATTTTCAAGTATCGTAGGAATTATCAAACGGACCCAGCAAGCCGTTTTCGGCGTCATCTATGCCTATAGTGGTGCCAACACAATGTATCGTAGAGCCGCATTGATGGATGTTGGTCTCTTTCGACAAAATCGTGCCACGGAAGATATCAGTATTGCCTGGGACCACCAATTCCATGGTTGGTTGTCCTTATTTGCGTCACGAGTGATGTTTTTCATGGAGGTACCAGAAACCCTCAAGATGCTCTATCGGCAACGGAAACGTTGGGCGAAAGGCGGAACGGAAGTGTGGTTGACCAATTTTAAAAAAGTGTTCTTACACCCTTTTGAAAATATCGGTCGAACCGCCATGTTTGTGGATCAGTCCTTAAGTATTATCTGGTCATTCTTTTTCTGGTTGTCTTCGGCTTTGTTTGTTTTTTATCTGATTTATTATGGGGCAACTGGGAATTACGAGCGGATCTACCATATGTTTACGATGGCCTTTCTCTTCGTTTGTTTTGAGATGATTGCGGGGGTCATGCAGCTATTTACCAGCCTCTTGGCGGATGATAACCGCAGCAAGCTGAAGTATTTTCGCTTTGCCCCTTTTTACATGCTGTTTTACTGGATGATCAATGCCATAACGATTGTCACTACCTTTATACCAGCCGTCAAAACCATCCTCGGCTACGGCAGCGGCGTTTGGGTCAGTCCCGAGCGAACGGCGAAAAAAACCGAAGAATCTTAACGAGTTCACCTTTCCTAGACAATAAAAACAAGTCTGAGTTTTCTTCAGGCTTGTTTTTTTGCCATTAAGGTTCAGAAAGATAGTAAATCTCACGATTTTGGTAAGGATAACGAGTTTGCGAAAATTCGAAGGGCCGTCCGTCGGAGAGACGAGCAACTTGTTCCAATTCTAAGATCGGATCATTGGGATCGACTTCTAAATATTTGATATCATAGGAATCTGCTTTGTCGGCACGGATTTTACGTATGGCGGGACCTATTTTGAGGTGTAAGGAATCAGTGATATATCGATAGATCGAGTGTTCAAGGATCGCCATATCAATATCGGGAATGGTTTTGATGGGCATGATCGTGTACTCCAATTCAAAGGGTTCGTTATCAACATAGCGCAGTCGTACGATATCATAGACAGGTTCGTTTTCTCGCAAGGACAAGTAATCCATTTCGTTGGCTTCTGGGAAACGAACATTGAAACTAATGATTTTACTTTGCACTTTATGCCGTCCGCCATATCGGTTGACTAAACCGATATACTCATTGATCTGTCCTTGGTAGGTTGCTGAATTGACATAGGTGCCATGACCTCTTTTGGTGGAAATCAGGCCTTCTTGCTTCAGTTGATTTAGCGCTTTTTGGATCGTCATTCGCGAGGTTTGAAATCGTTTGGCTAACGCAGTCTGTTCCGGTAATTTTGATAAAGCTGGAAAAACACCTTCATAAATGTTCGTCCGCAACTGATCAACGATCTCTTTGTATTTTGTCATAGTCATCACTCCTTATGTAAAAAAATTCATGGACTTGAGTTTTGTTTGAAGGGGATAAAAACAAACTCTATCACCAAAGAATCAACTGCAATTCACATGTACAGAAAAAGCTTTACATGTGTTTTCGAAAAATTTACATGCCGATTGCACCTAATTATAATAGAGTTTGTAAGCGAATACAAATAATGGAGGAATCAATATGACAACTTTTTACTGGGGGAACAGTGTCAGCAGTATGCAAACAGAAGGTGGTTGGAATGAAGGTGGTAAAAGCTTATCCGTTTATGATATACGGGAAGCTTCGGAACAGGCTAGCGATTGGCATGTAGCAAATGATAACTATCATGCGTATACAGAAGACTTTGATTATATGCAAGATTTGGGGATGAACATGTATCGTTTCCAAATATCTTGGTCAAGGGTCGTTCACGATGGAGATGGTGCCTTTAATGAAGAAGGGATCGCCTATTACGATCGTTTTATTGATGATCTGTTAGCTCGAGGAATCGAGCCCATGATTTGTTTGTATCATTTTGATATGCCCCTGCATCTGGCGAAAACCTATAACGGGTTCATCAGCAAAGAAGTGAAGGACGCATTCATTCGCTTTGGAAAAGAAATGGTGGATCGTTTTGCGGATAAAGTCCATTATTGGTTAACCTTTAACGAACAAAATCTATTCCACCAAGACCATGGTTTTAAGATCAGCGGCTATTTAGAAGGGGAAGAAACAACAGAAGAATTGTATCAAATTTTCCACAATGTCATGGTTTGCCATGCAGAGATCTGTAACTATCTACATGAAACAACAAATGCGAAGATTGGCGGCATGCTGGCGTATTCTGAAGCGTATCCAGCGACTTGTCGTCCACAAGACATCAAAGCAGCAAGAGAGTTTGATGAATTTGCGAATTTTACTTTATTAGATTGCTATGCGCACGGCAAGTATTCGGCAGCACAAGACCGATACGTGAAAAATCATCAACTCAATATGAATATTTTACCTGGGGAATTAGAAGCGATCGCAGCGCAGAAAAATGATTACATTGCCTTTAGCTATTATGCTTCTTCTACCTTGAATGCTGAAAAAATTCCTGAAGGAACGCCGCCGAATCGGTACATGACTTTTGGAAAACAAGACAATCCGTATATTGAAACAACGGAATGGAACTGGCAAATTGATCCGCTCGGCTTCCGTGATGTCTTAAATAAAGTCTATCAGCGGTATCGGTTGCCAGTGTTTCCGATTGAAAACGGAATTGGTGTCAGAGAGCATTGGAATGGCAACGAACCGATTCAAGATGATTACCGTATTGCCTACCATCAAGAGCATATTCGAGCGATGTTTGAAGCGATGGTGGAAGATGGAGTGGTCTGTCTTGGTTATCTTGGCTGGGGACTGATCGACATTTTGAGCTCCCAAGGTGATATGGAGAAACGATACGGACTTGTGTATGTCAATCGTGGCAATCATGAGTTGCGAGATATGAAACGTGTGCCGAAAAAATCGTATGAATGGTTCAAAGAAGTGATCAAAACGAATGGTAGTACGATCTATACAAACCCATATACAGAATAGGAGGAACAGAAAATGGCAGCAGAAAAGCGCACGTTTTTAGATAAATTTACAGAGTTTTCGGTCCGTCTCGGCAATCAGGTTCATCTCAAAAGTCTTCGTGATGCGTTTGCGACCTTAATGCCTGCCTTTATTATCGCAGGGATCGCTGTGTTGTTTAATAATGTCTTTTTTCCATGGTTTTTAGAAGGGGCTGCCTTGGCGCGAATGCAAGTGTTTGGCAATTCCATCACCAATGGAACATTGAATATCGCCGGTCTGCTGATCGCCCCGATGATCGCTTATTTTCTTTGCCGCAACAAAAATAATCCAAGCGCCATCAATGCAACCTTTGTGGCAACGACTTGCTTAGTGGTCATGTTGGCGATGGCTCATGCCGTGATGCCAGAAGGCGCTCAAGCAGAAGTGACCATCAGTGGTGTGATGCTATTTGACGATGTCGGGACCAAAGGGATGTTTTCAGGCATCATTTGTGGGTTAGTTGCCACGGAATTATTTATTCGACTGTCAGAAAACAAGCACCTAAAAATCAATTTAGGGGATCAAGTTCCTCCTGCCGTCAGCAAATCCTTCAGTACGTTGATCCCTGCTATTTTAGTGATTTCCTTCTTTGCCGTAGTTGCGACCGTGCTAGCAGCCTTTGATACCGATCTGATTCAAATCATTTCAACAGTGATCCAAGAACCACTGCGTTTATTGAACACATCGATTTTTGGGTTCTTGATCATCTATTCAACGGGCAACTTTCTGTTTACTTTAGGCATTCACCAAACCGTCATCAATGGCACCTTGTTAGATCCATTGCTGTTAGTCAATATGAATGAAAACATGCAAGCCGTGCAAGAAGGCGCTGCGCCGCCCAATATCTTAAATTCAGCATTCGTGACGGTTTTCGCTCAACTAGGCGGGACTGGATTTACGATCAGTTTGATCATTGCAGTGCTCTTATTCGTCCGCAATTACCAACCTTTTCGGGATGTCGTCAATCTATCCCTAGCTCCGGGTATTTTTAATATCAATGAGCCAATCATCTTTGGTTTACCGATCGTCTTCAATTTACCAATGATCATTCCCTTCGTTGCAAGTCCGATTGTTGCAACGTTGATTGGCTACTTTGCTACCGCAGTAGGATTCATTGAGCCACTTTCAGTCATGGTTCCTTGGACGACACCGCCAATTCTTAGTGCATTATTGGCATCAAAAGGGGATTTCAAAGTTGTTTTGGTTCAGGTGATCATCATCGTCGTCTGTGTAGCAATCTATTTTCCATTTCTAAAAATCGCTCAACGGGTTGCAATCAAATCTGCTGAATTGGAGCGGGCAGAATAAACAAAACAGGATGAATCCTATACTAGAGTGACCTACAAAAGTTAGAACAAAATTCTAACGTTTTGGGGGTCACTATTTTTTGAGGTGATTTTTTTACTAAGTTTCTATTTTGAACTTTAATTAAATGGTATACTATCCCAAAAGGAGCGACTATGAAACTATCAGAAATGCAAAAAGCGATCTATCAAAACAAAATCGATCACCAATTCAATGTCACAAATATTGAAAAAGAGTTTTTGGCTTTATATGGTGAAATAGGGGAAGCCTTTGACGCGTATCGGAAGCAACAAGAGGTAGGAGAAGAATTGGCGGATGTGGCGATTTATCTTCTTGGGTTAGCGGAAATCCTTTCCATCGATCTTGAAGCAGAGATTCATAAAAAAATGGCCGTCAACCAAAAGCGCCGTTATACCAGTTATGGCAATGGCTATGCAAAACGAATCGATGATTGATACACGCAGAAAAATTAGTGGATTCTACGAGTATAGGCTCTTACCGAAATAGAAATGGAAGCAGGAGATAGGATGGAAAAGAACGTAAGCATGCGTGAATTAACAACGGCAGATTTAGCAGAAGTCGTGGACCACTATATTGCTGTATTTTCAGCAGAACCATGGAATGACCAATTGACAGTGCCGCAAATCACCGACTATGTATCATCAATGATGGCAATGAATACTTTTATTGGTTATCGACTAACAGATCGAGCATCGAATGAATTGATTGGTCTTTCTTTAGGCTTTATCAAGCCCTGGTATCAAGGAAAAGAGTATGTGATCGATACCTTTTTAATTACTGGCACGCACCAAGGAAAAGGCTTAGGTTCCACTTTTTTAGAAAGGATCAAAGAGGATCTACTCAAGAAAGAGATCCCAACGATCCTGTTAGATACTGAAGAAAGTATGCCCGCAGCGGATTTTTATAAAAAGAATGGCTTTAAACCGCTACCAGATAATGTGAGCTATTATTTATCTCTAGATTAATTCAAGCATGTCAATAAATAAAAAAGTCTGCGAAAAAAATCGCAGGCTTTTTAGTTATGCACAGTTTCAATAGGTTTATCCACAATATGTTGTAGGAACGTGTTTTCGCCTACTAAATATTGTGCTTGATCCCCGTTGAAATAAGAAACTGTCGCTTCTTTGAGGAAGTATTTCCCTTTACTGCATTGATGGTAGTCATTCGGTGATTTTCAAGGTGACTTGGCAATGGTTGAGATAGAAAGTATCATAGCCTGCTTTTTTTCGATTACAATAAAGACGAGACTCGCAACCCTTCGGCGAAGCCTCGTCTTTTTACAGATCAACAGAAAAAGAAAACGCAGGAGTCTACGCTTTCTTTTTCTGTTCTTCTTTTTTCTTGTCTGTGGTCTGTACGGAATCTAGGGCTTTTTTGAAAATCTCTTCTTTTTTCGTTTTATAGTTATGTTGTCGTTCAGCATAAACTTTTTCTTTCGTCTTTGTTTTCATACTCGGTCACCTCTTCCTTTTTTTTAAGTATAGCACGATTTCACAAACTCATGCAAATGCTTGGTTTTATCCTTGGTATTATAATCTTTTGAATAAAATAAATTGTGAAAATATTTCTTTCGGTAGAAGTGAGTGACTTCTCTATCAAATAATTCGTATCCAGTTGGAAGCGATGTAACAGGATTTCATCATAGCGTCGATCACACTGGTGAAAGAAGCATTCTTTTTGAAAAAACTTTTTCACAGGATCCCTTGTGTAAAAAAGGAATGATAAATGGGTGATTTTAGTATCGATTTTTGAAGAATGGGATAAGAAAAGAAATGTTATTCAAATAACAGTCTTGTTTTTCAAAAAGTGGGTTTGTTTGCAAAAAAATTCCTGTTTTTATTCGCGAATTAAAATAACGTTGAATGAAATAGCGTTTTTCTGTAGTTTATAGAAATCTTTGTAAATAGAGTGCCATTGAGCAACACCAAAGAGAAAGTGATCAAAAAGAATAACGCAGGAAAATAAATGACACGTTTTATTAAACGTAAAGTAAAAAAATACAAAACGAAAACAATATCAAAAAATATTAATTTTTGTTAAAATGGGGTACAGGGGGTGTTTTATTGGAATCTCGGAAAATCAAACGTAAGCGTTTAGTGAAACAAAAACGGTCCCTTTTCGTACAAAAAGGATTGGGTATCACAGCAGCGTTAGCATCAACATCAGGTGTCTTTACGTCTCTTGCTCATGCGACCGAAACGACGAACGCTTCGTCATCAACCAACACAACTGCTACTCTTGCCAGATCGTCAGCTGAAACGGCGATCAATCGACAATTTAAAACAACAGCTTCACTGAATGTTCGTTCAAATGCTTCAACAAGTGCCTCTATCGTAAGTGGTGTAGGAGCAAATACAACAATCACTGCGGTGGCTCAAAAGAACGGTACCTCAGTGAATGGCAATACAACATGGTATAAGCTATCAACAGGCGGCTGGATCTCAGGGGCTTATGTGAAGAGCACCTCAGGCTCCTCTTCTGCCAATACAGGCTCGTCCAATTCGTCGTCTTCTTCATCGGAAAAAGCAATTTCGAAATCAGTGAAAACGACTACTGCATTGAACGTCCGTTCAAATGCAACGACAAGTTCTAGTGTCGTACGCGGTTTGAGCAGTAATGCGACAGTACAAGTCGTTGCACAAAAGAGTGGTACATCGGTGAATGGCACGACCACTTGGTACAAATTGTCCACAGGCGGTTGGATCACGGCAGCCTATGTCAAAGATGTGTCCAGTAGCTCCACAGGCAATAGTTCTTCTGGCGGCAATACAAGTGTTTCTGCAGAAACGGCTATCAGCAAGAACGTGAAAACAACAGCGGCATTAAATGTTCGTTCGAGTGCCTCAACAAGCGGCAGTGTCGTTGGCAGCCTAAGCAACAGCACGACGGTGAAGGTCGTTGCCCAGAAAAATGGCACATCCGTTGGCGGCACCAATGTTTGGTACAAAGTATCGACCGGTGGCTGGATCACAGCGGCATATGTGCGTGATGTCACGTCTAGTTCTGGAAATACAAGTAATAATAATAATTCAAACACAGGTTCAAACAATACTGGCTCATCAAACGGCTCAAGCAATGCGAGTGAGCAAGCCATCAATAAGACGTTCCAAACAACCACTGGTATGAATGTCCGCTCAAATGCATCAACTTCTGCAAGTGTAGTCAGCAGTTTGGGCAGCAATGCGACCTTCAAAGCAGTTGCTCAAAAACAAGGCACGTCAGTCAATGGCAATACCACTTGGTATAAGTTATCAACGGGTGGCTGGGTATCTGCAGCATATGTCAAAGAAGTCAGTGCAACGACTCCTGGCAACAATAACAACGCAGGCAATACCAATGTTCCAATGAGCGTGGATGGAGCAGCGATCGTTGCAGAAGCTAGAAAACATATCGGCACTCCTTATCAATGGGGAGGCAAAGGACCAGATGTCTTCGACTGTTCTGGGTTTACACGCTACGTCTTCTTAAAAGTGACGGGCAAAAACATCGGTGATTGGACAGTCCCACAAGAAAGCGCAGGGACGATCATTCCTGTCTCGCAAGCACAAGCTGGCGACTTGCTGTTCTGGGGTCAAAAAGGGAATACCTACCACGTAGCGATCGCTACAAGTAATACAAGCTATATCCATGCGCCAAGCACGGGTTATACAGTCACCGAAGCACAATCAGGCTTTTCGACTGCTAGCTTCGCTCTACGTGTGAAATAAATATTTCATTGAAAAGGCAAAGGGTTTGTCCTTTGTTAGAAACGCCCCTAAGAAAGCTGCAATCAGTTTTCTTAGGGGCGCTTTTTGTGCTGGGCGCAGATCTTCTAAAAGATGGGACATTGCCCTTGTTTTTTTTGACAAAAAGGCCGATTTGTCAAAATATCTTGTTTTTACTAGTACAAATTTTTGTCAAAAAAAAAAGTTACTGATACCATAAAAACGTACCAATATTAGGAGGGATCTACATGAGATATACGAACGGAAATTACGAAGCTTTTGCAAGAAGCAGAAAACCGAAAGATGTCGAAAAGAAAGAAGCCTATATTGTTGGTGGGGGATTAGCAGGACTTGCTGCGGCAGTCTTCTTGATCCGTGACGGCCATATGGCGGGTGAGAAAATCCACGTCCTTGAAGAACTTTCTTTATCAGGCGGTTCATTAGACGGAAAATTCATTCCCCATGATGGATTTGTGACCCGCGGCGGTCGCGAAATGGAAAATCATTTTGAGTGCCTGTGGGATCTATTTCGCTCGATTCCATCCTTGGAGGTGGAAGATGCTTCGGTGTTAGATGAGTTTTACTGGTTGGATCACGATGATCCAAATTCGTCTAACTGTCGGATTATCCACAATCGCGGTCAACGAGCAGCAGATGATGGAGAATTTACGTTGTCTGCTACAGCACAAAAAGAATTGACCCAATTATTTATGACTTCAGAAGATCAATTGATCGGGAAAAAAATCGAAGATGTTTTTGGCGAAGAATTCTTTGAATCTAATTTTTGGCTATACTGGTGTACGATGTTCGCCTTTGAAAAATGGCATTCGGCGATTGAAATGCGCCGCTATGTGTTGCGTTTTGTGCACCATATCGATGGCTTGCCTGATTTTACTGCGTTAAAATTTACCCGTTACAACCAATATGAGTCATTGGTCAAACCACTACTTGCTTATTTGGAAGAACAAGGAGTTGACTTCCAATATGAATGCACCGTCAGCAATATCGATGTTCGGATCGTGGGCGAGGAAAAAGTTGCTCAAAAACTTGTGCTAGAAAAAGCGGGAGCAATCGAAGAAATTCCTTTGTCAGAAGATGACTTGGTCTTTGTTACCAACGGATCGATCACTGAAAGTTCCACGCAAGGGGACCATTATACCCCAGCGCCTATCTCAAAAGCACCTGGTGGCAGCTGGCGTTTATGGAAAAACTTGGCGGCGCAATCGCCTGAGTTTGGTCATCCAGAAGTCTTTTATGAAAACTTACCTGAAGAAAGCTGGTTTGTTTCGGCAACTGTTACTTGGCAGAATTTTGATGTGGAACCTTATTTAGAAAAATTGACCCATCGCAAGTTACGAACAGGCAGAATCGTCACTGGCGGGATCATCACCATCAAAGATTCCAATTGGATGATGAGCTTTGCGACCCATCGCCAACCGCACTTTAAAGAACAAAAAGACCAACAAACGATCACATGGGTGTATGGATTGTTGTCAAATACGCCAGGAAACTACATCAAAAAACCAATTGAACAATGCTCTGGACAAGAAATCGTGCAAGAACTGCTTTACCATTTAGGCGTGCCGGAAGCAGAAATCCAACGCATTTCAAAAGAATCAAGTGTGGCAGTTCCAGTATACATGCCGTTTATCACTTCTTACTTCATGCTGCGTGAACCAGGTGATCGGCCATTAGTTATTCCAAATGGCTCCAAAAACTTAGCCTTTATCGGTAATTTCGCAGAGACTGAACGAGACACTGTATTTACAACAGAATATTCCGTTCGGACCGCCATGGAGGCTGTTTATCAGCTATTAGATGTGGAACGCGGGGTACCAGAAGTGTTTGCTTCCGCTTATGATCTACGTACTTTGGCCAAAGCTGTCTATTATCTGACCGATAAGAAAAAAATCACGGAAATGGAGCTGCCGTTTATCGAACGGAAACTCTTGGAGGGCTTCGTTAAGAAAACCGAACATACCTACATTGGCGATCTGTTGAAAGAAAACCATTTGATTTAAATAAAGCGCAACGACAACGAGGCGAAAGAAACTGCTCGTGGTCGTTGCGTCTTTTATTTACTTTTCCAACGCTGTTTGAACGATCCTTATTCCTCAGATAAAATCCGTACTTGGATCTCTGTCAAATAAGCTTGCTCGTTGCTAAGGGTCGTTTCGTGGATCGATCGTTCATAGAAGTAGTCATCGATTTGCCATTGGTGCGTCGCAATCAGCTGCTTGAGTTTTTGATAGAACTGCTTCAATCCTTCGTCATCCCCCTGATAAATGGCGGTTAAATAGTATCCTGCCGGTTTCACGAAGGAAGCACGTTGTGGTTCTTCTTGCCGCACGTAAACGTAGTCGATGTCTTGCGTATCGTCTTTGTTCGTCCGAATCATAAAACCATATTCGTTATTTGAGAAAAGATAAGGCTGTGCCATCAAAAGGTCGTAGGCTTGGGTGATCATCTCTGGGATGGAGCTACCGTTTAATCTAGGACTAAGGGAGAAATATTCCTCTGGCTGTTCCTTCAAGGTGAAGGGGGAAGTTTTTTCTGCAGCTAGGCGCAAATCCGCCGCTTTTCGTTCGATGATTTTTTTGATGTTGCTCAACTGCTGAATTTTTTCATCGATGGTTTGCCGCTTGGCTTCCAATAAGTTTCTCATGGTCTCGGCATCCCCCTGCAACGCTGTTTGGATCTCTTTTAAGGGCATCGATAATTCTTTCAGTGATAGGATCAATCCGAGATCCAATAGTTGATCAAGGGAATAATACCGATACCCGTGCTCGTCTTTGCTGTTTGGTTGAAATAGCCCAATCTCGTCATAATAGTGGAGTGTCCGAGGATTGATCCGCGCTAAGCGTGCCATTTCCGATACTTTTAATTTGGTTTTCATGGCGTTCCTCCTTGACTTTACAGTTACTGTAAACTTTATACTAAGGATAGTCAACTACTGGGAGGAAGATAGAATGAATAAACAAGTAACATATCGACCATTTAAACGAGAAGATCTGTCTGCGCTTGTGCAAGTAATTATTGATAGCTGGAACTACGACAAGCAATTTGACAAGATGACCGCCAAGCACTTTGCTCATGTCTTTTTGTGTTATGAACTTGCCCGTGCGACCTATTCACGTGTGGCTCTTTTAAATGGTGAAGCTGTCGGTATCTTATTAGCAGACAGTAAAAGAGGGAAGAAGCTTCATCCAATGCACTATTGGGGGAAAACGATTTGGCATGCTGGCTGCTTACTGCTTACGAAAGAAGGGAGAAACACGCTGTTGCATTATGCCAAAGAGGTGGCTGAGTTAAATCAAGCGATGTTGAAAGATTTACAAACTCCTTTTCAGACCGAAGTTGGTTTGTTTGCCGTTAGTCCCAAAACACAAGGATTGGGTGTAGGCAAGCAGCTCTTTACTTCCTTTTTAGCGATGGTCCAGCAGGAAAAAACGGCTCCGTTTTTCCTTTATACCGATACCACCTGTAATTACGGTTTTTATGAGCATATGGGCTTGAAGCGGGCAGCTGCTGTGAAACGCTGGATCAAAAAACCGATTAAGAAGGAAATCGAGTTTTATATCTATACTTCCTAAGAGTGCAGCGATGCACTCTTTTTTCATTGGCTAGTATGGTAAACTGGAAGCAAAGAAGGTCAAGGAAGCTGTTTTCGTTTTATGGAAACGGCGCTTATTTTGGTCGAAAGCGATGGCTCGATCCGCTTTCGTAAAAAGGATGGGGAATGGGAAAGGATGGTTTATTTGGAAAAAAAGCAGATAGGGTTTATTTTAAGTGATATTGATGGGACGATCTTGGATCATAAGCATCAAATCGATCTGGATTTGATTGAAGAAATCAAACGATTGAAGCAGCAAGCGATTCCTTTTGTTTTGGCTTCCGCTCGCTCCCCGAAAGGAATGCTACCGATAGCTCAAGAGTTAGGGATAGAAGACTGGCCCTTGGCTTGTTACAACGGTGCCCTGATTGGACGATACGATCAACAGGGCACACTGGTACCGATTTTCAGTCATGAGGTCAAAAAAGCAGAAGCAAAAACTTTGGTTGCGCGCATCAAAGCTGATTTTCCTGGTGTTTCCATCAATGTCTACTCTGGTGATCAGTGGTATTGCGAAAGAGTGGACCAATGGGCACGAGCAGAAGCGGCGATCACCAAAGAGACTCCTGTAGAAACTTCATTAGAACAACTGTTGGCACAAGAAGCTTTTGAGGTTCATAAGTTTCTTTTGATCGGCACAACAGCAGAAATCCAAGCGCTTCATGCTGCCTGCCAGAACGCTGGATTTTTAGAAAGCGCCTTTTACTTATCCAAAGAGAATTATTTGGAAGTCACTCATCAAGCTGTGGGAAAAGATAAGGCGCTAAATGAATTGGCGGCCTATTTTCAAGTGCCGCTGGCGCAAACCTTAGCGATCGGCGATGATTTTAACGACCTGCCAATGATTGCTTCAGCTGGTATTGGTGTTGCGATGGAGAATGCGCCCGAATTGGTCAAAGCAAAAGCTGATTTTGTGACGACTAGCAGTACAGACCATGGGGTTGCTGATGCGTTGCGGCGATTTGTCACAGAATAGATAAAAAAACTAGGTTTTTTGAACAAATTGATTGACTTTCATTTCTACTCTCCTTAAACTTTTAGCTATACCTAAAAAGGTAAGTGTTTGTTGGAAAGAAGGAGAAAAATGAATAAGAAGATCGAGAAGACATTGACCAAATTTGCCGAGTCGTTGAGGCTCTCAGTTGATACTTCCACCGGGGTGATTTATGGAACGTATCATAGTTATAAACTTTTTTTAGTTCAAGAGAATAACAATAGTTATTCGCTAGTGGCCCATTTTTCACTTAGCAAAGATGGCGAACTTCCCAACCAAGAAGAAGTCAAAGAAGTTTTAAGTGAGTCAAAAGAGATCATCGACTGTGTGATCCAAGGATATCAAGTTGCCTATACATTACGCGGAGCGATGACTGCAGGGAAAACCGTGGACAAGTTACGTACTGCGTTGGACCAGTTGACGAATTTTTTGAAGACCAAAGGTTTCCAAAATGCTTGTACCTTCTGCGGCGCGGTCACTGAGCCGGTTTCGCTGTATGCGATTGGCGGCGCTCCCGTCATTGCCTGTGAAGCTTGCTTTAAGAAACAACAAGAAGCAGTCCTTGCGCAAGAACGGGAAAAAGGGCAGAAAAAAGAAAATTGGTTAGCTGGAACCGTGGGTGCGTTTCTTGGCTCACTGATTGGTGCTGGCGCAATTATTTTATTAGGACAACTGGGGTATGTTGCTGCATTGTCTGGGATCGCGATGGCGATCTGTGCCATCAAAGGGTATGAATTACTAGGTGGAAAACTCAGCACAAAAGGTATTATTAGTAGTATTATCGTCATGATCATCATGGTCTATGTCGGGAATCGTATTGACTGGTCGATCAGTGTAGCGAATTATTACACGGACGTTGATGTCTTCTATGCTTTCCGTATTTTACCTGATTTGATTCGTGAAGGGTATTTGGAAGCGAGTCAATATTACGGGAACTTAGGTCTGGTCTATCTCTTTACGGCGATTGGGGCGGTGCCAACTATTATCGCTGCGGTACGAGAGGGTAAAGTGACGCGTCAAAGCTACAAAATGGAGTAATCCACTTTTCTATCCAAAGATAAAAAAACACAATGCGAGATCTCTTTCGCTTTGTGTTTTTTGTTTTTGTGTCATAAATAATAACATGCAGTGTTAACATAAAAAATAAATAATAATAAAATGAGAAAAATAGCTTGCTTTTATAATTAATATTTATTAAAATCTTATTTACATTCAGATTTTTGTAATAATTCTGAAAATTTTGGATTTTCATAAGGGGTAGGTAAGATGAAGAAAAAATGGGGATATGGTGTCGTCGCTGTTTGTGGAATCGTATTAGCAGGTTGCTCAACAGGAGGGACATCAAGTACAGGTGAAAGTTCAAGTGGTAGTGGGACAGCAGCTGCCGAACAAATTTTTAATGTTGTGGTTCAACAAGAAATGCCTAGTGCCGATCTATCCTTAGCCACCGATACGATCAGTTTTAGTGCTTTAAATAATGTGTATGAAGGGTTGTACCGCTTAGATGCTGAGAGTAAGCCCGAACCAGCAGGTGCCGCCGAATTAGCGGAAGTCAGTGAAGATGGTCTGACCTATAAATTGAAATTACGGGAAGATGCCAAATGGTCAAATGGAGAACCAGTAACAGCAGCGGATTATGTCTTTGGCTGGCAACGCACCGTAAGTGCGGAAACAGGTTCTGAATATGCGTACTTATTTGCGCCCGTAACCAATGCCGAAGCGATAACTGCAGGTGAAAAAGATGCCTCAGAATTGGGGATCAAAGCAGTCAGTGACTATGAATTAGAAATAACGCTGACGACACCTACGCCATACTTCCAATACTTATTGGCATTTCCATCCTTCTTCCCACAAAGCCAAGCAGTCGTAGAAGACAACGGCGATCAATATGCTTCAACAAGCGACAATGCCGTTTACAATGGACCGTTTGTGTTAGCTGGCTTTGATGGTCCAGGAACCGATACAGAATGGTCATATGAAAAGAACGACCAATATTGGGATAAAGATACAGTGAAACTTGATACGATCAATGTCAGTGTCGTAAAAGAATCATCGACCTCCTTGAATCTATTCCAGGATGGGCAAGCGGACGACGTCATCTTAACAGGAGAATTGGCGCAGCAAATGGCCAATGATGAAGCATTTGTGTCAGAACCATTAGCCCGTACTTCCTATATCGAGTTGAATCAGCGAGAAGAAGATTCGCCATTCCGCAATGAGGATCTGCGTAAAGCAATCTCTTATGCCATCGATCGTGATGCATTAGTGACATCGATTTTAGGTGATGGCTCATTGGCTTCCACAGGATTGATACCAAAAGGAATGACCTTTAACCCAACTGATAATACTGATTTTGTCGATGAAGCGGAAAGTGTCATTGAATACGATCAAGAAAAAGCCAAAGAACATTGGGAAAAAGCCAAAGAGGCTTTGGGAATCGATTCTTTAAGTTTTGAAATTTTGGCCTCTGACACAGACTCAACCAAAAAAGCCATTGAATATATTCAAAGTGCGATTCAAGATACGCTTGATGGGGTGAAAGTTAGCCTAAGTCCCGTACCTTTCTCTGTTCGTCTTGATCGTTCAAACTCAGGTGATTTTGATGTCGTTATGGGTGGTTGGGGTGCTGACTATGCGGATGCCAGCAGTTTTACAGATCTATTTGTAACCGATAATTCATACAACCGCGGTCGTTGGACAAGTGAGGAGTACGATGCAGCAGTGAAATCGTCTGCCACGACAAACGCTGGCAATCCAGATGCCCGCTGGCAGGATTTGTTGGATGCAGAGAAAATCATTATGGATCAACAAGGGGTCATCCCTGTGTACCAAAACGTTGAAGCTCATTTACGTGCACCAAAAGTAAAAGGGGTCGTTTCTCACGGTGCCGGTGCGCAATACGATTACAAGTGGGCAGTTATTGAAGAATAAGCGCCTAAAGAAGAAGCTGGTTTTGCGTAAGCAAGCCAGTTTTTTTCTTGTGCTTTGTTCTTACTTACACAATGTTAGTAATGAGAGCGGATGCAATTGTTTATAAAAAAACAAAAAAAGTTGGCAAGGGATCAATGATCAACTTGCCAACCTCGTTTTTTATTCATCTATTTCACAGAAATCCAGTGAAAGATTATTCGCTAACTGTTACGTCGCCTGTTACAGAAGCGCCATCTTCGTCAAGTGTTGCTGAATCTTGGAATTCTTTTGAAGTGAATGTTACGTTACCTTCAACTTTTGCACCGTTCAATACAAAGCCGTTAGCATTCACTTCAACGTCACCTTTGATTACACCGTGAACGATGTTGAAGTTTTCTGAGTTAACGATCAATTTAGGAACAGTTACTGTGTATTCAGCTGTTACGTTGCGGTCTTCATCTTGTGAGTACAATGCAAATTTACGGTAGATATCAGCAGAGTCGTCACCTTTGTCGTGGAATTCGCCATCAACGGTTACATCGTTATCAAATGTCATGTCGCCAGTTACAGCAACGATCCAGTTACCATCTGCGCTCAATGCTTTTTCAATGACTGAAGTTTGATCACTGATAGAAGCAGTTGAAACAACGTCATCTGATGATTCAGTTGATGCAGCAGTTGAAGCTGCTGTTGATGATGATGAGCTTGCAGCTGTGTCGTTATCTGAACTACATGCAGCTAAAAGAGTGCCTCCCATAAGCAATGATGCAGCGATTAAAGTGATTTTAGTTTTTTTCATGTTTCCTTCTCCTTTGTATTCCCATAGTTTTCTTAAAAACAAAATGATTATACCATACCGAAGTGAAGTTTGTGAAACAAAAAACATAAATGAGGAGAAATTTAATAAATAGCAGCCTAGGATTAAAAAATCTTCAAAGAAACTAAGAATAAATGAGTGAGGCTTACGAATGAATGAGACATCTCATTCACAAAGAACCCTCCATTATGGAAGAAATGCACTTCTTCTATAATGGAGGGTCATTATTACATGCGCTTTCGATCCGTCAACTGCTTGAACTTCGATACGATCAAATCCATGATGAACTGATACATAAAGGCATGAGTTTGGAAATGGGTTTGATGAGGGAAGATGATTGCTTCTTGGACAAAAGGAAGTTCCGAGATCTGTGGGTTGGCGGTGATCACGATGACTTTGGCTTTGGTTCGATCGAAGAAATCTTTCCGTGGCGTTCCATTTCGAATTTGTTGCTTGGTCAAGTAGTCACCGGAATTGGTAAAAATAATAAAAAGCGATTCTTCATCGGCAGATTTGATGATTTCTTCCTGTACGAGATCGTCTTGGAAGGTCCGAATGAACTTGCCGTTGTAAGCTAGTTTGATCTGGAAATCAATAGCAGCCGATTCTGAGAATAAAATTCCAAAAGCAAAGACATTTTTATGTGAAACAATTGCTTGTGCGACCCGTTCGATGGCTGGCAGATCAAGATGATGCCGCAGATAATCGATGTCTTGTATCACTGCGTCAAAATAGGAGTCTACGCCTTCTTGCTCCAAAGCAGACAAAATATTCGAGCGATAATTTAGCGGATTGTTGAAGCGGTTCTCGATGAAAGCTGCGTTGTCTTTTAAATCACCATAGTCATCAAAGCCTAAGGTACGGGCGAATTTTGAAACGGTTGACTTTGACACATGGCAAAGAGCGGCGAATTCACCAATACTTAGAGTTTGAATCTGATCATAATGGTTGATCATGGTCAAACCGATATAGTAGTTGGTGGAATCAGTGGGTGCATTATTTAAAAGATTCAATAAACGAATGATTAAGAGGCCCATTTTCTTTCCTTTCTTGTAAGCAGTTTCCAAATTGCGAACTTTCGCAGGTGAGAGAAAAAAATCTGCTATAGTAACGCCATAAAGCGCTTTATAAATCAAACACGGGAGTGAGTCATTTGGCAAAAGATTATTCAAAACTTGCTAGTGAAATTATAGCACAGGTCGGTGGGGAACAAAATATCGTTAGCCTGTATCATTGCATCACTAGATTGCGTTTTAAGTTGAAAGATGTCGAGTTGGCACGAAAAAATAAGGATAAGATTCAGCAGCTTGATGGGGTATTGTCTGTCATTGAAGGAAATGGCCAGTTTCAAGTCGTGATCGGGAATCATGTGGCAGATGTTTTTCAAACGATCATGAGCAAGTATTCGATCCAAAACGCTTTGGAAAGTGATGGAGATGCCGAAGAATCAACAGAAAAACAAGGCAATGTATTTATCCGATTCTTCAATGTATTGTCTGCGATCTTTAATCCAATCATTGTTGCGCTTGCAGGGGCAGGGATGTTGAAAGCTTTACTAGTTGTTTTTACGACCTATCATTTGATGGACGCAGAAGGAAGCACCTATAAAATATTAGCTGCTGCTGGCAATAGTGTCTTTTATTTCTTGCCTTTATTTTTAGCGATCAGTGCAGCGAGGATTTTCAAAGTCAATATGTTTATTGCTTTAGCAATCGTTGGGGCGTTGCTGGAGCCGAATTTTACAGCAATGGTGACGGAAAACGGTGTGACGGTCGATTTCTTTGGCATCCCAGCTGTGTTGATGGGGTATTCGGGTACCGTGATTCCAGCGATCGTTTCGATCTATATCTACTCGCACTTGGAACGACTACTCAAACGGATCATTCCTAAGAGTATCGAGATTTTTGCTCTATCACTAGTAGCTCTTTTGATCATGGTGCCTTTGACCGTTTTGATCATTGGACCGGTCGGTGTAATGCTTGGGGACGGTTTAGGCAATGCCATGAACTTTATCAGCGACAAGAGCGGGCTGTTGGCTGGCTTGTTGATCGGTGGCGGTTGGACATTCTTAGTAATGATCGGGATCCATTGGGGAGTTGTACCGATTATGGTCAATAACCTAGCGGTATATGGCTATGATACGCTGCGCCCGATGATTGCAGCAGCAACATTTGCGAGTGCTGGGGTTGCTTTAGGTGTGTTTTTACGCTCTCGCAGAAAAGAAACCAAAGGCCTGGCGCTATCTTCTTTGCTTCCAGCATTACTTGGAGGAATTACAGAGCCAATCGTCTATGGACTTTCGGTAAAATTTAAAAAGCCGTTGATTGCTCAAACCATCGTTGGTGCCCTTGCTGGTGCGTTTATGGGCATGATGCAAACCAAGGCCATCGTCTATGTTTTCCCAGCATTGACGACATTGCCAGCTTTCTTTGGGGACACCTTTGTGTACTATTTGATCGGCATTGTCTTTGCGTTCTTCGGTACTGCTATTTTGACCTATGTATTAGGATTTGAAGAGACGCTAGAACCTGTTTTAGAAGAAGGTGCAGGGCTGCAAGTGATGACACCAGTTGCTGGTGAAGCGATCACGCTTGATGATGTCAAAGATGAAGTATTTTCTTCTCGAGCAATGGGGGATGGATTAGCCGTTTATCCATCAGCCGGCGATATTTATGCGCCACTTACTGGTACGGTTGTGACAGTGTTTCCAACTGGACATGCTTTTGGGATCCAATCAGCTGCTGGGACGGAAGTGTTGGTTCATATCGGCTTAGACACGGTTGATTTAGCAAAAGGCGTGTTTGAGATTTCGGTGAAACAAGGGGATCAAGTCGTGAAGGGGCAAAAAATTGGCACCTTTGATTTAGCAAAAATTATTGAAAAAGGATATGATCCGACAACCATGTTGGTTTTTACCAGTGTGATTAAAGAAGATGCATTGACAGTTGTGGATCAAGCGAAAAAAGACGTTACCGCATTGGTAGCAAATGATTTATTAAAAGGAGCGATTTCATGAGTGTATTTCCAAAAAATTTCCTATGGGGCGGCGCAATCGCCGCAAATCAAGCCGAAGGAGCTTATTTGGAAGGAGGAAAAGGATTAAGTGTAGCAGATATTTTACCAGTTGGTGAAAAACGTATTGAGCAAGTTTCACTGCAGCTTGAGGAGGACAACTTTTATCCGAGCCATGAAGCCATCGACTTTTATCATCGGTACCCAGAAGACATTGAACTGTTTGCGGAAATGGGCTTGAAGTGTCTGCGTACCTCAATTGCTTGGAGTCGCATTTTTCCGAATGGGGATGAAACGGAACCCAATGAAGCAGGTTTACAATTTTATGATGATTTATTTGATGCCTTGAATGAAAAAGGAATCCAACCAGTTGTTACGTTAGCTCACTTTGAGACACCACTGCATTTGGTAACGAAATATGGTGGTTGGCAAAATCGTGCACTGATCGATTTTTTTGATCGGTATACAAAAGTGGTTTTCACACGCTACAAAGGGAAAGTAAAATATTGGATGACTTTCAATGAAATCAACCATACCCATACGATCCCGTTACTCGCAGCAGGTATCGATGTGTTTTCTTTCGAGACTGAAGAAGAAAAATTACAGGCACTTTATCAAGCGAGTCATAATATGTTTGTTGCAAGTGCCAAAGCAGTTCTGAATGGGAAGGCAGTAGATGAAAACAATCAGATTGGCTGTATGCTGTCACTGAGTCCGATTTATCCTGCAACGTGCAACCCGCAAGATGTTTTTGAATCGTATCAACTGCGCCGTCGTTCCTTGTTCTATAGTGATGTGCAATTGCGAGGAGCGTATCCTGAATACTTCGACCGCATCGTTATGGATAATCATCTGTTGCTGGACATTACAGAAGAAGATCTAGCGATCATTAAAGCGGGAACCTGCGATTATTTAGGCTTTAGTTTTTACCGCAGCTCATTGCATGAAACGGGCATGAAAATTTTAGGCAATACTGGCGGATTATTGGGGAAAAAGAATCCTTACCTAAAAGAAACTGCTTGGGGATGGCCGATCGATCCGTTGGCATTACGCTATGTTTGCAGCGAATTGACTGATCGTTATCAAAAACCATTATTTATCGTTGAAAACGGAATTGGTTTAAAGGATGTTGTCAAGGAAGATGGATCGATCGTCGATGAAGAACGGATGGCCTATTTGAAAGACCATATAGAAGCAATGGCGGAATCGATCAAAGATGGCGCAACGATTCTAGGCTATACATGGTGGGGACCGATCGATATCGTTTCTGCGGGGACAGGAGAGATGGAAAAACGATACGGCTTTATCTATGTCGATAAGCAAAATGATGGTAGCGGAGATCTTTCCCGCAAGAAAAAAGCTAGTTTTGCGTATTATCAGCAAGTGATCGCCACGAATGGGGAAGCGTTGGCGTACGAATCATTTTTGAAAGGCGGCAAGTAAAATGAAAAGTTATTTTCCAAAAGATTTCCTCTGGGGGGGAGCAACAGCTGCCAACCAAGTTGAAGGAGGTTCTGGAATCGATGGAAAAGGCTTGTCGGTTTCTGATGTCTATCTATTCGATTCCTCAATGCCGAAAGAACGATGGACTGACCAATGGCATATGATGACTCATCAGCAAGTTGCAGAAGCACAGGATCCAAACAGCACGAAATACTATCCGAAAAGACAGGGCATCGATTTTTATCATCACTTTAAAGAAGATATTCGTTTATTTGCTGAGATGGGCTTCAAAGCCTATCGGATGTCAATTGCCTGGACACGGATCTTTCCAAAGGGGGATGAGGTAGACCCAAACGAAGCTGGATTGGCATTTTACGACGCAGTCTTTGATGAGTGTTTGAAGTATGGGATCGAACCAGTAGTATCACTATCCCATTATGAAATGCCATTGTATTTAGTGACTGAGTATGGAGGATGGCCGAATCGGCAAGTGATCGACTTTTACGTTCGTTTTGCCAAGACGGTGATTGAGCGATACCAAAAGAAAGTCAAATACTGGGTGACTTTTAATGAAATCAATTGTGTCAAACACCATCCATATGTTAGTGTCGGGATCATTGAAGAAGGTCATCCTAATATTGAACAAGACAAGTACCAAGGGGCGCACCATCAATTTGTCGCCAGCGCAATCGTGACTGACTATTGCCATCGATTGATTCCGGATGCCAAGGTCGGCTGTATGATCAGCTATCAATTATTAACGCCGTACAGCTGTGATCCAGACGATGTTCAAAAAACAGTCGAAAGTCAACGAACCTCACTCTTTTTCAGTGATGTGCAGGCAAGAGGCTATTATCCAGCATATGCCAACCGCATGTTTGAAGAAAAAGGAGTGGAATTGGTGATCGAACCAGGAGACTTAGAAGTCATCCGGGAAAACCCTGTGGATTTTGTTTCCTTTAGTTACTATATGTCCAGTGCAGTCAGCGCGCATCCAGAACGATTGGAAAGTGCTGTCGGGAATTTGATTACTGGTGGGATCAAAAACCCCTATTTGCCAAGCAGTAAATGGGGCTGGCAGATCGATCCCAAAGGGTTGCGAACCGCATTGAATCAACTCTATGACCGCTACCAAAAACCTTTGTTTATTGCCGAAAACGGTTTGGGAGCAGAGGATGTCGTAAACGAAGATGGCACGATCGATGATTTTTATCGAATCGACTATCTGCGTCAGCATATTGAACAAATCAATGAAGCATTGCATGATGGCGTCGAGGTCTTTGGCTATACGGCATGGGGCTGCATCGATATCATCAGTGCTTCGACCTCACAAATGTCGAAACGCTATGGTTTTATCTATGTCGACCAAGACGATGAAGGCAATGGCACAAAGAAACGCATCAAGAAAGCGTCATTTGATTGGTACAAAAAAGTAATTGCTTCAAACGGCGCAACTCTTTGATTTTTGATTCTTCCAGATAAAGCAATTGCTAGGCTTAATCATAAGGTTTCTTAACAATTTCGCTTTTTATCAAGAAAAAAGCCCAACTTTATTTGCTATTTTATTTTAACCGTGCTATGATGAATAGGTAAAGTTCTGATATGTTAATACTTGTTTATCTTTTCTATTGATACACACTTCAATTACACATCATTTTCTATTACAAACAAATAAACACAGTCGATGTGTAATATGGAGGTATACGTTTATGAATAACGGTACAGTAAAATGGTTTAATGCAGATAAAGGTTTTGGATTTATTACAGGTGAAGACGGCAATGATGTATTTGCTCACTTCTCAGCTATCCAAGGCGACGGCTTCAAAACTTTAGAAGAAGGTCAAGCAGTGACTTTCGACGTTGAAGAAGGCCAACGTGGCTTACAAGCAACAAACATCGTTAAAGGTTAATTGACGTTAACAAGCGAGAATCCATTGGGTTCTCGCTTTTTTTTGTTTTATTTTATATAAATATTGAAATGGATCGGGTTTTGATGACCTGCTACAAGAGAATAGTTGCAGGTTTTGAGTACCTGACATGGTAAATAGTACATCTTTGATTTCACTATTCAACTAGCCCTAAGCGTTGTGTTAATCTTACCCATGATTTCTCATTCGATGATAAGCGTATCAAAAGAGGAAAAGAGAAAGAGGGCGCTATACCGTATTCAATAAATAAATGCCGTTCAAAGTAAATGAAAAAGTGATTGAATAGGTTTAGGAACATCGCTATCAATAAAAGCAATGATCGCTCGTGATTCAAATGGCATGTCTCATTTGAATGGAATAAAGAAACAGGTACAATGGAAAATGCCACGATTCAATATATGGTCCCCCGTACTTATACAAGAGTAATCGATGTGAAAGATCGATCATTCTTATTCGTTTCATCGATATTGTCTTGAATGAATTGTAAAAGTAGAATATATTGATACAAATTAGCTACTTTTTTTATTGCGATTGGAACAAAGATGATTACATTTCGAGGGGGATTTATATGAAGCCAAAAGAAATACTTTGCCAATGGGTTGATGCGTTTAATCAGGCAGATGTAGAAAGTATTTCAGAATTATATGATGACAATGCAATCAATCATCAGGTTGCCAATGAGCCAGTTATTGGGAAAGAAGCGATAAAGCAGATGTTTGAGCAAGATTTTTCTAACGCAAAAATGGTTTGTATCGTGGAGAATATTTTCGAAGATGGACAATGGGCAATTTTAGAGTGGCGTGACCCTTTAGGTTTGAGAGGCTGCGGTTTTTTTCAAATAGTAAATGATAAAATTTTATTTCAAAGAGGCTACTGGGATAAATTATCTTTTTTAAAACAGCACGACTTACCTATTGAATAAAAGGAATTCCTTTATACGAATGGTTAGCAGATATGCATGACAGGAAGGTTAATCGCTTCACGTAAAATTCTTAAAGGGCAACACTGTATGAAAACAAAGCTTTTTGTTTAAGTAATGTTTAAGAATAAGTACGTTTTCTTCCATTTGCACTCTGTCTCATGGTATAGTTATTGATAAGCGACAAATATTTTTGTACCACACGTTACTTGTTTTGAAGAAATTTATTCAAACCTGGCGTAACTTCAGAGTTACAAGGATACAATAGAGGTTAGGGATTGTATCGTTTAAATGAGAAATAAATAATAGTAGTAATAGTATGCTGCACTTTCAAAGAATAAATATTGACTCGTCAGATAGCCTTCTCGTTTACCCAAACGAGAGGGCTATCGTTCATTAGAAAAGAAAAAGTGTCTTTTTCCTAAAAGAAAGGAAGAAGACACTTTTTGGCTTTATTCTGCTGTGAGGGGGATCGTCAGCTTGCGATCATCGGTTTGATCGTCCAGCATTGAATCGACATATTGCTTCAAAAAGTAAGAATAGGTCGCTAACCACTGATACTCCTCGGAATCTTTGATGGCAGCTATTTTCTCGGCTGAGTAAGTATCATTGCCAGTAAAAAGGGCAGTGTTCAGCTTCGTGACAAACGTGCAAAGTTGTGTGATCTGGGTATCTGACAGTTCAGACACGGCGGACAATTGGTCGCGAACCAGTTGGTCGGTATCATTTTCAAAAACACTCTTCTGGTAGTTTTGATAGTCCAGCAACTGTTCATCAGTTTGCTTCGTTTCAGCCGCCCAAGCATCGAGATCAATTTGACGAGCTTCATAGTCGATTTCCTTTTCAGAAAGAGAAAGGACGCCGTAGCCTAATTCTGCTGTTGAATAAGACCCAGTGACTGCTTCATAAAGCGAATCATTCCCTTCGTTAATGTCTTGAATGTGGATATGACCAGAGAAAACGGCTGGCACGTTGAAACGGTCCAACAAAGTGACAGTTTCGGAGGCATTGTCGAGAACATAACCGTCTTGTAACAACTCATTATGACTGAACAAGTTATGGTGTAAAAAGACCAGTGGTACTTGCTCTGCTTCTTTTGTCAGGGTTAATTGCTCCTCCAACCAAGTTAGAGTAGCTGGTTTCAACTCACCATTCGTTGTAGGATCATCCCAATTAACCTCAGAATCGTAGATACATGAATCGAGCAAAAAGAGGCGATACTTGTCATTTAACTGAATGCTGTAGCTAAGGGAAGACTTGTCGATACTGTTGGCTTTTTCGTAACCTTCAGCAAAAATCGTTTGAAAATCCTCAGGACTGATTTGATCGGCATAGTATTCCTTTTCACCTTGAAATGCTCGCGCCCAACCATTGTAAATCTCGTGGTTGCCAGGTAATGCGAAAACCATAATGTCAGCTTCTTGCAATGGTGCAAGCAATCTTGCCAACTCTTGAGCACTTGCTTTCTCGCCATTGAGCGTCATATCACCAGTCAAAATAATTCCCGTGGGTTTCTCTTTTAAGGCTTGAGCGGTGAAGGCCTCGATTGATTGTTCTTGATACGTCATCTCTTTGCCAGCAGCTCCTTGTGTGAAGGTCTGAAAGGCTTCGCCATTATCATGAAGCGTGGAGGAAAGAAAATGAATATCACTTAAGAGCCAAAACTCACTGTTGCTTGCCTGTTGCAATGGAGTATCGGCTTCATGCACCTTACGAAATTGAAAGAATAACAGGAAACAGGTGACTAAAAGTGTAAGAAGTGCCAATGGCCAAAACCATTTTTTGTGTGTACGAATCGCGATTCCCTCCTCGCTTGTTTTATTTATTATAGAAAGGAATAGGGATCTTGTCACATAAATGGTCTTTTTTTGAATGATTTCTTGGTTTCATAGTTTTTCTTTTAAGATAATTCCGAAAAAACTATAAATGCTATTAATTAGGTGTTTTTATAGGGTAAAAATAACTAAAATGGAAAGAACGTCACTTTTTGAAAATGAAAAAGAAACGCGGTGATTTATTCAGAAACGTTGATTTAACGGTCTTTAATTGTCCTGTTATTTATCGCTGAGATAAAGGGAGTGTTAGATTGAAACATTTTTGTAACATTTCCTTTATCTGTGTGTCATATCATTATGGTAGAATTCATTTGTCGTTAAATCGAACATTAAACTTTCTTAGACAAAATTAAGTTTTTAGAAAGGCAGTTCATCTGTCAAATCAACCAGCTAGTCGGAGGAAAAACGAGTGAAGAATAGTTTGTTATCAGCATTAATGGTGTGTTCACTAACATTAACCGCAGTTGCAGCACCTGCATTAGCATTTGCAGATTCCATTGATGATCAAATCGAGCAGCAAGACCAAAAAATCAATTCTCTTAAAGGTCAGCAAGCTGACGCCCAATCACAGATCGATTCTCTAGAAGCAGAAATTGAAACAGTGAGTGCAAAAGTTGCTTCATTAGAAGCAAAACAAGTTGAGTTAGGTCAAGAAGCTGAGAAATTGCAAGACAAAATCGCAACATTGAAATTGCGTATTGCCAAACGTGAAGAAGCAATCCAAAAGCAAGCCCGTGATGTACAAGTTAACGGTCAAAGCACCAATTTCATTGATGCTGTTTTAGAAGCAGACTCTTTAACGGATGTTATCGGTCGCGTACAAGCGATGACAACGATCGTCAATGCGAACAATGATTTAGTTGAACAACAAAAACAAGACAAACAAGATGTTGAAGACAAAGTCAAAGAAAACGAAAGCAAGATCCAAGAAGTTGCTGCAAACCAAGCAGAACTTAGCCAACAAAAAGATGCCATTGCAGCAAAACAAGCTGATTTAAATGTCTTGAAAGCAAACTTAGCAGCTGAACAAGCAACTGCTGAAAAAGACAAAGATGCATTGAACAAGAAAAAACAAGAAGCAGAAGCTGAAAAAGCCCGTGTCTTGAAAGAACAACAAGAAGCTGCTGCTGCTCAAAAAGCAGAAGAAGAAAGACAAGCCGCTGCTTTGAAAGAAGCGCAAGAAGCTGCTGCTCAATCAACGGAGAGCACAACAGAGAATACAACTGCTTCTACTGAAACAGCAACAAGTAGTTCTTCAAGCAACACAAGCTCAAGCAGCAATACCAGCAGTTCTAATAGCTCAAGTTCATCGAACGCAGGCTCTTCAAACACTGGTTCAAGCAATTCAAGTTCAAATAACTCAGGTTCAAATTCTTCATCAAACAATGATTCTACCGGAAGTACTTCTACTGGCGGCGGAAAAGATCATTCAAGCTCAGGGAACATGTATGCTTGGGGTCAATGTACTTGGTACGTGAAAAGCCGTGCTCCTTGGGTAGGTACTTACTGGGGGAATGGTGCACAATGGGGTGCGTCAGCTGCAGCTGATGGATACACTGTCAATGGTACACCAGCAGCCGGTGCCGTTGTAGTCTTTGCCGCTGGTCAATCAGTTGGTGGCGTTTGGACTGCTGATCCAACTTATGGTCACGTAGCCTATGTTGAATCATACAACCCATCAAACAATACGATCACGATCTCTCAAGGCGGAATGGGCTTTGACAGTCCTGGTGGACCAAACACTGCAACATTGAGCGCATCTGGATATACTTACATCCATCGCTAATCAAATCAAAAGCAAAGCATCAACGCAATCGCGTTGATGCTTTTTTATTTGATCGATAGCTTTTTCACTTCTTGATCAGTTAGGTGAGAGAACTACCCGGAGAAACAAGATAGGGTTCTCTCAAATCTAATCAAGCTACTATTCAAGGAGTGAGAAACGGCGAAAAGGTTCCTTTTGAAGTTACCACCAGTTCTTCCATTGCCCGAGAAATCGCCGTATAGAGAATCCGTCTATCTTGATCGGTATGATAATTTTCTTCTGAAACATCATATAAAAGAACCTGCTTAAATTCCAATCCTTTGGCAAGATGAATCGGTAAAACCGTTCCATGAAATGACACGGCCTGTTTATCGAAGAACTGTTTGAGCTCCTCACTAGATCGACTATCTTTGGTGATGATCGTTACTGGCTGCTTAAGTTCCTTTACTATGTCTACCAAGGCAACGTCAGTCAGATTGGCATAAAACTGTGGCAACTTTCCTGCTGGTCGAACGGCAGAGATGTTTAAATTGGTTTCTTTTGGCAGCATTTGGGCAAATAACTGTGTGATTGCACCGCTAGACCGATAACTCGTAGTCAGCTGATACGTTTCGAGGGATTTCGCCTGTTGTTGAAACAACGTTTGGATTTCTGATACGGTGATGGCACTTGTAAAGATCGCCTGTTGCTGATCCCCCACGAGGGTAAAAGCGGTCATAGGAAAAAGACATAATAGAAACTGAATTTGTGCTGGCGTATAATCTTGGACTTCATCAATAAACAGATAGCGCAACGCAGGGACAGGTTGTTTTTCGGCAAGCAAATGACGAATCAGCAATAGACAAACGGTATAATCCAAACTAGCTGTTGTTTGTGTCAAAGTGATCTGTCCATGAGTAAAATAGTCGGCACTGTCTGCTAACAATCGTTTCGTATCAAACCAATTAAGGTCTTTGATTTGTTTGGAAATCGTTGCGTATTTTTTCTTCAGGAGGCGAATGGCTGCTTTCTGAATTGTTTTTTCTGAATCATCCTTTAAAACTGTCCCTAATAGGGAGCGCTGTTCGTCTTCAGTCAAAGAACGAACTTGGTCGTGAACATTCGCTGCTAAGGCATTTTTTTGCAGTCGTTCCTCCCAAGCGTAAGCCAATTTCTTTTTGACTGCTTGGATGCGATCGCGCAAGGATGCCTGCTTCGGTGTCTCTTGAAAGAAAGTCTCGATCGTTTCTTCAGAAAAAAGGACGACATTTTTTCTTTTGATTGGTTTAAACTGAAGCACAAGTTCTTCTGGCAGCTGTTTGCTCAAGGATTGAAGAAAGCGACTGAAGTCCGCGCTGCGCAAAAGGTCGATTGCTTCACAGGGGGCTTGCTGGATGCGGTCAAAATAAGCCTCTTCCGATTCTAAGTCAACGCTAGGAAATGTTTGGCAAAACTGCCGCATGGTCAGCGTCAATGGATTTTTTTCCCCGAGGGAAGGCAGCACTTGCGAAATATAATCAATAAACCGAGAATTCGGGGAGAGAATCAAGACATTCTCTGCGGTCATCTCTTCACGAAAATGGTACAGCAAAAAGGCAATCCGCTGCATGACAGCAGACGTTTTTCCGCTTCCAGCAACACCGTTGACCAGTAGGTTTTTATGCGCTAAGTCACGGATGATGACGTTTTGTTCGTGTTGGATCGAAGCAGTGATATCTTGCATTTTTGGGCTATTATTGGCTTCAAGGGCTGCCAGTAACACTTCATCTTGAATCGCCACTGAGGTATCAAAGGCTTGCTTCAAGTGATCTTTTTCGATAATAAATTGTCGGCGATGTTCAAGAGCGGCAGAAATCTTCTGATTGTTCACTTGATAAGAGACCGGGCCCAAGCGTTTGGCATAGAACAATTCGGCAATTGGGGAGCGCCAATCATAGATCAGCCCTTCCTTATTTTCATTAACAAAACCATTGATCCCAATGTAAAAATCTTCTATCGTTTCTTCATCTTCAAACTGTAGGGAGATTTTACCAAAGTAGGGACTATCTAGTAGACGGTCGATGGCAGCTAATTCACGTTCAGCAGATTGAAGAGCGGCGTTCATTTGGTCGATCTCACGGTTCTTACTTTCGATGGCAGCAAAAGTATCTAGGCGGTCAGCAAAATTATCAAAGTTTAAGCGAATCTCTTCGCCGATGCTTTGCATCGCAAGGCGATCTTTTTTTCTGTCTTCAGTCAAGAAACTGCTCAGCACTGTCTTTCGTGTCAGCAATTGCTGGTACGTGTCTGCGAGACGCTTCTTTTCAGCCTTTAGGTCGTTCATTCAGACTCACATCCATTCTCCAAAGTATCTCAATTATACGAGCATTCACCAAAAATACTAGTCTATTTTTTTGACTCTGGATGCGGTATAATAATAGTGGGAAGAGGCAGCTGATTGTTCCAATGTCATGGGAGCAAGCAGAATGCGTCTATTTTTTTGTTTTAAAAATGGGAAAAAGGGTCATTGCTTGTGTTTTTGAAGGGGCTGTTTATACTGAATATAGAGAAAAATACAAAGCGAAAAATCGTTGAGGGAGTGTCAACATGTCCAAACTATTGTCACCAGTGAAGCTAGCGAATTTAACATTGGCCAACCGCGTCGTTATGTCGCCGATGTGTATGTATGAAGTAAAAAAAGAAGACGGTGTTGCGGAACCCTTTCATTTTGTTCACTATGGGGCGCGAGCATTAAGCAAAGTCGGCTTGATCATTATTGAAGCGACTGCCGTTGAACCAGACGGACGAATCACAAACAATGATCTAGGGCTATGGAATGAAGAACAGCAAACAGAGCTGACGAAATTGGTGGAACTGCTGCATGGGTTCGATGCGCAAGTAGGCATCCAACTAAGCCATGCAGGACGAAAAGCAGTTGATGCCAGCAATCCTTTGGCACCAAGTGCCGTTGCCTTTAACGAACGCTACCCGTTACCGTCAGAAATGACCCTGTCGGAGATCAAACGGGTGCAAGATAGTTTTGTTCAGGCTGCCCAACGAGCAGCCAATGCGGGTGTCACGATGATCGAACTTCATGGGGCTCATGGCTACTTGATGGACCAATTTCTTTCGCCTTTCGTCAATCAACGCACCGACCAGTATGGTGGTTCTTTAGAGAATCGCTATCGCTTTGTAAAAGAAACGGTACAAGCAGTTCGGATGGTCTTTTCTGGGTCCTTGTGGATGCGCTTGTCATTGACAGACTATGAAGAACCAGGTCGCCAAAATTCGTTGGAAGATTGGCAGCAAGTAGCCCAATGGCTTCAAGCAGATGGCATTGATTGTCTTGACTGTTCCACAGGCGGTGTGGTGGATAAAAAGCCTAATATTCCGATCTATGATGGCTACCAAGTGCCCTTTGCTGCAGCTATCAAGCAAGTGGTTGATATTCCCGTAGCAGCAGTCGGTTTATTGGATAATCCTGATCTTTGCGAATATCTTTTGCAAACCAATCAAGTGGATTTGGTTTTACAAGGCCGCGCGTTGATCAGAAATGTCAACTGGTTGGCAGATGCAGCGGCTAAACTTCACGATAAGTCCTTTCAAGCGTACAATGATTCCTATCAACGTGGGGTGAAACGTTGATATATGTTTTATTACATGAGCGTTGATTCGAAAGAATGACTTGTAAGTGTAGAGATCGGGAATGGAAGAAAAGTAGAGATTTACTTACGGTTCTTCTTTTAAAAATTTTTTAGTATAGGTTAGGTATTAATCGAAATAAGAGAACAATGGACGATGATTTGTCGTTCTTTGTTCTTTTTTTGACTTTTATAGATCATTTTTATGAACGTATTCCACTTTTTTTCGTCTATTTGCATTAAATAGCTCATAGTATTGAACTGTTTAGTTCACGATGGTATAGTTTAGGCAAGTTTTCGAAAACGATTACAAAAAATGGAGGTGTTGAAATTGGATATCGGTCAACTGATTAATGAACGATTCATTTTATTTGATGAGCAAATTCGGACAAAAGAAGAATTGTTTGCTCAAGCATCTGTTTTATTCGAGTCCTCAGGAGTTATCAGTAATATAAAGAAGTACAAAAACGATTTATTTCGTCGCGAGAAACAAACCTCTACTGGGATTGAAGATCATTTTGGTATTCCTCATGCAAAAAGTAAGGCAGTACTAAGGCCTGCAATCGCCTTCGTAAAGTCGAGTCCAATTACTGATTATCAAGCAATTGACGGAACGGCAGTCACCTATTCTTTTGTCATCGCAGTACCTGAAAAGAGTACTGACGATCATTTAATCATCTTAAGCAATCTCGCACGATTGTTGATGCACGAAGGATTTCGAAATGCAGTAAAGAAGGCAAAAGACGCCTCAGATATTATTAATAATATTCAATCAAATCAATCAGAAAAGAGGGAACCTGTATGAAAATTGTCGGTATTTCTGCTTGTCCGACTGGAATTGCGCATACGTATATGGCTGCTGAAAAACTGGAAAAAACGGCAAAATCATTGGGATATACAATCAAAATCGAGACACAAGGTGTAAAAGTCGAAAACATTTTGAGTACAGAAGAAATTCAACAGGCAGAGGTTGTCATTTTAGCGGTTGACAAAGAAGTACAGACCGACCGATTTGCTGGAAAAAAAGTTAAAAGAGTGTCAACCGCAAGAGCAATCAGAGAACCAGAAAAAGTAATTCAAGAGGCAATTGATGGGGTAGAAGTGACCACGATTGCCCAAGCCGAACATGCTTCAAACGAATCTGGAAAGAAAGCTGGCATTTATAATCATTTCATGAATGGCGTTAATTACATGTTGCCTTTGGTTATTGCCGGTGGAATTTTAATTGCGTTTAGTTTTGCTTTTGGGATCAATGCAGCTGATCCTAGCGATCCTTCATACAATCAAATTGCCGAAGTTTTAAGCACGATTGGTGGGAATACGGCTTTTGCATTGATGGTTCCTGCACTTGCAGCAGGAATTGCCACTTCCGTTGCAGGTAGACCGGGCTTTGCCGCTGGTTTGGTTGCGGGAACGATGGCGGCAAGTGGAGGATCTGGTTTTTTAGGTGGAATGGTTGGTGGTTTACTCGCTGGGTATGCTACGGATTATTTAGCGAATAAAGTAACAGTAGCAAAATCATTTGCGGCACTCTATCAGTTGATTATTGTTCCTTTGATCTCAGTTGCTGTGACTGGCTTTGCCATGTTTTATTTCATTGATAAACCAATCTCTTATGTATTGGATGCTTTGACGAATTGGCTTAATGGACTTGGTTCTACGAGTGGTGTGGTATTCGGCTTACTGATAGGCATTATGATGGCAGCTGATATGGGCGGTCCCATCAATAAATCGATTTCAACCTTTAGTATTGGTTTGATGTCGGCAGGAGTTAATGCACCAATTGCGGCTTGTATGGCTGCCGGGATGACACCTCCTCTAGGCATTGCCTTGGCTTCTATCTTGTTTAAGCAAAAATTTACTCAAGAAGAACGAACTTCTGCTCAGTCTTGCTGGGTTTTGGGATTATCTTATATTACTGAAGGTGCGATTCCATTTGCTGTCGCTGACCCATTACGAGTAATACCTAGTTTGATGGCAGGTTCAGCAACCGCTGCTGCAATATCAATGGGTGTCGGCGTAACTTCATTAGCTCCACATGGTGGTATCTGGATCTTACCGATTCCCAATGTATTGAACAATCCGTTGATGTATGTCGTGGCAATCGTTTCTGGAACGGTGGTTACAGCATTGATGTTAGGGTTTTTGAAAAAATCTAGAACTGAAATGGAACACCAACCAACCGATGAAGGAAAACTGATTTAGAAACTATTTATAGGTTGAAGCGAAACGAATCAAAAGAAAAGAGGAATGTCACAATGTTAATGACAATGAAAGAATTACTTGCTGTAGCAAAAGAACATAAATTTGCTGTTCCAGCATTTAATATTTGCAATTTTGATATGTTAAAAGCAATCATGGAAGAAGTTGAGGCACAGGATGCACCAGTCATTTTAGAAATTCATCCTGATGAGATCGAATACTTAGGAGATTGTTTCATAGCGACAGTGCGGGAGTACGCATTAAAAAGTAAGGTACCAGTCGTTATTCATTTGGATCACGGGGGATCAATCTACGATGTCATGCGCGCGATCCGTAATGGCTATACCTCGGTGATGATCGATGCATCATTAGCCGATTACGAAGAAAATAAAAAAATCACGAAAGAAGTTGTTGAACTGGCACATACGGTTGGTGTCAGCGTTGAAGCAGAAATTGGTACGATTGGGAACAACGGCTCCGCAGAAGGGGGAGCTGCAGAAATTATTTACACAGATGTCGACCAAGCCGAAGACTTTGTACGCGCTACCGGCATTGACACCCTTGCCATTGCGATCGGAACGGCTCATGGGTTGTATCCAAAAAATATCACCCCTAAACTGAACATCGATTTGTTGAAAAAGTTGAACGATCGTATTGCTTTACCATTTGTATTGCATGGTGGGTCAGGAAACCCAGATCATGAAGTGCGAGAGTCTGTAAAATATGGCGTATGCAAAGTAAATCTTAGTTCTGATTTGAAATCCGTATTTTTTGATTCAGTCAGAAACGTATTGACGGAAAACCCTGCTATGTATGAACCAAATCAAGTATATGTACAACCAATAGAAGATGTGAAAGCTGTTGTACGCCATAAATTGACACTGCTGAATACGGTTGACAAAGCAAGTTTTTATCAGAGATAATAAAGGAAATGATTGATTGGCACAGGATTAAATTGTTGGGAATTTCTTTTTTTAAAGGAGTTTATGTATGGGGAAAGCAAAAGATGAGCGTAAGCAGAAAATCATGATGTATTTAAATGAAACGAAATTTGCTTCTCTGGGGGAATTAGTTGAATTCTTACATTATAGTGATGCTACGGTCAAACGCGATCTGATTGAACTGGAAAACGAAGAACAAATCAGACGTACCCGAGGTGGTGCTATGCTGATCGATTCAGAGAAGGTCGATGCGGCTTATCTGACAAAAGTGGGGAATTATGTCAATGATGAAGAAAAACGCAGAATTGCAGAACGTGCAGTGACGTATATTGAGGACGATATGACCATTTTCGTAGACAGTTCTAGCACAGCTTTGCACCTGATCCCTTACCTGAAAAAAATTCATGGGTTACGAGTGGTAACCAATAGTGTGCTAACTGCCGCACTACTATCGGAACATACTGCTGCTGAGGTGACCATCGTTGGCGGGACGGTAACGAACAAAAAGTTTACCGTTAATTCAGTTACAGCAGTCAACCAGCTCAGGACCTATCATTTTGATCTTGCGCTTCTCTCTTGTAGGGGATACGATGAAGAAAAAGGAGCCACTGAGAATACTGAAGGGGAAGCAGTATTTAAACAGGTATTGAAAGACTGCACCGAAAAAATTATTCTAATGGTTTTAGAATCAAAGCGGAATAAAGTATATTTTTACAAGAGCCTCTTACCCGAGGATATCGATATTGTCATCTAGAAAAAAAGCATCGAGTTTGTCAAAAACGGTCTTATTTAAAAGGCCGTTTTTATTTTCACTACTAGTATGCTTTACAAACTAGTGACAAATACGTATACTAGGTACAACACTAGTTTGTATAACAAACTAGATAAAGGGAACCAAAGGAGGGAAATCGTGAAAGAGACGCAATTGCTAAAAGGGGTTTTGGAAGGGTGTGTTTTGCAAGTGATTGCTCAAAAAGAGATTTATGGTTATGAACTGGTACAGGAACTGAAGCAAAGAGGCTTTGAAACGATCGTTGGCGGCACGATCTATCCTTTGCTGCAGAAGTTGGAAAAACAAGAACTTATTACCTCTGAGATGAAAAAATCACCTGAAGGACCTGATCGCAAGTATTTCTCGATCACCCCGAAAGGCATAGACTATTTGGCACAATTTAGAGAACAATGGACGAACCTAATGAAGAAAGTCGAAGGATTATTTAAGGAGTGAGGAAACATGGCAAATAAACAAGAGACGACCTATTGGCGAGAGCAAACCAATCTGATCGAGCAACAATTCAATGAGAAAAATCGCCAATTTTTTGATGATTTTCGAAGCTACCTCTTACTTTCCAGCCTTTTTTACGATGAGCATAAAGTCACAGAGCAGGTATACGCGATTGCAATGGATTTATTAGAAGCACAAACTCATGGAGAAGAGGCGCAACACTATTTTGGCAATGATCCGAAAGGGGTGGCAGATGAACTATTGGCAAACACGCCAAAGAGTAATCTCAAAGAGCGTCTCAAATTGGCGTATCTAGCGGTTGGCATCAGTTGGGGCATCAAGTTTATAGCTGATTTTACGAAACAAGGGCCACTGGTTCTCAACCTGCTGGATTATCTTTTGACAGGATTGGTAACTGTGTTAGCGGTCATCGGGATTTTTGCGATCATCAGCAAAACCATCTATCAAAAGAAGGGCACAAGCAAGGTGATTCGTTTCGGCTCCCTTTGGCTCGTTGTGAGTGGCTGGATTGGTCTTTCACTGTTGATCAATCTGCTGACCCCAAACTGGTGGCTCCTGACGATCGTATTTCCTTTTGATGTAGTATTGGTGGGCAGTTTGCTGGTAGCGGCAATCGTTTTTGTTGTATCACGCAAAGAAAAAGCTTTTTATCCGATCGTTTTTCTACTGGGGGTATTTGTGTTGCTTGGTTGCCTGCAAAAAACCATGGCATTTTATCACATTGGTGATCCATCCTGGATGACCGGCGGATGTTTGACACTGCTCGTTGTAGGGTTTCTAATTTTTCTCTGGTGGACCCGTCGAGTGATGAAAGAGCAATAAGCAAAGCCAGAAACAAGTGTCTTGCTTGTTTCTGGCTTTTTTACATGGACAAAAGCATTATCCTGAGGAATCTTTCTGCTTCATGCTACACTAAAAAAGAAACGGAGGGAAATCAAGATGTTGACAACAGATCGGTTCTTTCACGGCCACGACAAGCAGACCGCTTTTTTTGAAGGCTGGTACCATAAGCACCAAATCGGTGAAGAAGTCTATGCTTTTATTCCAGGTCTTTCGATTCAAGAAGACGGGACCAAAGAAGTGTTCATTCAAGTGATCAATCACGAAGGGGCGCATTACTTTTCCTTTCCAGAAACTGATTTTCAGGTTTCAGAAGAGGAGCGAAAAGTAACGATTGGTGACAATATCTTTAGTGAAGCAGGCATCCAAGTCTCTTTAAAAAATAACGAACTTCAAGTACAAGGGTCAGTAAAGTATAACGACCACAAACCGATTCAGCGGACACGTTATGCGCCGAGTATCATGGGGCCTTTTTCGTATCTGTCATTTATGGAGTGCTACCACGGTGTCTTGAGCATGAGTCATACCTTAGAAGGTACGCTGTACTGGAACGAAGAACCAATCGATTTTACGAACGGGATCGGTTATTTGGAAAAAGATTGGGGAACCTCCTTTCCAGCAGCTTATATTTGGGTTCAGTGCAACAGCTTTGATGCGCCAGATGTTCGGTTCTTTTTCTCCGCAGCCGACATTCCCTTTGCTGGTTTTGCTTTTTTGGGAACGATTTGTGTTCTGCAAGTCGGCAGCCAAGAATATCGTTTTGCTACTTATCATGGTGCAAAGATTCATGATGTCAAACGCACGGAAGACCGTTTAGTGATCCATCTCAAACAAAAACAGTGGCTGCTGACGATCGAAGTTTTGACGAAAGAAGGCCATTCGTTGTTAGCACCTTCTATTGGACAAATGAATCGGATCATTCGCGAAAGCGCCAGTACGGAAATCACCTTGACCCTTTTAGAAAATGGGCAAGAGATCTTAAGGCAGACAGGGAAGTCGGCTGGTTTTGAAGAAGTAGCGAATTTGCGAGGATTTCACTATTAAAAAATGCAGAAAAATTGGTTTCTTTTGATATACTAGTAGATAGTTACTGCGAAAATACGTATATTTGGAGGGAAATGAATGGAAAAAATAACGAATGAGACACTGTTTGAACTGAAAACGATTGCGCAGCCTGCAGTGGGGCAAAATCAGGTTTTTTACTTGGAAACGGCAGTCAACCAAGAGACCAATACGTATGATTCAGCGATTTATAGTATTGACGCAAAGACCAACGAACGGCGTGAGTGGGGCACAGAAGCGACAACCCACAACAACCTAAAGGTCTCGCCAGATGAGCAAAGGCTCAGTTTTGTGACGACCGATCCAAAAAAAGGTGAAAGTACGTTATGGACGATGCCAGTGTCAGGCGGCAAGCCCCAAGCACTTGTCACTGAGAAGGGTCTGGGGGACTATTTTTGGAAGCAAGACGCAACGGCTATCTATTACCAGCTGGCACAAGAAGAGACAGTCTCAGAGGATCAAGCTGACAAAGAAAAGACGGACAAGCAAAAGGAATTTCCACAAGTAAAAGTTACTACGAAAGTCAATTACTTGGCGGATGGCGTCGGCTTTTTAAAAGAAAAAAACATGCCATCGTCAAAAAAACGATTGTGACACAAGAAACGGAACTGATTTTTGAGCATGATTCTCCCTTTGTTTTTTCTGGCATCGCGGATGATCAGAAGACGTTGTTCCTCACCTTTGACAAAGAGGAAGAAGATGAATGGGACTATGGCTCGAAGGTTTGTCTCCTTGATAGCCAGACGAAAAAGACAGAAAGTTTAGAAAACATCCTGCCAGAAGGAACGTATGCTTTTGCTGCAGCGCGCAATGATCAGCTATTACTATTAGGCAATGATCTTTCCTATGGTTTTGTGACCTTGGATGATTTGTTTTTGGTCGACTTAAAAACAAAAGCGGTCAAAAATCTTTCCCAAGATCTTGACATCGCTTTTGGCAATGCGATCATCAGTGATTTTCAACAAAAAAATCGCGGCGTAGCGATCACCTGGTTGACGGATGACACATTCCTTGTTCCCGTAACGGAGCATGGCAAGCTACAATTGTACCGCGCCTCGATCCAAGGAGAATGGACCAAACTGCTTGATGAAAAAATGGATATCCTTGATGCGGCGATCTATTCGGAAGCCAAACTTGCTGTTGCTTATGCGACGCCAACGATCCCTAGTCGTTTAGGCTTGATTGACTTAACAAGTGGCGAAGTAACCGATCTATACGATCCCAACCAAGCAGTTATGTCACAGTTAGCGATCAGTAAACCCGAAGCATTTTGGTACGAAGGAGCAGATGGTTGGCAAATTCAAGGCTGGTATTTACCCCCGACCGAAACACAAGAAAGTCATCCAGCAATTTTGTACATCCATGGCGGTCCGCAAGTCTGCTACGGCGAAACATTTTTCCACGAGATGCAAGTCCATGCCGCTAACGGCTATGGGGTCATCTTGTTGAACCCTCGTGGCGGGCAAGGGTACGGGCAGACGTTTGTCAAATCGATTTTAGGTGATTATGGCAATAAAGATTATCAAGACCTATTGTTGGGGGTTGATGCCGTGGTGGCAAACCATCCAGAAATTGATACGAACACGATCCATGTAGCTGGCGGCAGCTATGGTGGCTTTATGACCAACTGGATCGTTGGCCATACCGATCGTTTTTGTGCAGCAGTTACGCAACGCTCGATCTCAAATTGGATCAGCTTTTATGGGACGAGCGACATTGGACCTGCCTTTGTCAAATTCCAATTGTTGCGGGAACTTGATGCGATCGAAGGACTTTGGAAGATGTCGCCTTTGGCCTATGCCAGCCAAGTCAAGACACCTACACTAGTCCTCCATGGGGAAAATGATTTGCGGTGTCCGCAAGAACAAGGTCAGCAGTTTTACATGGCGTTGCAACGTCAAGGCGTCGATACGAAGCTGATGCTGTTTCCTCAATCCTCTCATGGCTTATCACGCAATGGCTTGCCAAACCTGCGGATAGAACGCTTGCAGGCGATCAGTGAATGGCTTGCATCACATGAGAACAAATCAGTAAATTAACCGAATGAAATCACCTGATAAAGGATCACGACTTGGGCTTCTTGAAAAGCCCGACCAATGATTCCTTAAAGATCAGGTGATTTTTTTGCGCGATCAAAAGTTGCAGGTTCCTGTTATCTTGCCGCCAATAACAGCGACGATTGAAACCAAATTCATATGACGTTTTCTTCACTTGTTAAATAACAAAAAGAAGAAATAGTTTTGCTTGCTTCCTGTGTTTTAGTGTGATATGATACAAAACGTAATCGTTACACTTTAACTTTTTTTGGTGTGACGCAAGAGAAAGGAGCTGGTTATTATGAGAAACAATATTATTTTGGCATGTGTGGAGACAGGGGAAAGACTTTATTTGACCAATAAGAACCAGCGCAATACGCCGGAACGTTTAGAATTAAAAAAATATTCACCAAAGTTGCGGCGCAGAGCGATTTTTCGTGAAATCAAGAAATAGGAAGGAAAATAACTGAATGGCAAAAAAATCAAAAATTGCAAAATACAAAAAACAAGTACAACTGATCGAACAATACCGAGCAGTACGTCAAGAACTAAAAGCGCAAGGAGATACCCAAGCATTGGCCAAACTACCGAAGGATTCGAATCCGACTCGTTTGAAAAAACGGGATATGATCGATGGTCGTCCGCGCGGCTACATGAATAAATTCGGCATGTCACGGATCAATTTCCGTAAGCATGCACATCTCGGAGAAATTCCCGGCGTTACAAAAGCAAGCTGGTAACAGAAAGGAGTCAATATGGAAAAAACGGACTTGTCTAGTGCGTATCGACGTTTAAAGAGCCCGAACATCAAAACAAGGAAACGCGCATTAAAAATCATTCATGAATTTAAACGAAACAAACGAAAGAATGCATTGCAGCTGCGTGCATAATGAAAAAGTGAAAGAAAGTTGGAAATGACATGGCAGTACCTGCAAGAAAAACATCAAAAGCAAAAAAGAATAAGCGTCGGACCCACTATGGTGTCAAAGCACCAGCGATTTCGTTTGATGGGACAACAGGAACCTTCAAGCGCAGCCACCATGTATCTTTAGCAGAATATAAAGAACAGCACCCAATTGAAAAGAACTAGCGCCGTCTTATGACGCCGTCCAGAAAGCAGGGGGAAAAATGGAGATCATCTATCCGTCATTGATTGAAGAAGCCTACCATCATAGTAAAAAATTTCATCCTGAGATCACCAAAGAGGCCATCTATCGCCATTTTTACGAAGCCGGCTTGATCAAAGAAAACGGCGATCCGACGGAAAAAGCCTTGTCAGAAGGGGTCGTTAAAGATTATACTGAGGACTGGGATCTTACCTTTGAAGCGTTTTTAGCGATCTATCCGGTTTTTCGGTCCTTTGATCCAAAGCATTTCAAAAAAATCAATCATTTTTGGGAAATGGATTTGGCTTTGCAAGAAAAAATTCTTGACCAATGGGAGCAAGAAACCTTCACAGAGGAAGAGATCATTGATTTAACTGCCTTTTTTGAAGAGCGATTACCTTCCGAAAATGAACAGTGAAAGGCGTACATGTGATGAAAAAGACGATCCAGCCATTTTTAAAACTATTAAAGCCCTATGATTATCTATTGTTTGTTCTATTAGTTGTTGGCTCTTTTTTACCGCTTTTTCTATTTGAAGCGCAAGCCCAAAGTGATACTGGGGATCGTTATGCGATCGTGCGAATCAATGGGGAAGAGGTTGACCGTTTCAACTTGGAAGAAATCGATGCGATGGAAAAAACGTATTATCCAGCAGAAGGTCAGTACAATATCGTCGAGATCAAAGATGGTGCGATCCGAGTGCGTGAAGACAATAGCCCCGACCAAATTGCTGTCAAAACCAGCTGGATCTATCGCAATGGGCAGACGAGCATTTGCCTGCCTCATAAGCTGGTGATCGAGATCAAGCAAGCCGGTGCTTCTGACTATTTGATTTATTAATCGAACTTCGTGGTAGTTGGAAACTACACTATTTTGTGTTGGTGGGAAATCGTTGGATTTTCTACTGACACTTTTTTATTGAAAATAGAAAATAAGTGCGTCTAACTGGAGGCAATCTGTTGAACAAATCCTTTAAACCTAGAAAAACAGTTCAGCATTACGAAGTATTGGTTGTGTCTAAATCGCTTGTCCAATAAAGAGGAACGAAAACCCTAAAAATCCTTTTTTATGAAGGGCTATAAGTTGAAGATTTTTTTTATTTGCGATAGGCTATTAGTAAAGCATTCGGGAGATGAAAACACATGAAATTTAAATTGAATCTAAAAGAAAAAGTAACGGAAGTTGCAGAGCATGTCTATGATGTGGTGAAAAAGGAAGATTATGCGATTCGTGTGGCTCCAAAAGGAATCAAAGTAACGAAACAGCGCAAGACGAAAGACACGATCAAATGGCGTTCAAAGAATCACTAATTGAGGAATAAAAAAGAAACTGCATATTCGCAGCTTCTTTTTTTTATTCCTCAATCTCAATCCCCAAGACAGTCAGGTGGCCGTTTGCCACCAGTTTGATGACAAGTTTTGCTAGATGGTCGGGTGTCATCGTTGTTTCTGCCGTTAGCCACCAATGCAAGGTACCAACAAATATCGAGGTCATATAGTCAATGATGAAGTCTAAGGGCACTTCAATGTCTCCTTCGGTGATTCTTAACGTTGAAAAGATCTCTTGGTAACGTTCAGTCAAAATCAGGCCCAACTTTTTACGGATGATCTCAATGGCAGAGGCATCCATGATCGTCAAATAAAAGGAACGATTGTTTTGAATGTGTAAAAAAAGTTCGGTCATGGCCGCTTCGATTTTGCGGATTTTGATGCGATTGCCTTGAACAAAATCTTCAAAATCAAGAATCGCGGTAAATGATTCGACAGCCAAGTCAAATATCTTTTCATACAAGTCTTGTTTGTCTTTGTAATGGGCATAAAAGGTTGCACGGTTGATCATGGCTTCATCGGCGATATTTTGGACAGTCACTTGCTCGAAGCCTTTTTCTTCCACTAAGCGGATAAAAGCTTCAATAATGTACTTATTGGTTCGTTTGACACGTAAATCCAATTTTTTCATATTGTGAATTTCCTTTCAAAATAAACAACAAAAAACGGGTAATTGTTGTTTATCCCACACCTTCCTTAGAATTGTTTGTTGAATTATCAATCAAAAGAATTACAATGAACATAAGTATTATAACAAACGGCTTGTTAGATAATCAACAAAGTGTTGTTTAGATGGAGGCAACAAATGAAAAAATATAAAGCGGGTATCGATGTCGGGTCGACAACAGTCAAGATGGTTCTGTTAGATGAAGGCAATCAAACGTGTTTTTCAAGGTATGAACGGCACTATGCAGATATCCAGAAGGCAGCGGAAAAAATCATTAGAGAAGCGCAAGAAGTGATCGAAGATCAGCCGCTGGCGCTGGCGATTACCGGATCGGGTGGGATGGGTCTGGCGGAAGTTTTGCGGATCCCATTTGTCCAAGAGGTCATCGCTTGTACCAAAACAGTTGAGACAATGATTCCCGAAACCGATGTGGCTATCGAGTTAGGCGGCGAAGATGCGAAGATCACCTTTTTTGAAGGGGCATTGGAGCAGCGAATGAACGGCAGTTGTGCCGGTGGAACGGGTGCGTTTATTGATCAGATGGCGGTTTTATTGAAAACGGATGCCAATGGGGTCAATGAACTAGCCAAAGATTATCAAACTCTTTATCCGATTGCCTCACGCTGCGGGGTCTTTGCCAAAACCGATGTGCAGCCGCTGATCAATGAAGGAGCGGCAAAAGCAGACATTGCGGCGAGTATCTTTCAAGCGGTGGTCAATCAAACGATTGCTGGCTTGGCTGCTGGTCGTAAAATCAAAGGCAAGGTAGCCTTTCTAGGTGGACCGTTGACGTTTATGTCGGAATTGCGTCAACGATTTATCGATACGTTGAACCTGCAAGAAGCAGATATCATTTTTCCCGAGAACCCAGAACTGTTTGTGGCGATGGGGGCTGCACTATATGCAGAAGAAGAGCAACAGCTTTCCGTGCTATTAGCCCGCTTAGCCAACGGAGAAGATGGCAAACTCGCGCCAACTGATACATTAGCCCCATTGTTTAAAGACGAGGAGGAATTGACTGCTTTTCGTGCTCGCCATGCTCAAGCGGTGGCCACAGAAAAAGCGTTGTCTGAGCATACAGGCGCTACATATCTAGGCATCGATGCAGGATCAACCACAACGAAAGTGGTTTTGATCAATGATGCAGGGGAATTATTGTTTTCTTTTTATGGCAATAATGAAGGCGAACCGTTAGCGACAACGATGGCGGTTTTACAAGAGCTTTATTGTCAGATGCCTTCTGATGTTTACATCGCAAAGTCAACGATCACAGGTTACGGCGAGCATTTGATCAAACATGCACTGAAAGTCGATATCGGTGAAGTGGAAACGATGGCCCATTACAAAGCTGCCGAACATTTCCAGCCGGGGGTTGATTTTATCCTCGATATTGGTGGGCAAGACATGAAGGCGATGACGGTCAAAGATGGCGCGTTATCTTCGATTCAATTGAATGAAGCCTGTTCCTCAGGATGCGGCTCCTTCATTGAGACCTTTGCCAAATCTATGAATCAGGATGTCAAAGAATTTGCGTTGGCAGCGACAAAAGCCCAAGCACCGGTTGACCTTGGTTCGCGTTGTACCGTCTTTATGAACTCAAAAGTGAAACAGGTCCAAAAAGAAGGGGCTTCTGTTGGCGACATTTCAGCCGGCTTGTCTTACTCGGTCATAAAAAATGCTATTTATAAAGTGATCAAGGTTCGGCGACCTGAAGACCTCGGCGAGAAAATCGTCTGCCAAGGAGGGACTTTCTATAACGAAGCGGTTCTGCGCGCGTTTGAATTGATCAGCGGCCGTGAAGTCGTTCGACCATCGATCGCCGGTTTGATGGGGGCATATGGAGCTGCTTTGATCGCTTTAGAAGAAGCAGCCCTTGACGATGTTAGTACGTTGTTGTCTCAGGCAGAAATGGCCGATTTCCAAGCAGAAAAAGAATTTACGAATTGCGGTCTATGCGAAAACAATTGCTTGTTGACGGTGACCCTCTTTTCTGACGGTCGAAAATTCATAACCGGGAATCGCTGTGAACGTGGTGCGCGAATCAAAATCAAGAAAGAAGACCGCAGAATCAATCTTGTAGATGAAAAATATCGCCGCTTGTTTAAGTACCGTTCCTTACGTAAAAAAGAGGCCGTCCATGGCGAAATCGGTCTACCAAGAGTATTGAATCTTTATGAAAATTATCCGCTTTGGCATACCTTTTTCACCAAGTTAGGGTTTCGAGTAAGCTTGTCGCCACGTTCCAACAAAGAACTATATGAGCAAGGGATCGAAACGATTCCTAGTGATACGGTTTGTTACCCAGCCAAACTAGCCCATGGACACATCCAAGCACTGATCGATCAAAACGTACCGTTGATATTTTATCCAGGGGTCATTTTTGAGCGATTAGAGAACACTGCCGCTGAGAATCATTTTAACTGTCCGATTGTGCAAAGCTATCCAGAAGTGATTCGTAACAACGTCGATGCGATTCGTGAAGGGGCGGTTGACTACCGCTGTCCGTTTTTGAATTTGGCGGATGAAGCCTCAATGGTCAAAACTTTAACGAGTACTTTTCAAGATTTTGGTTTTGTAGAAGAAGAAATTGCCCAAGCCCTACGCAGCGGTTTCGAGGAGCTGGACCAGTTCAAGGCAGATATTGCGCAACGGGGAGAAGAAACGCTACGTATGCTGATGACGACCAATCAAAAAGGGATCGTTTTATCTGGAAGACCGTATCATTTGGACCCTGAAATCAACCATGGGATTGCAGAAGTCATTACCCAAGAAGGCTTCCATGTATTGACTGAGGACAGTATTGCTCATTTAGCAAATGTCGGCGCTCTGCGGGTTGTGGATCAATGGGTCTATCATTCGCGATTGTATGCGGCAGCTCGAGTGGTCGCGAAAAACAAACAATTAGAACTGGTTCAATTAAACTCATTCGGTTGCGGGATCGACGCAGTCACTACTGATCAAGTCGAAGAGATTATGGCGCAGTATGGGAAGTTATATACGGTGTTGAAAATCGATGAGGGAGCGAACCTTGGGGCAATCCGGATTCGGTTGCGTTCCTTGAAAGCAGCAGTCAACGAACGGGACAAACAGCACTTTGTTCCTAAAAAGCAATACGAGGAACCGGCAAAGATTATTTTTACCAAAGAGATGCGCAAGCAGCACACGCTCTTATTGCCGATGTTGAGTCCCATCCATCAAAGCGGGTTAGTCGATTTGGCTTTGCAAGCTTCTGGGTATCAAGTGGTCTGTCTACCTAGTGAAGATCGTGAGGCGGTCAATGTCGGTTTACGCTTTGTCAATAATGATGCGTGTTATCCGGCGATCATTTCCATTGGACAGCTAGTGGAAGCATTGCAAAGCGGAAAATATGATGTTGAAAATACCAGTGTTTTGATGACCCAGACGGGCGGCGGGTGTCGTGCAACGAACTATATTCCTTTGTTACGTAAAGCACTGAACGATGCAGGATTCCCACAAGTGCCGGTGGTATCTATTTCGATGGGCAACACCGGGGTTGAATCAAATCCGGGCTTTCGCTTTACCTTACCGATGATGAAGCGTTTGGCGGTGGCATTTTTATACGGAGATCTCTTTGAACGGGTCGTTTATCGCACCCGTCCGTATGAGCAAGAAGCAGGGGCTGTCGATCGGCTCCATCAAGAATGGCTGGAAAAAATTGCCAAAAACGTTCGTAATGGCTCCTTCAGTCTGTTTAATCGCAATATGAAAAAAATCATTCAAGCCTTTGATCAAGTTCCCCTAACAGATATCAAGAAGCCGCGTGTCGGAGTCGTGGGAGAGATTTTAGTGAAATATTCACCGACAGCTAATAACGATGTCGTTCGCCTGTTAGAAGCAGAAGGAGCGGAAGCGGTCGTACCGGATATTGTCGGCTTTATGAATTATTCCCTTTACAATCAGATTTGGCGCTACGAGCATTTGGGGATGGCGAAGAAAAGTAAAATGATCGCTGATTTTGCGATCATGGCGATTGAAAGGCTCCAAAAACCGATGGATAAAGCACTGCGGGCGTCAACGCGTTTTGATGGTATCCATTCGATCCATCAGCTTGCGGAGCAAGCGAGCGAGATTGTTTCCATCGGCAATCATACGGGAGAAGGCTGGTTCTTGACCGGTGAGATGATTGATCTGTTGGAAAATGATGTCAACAATATCATTTGTCTGCAACCATTTGGCTGCCTGCCTAACCATGTAGTAGGAAAAGGTGTTATGAAAGAATTACGTCGTCAATACCCACAGGCGAACATTGCAGCGATTGATTACGATCCAGGTGTCTCGATCGTCAATCAATTGAATCGTATCCGCTTGCTGATGGCCACTGCTAATAAAGCGCTGGCTGAATAAATTCCCAAGTCAGCGACCGAACCAATTTAAAAGCAAAGAAACTGCTCTTGTTTGGACAATTTGTGATAACTTCTTTTTCTGCCTATAAAATCGGGAAAGAATTCGCACAAATTGAGAAAAACAGAGCAGTTTTTGCTTTTTTTATTAGCTATTTAGGTATATACCAGTTATAATAGGAGGGGAACGGAGGAATGTGTAGTGGTGGAAAAATTACCTGTTTATATCCAGATTCATGATCAAATTAAAGCCAATATTGAAAACAATACATACAAAATCGGGGATCGTCTGCCTTCAGAACGGGAGTTGTCGAAACAATTCGGCGTGAGTCGCATGACGTTGCGACAAGCGATCCAAACCTTAGCAGATGAGGGGATTCTTGAGCGTAAAATCGGTTCCGGCACTTATGTGGCTCGCCAAAAAGTACAGGAAAAAATGACGGGCACGACGAGTTTTACCGAAATTATGAATTCTCTTGGTCGTAAGCCTTCTAGCAAAGCGGTCGCTTATTTCTTAACTGCACCTAGCTCCAGTGAAATGGAAAAGCTGCAATTAGAAGGTCACGAAACGATTTTACGGATGGAGCGGATTCGGTATGCGGATGATGTGCCGATCTGTTTTGAAGTCGCGAGTATCCCTGAAAAGTTTATTCATGACTTTAGCAAGGAGGAGATCATCTCTTCCCTCTATAAAGTGTTGGAAGAAAAAGGACAGCGGAAAATTGGCGGCGCTTCGCAAACGATCTCAGCCATGGTCGCTTCCGAGCAAATTGCTGATTACTTACAAATCAAACGCGGCGATGCGATTTTACGTATGCGGCAAATCACTTCATTTGAAGATGGTCAACCATTTGAATACGTGCGCACCCAATATGTTGGTAATCGTTTTGAATTTTATATGGAAAAATAACCTGTCTATTCCAATTGGCAACAAAAAGACCAAAAAAGCCGAAAGGACCTTACGAGCGTATCTGCTGTTGCTTAGCGTCGCTGGGTGTATGACCGTTTCGGCTTTTCAAATATTTGGGCTTCCTGCATTGGTTGTAGCAAACTTGGCAGCGTCCTCCTTGAGGAAAAGAGCACACACTGGAAGGTCTTTAGTAAGCTGGCTTACTCTGTTGACTGCTCGATCAAGCGTTCTACATATTCGGTAGTCCCTCTGGTCAATTGCACTTGACCTTGTAGCAAATCGATCAGAGCGGCTTCTTGGTCAGCAAGTACTGCTTCAGGAATCATTAAGGTGACAACGATTTTCTCCGTATAAGCAATATCTTTTATATAGATATTCTGCAGGTCTAAGTAGTTTTGGAGCTTGCCTAAAAGGGGATACTCGATGGTCAAGGCAAGTTCTTGATGCAAAATACCCTCGACGATTCCTACCTCTTTGATTCCAGCAGAGGCCGAACTTGAATAAGCGCGAATCAATCCACCAGCACCCAGTTTCGTTCCACCGAAGTAGCGGGTAACAACGGCGATCACATTGATCAGTTCGTTTTTCTTTAACACTTCTAAAATCGGTACCCCAGCGGTGCCGCTAGGTTCACCATCATCACTGCTGCGTTGGATCTCATGGTTTTCACCCAATACATAGGCGCTGCAATGATGATTTGCCTTCCAATGCTCTTTCTTGAGGGCTTGAATAAACGCTTTGGCTTCGTCTTCTGATTGAATTCGTTTTAATGAACAGAGGAAACGCGATTTTTTGATTTCTATTTCTGTTTCTCCGTCTTGTCGAATCGTTCGATAAGTCACGCGTACGATCGCCTCCTTTATGTTTCTAGTATAGGCAATCGGAAGGAAAGTTACAAATAGAAGAAAGAAACAGGTACGAACATAGACCCTAAAAAGAGGAGGCATTTGCTTTGGGTAGACGCAAAAAGTACGATACGATCACTCACTATTTAAAGAACAACGGCGGTTCGCAAATCACCTTAACGTTTACGCAGTTTGATGAATTTCTTTTCCCCGCATCCGGTTTGCCCAAAAGTGCCCGCACCAGTAGCGATTGGTGGGCGAATGATTACCGCCATCCAGAAAATGGGGCGTATGCGTGGCTGAATGCCGGCTACGAGGTAGTCCTCGTCAATTTAAAAAAAGAGTATGTCGTTTTTAATCGTTTAGTAAAATCAAACTGGTTGCTGGATAGAAAGCGTTGACAAATTTCAAACTTGTTCTATACTAGAGATAGGAAATGTTATCTTATTCTTAAAATTCAAGGAGTGTTCGATATGGCGAAAAAAACAATTATGTTAGTTTGTTCTGCAGGAATGAGTACAAGCTTATTAGTAACAAAAATGCAAAAAGCAGCTGAAGCAAAAGGATTAGAAGCAGATATTTTTGCAGTTTCCGCATCAGAAGCAGATCAACATTTAGAAAGCAAAGACGTAAATGTTTTATTATTAGGACCACAAGTTCGTTTCATGAAAGGCGATTTTGAGAAACGTCTAGCGCCAAAAGGAATTCCATTAGAAGTAATCAACATGGCAGATTACGGCATGATGAACGGCGAAAAAGTCTTAGATCAAGCCTTGACATTGATCGGCGAATAAGCAAGACCTGCTGTTAAATGAACGATAGATTCTGTAACCGGTTCAAGTACTTTTTGAAAAGTACTTGAACCGGTTTTTTTGCGTACTTAAAACTGAGGTGTATTTTATGAATCGTCAAAAAGGAAAACAATATTTTGTTTTAGATGAAACAATGAGTGTAGGAAAACCCTTTGATTCTCGACCGGCAATGCTCGAGCAGGGGAAGAGAATCGTTTGTCAGCGTTGCGGATCTTCCCACCACAAGCCGTCGGTGCAATTACCGATAGGCAGCTATTACTGTCCAACTTGTATTCGCTATGGTCGGATCACATCAGGTGGCCAACTTGTAATTCAACAAACGGATCTTCCAGCCTTTGATCACAAGATCGTTTGGCCAGGAGTGTTGACTTCGTTTCAGCAAAAAATTTCTCAGCAACTAGTAGCAAATTGTCGACAAAAGAAATCGTCTCTTGTTTGGTCAGTCACGGGTTCAGGGAAGACCGAGATGATCTTTGAAACGATCCGCCACGTACGGCAAGAAGGTGGTCGTGTGGCGATCGTCTCGCCACGGATCGATGTCTGCCGTGAACTGTTCCCCCGGATTCAACAAGCGTTCCCACAAGAGGAAAGCCTGCTCCTTTATGGGGAATCAGAAGAACCTTATCGTTATACAACGATCCTTATTGCCACCACTCATCAGCTACTGCATTTTTATCGCAGCTTTCAACTGATCGTGGTAGATGAGGTAGATGCATTTCCCTACGAGGGCGATACGCAGCTGCGTTACGGATTATACAATGCCTTGGCAGAAAACGGGTGTCTGATCTATTTAAGTGCGACGCCTTCAGAACGGCTGCTGCAAGAAATTCGTGGAAAATTCGCTGTGTTGAAAATGCCGTTGCGGTTTCATCAGCGTCCGCTGATCGTTCCCAAACCTATTCATTATAGTCGCTGGGCGCAGGCTTATCGCAAAAAACGTTGGCTGCGACCATTGCTACAGCACTTGCAGCGGTTGGTTAAAAAAAACTTTGTCTTGGTATTTTGTCCAAGTATTCAGCTGATGAAGGAAATGGAAGGGGCTGTCCGCAGGCAAGAAGCATCATGGCTCATCACTAGTGTTTCTTCACAAGATGAAAAACGGAGGGAAAAAGTCCAATCGGCGCGCAGCCAAATGTACAAGGTGTTGTTTACAACGATGATTTTAGAACGAGGCGTAACGTTTGAAAATGTCTCAGTGGTGGTACTAGGAGCCAATCACCCGGTCTTTACAAAATCGGCGTTAGTACAAATCGCTGGCCGTGTCGATCGCAAAGGTGCGTTTACAGAAGGGGAAGTCATTTTTTTCTACGACCAAATGACAGAAGCGATCCGTCAAGCAATTAAAGAACTCAATGAGATGAACCAATTAGCAAGGAGCTGGTTGACCGATGGAGTGTAGTTGGTGCCAAATATTTTTTCCAAGAGAGGTAACGATCATTGAGCTGTTGGCTCCTTGGCGCATCCCCGAAAAAGAATTATGTCCACAATGCGCTCAGCGATTTACCGTGATCGATTGGCAAAGCTGCTGCCCAACATGTGGCAAAAAGGATACCATTTCCTGCAGTGACTGTCTCTTTTGGGCGAAAACCTGTCCCATGATCCATTTGCAGCATCGGGCACTGTTCGCTTACGATCAAGGGATGAAGGCGTGGATTCACGAATACAAATTAATGGGAAACTATCAGTTGCGGGAGACCTTTGCTGCGGCCATCAGACAAAAGATCAACAACTTTGAATACGATTGTTTGATACCCATCCCGCTATCGGCAGAACGTTACCAGCAGCGAGGGTTTAATCAAGTGACCGCTGTGCTGGACGCAGCCGGAGTCAAGTCGCAAGAATGGCTGGATAAAGTGGTTGATACCGCACCACAAGCTCAACGTTCTCGCAAGCAACGATTAGAGGAGGCCCAACCTTTTGCGGTGAAGCCGGATGTAGCATGTGAAATTAAAGGGAAAAAATTATTGTTGATCGATGATGTTTACACTACCGGTAGAACGTTATATCACGCAGCTGAAGCATTGCAGACCTTTGCCCCCCAGTCGATTCGATCCTTTTCCTTTGCCCGTTGAATCGTTATTTTGAAAACGCTTAAAGAAAATTGTTCGATTTACTAGGCAAATGACCAAGAGTTCGATATAATAGAGTTAAGAAGAAGAAAAGAGTGGTCCTTTTCCTTCTTTACTGGTAGACGAAAGGGGTAATTTTTATGTTTAGATATAATGTGCGCGGCGAAAATATCGAGGTAACAGAAGCGATCCGTGATTACGTCGAGAAAAAAGTAGGTAAATTAGAACGTTATTTTAATGATGTGCCGGAAGCAACAGCACATGTTAATTTGAAAGTATATACTGAAAAAACAGCAAAAGTAGAAGTAACGATTCCTTTACCATTCTTAGTTCTGCGTGCGGAAGAAACCTCACCTGATCTATATGCTAGTATCGATTTGGTTGTTGACAAATTGGAACGCCAAATCCGCAAATTTAAAACAAAAATCAACCGCAAATCTCGTGAGACAGCGTTGGTTCCGCCAACAGATGGTGATTTGTTCACAACTGAAGCAAATGATGAAGAAAACAATGGTTCTGAATTAGACATCGTACGTACAAAACGTTTGTCTTTAAAACCAATGGACAGTGAAGAAGCTGTTTTACAAATGAACATGCTTGGACACAACTTCTTTATCTTTGAAGATGCGGAAACGAATGGAACGAGCATTGTGTATCGTCGAAAAGATGGCAAATACGGGTTGATCGAAACAGATTAACAAGTGTTGAGTCTTTTTCTCGACACCCCAAAAAGTCTTTTTTGACAGAGTAGCTGAGAAGCTGCTCTGTTTTTTTATATTGTCTATAGAGGGAGAAATTCTTTTTATATCTAAATCCTTTCAAGTTATCTTTTAAATTAATGTGTTATACTATAGATGAAATAATACAAGGAGAGTGAATCATGACTACGCTAGCAGATGTTGCTAAAAAAGCAAATGTTTCCGCAATGACCGTTTCTCGAGTGATCAATCATCCGGACAAAGTAACTGAAGAGTTAAAGGAATTAGTTCATCAAGCGATGCTTGAATTGGATTATCAGCCGAACATTGCTGCCAAATCATTAGTTTCCAAGCGTTCCCATATCATCAAAGTGTATATCTTAGAGGAGATGGATACGACAGAACCTTACTATATGAACTTATTGGTTGGGATCGCTCGTTCTATCGGTAAAGCACACTATTCTTTGCAGCTGGTTACGACTGACGGGGTGGATCGTGGCCCAGCAGATGGCAGTATCATTACGGGCTTTCGGCAGGCTGACATGGACTGGATAAGAAATTTAAGGAAGCCTGTGGTGTTATTTGGTGAAAATGAAGCGGGGTTCAGTTTTGTCGACAGTGACAACTACCAGGGAATCGTTTCTGCATGCAAACATGCTATCGAGGCCGGCTATCAACAATTGGTCTATATTGGTTTAGAGTTGGAAGAAGCGTTTACGAAAAGCCGAGAAAAAGGATACATAGATACAGTCACAAAAGCGGGACAAGCACCAAAAATCTATCGTTTCGACAATCGCTCTTCCGCCGCCCGCAAGTTTATCCAAACGCAGAATGAGCATTTAGTGAAAAACACTTGTTTTATCTGTGCTACTGATCGTTTAGCCTTAGGCATTAATCAAGGCTTGCAGTCGATCGGAGTGGAGGTGCCAGCTGATTTTGGGATCATCGGCTATGATGGCGTATTCCTTGATCAGGTAAGTTCGCCAAAATTGACAACGATGAAGCAAGCCATCGTGGAAATGGGGGAAGCTTGCGGCGAATTATTGATCCAAAAAATCGAACATAATGATACAAGCCAGCGACAACAGCGCTTTTTACCTCAACTGGTGGTTCGTGAATCCACAAGGTGAAAATTAAGCAAATGGTTGCGCAATTTCTTTTTGATTCTTCGATATCTTAATTTAAAGGCTTTTTCTATTTTTGTTATCGCTAACATTTAGAAAAGGTTTGCCATTTTAAGAAACCGGTTGCATAATGGAGTTACAAATTGCAGGAGGTAAAGAGGATGAAAGTGAATTGGAAAAAGGCAGCTTTAGGATTAGTTTCAGGAAGCGCATTGTTAGCGCTTGCGGCATGTGGTGGCAACAGCGGTAGTACCGATGGTAGCAATGCAGATGCAGGTTCAGGTAGCGATGAAAAAACGATCACGGTCTCTGTAGGCGCAGACTATATTGATTATATCAATGAAGTGAAATCTGACTTTGAATCTGAAAATGATGTGACCATCAACGTTGTAGAAATGGACATGTTCGATCAAATGGATGCGCTTCAATTAGACGGACCTGCTGGCAAAGGACCCGACGTTACGATGTCTCCTTATGACCGCGTGGGTCAAGTAGGATCGCAAGGGCATTTGGCAGAGATGACTTTGCCAGATGATGGTCGTTACAGCGATACAGACAAGCAACAAGTGACGATCGATGATAAAATCTATGGCGCACCAGCAATGATTGAAGCGGTTGTCATGTTTTATAACAAAGATTTGATCGATGAAGCGCCAGCAACATTTTCTGATTTAGAAGAACTAGCAAAAGATGATCGTTTTGCAGAAGGCGATGACAATGTTGGCTTCTTAGCTCGCTGGACAGACTTTTATTATACGTATGGTCTATTAGCTGGTTATGGTGGTTATGTCTTTGGGGATGAAGGAACAGATCCATCTGATTTAGGGATCAACAATGAAGGTTCTGTTGAAGCGATCACCTATGCAACAGATTGGTTCCAAAATGTTTGGCCGCAAGGAATGCTGGACGTATCAGCCAACGAAAACTTGATGTTGGATTACTTCAACCAAGGCAAAACAGCAGCTATCATCTACGGCCCATGGGGCGTGAACGGCTTTGAAGAAGCAGGGATCAACTATGGCGTAGCGAAAATCCCAACATTGAGCAATGGCAATGATTATGAAACATTTGGCGGAGGAAAAGCGTGGGTTGTTTCCAACTACTCACAAAACAAAGACGTTTCTCAACAATTTGTCGAGTATTTGACCAACGAAGCCAATCAAGAGAAATTGTATGAAATGCGTCATGATATTCCAGCAAACATTATGGCTCAAGAAACAGTCGCTGCTTCTGATGATCCAGTAGCAAAAGCAGTAATCGAGCAATACAGTGTTTCACAACCAATGCCAAATATCCCTGAAATGTCTGAGGTTTGGGTAGGGGCTGAAAACATGCTATTTGATGCAGGTTCAGGTAATATGACTCCTCAAGAAGCAGCGGATAATGCTGCCAAAACAATCGAAGAAGCGATTGAGCAGAAATATTAATAAATAGCCGATTACGGTCTGTCATTCATGTCGACGATTCTATAGAGGATGTTTGTCAAAAGGATTCCTTGCAACGTAGCACGCAAGAAATTGCTTGATGAGATTGATTTCTATGGATCGTCGGCCGCTTGGCAGACTTTCGATTTTAAGGAGGATACATATGAGGACGAATTCAAAAGCCATGCAGACAGCGCTTCTTTCAATCATCCCTGGGGTGGGACAATTCAAAAATGGTCAGAAATTTAAAGCGGGACTCTTTTTTGCGGTCTTTCTAATTTTTCTTGGCGAAATGCTTTTGTTCGGTGGACAAGCATTATATAATTTTGTCACACTGGGATCCGTACCGATGGAACACAATTCTTTGTTCTTGTTGATCGAAGGAACGCTACAGGTCATCGTTACCGTTATTTTCATTATCTTTTGGGTTTTAAATATCAAAGATGCCTATCAAGTTCGCCAAAGTATTGAAAAAGGGTTCCCGGTGGCAGTTACGAGAAAAGAGTTTTTCAATAAATTGTATGAGGATGGTTTCGCTTATCTATTGACGATCCCAGCCTATCTGGTGATGATCGTAGCAATTATTTTTCCGGTAATGGTGACACTCTTCATGGCGTTTACCAACTATGATTTTCGACATATTCCGCCAGCAAACTTAATCGACTGGATCGGTTTTTCGAATTTTACGAATATCTTCACCTTAAGTTCTTACCGCGACACCTTTGTAAAAGTGTTTAGTTGGACGGTGATTTGGACCGTTTTAGCAACTACTCTGCAAATTACCTTAGGAATACTGACAGCAGTTGTTGCCAATCAAAAATTTGTGAAGTTCCGTCGGGTCTTCGGGGTGATTTTCTTACTTCCTTGGGCGGTGCCAGCGTTCATCACGATCATGAGTTTTTCGAACATGTTTAATGATACCGCTGGAGCAATCAATACTCAGGTGATCCCGCTATTGAACAACTTGCCTTTTGTTGATATTGGCAATATTGCTTGGAAAACCGACCCGTTTTGGACAAAGACGGCGATTATTTTGATTCAAGGGTGGTTAGGTTTTCCATATATTTATGTCATGGTCTCAGGGATTTTACAATCCATTTCTGAAGATTTATACGAAGCAGCCAAAATGGATGGGGCAAATGCGATTCAGCGTTTTCGCAATATTACGTTGCCGGCGATCTTTTTGGTGGCAGCACCAACCTTCGTTACGCAATACACAGGGAACTTTAATAACTTCTCCATGATCTATCTCTTTAACGAAGGTGGTCCAGGAAGTTTAGGCGGAAATGCCGGTTCGACAGATATTTTGATTTCATGGATCTACAAATTGACGACGGGTGGCTCGCCACAATATTCGATCGCATCTGCATTGACCTTGATCATTTCCTTTGTGGTGATCTCCATTTCATTACTGGTGTTTAAAAAGACGAATGCATTTAATATGGAGGACTGAGGATGAAAAAGAAAAAGTTTTCTTTCAGCAAATTATTTACCTACTTGTTTATGATCGCTTTATCGATCATTATCATCTATCCCTTGTTGATTACCGCAACCTCAGCCTTTAAGGCAGGGAATATGATCGCTTTTCGCTTGGATTTTGATGCGGATTGGACATTGAACAACTTTCGACGATTGTTCAATGAAACCCCCTATTTGACATGGTATAAAAACACTTTGATCGTGGCTGTTTCCACGATGGTGATCCAAGTAATGATCGTAACGCTGGCAGGGTATACTTACAGTCGTTATCGCTTTGCCGGTCGTAAGAGCAGTTTGATGGTGTTCTTGATCGTTCAGATGGTGCCAACGATGTCGGCGTTGACCGCTTTTTATGTCATGGGCTTATTAGCAAACGGTCTAGATAGTTTTTGGTTTTTGACACTGATCTATATCGGTGGTGGGATTCCCATGAACACTTGGCTGATGAAAGGGTACTTTGATACGGTACCAATTGACTTGGATGAATCAGCAAAACTTGATGGTGCAGGGCATTTTCGCATCTTTTGGCAAATCGTTTTGCCCCTCGTAAAACCAATGGTCGCCGTGCAAGCATTATGGGCCTTTATGGGACCATTCGGCGAATTCTTGCTAGCGCGGTTCTTGCTTCGCTCGCAAGAGCGTTTGACTGTCGCAGTCGGTCTGCAGACTTTTATCAACGATGCCCGTAACCAACGGGTAGCACTTTTTGCGGCTGGGGCGATTTTGATCGCCGTACCGATCGCTGCACTGTTTTTCTTCTTACAAAAATACTTTGTTTCAGGTTTGACCTCGGGTGGAACAAAAGGATAGGAATGATAGGATGTCTGAACAACGATTTCCCTTAACATACTTTGGGGCCATTTTTTCTCCAACAAAAGTCTATGCATGGCGTAAAAAATTAAATCGCTGGCAGCAAGTGTTTGTCTATATTTTCTTGATGTCCTTGCTGATGGTCCCGCTGACCTTGATGATCAGCAAGCAAACGGATCAAGCCTTTGCAGCATTTTTCCCCCATGCAAAAACACTCATGACTGCTGAAACAGCAGCCAAATACAGTGAACTGCAGCTGGAAGATGGCAAACTTTTAACGGATGAGTCACAAGTCTTTTCGCAAACAGAAACGGGCATTATAGGCGTTGGGCTTTCAGAAGCGGACCTTGAGGAAGCCAAATATGCCATCAATTTCCGAGAAACAGACTGGACCATCAAAGAAGAAATCGATGGACAAACCTATCACTATGAAATGCGTTACACGGCGGAAATGATGCCTGATCAAGTGCATGATGCGACTTCGTTTCAGAAAGTGATCGAAGACGGCTTCTATCGCAACAACGAGACGGCGATTTTCTTCAGTCAGACGATCACAGTGGCATTTTTATTGGTGGCAATGAATAGTATTCTCGTCATAGGCGCAGCATTTTTCCTCTGGGTGACGAAAAAATCACGACTGTCGACAATCGGCAGCTTCAAAGAAAGCACGAACGTGATTTTAAATGCATTGGGGGTAGGCTCTCTGGTGGCAATGTTGGCAGGATTTATTGGCGCTGATATCATCTTGATGATCGGGATTCAGTCTTTAGGCATGCTGCTGATGCTTTTCTTAACTTTCTTAAAAACCCGTTTTAAAACGGCCTAATTTGCAAACATTCGCAACAAGTCATTTGGACGTGCGCTGGACTTTTGGCGCCGATCAATGGCTTGTTGCGTATTTTTTCCCTTCGTTTCTTTAAAATCTGTGAAAAAAGGTTAAGAATCCGTTTATCACGCAAGATTGATGCGATAGTTCTATCGAAAAATATTTCATTTATGGTGAACTAGTGCTAAAATAGTTAGGAGAGTTTCCAGCTAGGATAATGTAGAAGTAAAAGGAGAATTATTAAGGTATGGCCAATTTTTTTAGAAAATTAATCGAAAACGACAAAAAAGAATTAAAACGTCTTGACCATATTGCGAATCAAGTTGAATCACATGCGGATGAAATGGCCGCTTTATCTGATGAACAATTACGCGGGAAAACCGATGAATTTCGTCGTCGTTTCCAAGAGGGAGAGACTTTGGATAAATTATTACCTGAAGCCTTTGCAGTAGTTCGTGAAGCTGCAAAACGCGTTTTGGGTCTGTATCCTTACCACGTCCAATTAATGGGTGGGATCGTCTTACATGATGGGAATATTCCAGAGATGCGTACCGGTGAAGGGAAAACCTTGACGGCGACATTACCTGTTTATTTGAATGCCTTGAGTGGTCAAGGCGTCCACGTCGTAACCGTCAATGAATACTTGGCAACTCGTGACTCGACTGAGATGGGAGAGCTGTACAACTTTTTAGGCTTGACGGTCGGCTTGAACATCAACTCAAAATCAGCAGAAGAAAAACGTGCGGCGTATGCTTGTGACATCACTTACAGTACAAACAATGAATTAGGGTTTGACTATTTGCGGGACAACATGGTGGTTTACCGTCATCAAATGGTACAACGTCCATTAAACTATGCCATCGTCGATGAGGTCGATTCGATCTTGATCGATGAAGCGAGAACACCGTTGATCATTTCAGGACAAGCAGAAAAATCAACTGCGCTATACACCCGGGTCGACAATTTTGTCAAACGCTTGACGGAAGAAGAAGACTACAAAATCGATATCCAATCAAAAACGATCGGTTTGACAGAGCGTGGGATCGAAAAAGCGGAAGAGACTTTCGGCTTAGAAAACTTGTATGATATTGAAAACACGGCATTGACCCATCACTTGGACCAAGCGCTACGAGCGAATTACATTATGATTCGCGACATTGATTACGTGGTGCAAGATGGGAAAGTAATGATCGTTGACCAATTTACAGGTCGGATCATGGATGGCCGCCGCTATTCTGACGGGCTACATCAAGCGATCGAAGCAAAAGAAAGTGTCGAGATCGAAGATGAAACCAAAACGATGGCGACGATCACATTCCAGAACTACTTCCGGATGTACAAAAAACTGTCTGGGATGACCGGTACAGCGAAAACAGAAGAAGAAGAGTTTCGAGAAATCTATAACATGCAAGTCATTCAGATTCCTACAAACAAACCAATTTTACGGGATGATCGTGCGGACTTGCTTTATCCAACGCTTACCAGCAAATTCCAAGCAGTCGTTCAAGACATCAAAGAGCGTCACCGTAAAGGACAACCAGTGCTTGTAGGGACGGTCGCTGTTGAGACGTCTGAATTACTGTCATCAATGCTTGATCGTGAGAAAGTTCCTCATGAAGTATTGAATGCCAAGAATCACTTTAAAGAAGCAGAAATCATTTTGAATGCGGGACAAAAAGGCGCTGTAACGATCGCGACCAATATGGCTGGTCGGGGAACGGACATCAAGTTAGGTCTTGGTGTTGCAGAACTAGGCGGCTTGGCAGTTATCGGTACTGAGCGTCATGAATCACGACGGATCGATAATCAGTTGCGGGGACGTGCGGGACGTCAAGGAGATCCAGGGATGTCGCAATTTTACTTATCGCTAGAAGATGATTTAATGAAGCGTTTTGGTTCTGAACGAATCAAAGTGTTCTTGGATCGGATGAAAATCGATGAAGGCGATGCCGTGATCCAAAGTAAGATGCTTTCAAAACAAGTAGAATCTGCCCAACGACGAGTGGAAGGGAATAACTACGATACCCGGAAAAACGTCTTGCAATACGATGACGTAATGCGAGAACAGCGGGAAGTTATTTACGGACAACGTCAAGAAGTGATCATGGAAGAAACGGATCTTTCACCACAATTAATGAATATGGTGAAACGCTCCATCAGCCGGGTCGTTGACAGTCATACGCAATTAGAAGAAAGCAATTGGAATTATGAAGGAATCGTTGATTTTGCGGCCAATGCACTTGTTCATGAAGATACCATCAGCATCGAAGACATCAAGGGAAAATCAGCTCAAGAGATCAAAGATTATCTAAACCAACGGGCAGAAGAAGTCTTTGAACAAAAGAAAACACAACTTAATAGTCCAGAACAATTACTGGAATTTGAAAAAGTAGTGATTTTACGAGTCGTTGATACGAAGTGGACCGACCACATCGATGCTATGGATCAGTTGCGTCAATCGGTTGGGTTACGGGCTTATGGACAAAACAATCCATTAGTTGAGTACCAAACAGAAGGATTCAATATGTTTGAAAACATGGTTGGAGCCATCGAGTATGAAGTAACGCGTCTGTTTATGAAGGCAGAGATTCGTCAAAACGTTCAACGGGAACAAGTAGCCCAAGGAGAAGCGCAAGGGGTAGAAGAAGCACCGGCTGCCCAAGCGCCAAGTTTCAAAAACGTGGGTCGCAATGATCCTTGTCCATGCGGAAGCGGGAAAAAATTCAAGAATTGCCACGGGAAAAATATGTAACAAGTTTTGAAAAAGGTGAGAGTAGGCTGGCAGACGTTTTTGTCCAGTCTACTTTCGTTTGTAAGAAAAAAAGAAAGAAGGAATTTTAATGGAAATCGCAGATATTCGGAATCAATTGACCCAGATGAATGAAAAAATAATCAGTTTTAGGGGGTCTCTTTGACTTAGATCAGTTAGAAGAGGACATTGCGGAAGCGGAGCACCAAATGGCAGATCCCACCTTTTGGGATGACTCGGAAAAAGCCCAACAAGTCATTAACGCCAACAATGCCAACAAAGAGACCTACGATCAGTTCAATCAGCTAGCAGAAGAATTGGAAGAGCTCGAAGTGATGCTAGAAATGATTCAAGAAGAAGCTGATCCGGAAATGGAAGCAGAACTTGAAGCACGAATCGGTAAGTTAAATGAGAAAATGGCTTCTTATGAATTGTCGATGTTGTTAGATGAACCCTATGATCGGAACAATGCGATCATCGAGCTTCATCCGGGCGCAGGCGGTACCGAGTCGCAAGACTGGGGCAGCATGCTGTTACGGATGTATACTCGTTTTTGCGAACAACATGGATATCAGGTGGAAACCTTGGACTATCAAGCCGGTGATGAAGCGGGGATCAAAAGTGTCACATTACTTGTGAAAGGGCACAACGCCTATGGCTATTTGAAGTCGGAAAAAGGCGTGCATCGCTTGGTCCGTATTTCACCTTTTGATTCTGCTAAGAGACGGCATACGTCATTTTGTTCGGTGGATGTGATGCCAGAATTAGATGGGGCGATCGATGTGGAGATCAACTCAGATGATTTGAAGATCGATACGTACCGCGCAAGCGGCGCTGGTGGACAGCACATCAACAAAACCGAATCTGCTGTGCGGATCACCCATATCCCGACAGGTACGGTAGTTGCTAGCCAAGCCCAGCGCTCACAATTGAAAAACCGTGAGCAAGCGATGGGGATGTTGAAAGCCAAGCTGTATCAATTAGAAGTGGAAAAGAAAGAACAAGAAGCAGCAGCTTTGCGAGGCGAACAGTTAGAAATTGGATGGGGCTCGCAAATCCGTTCCTATGTCTTCCATCCCTATTCGATGGTCAAAGATCACCGGACAAATTTCGAAACTGGGAATGTACAGGCAGTCATGGATGGCGATTTGGATGGCTTTATCGATGCGTATTTGAAGCTAAAACTGAATCAAAAATAACCTGGTGTGACTTAAACAGATTGAAACATAATTGTAATCTGTTGCAAGCAAGGTGAAATATATTCATGCTATAATAAGCCAGAATGAAAATTTGAGATGGAGAGATAGCTGTATGATAGAAATGAAAGATATAATGAAAAAGTACTCTAATGGTACGACTGCTATCCGCAACCTTTCGATTTCAATTGATCAAGGGGAGTTTGTCTATGTCGTTGGACCATCCGGTGCCGGAAAATCAACCTTTATCAAATTGATGTATCGAGAAGAAAGAGCAACAAAAGGCGTTTTGAATGTCGCAGGATATGATTTGGTCGGCATGAAAAACCGTGAGATCCCTTTGATGCGCCGAGAAATCGGCGTGGTCTTCCAAGACTACAAACTTTTACCGCGGAAAACGGTCTTTGAAAATGTTGCTTATGCAATGCAAGTTATCGGACGCAAACCCCGTGATATCAAAAAACGGGTGATGGAAGTTCTGGATTTAGTCGGACTGAAACATAAAGTACGGGTATTTCCGAGTGAGCTTTCCGGTGGGGAACAACAACGTGTGTCAATCGCTCGTGCCATCGTAAATACGCCGAAAGTATTGATTGCGGATGAACCAACGGGGAATCTAGATCCTGAAAACTCATGGGAAATCATGAAATTGCTTGATCGGATCAATGCCCAAGGAACAACGGTCGTTATGGCGACCCATAATAGTACGATCGTAAATACGATTCGTCATCGCGTGATCGCGATTGAGAATGGCCGCATTATTCGCGACCAAGCGGAAGGAGAATATGGTTACGATGATTAGAACATTTTTCCGTCATCTCCTGGAGAGTATCAAAAGTTTAAAGCGTAACGGCTGGATGACCATCGCGTCGTTGAGTGCGGTAACGATCACACTGACATTAGTCGGTATTTTTCTAGGTGTAATCTTAAATGCAACAAAATTGGCCGAAGACATTCGTGAGAATGTGGATGTTTCGGTTTTCGTTGATATTGGTACGGAACAAGAAGATATGGATGCTTTAGAACAATCCTTAAACGATCTACCTAACGTTTCGGAAGTGAAATTTTCTAGTCGAGACGAAGAATTGCAGAAGATCCAAGATGCCATGGGAGATTCATGGAACTTGTTCGAAGGCGACAGCAATCCGCTCTATAACGTGTTTGTCGTCAGTGCAACAGATCCAGAGTATACGACAGAGATCGCTGAACAAGCGGGCGAATTGCCAAATGTTTTCAAAGCCGATTACGGCGGAGATTCTTCTGACCGAATCTTTGAATTATCTGCGGCTGTGCGGACTTGGGGCTTAGCGGCGGCAGTCTTACTGATTTTTGTAGCAATGTTTTTGATCTCCAATACGATTCGGATCACGATTTTGTCTCGTCAAAGAGAAATTCAAATCATGCGTCTGGTAGGGGCGAAAAACGGCTACATTCGTTGGCCATTCTTTCTTGAAGGTGGCTGGATCGGACTCTTAGGATCAATCGTCCCAATTGCGTTGATGTACTTCGGGTATCATCAAGTTTATGCAATGGTCAATCCATCCTTGCTACGTTCAAATTACAGTCTAATTGCACCAAATCTGTTCTTGATTCAAGTATGTGGTGTGATGGCGTTGATTGGGATTGTGATCGGTTCACTTGGTTCCGTCTTATCGATGCGCCGATTCTTAAAATTCTAAACCGATGTTTTCTTAAGTCGATCGTCAGATCGGCTTTTTTTGTTTCCTCACAGTGTTTCTTTACTTTAGGTACTATTTTTTGATATGCTTTAGTAGCGGGAAATCGGGGAAGAGGTGAAAAAATGGTTGTAATGGACAATCTAGTAACCATTTTATTTATAGTCAATATTTTGTTATCAATTATTATCATTTTCAGAGAAAGGCGGCAGACTGCTCAAACATGGGCCTGGCTTTTGGTCTTGATGTTTATTCCTATTGTTGGTTTTGTTCTTTACTTTTTCTTCGGAAGAGGGATCTCCAAGGAAAAGATCTTTGATATGCGCTCGCAAGCAAAGATTGGTCTAAATGTTGAACTAGAAGAGCAAAAACAAGCACTTTCGCGTCATTTGTTTCCGCATCCGCCGACTGCTCAAGTAGAAGTCCAGCAGTTAGTCTATCTGTTGACGGTCTTTGGTCAATCTCTCTATACGACAGCCAATAGCATGACGCTTTATACCGATGGACGGCAGAAATTTGATGCTTTGATTGCTGATATCGAACAGGCAAAAAATCATATTCATATGGAATATTATATTTATCGCAGCGATGCATTAGGGAATGAAGTCAAAGAAGCATTGGTACGAGCGGCAAAGCGAGGTGTGAAAGTAAGAGTCTTATTAGATGCTTGGGGCAGTACCCAAGTATCCTTGAAGTTTTTTGATGAGTTGCGTCTACATGGCGGGCAAATTGCCTTTTTCTTTCCTTTGTTCGTTCCTTATGTCAATCCGCGAATCAATTATCGGAATCATCGCAAAATCGTGGTGATTGATGGTGAGATTGGTTATACAGGTGGATTTAATGTGGGAGACGAGTATCTAGGACAAGTGGAAAAATTCGGTTATTGGCGAGATAATCACTTGCGAATTGCCGGCTCAGCAGTCTATTCGCTGCAAAATCGGTTTCTAATGGACTGGAACTCACAGCATGCCTTGGAGATCAAATATGATCCGGCATTGTTTCCTGAGATCAAACAAACGGGGACAGTCGCTGCCCAAGTCATCACTAGTGGTCCTGATACGGAACATGAAGAAATCAAAATGACTTATTTGAAAATGATCAATTTAGCTAAAAAAGAGATCCTAATCCAAACGCCGTACTATATTCCGGATGAAGCCATTCATAATGCCTTAAAGTTAGCCCTGCTCTCTGGGGTGAAAGTTCATATACAAATTCCGAACAAACCTGATCATCCTTTAGTTTATTGGGCGACCTATTCATTTGCGGCTGAATTGCTCCGCTTTGGCGCAATCATCGAGACTTATGAAAAAGGGTTTATGCATGCAAAAACGATGATCATTGACAGTGGACTTGTATCGATTGGTTCGGCAAATATTGATGTCCGATCTTTTCGCCTAGATTTTGAAGTTAATACAATCATCTATGATGCGCAGCTAGCGACCAAAACGAAAGAAGCGTTTCTAGCAGATTCGATCGATTCGAAGCCGCTAACGATCGAAGCATATCAACAAAGAAAGTTGACGATCAAAATCAAAGAAGGTTTGGCACGACTCGTGTCACCGTTACTGTAAAAAAAGTGCCCTTTTCCAAAAGATGGAAGCCATCATTTTGGAAAAGGGCACTTTTTAATAGGATTAACCCATAATACTTGTGTATGCTGCTAAGAAAATCGAGCCGACAGTGAGAATAAGCATGGTCCAGATCACGACTTGTGTGATTTTTGCAAAGGTACTTTTTGGTTTTTTCTCGTTCATTCTAATCCACCTTTTAGAGTTATTCTAGTGACAGTTTACCCTCAATTTCTCAAGAACTCAAGTTGATCCAAGGAGAAATTAAGAAAATTTCAATTTCACCATAAAAAAATTCGTTAGAATGGCAAGATAGGCTTGTTGAAGCTACGCCCTTCTGCTTTAATAGGTAAAGAAATACATTCTTTAAAACTTTCAAAAGTTAGTTGCTGAAATAAGAGCCTCCTTAAAAAATTTCATGGCTGTCTTATTCCGGCTTAGATTTTTAAAAGAACTGAAACATGGATGTAAAGAAAATAAAGTATAGTGACACTAGTTGTTAGAAAGGATTTTGCTGTATGTCTGGATTTAATCCAATCGTTTTGTTTTGGTATATTTTTCCTGTGCTCGTTTATTTTGCTTGTCGTTTTATCGTTTCTGCACTTTCGTTGAGTGATCGTTTCCATGTGAAGGCACCGGATTTAGCGGTACCATTTTTAATGGTGGGGATTCACCAATTATCAAAATATACTTTTGATCAAGCGATCACATTGTACTATTTGATCTCCATTTTTCTATTAGGCATTCTACTGGCCGTCTTTCAGGCGTACTACTATGAAGAAATCCAATATAGTCGCTATTTTAAAATGTATTGGCGCAGTATTTTCCTCTTTACGATCATCTTTCATATCGTTTTGATCATTTTAAATATTGTAAGTTACTTATAGTATTTTGACCATTGATAAACGTCCATTTTTTCTCTTAGAGTTTTTTTAAAAACTCTAAGAAGTCTTTTTCTCCCTTTTTGTTCATTTGGTAAAGAAAAGTCAAACAACTTCCCTTTCAAATTTCATATAATTTGTGGTAGAAAGTGGGGGATTGTGGTAGACTGTGAATATCAGGTGGAGATCGGGGGTTATTTATCGATGTTTATGGGAGAATTTCAACATTCGATAGATGCAAAAGGCCGACTAATCGTCCCTTCAAAACTACGAGAAAAACTCGGAGAAAAATTTGTGGTGACACGTGGATTAGATGGCTGTTTATTTGGCTACCCCTTATCTGAATGGGAAAAACTTGAAGAAAAACTAAACGAAATGCCTTTAGCGAAAAAGGATGCTCGGACATTTGTCCGCTTCTTTTATTCTGCTGCAACAGAGTGCGAGATCGATAAACAAGGTCGGATCAATATCCCTGTTACATTGAGAAATCATGCAGACCTTACTAAAAGCTGCGTGATCATCGGGGTTTCAAACCGGATTGAGATTTGGGATGAAACGCGTTGGCAAGCATTCTCTGAAGAAGCAGAAGAAAACTTTGATGAAATTGCTGAAACAATGATCGACTTTGGCTTATAGGCTTGATAGGAAGAGGAAAAAACACATGGCAGATTTTCAACACTACACCGTTATGCTACAGGAGACCGTTGATGGGTTAAAGATTCGTCCAGAAGGCGTCTATGTCGATTGTACATTAGGTGGAGCCGGTCATAGTGAATATCTATTGTCACAACTATCTGAAGAGGGACATCTCTTTGCCTTTGATCAAGACCAAACCGCCATCGACCATGCAAAAGAACGTTTAGCACCATATGTTGCTAAAGGGATGGTCACGTTTATTAAAAGTAATTTTCGCTATTTAAAGGAAGCATTGCATCAACACGGTGTGAGCCGAGTCGATGGGATTTTGTACGATTTAGGTGTTTCCTCACCCCAATTAGATGAAGCCGAACGTGGCTTTAGCTACCACCAAGATGCACCGCTGGATATGCGGATGGATCAAACTGCAGCATTGACTGCCTATGAAGTGGTCAATCAATTCGACTACCATCAATTAGTCAAGATCTTCTTCCGTTATGGAGAAGAAAAATTCTCAAAACAAATCGCTCGTGAAATCGAGCGGGTGAGACAAGATCATCCCATCGAAACAACGGGGGAATTGGTCGATATCATCAAAGCAGCCATTCCAGCTCCAGCAAGAAGAAAGGGCGGTCACCCAGCAAAACGGGTTTTCCAAGCCATTCGAATTGCAGTCAATGATGAGCTAGGTGTAATTGAAGAATCTCTTGAACAAGCAATTCATCTTTTATCAGTTAACGGACGTGTCAGTGTGATCACGTTCCACTCTTTAGAAGATCGAATCGTGAAATCGATGTTCAAGGAATACAGTACACCGAAGGACATGCCGCCAGGTCTGCCGATGATACCAGAAGAATTTCAACCAACACTAAAACTTATAACAAGAAAACCACTGCTTCCTACTGAGGAAGAAGTAGCTGAAAATAATCGTTCTCGTAGTGCGAAACTACGAATCGCGGAAAAAATCAAGGAAAGCGAAGGGTAACAACTATGGCAGAACTAAAAGTTCATGACTATGAATTCAGAGAACCACTTGAATCACAACCTTTGGATCACTCTGAACCGACAACTGAAAAACTGCCTACTGATCCCCAGCGTCCTGAGGTCATCCGTGTACCAGCATCTCCGGCTCGTCGGTTAAAAAGTATTTCTACTCTAGAAAAACTGATTGCTGCCTTTGTGATCATCGCTGTATTGACGTTGGCGATCTTGACCATCAATATTCGGACCAATATCAGCCAAGTCGAACATGATATTTCTCTTATCCAATCGGATATCAGTGAAAAAACGACACAAGCAGAACAGTTGGAACAAGAGAAAAATGAGCTTTCTAAAACCGAACGGATCCAAAAGATTGCTGAGGATAATGGATTGTCGATCGATGATGGCAATTTAAGGAAAGTGGACTAAATGAAGTTAACAGATAAATTCAAGCAATACTTAAAAAAGAACAATCAAACTACAACGAACAATCGCAAAAAAGTAGGTATTATTCTGTTTGCTACGAGTATTGGATTGTTCTTTTTGTTTGTCACGCGTTTGAGCTATATCGTCATTGTCGGAGATGTTGCGGGGACTTCATTAGCAGAAAAAACCAAAAATCTCTATGAGGGCAGTGAAGTTATCAAGGCGAAACGAGGAACGATCTATGACCGCAATGGAATCCCGATTGCTGAGGACGTGACCTCATACTCTATTTACGCTGTTTTAAATCAAAATTACAAAGATGGTAATAAGAATCTCTTTGCAGAAAAAGCAAACTTCAATAAGTTGGCCAAAATCTTGTCAGATGTCTTGTCCATTGATCAAGAGACAGCAGTCAATACGTTAGAGGATGGCCTTGAGCAACAATTGTGGCGAGTGTCTTTTGGGAGTAAGGGAAATAATATTACATTAGAACAAAAAAATGCGATTGAAGATGCGATGGAACAAGAAGATATTGCTGGCTTCCATTTTGATAGCCATCCAGCTCGCCTTTATCCGAATGGGGTCTTTTCTTCTCACTTTATCGGCTATGCGGTTGCCAATGACGACGATACTGGTCTAGTCGGTAAAACCGGATTAGAAGCTGCCTACAATGATGTGTTATCGGGAACCGATGGCGAGATTGTTTATCAAAAAGACAACAATCAAAATCCGCTACCAGGAACAGTTGCCGAGACCGTCGCAGCGGTGGATGGGAAAGACGTCTATACAACCATCGATAGTCGGATCCAAAGCTATTTGGAAACGCTGATGGACAGTGTTTTTAAAGAAAACAAACCAGAAAACTTAACAGCCAATTTAATGGATGCCAAAACCGGCGAGATTATAGCAATGGCACAACGACCAACCTACAATCCAGAAAATTTGGATTCAATCAATGATTGGCAAAATCTATTGGTTGAAGACAACTATGAGCCAGGATCCACCATGAAAATCTTAACGACGGCAGCTGCCATCGATCAAGGCATCTTCAATGAGAACGAAACTTTTACCCCAAGCCCTGATGGATTGAAACTTTATGATGCCACCATCAATGACTGGGACTTTGGTCAAAAAGGAACCTTGACGATGCGCCAAGCTCTTTCGTGGTCCAGTAATATTGGAATGGTGACCTTGGAACAGCGAATGGCTGACCGCTGGCAACAATACTTAAAAGAATTTGGCTTTGGTCGTAGCACCTATTCAGGATTGCCTAACGAAAATACGGGAATCACCCCAGAAGATAATCCTGTCAGCCAGGCGATGACTTCTTTTGGTCAAGCGATTGGTGTGACGAATTTCCAAATGATGCAGGCTTTTACATCGGTCGCCAATAATGGAACGATGCTGAAACCACAATTTATTAGTAAAATCGTTGATGGTAATACTGGAGAAGAAACGGTCACGCAACCTGAAGAGGTGGGGCACCCCATCACAGAAGAAGCGGCAACGAAGGTTCGCGAATATATGCGTGATGTTGTCGAAAGTGAAAATTACGGAAGTGCCTATGGCGTTTATGAATTACCTGGCTACAACATTTCTGCGAAAACCGGGACGGCCCAAGTAGCTGATCCAACAACCGGCAAGTATTTGTCTGGAGGCACCAATTATCTGTATTCTGTCGTTTTGATGTTTCCTTCAGAAGAACCAGAATATATTTTGTATTTGACCATTAAACTACCAGAGAAGCATGAAAGTACCGTGTTAGGTGAGATTGCCAATCCATTGATGAAACGGGTTATGGATCTGAAAAACTCTGCATTAGAAGAAAGCACAACATCTGGTAGCGAAACGACTGTGGGGGATTATCGCAATCTCGATACAGAGTCTGCTGCAACCGACGTTCAAAAAGCTGGGTTGATTCCAATAGTCATCGGGGATGGTGAAAAAGTCATTGCCCAATCGGTTGACAGTGGAACTTCGATCATGCCAGGAGAACGAGTACTGCTCGTTACCGATAGCGATAAGTACTATATGCCGGATACAACTTCCTGGTCAAAAGCAGATTTGATTAAATTTGGCAGTCTACTAAATGTAGATGTTAGTTTTGAAGGAGACGGCTATTGTACCAAACAAAGCGTTGAGCCTTACACCGAATTATCGAGGCAATCGATCAAGTTTACACTAAGTGAAAACGAATAAATAGGAGAGAACAATATGGAATGGACAGAGATGATATTACCTTTGGCAAGTGGCTTTGCGATCGTAACAGCCACAATGCCGTTGTTTATCGGCTATTTTCAAATGAAGAAATACGGACAGGAAATACGTGGTGACGGTCCCAAATGGCACAATGTAAAGGCCGGAACACCAACGATGGGTGGGTTTGTATTTTTGATTTCTGCAATGATCACTGCCATCTGGGTAGGAGCATGGCAAAATCAATTGACTGCTTCATTGTTCATTCTTTTGTTCATTACCTTGGTTTATGGTGCATTAGGATTTCTTGATGACTTCATCAAGATTTTCCGCAAAAGAAATATGGGCTTAAACTCGCTGCAAAAACTGATTGGACAGATTTTAGGCGGACTCGTCTTTTACTTTGTTTTCCGATCTGAAGGCAATGCGGATGTACTGAATTTCTTTGGGATCGATGTATCGCTATCGATTTTTTATGGCTTATTCGTCATTTTTTGGCTTGTTGGTTTTTCAAATGCAGTCAACTTGACGGATGGGATCGATGGACTAGTCGCAGGACTGGGCACGATTTCTTTTTCAACATACGCACTGATTGCTTGGCGACAAGATCAAATCGATGTTTTGATCGTTTGTCTTGCGATCATTGGCGGATTGATCGGCTTCTTTCCCTACAATCGCAAACCGGCAAAAATTTTCATGGGGGATGTCGGCTCACTGGCTTTAGGCGGTCTGCTGGCAGCTATCTCGATTCTTTTACACCAAGAATGGACCCTCTTGCTTGTCGGATTGGTCTATGTTTGTGAAACAGCAAGCGTGATGCTGCAAGTTGCCTCATTCAAATTAACGGGCAAACGAATCTTCAAGATGTCACCCATTCATCATCATTTTGAAATGAGTGGATGGTCTGAGTGGAAGATCGATACTGTATTTTGGTGTATCGCGTTAGGTTGCTCGTTGCTCACAATAGCCCTTGTATGGTAGGAGATGAAGAAAATGAAAAAAATTACAACATATCAAAATAAAAAAGTTCTTGTGCTAGGATTAGCGCGTAGTGGATTCAGTGCGGCCAAATTGTTACATGATTTGGGCGCACTTGTGACCGTTAATGACGGAAAGCCATTTGCTGAAAATCCAGAAGCACAAGATCTTTTGGCTTTAGGGGTCAAAGTGATCACTGGCAGCCACCCAATTGAATTATTGGATGAAGGCTTCTCCCTAGTTGTTAAAAATCCAGGGATCCCTTATTCACAACCTCTTGTCCAAAAAGCTTTAGAGAAAAAAATTCCTGTGATCACGGAAGTGGAACTGGCGTATCAAATCTCTGAAGCGCCGATTATCGGTATTACTGGTACGAATGGAAAAACCACTACAACGACCATGATCGCCAATGTCTTGAATGCCGGAATGGAAAAAGGACAGGCATTGCTTTCTGGAAATATCGGGTTTCCTGCAAGTTCCGTTGCTCAAACAGCTAAGCCTGAAGATCGCTTGGTGATGGAGCTTTCAAGTTTCCAATTGATGGGAATCGATACCTTGCGGCCGAAAATCGCTGTCATCACGAATATTTATGAAGCCCATATCGATTACCATGGTAGTCGCCCGGAATATGTTTTAGCAAAATGGCGCTTGCAACAACGAATGACCGCTGACGATTATTTAGTGATCAACTGGAACCAACCAGAACTAGAAGCACTGTCGGCCAAATCAAAGGCGAAAATCATTCCTTTTTCCACCAAGGAAAAAGTAGCAGGAGCATATATGCTTGATGGGATGCTCTACTATAAAGAAGAAGCAATTATGGCAGCGGAGGAACTCGGTGTACCTGGGGCACATAATATTGAAAATGCCTTAGCGGCGATCGCTGTTGGGAAACTTTGCGATATGTCGAACGAAGCAATCAAACAAGCGTTACAGACCTTCACTGGGGTGCCTCATCGGACCCAGTATGTCACCACTATCAATCAGGTGAAATTTTTCAATGATTCCAAAGCAACCAACATCTTAGCAACAGAAATGGCCTTAGGTGGTTTTGACAATGAAAAATTGGTCTTACTGGCAGGCGGATTGGATCGTGGCAACAGCTTTGATGAGTTGGTTCCAGCACTAAATGGGCTCAAAGCTATCGTTGTGTTTGGAGAAACAAAAGAAAAATTAGCCGCTGCTGCTCAAGCAGCTGGTGTAAAAACGATTGAAATGACAGAGAATGTTGAAACAGCCGTCCCATTAGCCTTTTCTTTAAGTGCTGCTGGAGATACGATTCTATTGTCACCGGCGAATGCAAGTTGGGATCAATACCCTGATTTTGAAGTTCGCGGCGACAAATTTATGGCGGCAGTAGCAGAACTTAAATAGAAATGAGTGAAGGATATGAAAATACTTGTGACTGGCGGCGGTACTGGCGGACACATCTATCCAGCGTTGTCTTTTGTGGATTACGTGAAGGAGATTGACCCGACAGCCGAATTTTTATACATTGGTGCAACAAGGGGCTTAGAGAATAAAATCGTCCCTCCAACAGGTATTCCTTTTAAAACACTAGAGATTCAAGGCTTTAAGCGTAAGCTATCTTTGGATAACGTAAAAACGATCCAGCTTTTTATGAAAAGCTACTACGCAGCAAAGAAAATCATCAAAGAGTTCCAACCGGATGTAGTGATCGGCACCGGCGGCTATGTTTCCGGCGCCGTGGTCTTTGCTGCCTCGAAGTTGAAAATACCTACCATTATTCATGAACAAAATAGTGTACCTGGAATCACCAATAAATTTCTAACCAAATATGTGGATAAAATCGCCATTGCTTTTCACGATGCTTCTCAATACTTTCCAGCGAAGAAAACGGTGTTGGTGGGCAATCCTCGTGGTCAAGAAGTACGGAATAGTCAAAAGTCGACGATTTTGTCTTCTTACGATTTAAATCCGGCGAAAAAAACAGTCTTGGTTTTTGGTGGGAGTCAAGGAGCTCTGAAAATCAATCAAGCGATCATTGATGCGCTGCCGCTGTTTGCTCAAAAAGAGTATCAGTTACTTTATGCATCTGGCGAAAGGTATTACAAAGAGATCGAAGAAAAAATTGGGATGTCAAAAGATGCATTTCCTAATATCAGTATTCGTCCCTATATCGATCAAATGGCAGAAGTGATGGCAAATAGCGATTTGTTGATTGGTCGAGCGGGTGCCACATCGATCGCCGAATTTACGGCATTAGGGATTCCAGCGATTCTGATTCCAAGTCCTTATGTGACTAATGACCACCAAACGAAGAACGCCCAAAGTTTAGCCAATGCAGGAGCAGTCAAAATGATTGCCGATCATGAATTAAACAGCCAAAACCTCGTGGAAGCAGTAGATAGTATCATGCAAGATGAAGCCCTTCGTAGTAAGATGGCCAAAGCCTCAAAAGAACAAGGGATCAGCGATGCCTCGGAACGATTATTTCGACTTGTGCAAGAGGTAATCAAATAGTACAATGTGTGGGATAGAAAGGAGCGATTATCATTAGTAAAGACAAAACACCTCATGATGATCAAACCCCCTCGTCAACGGAAGAGTTGACCCCTTGGCAAAAAGAAAATCTAAAATATTTGCAAGAAAAAGGCAATCAGCCAGCTTGGTCGTCACCCACTTCTGAAGAAACAGAAGACATGTCCCAAGCACATGAAGATGAGTTGACAGAAGAAGCACTTTTTGAAGCAGAACAAGCGATAGAAGAAACAGACGATAAGAAAGAAGGAGTGACTGAGCCAGAAAAAAAAGCTCGCTCTTTCGCTGATCGGCTGCCTAATCTAAAGGCGTACCGCAATCAGGTATTGATTCGCCGCTTAGCGCTGATTATCGGTCTACTGATGATTCCTTTGTTGATTGTTTTGTATTTTGTTTCGCCGCTTAGTCGTTTGGCGAATGTGGTGGTCAAAGGCAATCAAGAAGTATCCGCAGAAGCGATTCTCGAAAATTCTGACCTAGCCGTCAATGAAGAGATGTGGCCGCAATTTTTTGAACGGAATCAGAGTGTGGCAGCAATCAAAAAAGAATTGCCGCGCATAAAAAATGCTTCCATTTCTCTATCTGGTATTAATCGTTTCGATATCACTGTTACTGAATTTCAAGAAGTGGCTTTATTAGCCAAAGACGGCGGCTATGCACCAGTTTTAGAAAATGGCGCTGTTTTGGAAGACATCAGTGAGCAGCCAGAGGAAGGATTGCCGGTTTTAGAAAATTTTTCGGCTGAAGACAAAATCAAAGCGACACTCAGTGCCTATCAAGAATTAAGTTCAGAAATTCGCGATGGCATTTCTCAAATCAAATACACCCCCCGTGACAGCAATGATGAGCTGTTGACTCTCTTTATGAATGATGGCAATCAAGTGATCGTCAACATCTCAAATATGGTGAGTCAAATGCAGTATTATCCGCAAATTGCCAAAGATTTGACCGAGGACAGTATTGTGGATATGGAAGTTGGGATCTTTACGTATCCTATTTCAAATACACAAGAAGACGATGCAGACGAAAATCAAACAGCTGATAGTGATTCTTAGGAAAAATTCAAGAGTTTTTTTCATTAACTTGTTTCTAAAAAGCGCCATTATATGGTAGAATTGGTAACAGTGAACAAATTATTCGAATGAACTCTAAAAACGGACTGTGATGGTTCGCTATATATCCAATTTAAGTAGGAGGGAACCCCATCCATGGCAAAAACGGGAATGTATGTTGGCCTTGATATCGGTACGACATCTGTAAAAGTTGTAGTAGCCGAATACGTTGACAGCCAAATGAATATCATTGGTGTAGGAAATGCAAAATCAGAAGGAATCAACCGTGGGATTATTGTAGATATCGATAAAACGGTACAAGCCATTCAAAGAGCAGTAAGACAAGCAGAAGAAAAAGCAGGAATTCAAATTCGCAGTGTAAGTGTTGGTGTACCAGCCAATCTTCTTGAAGTGGAAAATTGTCAAGGGATGATCGCGGTCAATAGTGAATCAAAAGAGATCACCGACGAGGACGTCCGCAATGTTGCTTCCGCAGCACTTGTACGTTCAACCCCTCCTGAAAGACAGATCATTGCTATTTTACCGCAAGAATTTACTGTGGATGGGTTTGAAGGGATCAAAGATCCTCGTGGCATGATCGGTGTTCGCTTAGAAATGTTTGGTGTGGTTTATACAGGACCAAAAACCATCATTCACAACATTCGAAAGTGTGTGGAAAAATCCGGACTGATCGTCAATGAAGTGGTCATTACGCCATTAGCATTGACAGAATCGATTTTATCTGATGGTGAAAAAGATTTTGGCACGATCGTTATCGATATCGGTGGCGGCCAAACAACGACAGCTGCGATGCACGACAAACAATTGAAATTTACTCATGTGAACCAAGAGGGCGGCGAATTTGTCACCAAAGACATTTCAACGGTTTTAAATACCTCTTTCAACAATGCAGAAGCATTGAAGATCAATTATGGGGATGCGTATCCTGAACGAACTTCAGCTAGCGAAGAGTTTCCGGTCGATGTGATTGGAAAATCAGAACCTGTGAAGATTGATGAACGCTATTTGTCAGAAATCATTGAAGCCCGTATGGAACAAATTTTCACTAAATCAAAAGAAGTCTTAGACGAAATTGATGGACTTGATTTACCAGGTGGCGTGATTTTAACTGGTGGTGCTGCAAGCCTGCCAGGTGTCGTAGATCTTGCTCAAGAAGTATTCGAAACAAACGTTAAGCTTTACGTTCCTAATCATATGGGACTTAGAAATCCTGTATTCACCAATGTAATCAGTATCGTTGACTATTCAGCAAACTTAAGCGAAGTCTATCAGCTTGCCAAAAGTGCGATCACCGGTGAAAAAACAGTCGCGCAACAGCCCGTTGCTATTCAACAACAAGAAGTACATTACGAACAATATGAAGCTCCAGAAGAAACTTATGAAGAAGTAGAAGAAGAGAAAAAAGGTGAGTCGATCACAAACCGAGTAAAAGATTTCTTCTCAAATATCTTTGAATAATCTAAAACGATTCTCAGGAGGAAGATAAACTATGGAATTTTCAATTGATAATAACATCAATGACGGCGCTGTGATCAAAGTCATCGGAGTCGGCGGCGGTGGCGGCAACGCAGTCAACCGTATGATCGAAGAAAATGTCAAAGGCGTAGAATTTATTGCGGCCAACACTGACGTTCAAGCATTAAAAAATTCAAAAGCAGAAACAGTGATTCAATTAGGCCCTAAATATACCCGTGGTCTTGGCGCTGGTTCTCAACCAGAAGTTGGTCAAAAAGCAGCAGAAGAAAGTGAAGATTCGATTCGTGAATCATTAGAAGGCGCGGACATGATTTTCATTACCGCTGGTATGGGTGGCGGAACCGGGACCGGTGCTGCACCGATCGTGGCGAAAATCGCCAAAGAAATCGGCGCATTGACAGTCGGTGTCGTTACTCGCCCATTTACTTTTGAAGGACCAAAACGCGGTCGTTTTGCGGCTGAAGGAATTGCTAAATTAAAAGAGAATGTCGATACACTATTGATCATCTCGAACAATCGCTTGTTAGAAGTTGTCGACAAGAAAACACCAATGCTTGAAGCATTCCGTGAAGCAGACAATGTCTTGCGTCAAGGGGTTCAAGGGATCTCAGACTTGATCACTGCTCCAGGCTACGTTAACTTGGACTTCGCTGATGTGAAAACAGTGATGGAAAATCAAGGCACCGCTTTAATGGGAATCGGTGTTGCTAGCGGCGAAGAACGTGTAATCGAAGCAACGAAAAAAGCAATCTCTTCACCATTACTAGAAACTTCGATCGATGGTGCCGAACAAGTACTATTGAACATCACCGGCGGATTGGATATGACTTTATTTGAAGCACAAGATGCTTCTGATATCGTCGCTCATGCAGCAACAGGTGATGTAAATATTATCTTAGGTACCTCAATCAACGAAGACCTAGGCGATGAAATCCGTGTGACTGTCATTGCAACTGGCATTGACCCTTCTAAAAAAGAACGTGGGTCTCGTTCTGGCAGACAAAGCCAAAGCCAAATTCATTCTATCCCACAAAAACCAACATTAGATATGGACCAAGCACGCCCTGCGCAAGCAGAGGAAAGCAACGGTTTCGGCGATTGGGATATCCGTAAAGAACAAAATGTACGACCTAAAGTAGAAGAAAATACATTTGAAAATGTAGAAAAGAAAGAATTCGACACCTTCAGCCGTGATGAAGTACGCTCGAATGATGACGACGAATTAAGCACACCACCATTTTTCCGTCGTAAACGCTAGGGGGCAGAGCACATGATTTCTGAGAACTTGCACAAGATCCAGCAAGAGATACAGGACTCCTGTGCTCTTGTTTCTAGAAACGCCAGTGAGGTCTGTTTGACAGCTGTAACAAAATCCGTCGATACAGAAACGACAAGAGAACTTCTAGAAAATGGTGTGCGGAATTGTGCTGAAAATCGAGTAGAAAAACTACTTGAAAAAAAAGCAGCATTAACGGATTTTCCAGATGTCCGTTGGCATTTTATTGGCAATTTGCAGCGTAGAAAGGTAAAATCAATTATAAACGAGATTGATTTTTTCCACGCGTTAGATTCAATCAAACTGGCACAAGAAATTCAAAAACGAGCAGAGCATCCGATCAACTGCTTTGTGGAAGTAAATGTTTCGCAGGAAGCAACGAAACAAGGGATTTTCGTAGAAGAGGTGATGGCTTTTATTGAAGCACTCGCTTCGTTCGATAAAATTCGTGTTGTTGGATTGATGACGATGGCCCCGCTCACTGCTTCCAAAGACGAGCAGCATCAGATTTTTAAAGAATTAAAAAGGATTCAACAACAAATCGCTGACCTGCATCTTACACATGCCCCTTGCTTAGAAACGAGTATGGGAATGAGTAATGACTTTCCCATTGCGATCCAAGAAGGCGCAACATTTATTCGTGTAGGAACAGCATTATTTCAATAAAAAAGGAGGTTGACCGATGTCGCTCAAAGAGAAACTGACCAATTTTTTTGGATTGACTGACGAAGAAGATTATTACGAAGAAACATATGCCACTGAAGAACCGGCACGAACAGCATCTAAACCGGCTGTGAACCAAGGAGGAGCTTTTACGGCCTCCAGAACATCCGCGAATACGTATGCATCTGGCCAAGCGGCAACCCGTACAACAAGTCAACCACAAAATCAAGCTTATCAATACAGACAGCAACCTCAAACTGCTGCTTATCAACAATCCTCAGCTGCGGCTGAACGAGTAAGATCGGTACCTAAGACGGAAGAAAAAGTCGTTCCGATGGCGCAACAAAGAACCAATACGAGAGTCAAAGATACAAAAGCAAAAGAAACTTCCTCGCAAGTGGCAGGAAAAATAACGATCGTAGAACCACGTGTTTACTCTGAAGCAATGGGGATTGCGAAGCAAGTCATCAATGGTGATGCTGTACTTGTTAATTTTCATTTAATTGAAGAGTACCAAGCTCGTCGAATAGTTGATTTTTTAACAGGAACAGTGTACGCTGAAGATGGTGATATCAAGCGCGTTGGCGATGAAATTTTTCTTTGCACGCCTAAGGGTATGGAAATTGAAGGCACTGCCCAAACATTAGCAGATACCAATTTTTTTGATATCTAAAGTGAGGAGGAACGCCAATTTTATTCTTGAGATTCGTTAAATTACTGAGTGATGCTGTTTATCTGTATACCATTTTATTAGTGATCTATGCACTTTTGTCTTGGTTTCCAGGAGGGTATCAATCCGCTTTTGGCCGTTTCTTGGCAAAAGTGTGTGAACCGTATTTGAGTTTATTTGATCGATTGAAATTAAGTTTTGCTGGTATCGATTTTACGATTGCATTTGCAATTATTGTCTTACAGCTAGCATCACAAGCATTGATATTGATCCTACAATCAATTTTATTTTAACGTAAGGGGTGGTTATCGGTGAACGCAAATGTCTATCAACATTTTCGAAACGATGAACGCCCTTTTATTGATTCCGCTCAAGGATGGATCGAACAAGTGCAAATGCAGTATGCGCCATACTTGACTGATTTCTTAGATCCAAGACAAGCGTATATCTTAGAAAGCTTGATTCGTCAATCAACGGATTTAAGCTTCCGTTTTTTTGGCGGATACGAAGCTGCTGAAAGACGACGCTGTTTAATTTATCCTGATTACTATGAGCCCACCACCGATGAGTTTGACATGACTTTATTTACGATTCAATACCCGAAAAAATTTACGGTTTTGAGTCATGGAAAAGTTTTGGGCACGTTAATGGGGACTGGAGTCAAGAGGGAATACTTTGGAGACATTCTTTCCGATGGTGAAATATGGCAAGTATTCGTTGCTACTGAAGTCAGTCATTTTATTCAACTACAAGTGGATAAAATCGGCAACGTATCGGTACGTTTGGAAGAAACGAAATATACCGATTTGATCGTGCCTAAAGATGGCTGGACCGAGGAAAGAGAAACGGTTAGTTCATTGCGTCTTGATACAGTGATCTCCGCCGTGTACAACATCTCTCGTCAGCGTTCGAAACAGTTGATCGAATCAGGAAAAGTAAAAGTAAACTGGACAGAAGCATTACGACCAGATTTTGTTCTGGATTTACTGGATATCGTTTCAGTAAGAGGATTTGGTCGGATTCAAATACAGGGGTTAGAAGGAACCACGAAAAAAGAAAAAGTTAGATTGTTATTAGGTGTATTACGTAAATAAATCAAAGAGGTGTATAGAATATGGCATTAACTCCATTAGACATTCAAAATAAAAACTTTTCAGTAAAAATGAGAGGCTACAATCAAGACGAAGTCGATGACTTTTTGGATATGATTGTTCGTGATTATGAAGAAGCTGTTCAACGCAATCGTGAGTTAGAGAAATCATTGAAACATGCAGAAGAAAAACTCGAATACTTCAATGAATTGAAAGACGCCTTGAACCAATCCATTATCGTGGCTCAAGATACGGCGGATAAAGTAAAAACAAGCGCAAGCAAAGAATCAGAAGTAATCGTTACTTCTGCCCAAAACCGTGCGGATGAGATGGTTGCTACTGCAGAAAAACATGCCCATGCCTTGATGACCTCAGCAGAAGAAAAAGCCAAAGAGATTTTGACAGATGCAACAAATAATGCACGTCAATTGGCGACAGAAACAAATGACTTGAAGAAGAAAACCAGAGTCTTCCATAACAACTTATTAGTTATGTTGCAAACGCAATTAGAACAAGTGAAGAGCCCTGAATGGGAAGAAATTTTGGCGCCATTTTCAAGCTATGTACAAGATTCCCACCAAGTGATCAGAGAAGTTTTGTCAAAAGAACTTGACAGTGAAAATGGTTCTGGAGTAAACTCAGAAGCAGTGGAAACATTTGATGTGGACATTGTTGAATCAGATGAAAAAATCGTTGATGTAAGTGAAAGCCCTGAAGTGAAAACGTTAGATGATGCGAGAAACTTATTAGACGAGTTGAACAAAACAGATAACAACTAAGACACAGAACAGAAAAATTTCTTATATTTTTCAAGCGAGTTTGGGAGAGTGGAAGCCAAATAAAACCCTGTAAGAAATCAGATCATCTGTGAGTTGCGTTCTTGAAAGAGCTGACTTTTCAAAGACTCGAGTAGAGAACGACGCCTGATCCCGTTACCGATCATCAAAGAATTGTCAAATGACAATTAAATTTGGGTGGTACCACGAACACGTTCGTCCCTTGCCAGGGACGGACGTGTTTTTTGCTGTGAATCACTGCGACTGGTCCGCAATGCGGAACAGAGCAGATGATGAACAGTACTAGGCGACCATAGGGAGCGTAGTAACCGTACTAGGAATCACAATGACTGGTCCGCAATGCGGAACAGAGCAGATGATGAACAGTACTAGGCGACCATAGGGAGCGTAGTAACCGTACTAGGAATCACAATGACTGGTCCGCAATGCGGAACAGAGCAGATGATGAACAGTACTAGGCGACCATAGGGAGCGTAGTAACCGTACTAGGAATCACAATGACTGGTCCGCAATGCGGAACAGAGCAGATGATGAACAGTACTAGGCGACAGTAAGGAGCGTAGTAACCCCACTAGGAATCACTATGATTGGCTTGCGAAGCAAGACAGAATAGATGATGAACAGTACTAGGCGACCATAGGGAGCGTAGTAACCGTACTAGAAATCACAATGACTGGTCCGCAATGCGGAACAGAGCAGACGCTAGCCAGCTGTTAACAATCAGTGAATCCTGAATGCTTTGAATTTATGGCAACCAATCCATTTGACAGGTTCAATAGAAGCAATCGGTTGATCGAGTCGATGGAATTTGAAACTATACCAAAACGTTGAGAGACGAAAAGGAGCGAAACAAGAATGAAAATGAAAGAAACACTGCATCTTGGAAAAACCGCTTTTCCAATGCGAGGCAACTTGCCAAACCGTGAAGTGGATTGGCAAAAAGAATGGGAAGAAAATCAATTGTATCAACGTCGTCAAGAATTAAATGAAGGCAAGCCAACCTTTGTCTTACACGATGGCCCTCCCTACGCAAATGGAAATATCCATATCGGACATTCATTAAACAAAATCAGTAAAGACATCATCGTACGTTCCAAATCGATGTCAGGTTTCCGTTCCCCTTATGTACCTGGTTGGGATACTCATGGTTTACCGATCGAACAAGTACTGACCAATAAAGGGATCAAGCGCAAAGAAATGAGCTTGGCAGAATATCGCAAAAAATGTGAAGAATATGCTTTGACACAAGTGGATACACAAAGAGCTGATTTCAAACGTTTAGGCGTTTCTGGTGACTGGGATCATCCATATATCACATTGACACCAGATTATGAAGCAGCAGAAATCCGCGTGTTCGGAAAAATGGCAGAAAAAGGCTACATCTACAAAGGATTGAAACCAATTTACTGGTCACCATCTAGTGAATCATCATTAGCAGAAGCTGAGATCGAATACAAAGATGTGAAATCACCATCAATCTATGTGGCTTTTCCAGTCGCAGATGGCAAAGATTTGCTTGATTCAGATACAGCTTTTGTTATCTGGACGACGACACCATGGACCTTACCAGCGAACCTAGGAATCTCTGTGAATCCAACCTTTGCCTATGTTCAAATCTTGGCCGATGGCCGCAAATTCGTCGTGGCAAAAGATTTATTAGAAACCGTGACGAATGAGATCGGTTGGGAATCTGTCGAAGTATTACAAGAATTGGCTGGCGATCAATTGGAAAAAATGACGGCACAACATCCTTTTTATGATCGTACATCTCTAGTAATGTTAGGTGACCATGTGACATTGGATGCCGGTACTGGTTTGGTCCACACTGCACCAGGACACGGGGAAGATGACTACATCGTCAGCAAAAAATATGGTCTAGATGTCTTATCACCAGTCGATAGCCGTGGGGTCTTCACAGAAGAAGCACCAGGATTTGAAGGGGTCTTTTATGACAAAGCCAATCCAATGATCACTGAGCTTTTAGAAGAAAAAGGAGCCCTATTAAAACTAAACTTCTTTACTCACAGCTATCCACATGATTGGCGGACGAAAAAACCAGTCATCTATCGGGCAACGCCACAATGGTTTGCGTCTATTGATAAGTTCCGTCAAAATATTTTGGATGAGATCGAAAAAGTAGATTGGATCATTCCATGGGGCAAAACCCGTTTGTACAATATGATTCGCGACCGCGGCGACTGGGTGATCTCTCGTCAACGTGCGTGGGGCGTTCCGTTGCCAATCTTCTATGCAGAAAACGGCGAAGCCATCATTACGCCTGAAACGATTGAGCATGTGGCAAACTTATTTGCTGAACATGGTTCAACGATTTGGTTTGAAAAAGAAGCAGAAGAATTACTGCCAGCTGGCTTCACGCATCCAGGCTCACCAAACGGAAAATTCTCGAAAGAGACTGACATCATGGATGTTTGGTTTGATTCAGGTTCTTCTCACGAAGCGGTGTTACGTCAACGTCCAGAATTGACATTCCCAGCTGACATGTACTTGGAAGGTTCTGACCAATATCGTGGGTGGTTCAACTCAAGTATCACGACTAGTGTTGCGATCAACGAAGTCGCACCATATAAAGCCGTCTTGTCTCAAGGCTTCACCTTAGATGGCGAAGGTCGCAAGATGAGTAAATCTCTTGGTAATACCATTGCACCAGAAAAAGTGATCAATCAAATGGGTGCGGATATTTTGCGCCTTTGGGTCAGCAGTGTTGACTACGAAGCGGATGTCCGAGTGTCTATGGATATCTTGAATCAAGTGTCAGAAGTCTATCGGAAAATTCGCAATACCATGCGTTTCTTATTGGCTAATACGAATGATTTTGATCCAGCAAAAGACAGCGTACCATTTGAAAACTTGCGTTCTGTTGATAAATACATGATGGTTCGTTTGAATCAAACGATCAAAACGATTCGGGAAGATGGCTATGAAAAATATAACTTCTTGCATATTTACCGGACAGTCATCAACTTCTTGACAGTCGATATGTCATCCTTCTATTTGGATTTTGCAAAAGATGTCGTTTATATCGAAGCTGAAAATGATTTCCAACGTCGCGCCATGCAAACCGTCTTCTATCAAACAGCGGTTGCGTTGACGAAATTACTGACGCCGATCATTCCCCATACGGCAGAGGAAATCTGGTCACATTTGAAAGAAGAAGAGGAATATGTTCAATTAGCGGAGTTCCCTGGCTATGATACATTTGCTAACCAAGAAGAGCTGCTTGATTTATGGCGTGCTTTCCTTGATTTTCGTGACAATGTCTTAAAAGCATTGGAAGAAGCGCGTAATGCAAAACTGATTGGGAAATCGTTTGAAGCAAAAGTGACTGTCTATCCAACCGAACCGGTTGCGGCATTACTAAAAGCTATCGATTCAGATATTGCACAACTGCTGATCATTTCACCAGACTTCTTAACGATCAAAGAAGCAGGGGAAGCAGCACAAGAAGCGGCCTATCAATTCGAAGACGTGGCGATCTTAGTGGAAAAAGCCGAAGGTGAAGTGTGTGAACGTTGCCGCCAAGTCCGTGTAGATGTTGGTGTAGAAGAGCAACTGCCAACACTTTGCGGCCATTGTGCAGCCATCGTCAAAGAAAACTATCCCGAAGCAGTTGCAGAAGGCTTTGAAAAATAAAAGAATGAAAAAAGATGACCCCATTGCGGGTCATCTTTTTTTGAAATCAGTCAAGCTTGTTCCTTGAAAATGGGACATAAACAGCTGTTTGTGACATCCAAATGAGAAAATCTAACTTAATTGATAACGATTCTCATTTGTTTGCAATAATTTTCCGACAGTTTATTGTATAATAAAAAAACCTTATTAGACGAAGATTCCTGCCTGTGATTTACTAGTCACTATTTGTTCAATGGATTTAAGTAACCCTTGAAGGAAGAAATCAACGAGCACGGATCAAGTAAAAAAAACTTGCCAGATAGAAAAACAGATTGTAAACTGTTAAAAATCGGAATATTCAGAATATTGAAAGAAAGTGTGATTCCATGAGTGATTTAGAGATGATGAGGAAAACGAACCAAATGATGTACGATGCCGCTTTTGAAAAAGATGCTTGTGGGATGGGCTTTATTGCACAAAAAGATGGTCGCTATTCTCGAGAACTTGTGCAAAATGCCTTAACGATGTTAGAACGGATGAACCATCGAGGGGGAACTGGGGCAGAACCTGACACAGGAGACGGAGCTGGGATTTTGATGGCGATGCCTGATCCATTTTTTCAACAGCGAGCAAAAGAGGCCGAAATCCCATTGCCTGAAAAAGGCGCCTATGCTGTTGGGATGTTTTTTTTACCGAAAGAAAAGCTCCGAGCAGCACAGGTCCAAGAAGAAGTAACTAAAGACATTCAACAAATGGGTTTTACGGTTTTATGGCAACGAGATGTGCCTTATGATTATTATCAATGTGGGCCAGGGGCTCAAAAAGTCATGCCCTCATTTGTGCAAGTCTTTATTGAAAAACCTGTCGATGTAGCTGCAGGCCGTCCCTTTGAAGATCAGCTTTATCGGTTACGGCGAAAACTGGAAAAAACGTATCATACCGATGAGCTGTCTATCTGCAGCTTATCTAGTAAGACAGTTGTTTATAAAGGGATGCTGCATGCCTATCAAGTTGGCTTGTTTTTCAAAGATCTTCAAAGCCCAGAAATGACTTCCAGTATTGCTTTGACCCATTCTCGTTTTTCAACGAATACCTTTCCAAGCTGGAGTCGGGCGCAACCTTTTCGTTTCTTAGCCCATAATGGCGAAATCAACACATTACGCGGGGCGGAAAATTGGATGCATGGACATCAGATCGAAGTCTACGATGACGAAAACTCCGATTCGGCGAAGTTGGAAAATTGTATGGAGTATTTGTATCGTCAAGGTCGAGACATTCCCCAAGCACTGTTGATGATGGTGCCAGAAGCATGGTCCAAAGAAGCTGGCTTGACGCCAGAACTGACGGCTTTTAATGAATACAATGCAAGCTTTATGGCCCCTTGGGATGGACCAGCAGCTTTATGCTTTACCGATGGGGATCTGGTAGGAGCTGCACTCGATCGAAATGGGTTGCGGCCATCTCGCTACTCGATCACGAAAGCTGGTTTTGTTATCGTGGCCTCTGAGTCAGGGGTTGTCGATTTGCCAGCGTCAGAAGTGATTGAAAAAGGGGTGCTTGGACCAGCAAATATGTTTTTGGTGGATACCAAAAAAGGGGTGATCTTACGCAATCAAGAAATCAAAGCGCATTATGCGAACGCCCATCCTTACCAAGAGTGGTTAGCGGATCACTTATTAACACCAGAGCTGCTTCCTGACGCAGAAAGACAGGAGGAAACGGCAGATGATGCGATCCAGACCCTTTGGAAACGAAATGGCTACACGGATGAGATCATTCGCACGTTGATTTTACCAATGGCTCAAACGGGAGAAGAACCAGTGATCTCCATGGGGTTTGATTCTCCGTTAGCCATTTTAAGCGAACGTCCCCAATCTTTGTTTACGTACTTTAAACAACAATTTGCTCAAGTGACCAATCCGCCAATCGATGCGATTCGTGAAAAATTGGTAATTGGTACCGAACTGTTTTTAGGTCGAGATGGTGATGTTTCAAAGGACATTCGAATCAATTGCAATAAGCTGAAGATTGCTAGTCCTGTGTTAAAAACGAGTGAATATGAAAAAATCAAACAGTTAGATCAAAAGGGACAAAAAGCGGTTTTACAGTCGATTCTCTATGATTATGTACCAGAAAATGGAGCAGCATTGCAGCAAGCGTTAGAAGCGCTTTTTAAAGAAACGGAACAAAAAATCGATTCTGGGGCAACGATCGTCATTTTAAGTGATCGGGAAGTCATTCAGCCGCAAGAAGGAAAATTGGCAATTCCGATCCTTTTGGCAGTATCGGGCCTGCACAATTACTTGGTGCGAAAAGGCAAACGTTCCTTGGCATCGATCGTTGTAGATACTGCGGAAGTCTGTGAGGTCCATCATTATGCCATGTTAGTCGGCTACGGAGCAAGTGGGGTCCACCCTTATGGGGCTTACCAGACATTGGCGCATTTTGAGCTTTCAGAAAAGATTGAAAGTTACCGCAAAGCTTGTGAGAAAGGTATTGTCAAAATTATGTCACGGATGGGGATTTCAACGATTGCCGGTTACCATGGGGCGCAATTGTTTGAAGCTGTTGGTATCTCTGAGAAAGTTATCTCCGAATACTTTACCGGCACGGTTACTCGTATCGGTGGACTTTCATTAGCGCAAATCGAGCAAGAATACTTAACGCGTTATGAAGCGGCGTATGGCGAGAAACGCGTGGATTATCTTGATTCGGGTGGTAGTTTCCAATACAAAGCTGACGGGGAACATCATCTGTTCAATCCAAAAACGATTTATGGATTTCAAAAAGCTGTTCGTACCGGCAGCTATGCGCTTTATAAAGAATATGCGGCGGAGATGAACCAAGACGCGTTAGAGAATCCAACGACCCTCCGTTCTATGTGGACTTTTGCGAACACAAGACGCAGTATTCCATTAGCTGAGGTGGAGCCAGTTGAAACGATCGTCAAACGATTTAAAGTCGGTGCGATGTCTTACGGCTCTCTAAGTGAAGAGGCGCATCGCTGTATTGCTGAAGGAATGAATGCGATCGGGGCAAAATCCAACAGTGGAGAAGGTGGAGAAAACCGAAATCGTTTCAAACCAGTGAATGGCATTAATTATAATAGTCGCATCAAACAAGTAGCTTCTGGCCGTTTTGGTGTCAACGCCGAATATTTAATGAGTGCGGACGAACTCCAGATCAAAATGGCGCAAGGGGCGAAACCTGGTGAAGGGGGGCAATTGCCAGGCAACAAAGTCTTCCCGTGGGTCGCTGAGATTCGTGGCTCAACACCTGGGGTCCGATTGATTTCGCCGCCACCACATCACGACATTTATTCGATTGAAGACTTAGCTCAGCTGATCTATGACTTAAAGGCAATCAATCCCTATGCACGGATCAATGTCAAATTGGTTTCTAGTACGGGCGTGGGTACGATCGCTACCGGTGTCGTCAAAGCCGGCGCAGACGTAGTCGTGATCTCAGGCTATGACGGTGGGACCGGTGCTTCTCCGAGAAATTCGATTCGTGATGCTGGCTTGCCTTGGGAAATGGGGCTTGCAGAAGCCCATCAAACGTTAGCTATGAATCATTTGCGGCAGCGAATGACCTTAGAGACAGATGGAAAATTAATGACGGGTCGAGACATCGCCATTGCTGCTCTTTTAGGAGCAGAAGAATATAGCTTTGCCTCTTTAGCGCTAGTTGCGATTGGTTGTGTCATGATGCGGGTTTGCAGTATCAATACATGTCCTGTCGGCATTGCTACGCAAAATCCAGCGTTGCGCAAATTTTTCGCAGGGAAACCTGAGCACATCATCAATACGATGTACTTTTTAGCAGAAGATTTACGGGAAACAATGGCCGAGCTAGGGTTTCGCACGATTGATGAGATGGTAGGACACGCGGAAGTGTTGACACCACGCTTCGTTGCCAAGGGCAAAGCAAAGTCGTTAGACTTTTCTAGAATGATTGGGACGACGATCCCAATCGAACGGAAAGTGACGGACCCATTCCTTGAGAAACGACAGTGGCCAGAATTAGACGCTTTTGCCCAAGCAGCTATCGACAATAATCAAGAAATCGTTATGAATCATACGATCAATAATGTTCAACGTTCAGTCGGCGCTCGTTTAGGGGGCTGGATCGCAGAACGCTTTGGCAATTACGAAGTAACACCAGGTTTGTTGCAGTTTACGTACCGCGGCATTGCTGGACAAAGTTTTGGGGCGTTTGCCACCCAAGGCATCCAGTTGAAACTGATTGGCGAGGCCAACGATTATGTAGCCAAAGGACTGAGTGGTGCCCGTTTGATCATTGTGCCGCCTGAAGATGCCGCTTATGACGCAGAGCATTCACCGATTGTCGGTAACGTTGCTTGTTTTGGGGCGAATCGGGGTGAAGGCTATTTCCGCGGCATTGCTGGCGAACGCTTTTGCGTCCGTAATAGTGGAGCCAAAGTCGTTGTAGAAGGTGTTGGGGACCATGGCTGTGAGTACATGACTGGCGGCGTTGTGGTGATTTTGGGAAAAACCGGCCGCAACTTCGGTGCCGGAATGTCCGGTGGCGTGGCATACGTCTATGACCCTGATCAAACTTTTGCAGAAAAATGCAATCGGGAAATGGTTGATTTGTACCGGATTGGCGAAAGTGGCGATGACCATCAGCTGAAGGAGATGATCCAGCAGCATTTTGCCTATACAGATTCATTGAAGGCGGCTGAGATCCTAGAAGATTGGGAAAATCAGCAGCAACATTTCATCAAAGTCTATCCGACAGAGTACCATCAGATGATCCAAGCAACGGAGACTTTGGCTGAGCAAGGATTTATCGGGGAGGAACTTGTGACGAAAGCTTTCGAAGCCGTCGTCGGCCCACAATTGACTATTCCAGGAAAGGAGCGCGACTAATATGGCAGATCCATTTGGTTTTTTAAAGTACCCAAGAGTTGAAAATCCTACCCGACCGGTTTCAGAACGTATCCAAGACTGGCAAGAATTACAGACGCCGTTGCCTGAAAATGAGCGTCAAGAGCAAGCGGCGCGCTGTATGAATTGTGGCATTCCTTTTTGTCATACAGGTTCTTTTTACGGCGGGCAACGGGCGGTTTCAGGTTGTCCCAATGACAACCTGATTCCTGAATGGAATGATCTGGTTTATCAAGGGCGTTTCCAAGCCGCCTTTGAGCGTTTAGCCAAAACCAATCCACTACCAGAAATGACAGGGCGTGTCTGTCCTGCTCCATGTGAAAAAGGCTGTACCGAGGCACTGAATGGCTCAGGTGTCACGATCCATGACAATGAACGTTTTATTATCGATACTGCTTTTGAAAACGATTGGGTCAAAGCTTCCGGGTTGCCTCAAGAAGCGACTGGTTTCAAGGTGGCGATCGTTGGTAGTGGACCGGCTGGTTTATCCGCTGCTTGGCGCTTGAATCAACTAGGACATCAAGTGACGGTCTATGAACGCAGCGATCGCTTTGGCGGTTTGCTAATGTATGGTATTCCAAATATGAAATTAGACAAAGATGTCGTGCAGCGACGTATTGATCTAATGGCAGAGCTAGGGGTGACCTTTGTCGCTAATACGGAGATCGGTCGTGACTTGTCAGCAGAGGAATTGGCTGCTCAGTATGATCGGGTCATTTTGGCGACAGGTGCCAGCGTTCCTCGTGACTTGAAAATTCCTGGTCGTGAATTGACTGGGGTCCAATTCGCAGTCGATTATTTGACGGAAGCAACTAAAGATGTATTAAAGCATGGCAAAGCGGCAACCAGTAAAAAACTTGCTGGCAAGCACGTCGTCGTGATTGGCGGCGGCGACACTGGAAATGATTGTATTGGCTCAGCGATTCGGCAAGGAGCCGCTTCTGTGCGCCAATTGGAGATTACGCCCCAACTGCCATTGACACGTACCGACAGCAACCCTTGGCCTGAATACCCAATGACAGCCCGCACAGGCTATGGGCAAGAAGAAGCGGCTGAAGTGCTGCAAACACAAGTGACGTATCATGGGGTGTCCACAACGGCCTTTATCGGCGCCGAACGTGGCCAGTTGATTGCTATTGAAACGGTCTCGGTGGATCAACAGTTTCAGCCGATCCCTGGTACAGAGCAAGTGATCAAGGCGGATTTAGTCTTGTTGGCAATGGGCTTTATTGGCGCAGAGACCCAACTCTTTGATGCCTTTGGTGTACGAGAAGTTTATGATGATTATACAACAAATAATGAACGGGTCTTAGTGGCAGGCGATGCTAAAAGAGGACCAAGCTTAGTGATCTGGGGGATTCGTGAAGGACGCCTAGCGGCAGAAAAAGTCGACCAAGCGTTACGATCATTGGTGTATCAATAAGCAAACAATAAAAAATAACCTGAGCAGCTCGTCCTCCTTCTAAATCAGAAGGGGAGCAGTGAAATGCTCAGGTTGTTTGCATGTTAGGAAGTTGGCTCAGATGGATGGGGCTTTGATCGCTGTTCATTTTTTTCCATTGCTGCCTTTGGTAGGCGAATCGAAAAGACGATGGTTTCGTCACGGCTTTCCGCCCAGATTTTTCCACCTAATGCTTCAACGATTTCTTTGGCGATCGGCAGCCCCAGACCGGTTCCACCAGTCGCAGTCGCTCGTGAAGCGTCCATCCGATAAAAAGGCTCAAAAATCAAGCCAATCTTTTCAGCAGGGATCGTTTTCCCATGATTGGTCAATCGAATCAAGATATCATCAGAGGCACTGATGGCTAAATGCAAGGGGGAATCGGTATAACTATAGTTGATGGCATTGCGGATCAAGTTATCAAAAACGCGTTCCATTTTCTCCGTATCAACGGTCGCAAAGACTTTTTTCTGTAGCTGCAGTTGCCAATGAAGGTTCTTTTCTTCTAACAGCGGTAAAAATTCGAACGTCAACTGTTCCAGCATTAAGCTAAGATCCGTGGTTTCGGTCTGTAAGGCGATCGTTGTAAGATTAAAACGGGTGATTTCGAAAAACTCGCTGATCAATAATTCTAGCCGCTGGGCTTTTTGCAAGGCGATCTTGGTATAGCGTGCCCGTAGTTCGGTAGAAAGCTGTGGTTCCTCTTCTAACAGCGTCAAGTAGCCGATCACACTGGTCAAAGGTGTACGTAAATCATGTGCGAGATAGACGATCAAATCATTTTTCCGCTGCTCTGCTTCTTTGGCTGCTCGTTGATCTTGGAGATTTTTTTCCCGTAACTGGTTCATTTCTTCTTGCACATCGTTCAGATTGCTGGAGAGAATGATTCGCTTCGTGGGTTCGGCAATCAATTGATTCGTGGCTTGGATCGTTTCATTCAAATAGCTGATGGCTTTACTCATATAATAAATCGTTGTACTTGCCCAGATCAGCAAGGCACCGATGGCTAAGCAAAGAAGCCAATAGTCAGCAAAAAGACGTAAAATTTGATAAATGGGTTCATATCCATACCAAACCCTCAATCCTGCTACAAAACGAACAGTTAAAGGGATCAGAATTAAGAGGAGCATTAAAACACCTGTGGTGATAAAGTATTGAGTCAAAAGTTTCCGAATCAATGGACTTCTATTTTTCAATGATATAGCCGACCCCCCATACAGTTTTGATTAATTTCGGTTTGCGTGGTTGTTCGTTTAGCTTTTCCCGCAGACGGGCAATATGTGCCATCACTGTGTTATTGTTGTCTAAATATTTTTCTTTCCAGACTGCTTCAAAAAGGGTTTCTGAGGCAACGACCGATCCTTGGTGTTCAAATAAGTAAAGCAAGATTTTAAATTCGATGGGGGTCAAAAAAACCTCTTTGCCATAAAGAAAACATTGGTGACTGTTGATTTTCAACAGTAAGCCTTCCTTTTCGTATTCTTCAATCTTCTGCGGAACAGCTGACTGATTGTATCGTTGGTATCGCCGTAGTTGCGTTTTGACCCGAGCAACAACTTCTAATGGATTGAAAGGTTTGGTCACATAATCATCTGCACCTAGACTTAGACCGGTAATTTTATCCAGATCTTCTCCTTTGGCAGTGAGCATCAGTACTGGGAAAAAGTGGGTCTTACGAATTTGCTGCAACAGCTGGAAGCCGTCGATATCCGGCAGCATCACATCTAAAACCGCCACGTCGACCGTTTCTTTTTCAAGATAGGCCAAAGCGCTCGTTCCATCATAAAAAGGTTCTACTTGGAAGCCTTCATTCCTTAGAAACGTCGTGACTAACTCCGCGATTTCTTTTTCATCATCAACAACAATTATTTTTTCTGCCATCCTTGATTCACTCCAACTATCTACGATCATTTTTCATTTACACTACCATTTACTCTACACCCATCATACCGTAATCGGTAAGCGAATGCATTCGTTTTCTACTTTGAACTAGAGGTGATGCGGGAACCTAGGCGGCTGATCAATTCATTGGTAATGGTTTGTGCTTGATCAGCGGTAGTCGTCCAATCGCTGATTACTTCGAGCGAACTTTCGACCGCCAGTTCTGGATAGTCCGTTAAATCGATCAAGAGCATGTCCATACAAACCAACCCAATCTGCGGGAGTAAAACCCCTTGATAAGACAATTGGAATCCTTGATTTGATAGGGCACGGGGGACCCCGTCGCAGTAGCCGATACTAACGATCCCGATCGTGGCTGGTCGATCAAAAACAGTGGCTAGTCCATAGCCGATCGCTTCTCCGGCTGCGACTGTTTTTTTGTCTACCAGTAAAGCCTTGATAGTCAAAATCGGTTGTACATTTATCTTCTGTTTTGTTGGTTCATTCGGGACACTCAGGGAACCAGTTAAAAGAATACCCGGGCGCACATAATCATACTGTTTCTCTGGATAATTCAATATTCCGTAACTGCTTTGCAGATGCGTCAGTCCATAGGCAATATTTCTAGCGGATAAGCCAGCCAATAGATCATCAAAACAAGTGATTTGGGCTTGTGTCCGTAAGATACTTGCCGTATCTAGCTGATCTGAAGAACCTAGATGGGAAAAAATGCCTGTGATCTTGAGGGACGGCAAGGCGAAAAGCTTTCTAACTGTTTCGAGGTCAGGGGCAACACCCAGACGATGCATGCCGGTATCTACCGCTAAATGGCATTCGATTGGAAGGCCTGTTCGGGCTAACGCTTGTCCATGTGCTTCACTAACGATGGTTTGAATTAAAGAATATCGGTTCAGCTCTTTGGCACGTTGGGCAGAAGTGTACCCTAAAATCAGTAAGCGACTTTTGATGCCAGCTCGCCGTAATTCAATGGCTTCTTCAATGGTAGCAACGGCAAAGAAATCGACGCCGGCTCTTTCTAGGGTGCCTGCGACCATCTTCGCATCACAACCATAGGCATCCGCTTTAACGACCGCCATCACTTTTGTTGTGGCTGGAATCACTCGTTTGATTTCCTGCAAGTTGTGCAGCAAGGCGGGGGCTGAAAATTCTTTGGTTGCTCGCTGCAAGTGGAGTGGCGTTTTTTTCGGAAACGAGAACAGTTTTTGCAAAGCAAAGAGACCATAAACCACACCAATGGTCAATCCTAAGACCACGAAGTAATTGATTAGATTGTTTTGAAGCAAGGGCAGTTTCTGACTAAGAAAATGGGTTACTGCAATGGTATAAGGATGGAGCAAATAGAGCCAAAGGGACAGACGACCCGCTTGTTTCCAGATCATGGGTGCTTGCCATTGCTGAATGATCGGAAATAAAAACAAGAGAACGAAGGGCAAAAAGACATACATGCTGTCATGTTTCGGCGTGGTAAAGTGATGCAAGAGATAACTTTCCAAAAGCAAGCAAATCAGACTAATCATTAGATAACTATAGCGATGGGGCGAAGCAGATTTTTGGGCAAATCTTCTGGCTAGTACCCCTAAGAGCAAAAACAAGGGAGCAAAGAAAATACCGTTGCGAGTTCCAGCCAATAGTTGGAAAATCAGTGAATAGAATGACGCGAGGGGTGTTTGGGCAGCCAGTCCAGACCAACTGTCCCCACCTAAACCAATCACGTATAAACCGATAGCCATGAAAAAGACTTGTTTAAAAGAAAAGCGCACCAAGAGTCCCATCACTAAAAGACTGCCGGTAATGATCGCAGGAAAATACCATAGATGATAAAGGATGCCATTGACTAGCAAAGTTTGAATAAAAGTGCCTAGGGGCATGTTCAATCCTAACATGCCGCTGTACCAAGCAAGCGGCAAAAAGAGCAGTGTGGCTATGAGATAGACTTGCAGCTGCTTTTTAATAAAATGCCAGACACGCTGTCTGGCAGGATAGCTGTTTTGGGTGGCCAAGTCGCTGAACACGTAATATCCGCTGATCATAAAAAAGAAGGGGACGGCGATTCTGAAAAGAGTCAATGTGATCAGGATATCACCATCGGGCCACAATCGATGAAGGGGTAGACAGTGGATCGCCACCACCATCATCGCTAATAGCACTCGAAACTGCTCGATTCCCTGATTCTTCTTCATGCGAACTGCCTCGTGGTCTGTTCAAGATACTGATGGTATTCTTCCAAGGTCCACTGTTGATTGGCCATGATTTGACTATGAGGCAAACCGACATAACGAAAATGCCATGGTTCGTAACCAATCCCTGTAATTTCTTGTTTGTCTGCGGGGTAGCGTAAAATAAATCCGTAGTTCATCATTTCCTGGGTAAATAAATCAGCGGCTGCGCTGTCACGAAACCGTGGACAGATCAAATCATCTTGGCTACCCTTTAATCCAACATCGATCGCTAAGCCTAACTGATGCTCGCTACAGCCGGGCAACGCCACAAATTGTTTCGTATAGGATAATCCATTTTCTTTTAAGGAATATTCCCATAAATGCCGTTGCTGCTTTTCGGTTCGATAGCCATCTAATAAGCAGATCTCGTCTTCAAGTTTTAAGGCTTTGACGAGGCGTTCCCATTGTTTGGCTGCTTCTGGCTGCAAGTAAACTTCTTCTTCACTAAAGGCAGCAAGGACCAAATGAGGCGGTTCTTGGTTTTTTTCTAGCGGAAACTCTTTGCTAACTAACTGTAGATAGGGATTCATTTGACTTCCTCCTTTGCTAAGATAAGCAGTTTTTGTAGTAGTTCTTGATAGGATAAGCCGATCGCTGCCATCATGGCCGGATAGCGGGAGTGATTAGTAAAGCCCGGCATAGTATTGATTTCATTCAAGTATAGTTCTCCTTGGTCCGTGACAAAAAAGTCGATGCGAGCAAGACCTTTAAGACCAAGACTACGATAGAGCAACTGAGCTTGTTCTTTGACCTTGGTTTCAATCGTTTCAGGCAATGGCGCAGGAACGGTGATCTTGGCGCTGATCAGCTGGTACTTTTCTTCAAAATCGAAAAAGCCGTCTACTAATGAAATAGCGTCACAAGCACCGACAGTCAAAGAGTCGTTACCCAAAATACCGCAACCGATCTCAACACCGGCAATATTTTTTTGTAGGAGCACTGCGGAACAATAAGCGAAGGCTTCCTTCAAGGCAGGAGCGATTTCTTCAACACGAGTTACTTTTGTGATCCCTTTTGAGGAGCCCGCTTCATTAGGCTTAAAGAAAACGGGAAAGCCATGGGTCTGGATGAAGGCTTCGATTTGTTGCTGTTGGTTGTCTTGATTTGTCAAGAGAATCGTAGGGGCGCTTTGTACGCCAATCGTTGCTGCAGCTTGATGCAGCAACCATTTGTTCATACATAAGGCAGAGGCTGCCACCCCACAGCCTACATAAGGCAGCTTCATCAATTCAAACAATCCTTGGATACTGCCATCTTCCCCGTATTTACCATGCATAATGGGAAATAAAACATCAGGTACCAACGTTTGCTGCGCTTCACTTAGCCAAAAGCCGTTTCCTTCGAATAGCGGCTGGATTTTCTGTGTATGTTTCCTATCCAACAACCACGTGTCTTGTCGGATGTTTTCCAGTTCTCCTGTATACAAATACCAATCCATAGCATCAGGGGCGATCCCGATCAGAGAGAGGTCATAGTCATAGGGAGATGATTGGAGTGCTTCGATTGCGCTAGTTGCTGAGGCTAAAGAAACGGTGTATTCCGGTGAATTGCCTCCAAAAATAATAGCGATTTTTTTCATGTTTTTCTTCCTTCCACTTTTCGATTCTTGCTACATTCAGTCTATCAAGGAAAGAAAAAAGAAATTTACGGGCTTACTGGTATCTTTCTTTTCTTTTTGTGATGAAATTCTGACGAATTTATGACAAAAGGAAGGCGACAGCTGCCGCTCTTATTACACCAGAAAGAAACTAGCCTTTGAAGTAGAAAAAGCTGCCATATGATGGAGTGGAGAAAATAGTGAAAAAAGAGCACTCTGAAGGAAAGGGGGAGGCAATAGCAGGAACGTTGACACAAAAAAAGCACGCCGAAGCATGCTTTTTCTTTTTGATGAGGGCTTTTCGATTATTATACGATTCGCTTATTGTGCGTAATGCGCACGAGGACCACCAATATATTTGGGCCGTGATCCCAGAGCTGTGACATGGGCAGCGCCGAGGGTCTTGATAGAGGGACGAATTGGGATTTGAACATGTTTGACATGCATGCCGATCGCTGTGTCACCAATATCGATGCCAGCTTTTGCCACTATGTGCTCCACTTCAATAGGCTCATCGAACAGCTGGAAAGCCGCAACTGAGCAAGCACCGCCTGCATGCAGCTGGGGCACTACAGCGACTTCTTCTAAGTGATAGAGCTGAGCCGTTTTACGCTCAACGGCTAAAGCCCGATTGAGATGTTCACAGCCTTGAACGGCTAAATGAATGTTTTTAGGACGCAAGATCGCTCGCAGTGTTTCGACGATGATCATGCCTACTTCTTGACTGGAATTTTTGCCAATCAAGCCGCCCACGACTTCACTTGTTGAACAACCAAGGACAAAAAGATCATTTTCACCAACGTTCGCTGTCGTAATGACTTCTTCAACGATCGTAGTTAAATCCGTTTTTAATTGATTGATATCTGTCATAAGAATCACCTTTCATTTAAAGAAAACTTTTTCGTGCGGCGCAAGGCATGCGTCAGGGGTAAAGCAACGATGCTGCCAAAGACCGTTTGGATCAAATTACTTGGAATCGAGGCGATCCCAGCGCCTAAACCGAATAGCAAAACCGTTGCTGCTGCATAGCCGGCGATCATAATCAAGCTGCCGACAATAACGGCTGCTAATGGCCGGTGGCTCATTCTGCCTACGATCCAGCCTTGTACACCATGAATCACGATGGAAAAGAAGGCCCATTCAGGGTAACCTGATAGAAAATCAATGATGCCGCCGCTCATTCCGCCGACGAAGGCCCCGGCACTAGGTCCAAACAAAAGGGCCGAGATATAGATTCCTGCTTCACATAAGGTCACAAAACCCTTCGTTTGCGGAACAGGAATGATAAAGGTCAAAGAAAGTGCACACGTGAGTGCCGTCAGCATAGCGATCGTCGTTAGGTTTCTTACTTTCATACGTATTCATCCTTTCTGAAGTAGGCAAGTTGATTGACGTTTCCGGAGGTACCTAAAGGTAGCCCCTCTTCGATTCCTGCCCAAACAAATGCTTTTGCGGTTTGGATAGCTGCTTCCAACGAAGTGCCTTTAGCAAGTAAAGCGGCAATCGCTGATGAGAGGGTACAGCCAGCACCGTTGGTTGTGGGGTGGGTACTTTTTTCTGCTTCAAAAACAGTATACTGTCCAGAGTGGTATAAAAGGTCGTAGGCTGTTTCCCCAGTTAGTCGACTGCCACCTTTGATCAGAACATTTGGGGCACCAAGCGCATGGATTTTTTTTGCCGCCGTTTTCATCTCCGCTAAGGAGGTAATCCTTTGTCCAGATAAGTGTTGTGCTTCGAGCAGATTAGGTGTCACTAATGCTGTGGAAGGAAACAAGGAGATCAATCCTGCTTGATACGATTGATTAAAGGCGGTATCTCCTTCTTTAAAAGCAAGCACGGGATCGAGCACGATCGGTCCGGTAAATGCTTGTAAAAAATCCCGCAGCAATTCAATGATGGCCGTTTGATGAAGCAGCCCAATTTTGATTGCATCTAGGGATACGACCGAACGCAGTGAATCCAGCTGTGCTTGGATCACAGGCTCAGGAAGATCATGGAACAAAAGATCATCGTTAATGGCGACAACACAGGTCAATAAGGCATGACCAAACACCCCGAATTCCTCAAATGTTTTCAAATCCGCCGTCATGCCGCCGCCTGCCAAACTGTCAAGACCGGCGATCGATAAGACTTGTTTCATCTTTGCTGCTCCTTTCATTTCTCATTTCTTTCTATTATAAACAGACGGAAAAAAAGAAAAACGGCCAATTGGATGTTTTTTCCTCATCCAATTGACCATTTGCTTATTTTTCATTTAGTAAATCCCGTTCTCGATACCATTCATCGGGACGCCAGATCCATTCAAACCCATCGGCAGCTAAGAGATCATAGGCAGCTTGGGGTCCCATCGTTCCTGCGGCATAGTTTGGAAAATCAGGTGTTTCTTGGTCCCAAGCGTGACGGATCACATCAACGATGCGCCAAGATTGGGCAACTTCATCCCAGTGGGTAAAGTTAGTGCCATCCCCGTTCAAAGCATCTAGAATCAATTTTTCGTAGGCTTCAGGGGTGTTTTCGACGATTTCAGTACTATTTCGGTAATCGAGCTTCACTGGCAATGTTTCAAACCCTTGGCCAATCTCTTTTCCGTTCAAGGAAAGAGAGAAGCCTTCCGTCGGTTGAATGTAAATCGTCAGCACATTCGGTGCCAAACTCTCGATTTGCTTTTGTTCATTCAGGTCTTGCTTAAAGACATTGACTGGGACTTGTTTAAAGACAATGTTGATGCGAGTGCCTTTTTCCGTCAAGCGTTTCCCAGTGCGTACATAAAATGGTACGCCGGACCAGCGAAAGTTATCGATCAAGAATTTCCCAGCAACGAAGGTTTCCGTCGCCGATTTTTCATCGACATTGGCTTCTTCACGGTAGCCAACAAATTTCTTATCTTCTAATTGTCCTTTATTGTATTGACCACGAACGAAGTGTTGTTTCACTTCTTCTTCGGAGTAGATACGGATCGCATTTAAGGCTTTGATTTTTTCTGTCCGTAACTCTTTTTCAGAAAAAGCCACTGGCGGCTCCATGGCTAATAAGGAAAGGATCTGTAGAATATGGTTTTGGACCATATCTTTTAAGGCGCCGCTCTTATCATAATAACCACCGCGTTCTTCAACACCTAAGTTTTCTGCGATATTGATCTGAACATTGTCAATGTACCGATTGTTCCACATCGACTCAAAAATGTTATTGGCAAAACGAATCGCAGAAATGTTTTGGATCATTTCTTTTCCTAAATAATGATCGATCCGGTAGATTTCTTGTTCTGTAAAGACTTGATTGATCTCTTCATTCAAGTCTTTTGCTGAGTCATAGTCGCTTCCAAATGGTTTTTCGATGATCACCCGATGGTAGCCGTCAGTATCCAGCATCCCTTGGGATTTCAAATGAGAAACGATCGTCCCAAAGAAGTTAGGAGACATCGCTAAGTAAAAAATTTGATTGCCTTCTAAATGGTATTTTTGATCTAAGGTTTCCGCTAAATCTTTCAATGAATCATAATGACTCGTATCTGTTACATCATGTGATTGGTAATAGAAATGAGAAGCGAATGTCTCTGCTTGCTCTTGTGAGTCGCTCAATTCTTTGATCGTACCTATTACTACTTCACGATAGTGTTCATCCGACCAAGGACGGCGAGCAGTACCAATGACTGCAAAATCTTCTTTCAAATCGCCTTTTTTGTACAACCGAAACAAAGAAGGGTATAGTTTGCGTTGGGCAAGGTCGCCCGTACCGCCAAAAATCGTAAAAAGGACCTTTTTTTCCATCATCTTCACTCCTTACAGTTTATCGACAAAAATCGTGCTGGCGGCTTTGTAGCTGACAGCAATTTCTTTTGTATCATTTTTGATCGTAATCGGACCCTCGTATGCTGCCGCATCGATGATCTCGTATTCTTCATGAATATTCAATTGGATCGAAACGAGGTAATCCAGCAGTTCTCGTTCGTCAAGGACACGGGCGATACGAATTTTTGTTCCTACCGGATAGGAACTCATGGTGTTTTTTTCGCCTTCGTGAATGAGTTCTCCTTGTTCAGGGATCATTCCACCATGTGGGCAATACCGAGGATGATCAAGGTAGGCTTCTAAGCGGCTCGCCAGTGTTTCCGAGGTGACGTGTTCTAAAACTTCTGCGTCATCATGAACTTCATTCCATGAGTAATGCAGGTGCTCCACAAGAAAGACTTCCCATAAACGATGCTTGCGGATCAGAGCACTTGCAGAAGCTAAACCAGTTTCAGTCAACTGTACCCCTTGATAAGGTGAATGTTCCACTAAGCCTTCTTTTAATAATTTTGAAATCATTTCACTTACTGAAGCTGCTGAGACGTCCAGACCTGACACGATTTGTTTGTTATTGATTTTCTTTTGGTCACCACCAAGCTCTAAGATGAGCTTTAAATAATCTTCACGATTTGGTGTCATCGGATCCATCCTCTCTTATCAAAGACTATCAAAGTAGATTTTATCAAAAAAGCCGGCTGATTACTACGAAAAAAGCCGCCGGTTTCCAATATTCTATGTAAAAGAAGGCCGAGGGGAGCAACTCCACCTCAGCCTTTTTTATTAAGCCCAGTCACCATTGCGGAAGACAGGAACCGTGGTGCCATCTTCTTTGATGCCATCGATGGACATTTGGTCAGAGCCAACCATGAAATCTACGTGGGTTTGGCTGCGGTTCAAACCAGCCGCTGCCAGTTCTTCTTCACTCATCTCAGTGCCGCCTTGCAAGCTGAAGGCATAAGCGGAGCCTAAAGCCAAGTGGTTTGAGGCATTTTCATCGAACAACGTATTGAAGAAGATGATGCCGGATTGTGAGATAGGGGAAGGATCAGGAACTAATGCGACTTCACCTAAAGATTTTGCTCCTTCATCGATTGCTAGCAGTTTGCCTAACACTTCTTCGCCTTGTTCTGCAGAAAAGTCCACGACTTTGCCGTCTTTGAAGGTGAACTTCATCCCAGAGATGATGGTGCCTGCGTAGCTCAATGGTTTTGTACTTGAAATATAGCCATCGATGCGACGATTATCTGGGGCAGTAAAGACTTCTTCTGTTGGCATGTTCGCCATGAATTTTTCATTGCGGGTATTGTAACTGCCAGCACCTTCCCACAAGTGATTTTTAGGCAAACCGATGATCAAATCGGTACCCGGTGCTGTATAGTGTAATGCGCTGAATTGTTCTTTGTTCAATTCTTCGGCTTTAACTTGCAAGGTTTCATCGTGTTTTTTCCAAGCTGCGACAGGATCTTCTTCATAGATACGTGTCGTTTTGAAAATTTGATCCCAAAGCTTGTCTTGTGCTTCTTCAGGGGAAGCGTCAGGGAATACTTTTTGGGCCCAATCTTGACCAGCCGCCGCAACCACAGTCCAGCTGACTTTGTTGGCTTGTGTTGCTTGACGTAATTTCATCATCGCTTTACCAGAAGCAGCTTGGAAAGCGGCCACTCGGTCTGAGTCAACGCCCGCTAACGCATCGGGATTGGCAGAAACGACACTGATGCGGCTCGCACCTTTTTCAACCCAATCTTCTGTTTGATCAATTTTATGCTGAGGAATCGTAGACAAACGATCTTCGGTCGCATGAGTAAGAAATTCTTTTTGGATCTCATCGTCGGTCCATTGGACGATTACTTCGTCTGCACCTAATTCATACGCTTTTTTCGTTAATAGACGAGCTAAAGGTGCTTGGTCCACGGCGATTTGGATGACGATCGTGTGCCCTTTTTGGACATTTACGCCAACTTCAGTGATCAGTTGGGCATATTTTTCAAGGTTCTGATTAAAGTTTGGTAAAACCATTAAAATTCCTCCATTTATTCTAAATTTATAACTGTCTTCATGATAGCACTAAGTATTTTTGAAAACAAACGAAAAAGTGAGCAAAAAAACAGTGGTCTTCAAATTGAAAAACTGGAAACACTAAGGGCAATAATTTTGAAAGTTTTTTTGCAAACTTAAAAAAACATGATACAATAAGTAAAAGGTATTTCTGAAAGCGATGTATAGCAGAATTAAGGAGATTAAAAAATTATGGCAAGAAAGAAAACTATTACTAGAGACCAGATTTTAAAAGCTGCCTATGAAGTTGTCGCAACCGAAGGATTTACACGTTTTACCGCACGCAATATCGCAGCGAAGATGAAATGTTCAACGCAACCGATCTACTTAGAATTTAAAAATATGGATGACTTAAAAAATGCATTGATCAATCAGATTTACGACTACTTAGCGACAGAAGTCTTTCCAGTTGAGAGACGGGGAGATGTCATCGTTGACTTAACGTTAAATTATATTGGCTTTGCAAATAAAGAAAAACGATTATACCGAGCGCTATACTTAGAAGAGCATGGTGGTGGGGATTCCATGCAACAGTTTTCATTTGACCTTTTTGTGAAATCAGTGAAAAAAGAACCAAAATATCAAGATCTATCTGATGTAAAATTACAATCTTTGCACACCGGTGTCTGGATCGTCGCTACTGGCTTAGCGGCATTGATGTCTTCGGGAATCATTCATCCGACAGAAGATCAGATTGCTAAGCTGATGACGGAAACCACCGATAATATTTTAGCAAGAGAAACACCCATCGATATTAGCTATCATTAAGCAAACAATAAACCTCCGGCAGAATCAAGTGATTTTGTCAGAGGTTTTCTTGTTTTATTCAGCGAATGCTTCTGCTAGTTTATTGGCAAAGGCTTCTAAGTTTTGAATATCGTCTTCTTCTGCAGCCAAGTCAACTTTGACGTTGTCTGCTCCTTTTGTCGCACCAGTTTTGCTAAAGGCGGCTTCAAAGTCGTCAACGGATTTACAAAAGTCATCATAAAAAGTATCGCCGGAGCCACAGACTCCAAAGATTTTGCCGCTTAAATCAAGTTCTTGCAAATCTTCATAAAAATCGACGATCTCATCCGGTAGTTCCCCGTCTCCATATGTATACGTTGCGACGATACAGATATCAGCATCTTCAAAGTCATCTGCATCCACTTGGGTACACTCATTCATTTCTACTTCCATGTCAAGATTTTCAAGGGCTTCAGAAACGATATCCGCAATTTCTTCCGTATTCCCCGTCATGCTTGCATAGACGATTTTTGCTAAAGCCATGGGCTTTTTCCTCCAATCTCATTCCTATTCTCAAGGAAAACTCTCTTACAGATTATAGCAAATGCACGAAAGTTTGAAAACAAAACTTGAAAAACTCTTTACAATGTCTGTGAATTTTGTAAAATAAGGGATTTCTATGGTAAAATAAGAGGAATTTAATTAAGGGAGACGAGAACATGATTACATTAAAATCTGCCAGAGAAATTGACCGCATGGCCGAATCCGGCGCGCTGTTAGCAGATGTCCACAAACAATTACGCAGTTTCATCAAACCAGGTATCACCAGTTGGGATATCGAAGTGTTTGTCAGAGATTATATTGAAAGCCACGGCGGCATCGCTGCCCAAATTGGTTTTGAAGATTACAAATATGCCACTTGCTGCAGTATCAATGATGAGATTTGTCACGGATTTCCTCGAAAAAAACCATTGAAAGACGGCGATCTGATCAAAGTCGACATGTGTATTGATTTAAAAGGTGCCATTTCTGATTCTTGCTGGAGTTATGTCGTAGGGAACTCGACGCCTGAGATTGATCGATTAATGGAAGTAACCAAAAAAGCGTTGTATCTAGGAATCGAACAAGCGCAAGTGGGCAACCGAATCGGTGACATCGGTCATGCCATTCAAACGTATGCGGAAAAAGAAGGGTACGGGGTTGTGCGTGATTTCGTAGGACACGGCATTGGCCCAACGATCCATGAAAGTCCGATGATCCCTCACTACGGAGAAGCCGGCAAAGGGTTACGTTTAAAAGAAGGAATGGTTATTACCATCGAACCTATGATCAATACAGGGACGTGGAAAATGAAAATGGATCCTAATGGCTGGACCGCCTATACATTAGATGGCGGTTTAAGCTGCCAATATGAACATAGTTTGGCGATCACCAATGATGGTCCGAGAATTTTAACTTCTCAAGGAGAAGAAGGCACCTACTAAATTTTGGCGGTAGGAGACTTCTGATTGTTACGTATGACAAAGAAAAAAAGGCAGATGATTCGCTGGCGGAGGAAGAAACATGAAAATCGTTGATAAAGTAAAAAGCAATCAAAAGCTGATGCGTTTCATCGAAACGACGCAAAATAGAATAACTGATTCAGAAATGGGGACCACTTCGGTCGTCGTGGCCTACTATTTATTGCTTTCACTTTTCCCGTTAATGATTGCGCTGGGGAATCTTTTGCCTTATTTATCAATTGATCCGAACACGGTTTTATCTTATGTACAGGAATTGATCCCGAATCAAATCTATGATTTTATCGGCCCAGCGATCGAAAATCTTCTCACCACCAGCTCTGGTGGATTGTTGTCGATCTCCGCTTTAGCGGCGTTGTGGTCGGCGAGTCAAAGTATCAATGCCTTGCAAATTGCGATGAACAAAGCCTTCGGTGTGGACCAGCGTTCCAATTTTATCGTGGTGCGCGCAGTATCATTTGTGATCATCCTGCTCTTTATGATTGCGATCGTTGGTGTTACGATGGTATTTGGGCTTGGAAAAATCATTCTTGATTTTTTGCAGCCGATTTTTAAGTTTCAAGACAATCTGATCGATACGTTCCAAACAGTCAAATGGCCAGTCACGATCGTTGCTTTGCTGTTCATCATGATGCTGATCTATTGGTTAGTCCCTAATGCGAAGGTCAAGTTGCGTTCGACTTTGCCGGGGGCGATCTTTGCAACGATTGGCTGGATGTTGCTGTCACAAGTGTTTGGCTTATACGCCCGTTACTTTGCTGCGAAAATCATTGGCTATCAAATTATTGGAAGTTTTATTGTTTTAATGATCTGGTTGAATCTTGCTGCGACGATTATTATCTTGGGTGGAATCATCAACGCAGTGGTAGAAGAGTATGTATCAGGACAAGAGATCAAAGAACGAACAGATCCTGTTCAGCGGATTTCTTCGAAAATCGAGGATACATTTACCAATAAAGAGAAATAACGGAAAGCGAGAATAAACGATGGATTTTGCATTCAAATTTGTAATGCGCTTATTTATAACAATGATCGTGTCTTTAATCCTAACACCGATCATTAAATTGATTTCTTTTAAGATCGGCGCAGTCGATCGACCAGGAGATCGCCGAATCAACACCAAAACAATGCCGACCGCAGGGGGATTAAGCATCTTCCTCTCCTTCTCTTTTGCATTGCTTTGGGAATTTCGCGCAATGATTCCTTTTGACTACGTCTGGCCGATGCTTTTAGGGGCAGCCATCGTCGTAGTTACTGGATTATTGGATGATATCTTCGAGTTGACCCCTATGCAAAAAACGCTAGGCTTGACGTTAGCGGCTTTGGAGATCTATTTTGTTGCCGGCATCAAAATCAGTACGGTTTCGATCCCTTATCTTGGGGTTTTTGATTTGGGGTGGCTTGGACTGCCTATGACCATCCTGTGGATTTTGGCGATCACGAATGCAGTCAACTTGATTGATGGTTTGGATGGTCTAGCGAGTGGGGTCTCTATTATCAGTTTGACGACCATTGGGATCATCAGTTACTTCTTTTTACCGAATTCAGTTGAAGTACCGATGGTGATCTTTACGCTGATCGCCGCGATCGTTGGCTTTTTTCCTTATAATTTTTATCCAGCCACGATTTTTTTAGGGGACACTGGGGCACTTTTTCTAGGTTTCATGATCTCCGTCCTATCGTTGCAAGGCTTAAAAAATGCGACCTTCATTACAGTGGTTACCCCGATGCTGATATTAGGAGTACCGATCACGGATACCGTCTATGCCATGATTCGCAGAAAATTTAATAAACAAAAAATCTCATCGGCGGATAAAATGCACTTGCATCATCGCTTACTTTCATTAGGGTTTACCCACCGTGGCACGGTCTTGACGATCTATGCCTTGGCGATGGTGTTTTCATTTATTGCGTTATTGATGAATTATGCCAGCAACACCGCAATCATTTTACTGATCATCAGTACAGGATTCGGTATTGAATTGTTTATCGAATTGATTGGTTTGGTAGGAGAAAATCGTCAACCATTGATGTGTGCACTGAAATTCCTGGGAAACCGTCGATTTAGGCAAAAAGTCCTCATGGCGCGGGCAGAAAAAAGACAAGACAAGCAAGAAGAGGGAAGCGAGGATTTGGATTTGGCTTCCAGTGCTTCTCAAATCAAAGAAAAGCGACGAAAGAGAAAACATTACCAAGCAAAACACAAAAAATAAACGATACAATTGCGGCATAAGAGCCCAACAGGTGAAGCGAATGTGATTGATCATTGAAGAAAAGACAGGAGCAGCCAGCGCTTCTCCTAGTACTTTCTCTCACGATCAGCTGACCATGATTCAATCAACCCGTTGACCCTTCTTGCCGCTTTTTATTTGTGTAAAACGGCCCGGCATAAAATAAATTCCCACTGAATCCTTCCGTCTTGAATTGACGGATCTAGCCCATAACGGCTATACTTAAAAAGAGTAGCAGACTAATTAAAGAAAGAAGGATATGAACGAATGCCAAATGTGAAACAAATAACCTCAGAAAAAATGGGGACGATTTATGAGCTTTCTAATGATAGCGGTACCATCGTAAGACTAAGTCCTGAAGGCGCACGCTTATTGGATTGGGTCGTTCCAGTAGAAGAAGGCCGCGACATCGTGGTCGGTTATGATACGATCGAAGGACATCGCCAAGCACGTTATTATGGCGCAACGATCGGCCCTGTGGCAGGAAGGATCGCTGGTACTCGCTTTGAGATCGACGGACAAGAATACCAAACGGAAGACAATGATGGTGGCAATACGCTTCATGGCGGTTCCAAGGGACTTGACACCGATATCTGGATCGCTGAAACCTTTGAGGAAGCAGACAATGTCGGCGTGATTTTTACTACCACACGGCAAGATGGCGATGGCGGGTTTCCTGGGAATGTTCGTTATCAAGTCACTTATACGTTGACGAATGACAATGAACTATTGCTTGCTTATGATGCCAGCACAGACAAAGCAACTTTATTTAACCCAACGAACCACGGTTATTTCAATTTGACAGGTGATACCCAACAGCCGATCGATGACCACTTGGTTCAAATCAATGCCGAACATGTGGCTGAAACGAATGACGATGTGACGACCACCGGTGAAAAAACGCCTGTCGCAGGCACAAAGTTTGATTTTAGACAAGAACGCCCGATGGGAACGACGATGTTGGATGATCCGTTCTTATTGGATCATGGGCAAGAATGGGATCTGAAAGTAACCAGTCCCGATCAAAAAGTGCAGCTGACTGTAACCACCGACCGTCCTGCTGTTGTTATTTATACGACGGGTGAAGGAGAAGCTGGTGCACCAATGAAGACTGGTCCTTTTGCCAATCATGGCGGGATGGCGATCGAAACACAAGGTGTTCCTGGCTCTGAAAAATTTCCCCACTTTGGTGAGATCGTACTGCGTCCAGAAGAACCCTTCCACTCTGTAACGACGTATCAGGTCCACTTTTAAGCATAGGAACCAAATCATTTTTAATTATATAGAAAAAAGCATTGTCAAAACGCAGAAAGTTTGGCGATGCTTTTTTTTGACAAAATACGATTACAGATGTAAACTTAAAAATGTGAATCACTTATGAAAGGAAGTGGACAAATGCAATCTGTGGTCGAACCAATCAAAATCAGCGATTCTGAATGGGAAGTCATGCGTGTGATCTGGACATTAGGACAATCCGACGCGAAAGAGATCACCGCTTTATTGAGCGAAAATAAAAATTGGAAAGCAGCGACAGTCAAGACGCTTTTAGGACGACTCGTCAAAAAAGGCGTATTGAAAACAGAAAGCCAAGGAAAAAAATTTGTTTATTCGCCGCTTGTTTCCGAAGAAGCAACCGTTCGCAGCGCAGCTGAGAATCTTTTTTCTCATATTTGTGCCAAAAAAGTTGGGCAGACATTAGCAGAAATGATCCAAGAAGCAGCATTGACGGCAGAAGATTTGGCGATGCTCCAAGCAGCAGTCGACCAAAAAGTGCCAGTAGCAGCGATTTCGTGTAATTGTATTCCTGGTCAGTGCCAATGCAAAACCCATGCAACAAAATAAGTAGCCAACGAACTGTTAAAAGAAATGAGGAATAGTAATGAAAAAAAATATGCAAATCAGCGGAATGAATTGCGCCCATTGTGCGGCAAAAGTTGAAAAAGCGCTTAGTGACGTACCGGGTGTGAAAAAAGCTAAAGTGGACTTGAAAAAAGCTCGCGGAACAGTCAAGTTTGACGAGTCGCAAGTGACAGAAACAGCCTTAGTCAATGCGGTCTCCGAAGCGGGTTATCAAGGGGTATTTGAGTAAGCGATGGAATTGCTAAAGTGAAAAGGAAAAAATCAAAACAAATGAAAAGTGTCCAGCCGCTTGAAGCTTTTGTATGAAGGAGCAAGAATGTACGGATATTCAGTGAAATAGGAAGGGGAATACTAGGATGAATCAGAAAAAAACGTCACCTGCAGACAATCGTCAGACGTCAAGCCATCATAGGCATGAACCTAGGAATGAGCAGGATAATGGTACGCAGGGACAAGAGCAACCTGCGCAATCACAGGTGGCAGAAATCCATGAGATGAATGGGATGGATCATCACAGGGCGACATCAAAACAGCAGGAGCATGAAAGTTCCGATAGAAACCATAGTCATATGGATCATGAAGTTTCCAGAATAAATCATAGTCATAAGGACCATGAGATGTCTGGCATGAACCAGAGTCACACGGACCATGAGATGTCTGGCATGAACCATAGTCACATGAATCATGAGATGTCTGGTATGGATCATAGCCATATGGATCATAGCCATATGGATCATGGAATGGGTGGCATGGATCATAGTATGCATATGGGAAATTTTAAGCAAAAGTTTTGGCTATCCTTGGTTTTGGCGATTCCAATCGTCATTTTATCACCAATGATGGGCATCGAATTGCCCTTTCAGTTCACGTTTCCCGGCTCAGATTGGGTCGTATTGCTTTTAGGAACGATCCTGTTTTTCTATGGCGGGCAGCCGTTTTTAAGTGGTGCGAAAATGGAATTGAAACAAAAAAGCCCAGCCATGATGACGTTGATTGCTATGGGGATCACGGTTTCTTATTTTTATAGTCTTTACGCGTTTATCGCCAATCATTTTCTTGCTGTTCCTCATGTAATGGATTTCTTCTGGGAACTAGCGACTCTGATCGTGATCATGTTGTTGGGGCATTGGATCGAGATGAATGCAGTTTCTAATGCTGGCAATGCATTACAGAAATTAGCAGAACTATTGCCAAAAGAAGTGATTCGGAAAAATGCGGATGGATCAGAAGAACAGATTCCATTAGAAGAAGTGACCAACAAAACACAGTTGATCGTTCGCTCAGGAGATAAGATTCCTACAGACGGAACGATCCTTGAAGGAGAAACAACGATCGATGAGTCGGCAGTTACTGGTGAATCCAGACGGGTACCTAAAACCATTGGCAGTACTGTCATTGGAGGATCTGTCAACGGCAATGGTACCATCACGATGGAAGTCACAGGAACTGGGGAAGACAGCTACTTAGCGAAAGTCATGGAAATGGTGCGAAAAGCCCAAGCTGATAAATCCCGCTTAGAAGCACTTTCGGACAAAGTGGCAAAATGGCTGTTTTATATTGCGTTAGTTGCTGGTGTCTTGGCATTTGCTGTATGGCTGTTTGTTGCTGACCTACCGACTGCTCTTGATCGAATGGTCACGGTATTCGTCATTGCCTGTCCCCATGCGTTAGGGCTAGCGATTCCCCTCGTGGTTGCTCGCTCGACATCGATCGCTGCCAAAAATGGCTTGCTCTTAAAAAATCGCAACGCACTGGAGAATGCGCATCATGTTGATTATCTGATCCTCGATAAGACCGGTACGTTAACAGAAGGAACGTTTACCGTAACTGGCATCGAGGCGACAGGCAGTCTTTCTGCATCAGAAGTACTCGCTTACCTAGCAGGTCTTGAGAAAACCGCCAATCATCCGATCGCAGAAGGTATTTTAGCCCAAGCTGAAAAGGAAAACATTACAGCCAAAAAGACGACTGATGTTCAAACAAGGACAGGGATTGGTCTGGAAGGCGTGATCGATGGACAGAAGTGGTTGATCGTCAATCAAAAAGGATTGGAGCAATTAGCCATTCAGTATCAAGGGAACTCCTTGGAAAATTATCAAGAACAGGGCAATACCATCAGCTATTTGGTTCATGACGGCAAAGTGGAAGGAATCGTCGCATTAGGGGATAAGGTGAAACCAGAAGCGAGTCAATTTATTCAAAAAGTGAAAGACTTAGGCATCACACCAGTTATGGCTACTGGAGACAACCAAGAAGCGGCGCAAGCCGTAGCCGATTACCTAGGAATCGAAGCCTTCCATGCGGCAATGTTGCCAGACGATAAAGAACGTCTAGTCAGTGACTATGTCAAAGAGGGCAAGCGCGTCGTAATGGTAGGCGATGGGATCAATGACGCCCCAAGTCTTGCAAGAGCGACGATCGGGATTGCGATCGGAGCGGGTACCGATGTAGCGATCGATTCAGCCGATGTCGTTTTGACGAATAGCGAACCTCAAGACATCTTGCACTTCTTGACTTTGGCGAAAAAAACAAGACGCAAGATGATTCAAAATCTCTGGTGGGGCGCAGGATACAATATTTTTGCCATTCCTTTGGCAGCTGGCGTCCTCGCACCGATCGGGATCATTTTGAACCCAGCAGTCGGAGCTGTCTTGATGTCTATGAGCACGATCATCGTTGCCATCAATGCAATGACCTTGTCAATCGAAAAAAGCGGCGATTAGCCGCTTTTTTGTTTCTTTTCCTAGGAGCAGTGAAATACCTCTATAATCTGCTTCTGGATTTATGCTATAATGTGTTCGTTGAGACAAGGAGGACGTTGATTATGGAACTGAAGAAGTTGGATGTTCCCACTACTTCAATTACTGAAGTAAAAAAATCTCCGATGGATGTATTTAATCAAGCGCGAGAAGCAGGAACAGCAGTATATGTATTCAATCGTGAAAAAGTGGCGGGGGTCATGTTGACACAAGAGCAGTATGAAACGTTATTGCAGGAATTAGATTATTTGCGTCAGCGACCGCTGATGGAAGAAGAACCCGAACAGCCGCCAGTGGCAGGGCTAGAGGAATTCTTACAAATCATGCGGCAAGCGCTGATCACCGGTGCCAGCATCTCGGCAAAAAATTTAGATGAGCGGATGGTGGCGTTAGGCTTCATCACTCGTAAAACAGGTTTTGGCGGTGTCGTCGATATGGTGAACGAATTGAAAGAAACAGGCAAGATTGTTTATCAGTTGCGCAAAAAACAAGACGGCAAATCGGTGACTGCTGAAGTCATTGGGGAACAAGACAATCAAACGCAATTATTTGATAAATTGATCATCAAAAAAATCTTTCTAAAAGAAAAATAAACGCTGGAACTTGTCCCAGCGTTTCAGACAGTAGACAAAGTACGGGTGTTTTCGTACTTTGTCTTTTTTTTGTAAAAAACTGGAGCTTTTTGACTTTTTAACACTGTGAAAGATACTGTCCATCCATCCAACAAAAGTTCCAGCCAGTTACAGACTAGGTTTTAAGTCAACCAGTAAGTTTTCCCGTCTTTCGTCCGTTGCATAAATCCGTATTCGATCAAATAACGTCGGACAGTGACGTAATCGGTGATCGCTTGTTTTAATACATCGTTGACGGCAGCTTCTGAATAATTTTTCTTTGGATCAAATTTTTGTGCCAGTACACTTAAGACAACGATCTTGCGCTTTTCTTTGCTGGGAAATTGTTTGATAAACCCCGTTTCATCAAAATAAGTGGCAATGATCTTTTCTCTTTCACTAGCCGTAATGGCATAGCGATCATCAAGCATCGTCGCCCCTTTGTGAGGCGGTAGCAACGGGCTATCTTGCAACAAGGACATGATACTTAGAAAAACAGTCGCTTGTCGCTGCTTTTCTTTTAGCTTAAAGCGATGATTCCTGACAGTCGAAGAAGAGATAGCTAAGCGCTGGGCAATCACAGTATCGCTAATATCTTGGGCAAACAATTGTAAAATCTCCTGTTGGCTCTCTGATAAGCCTGTTTGTTCTTTGGGTAAAGCCAACAATGCGGATAGAACGGTTCCGTGATGCTCAGTGATATGCTGCATCATTCGTTTTTTTGCCGTAAAAAAGGCGCCATCAACGGGATAGATTTCTTCTTTGTCGAAGGTCTCCTGACAAAATACGCAACAATATTCCGTTGATGTTGCGACATATCCTTGCTGGTAATCAGAAATGGTAAACTCTTGATAAGGTTTCATTTTGGGTGCTCCTATTATTGTTTATATATATACTAACATAAGTTAATTTCGTTTGTAAATAAGCAAACGGATTTATCGTTATTAGATTAATTTCATCCGTTGCTTAAAATCGTCGCCTTTTTGTGTTAGGATTAACAACAATAGCGAATGAATTTGCTTAATTCAAAGGAGTGATACTATGGCAGACGTAAGCCAACGCTTCAATCACGAAGTGTACAATATAGCTGTTTCATTGATTCGTAAATTTGATGAACGGGTTTCTTCAATTCCTGATATTTTAAAGTTAACGTTAGGCGAGCCGGATTTCAACACACCGGAGCACGTGAAAAAATCGGGTGTCCAAGCAATTGAACAAAATTTCAGCCACTATTCTGGAATGGCAGGCTTAGCAGATGTTCGGCAAGCAGCCAGTCTCTTTTTGAAAAATAAATATCAGCTTGATTACGACTTTCAATCAGAAGTATTAGTGACGATCGGTGCAACGGAAGCAATCTCAGCTTCGTTATTAGCCACGCTGGAACCTGGTGATAAAGTGATTCTACCAGCACCAATTTATCCAGGCTATGAACCAGTCATCCATTTAGCTCATGCCAAACCGATTTATCTTGATACGACGGACAATGACTTTGTTTTAGCGCCAGACGTTTTGGAAGCAGCCTTAAAAGAGCATGGGGAGCAAGTCAAGGCAGTCATTTTGAATTATCCTAGCAATCCAACAGGGGTCGTTTATACCCGAGAACAAGTCAAAGCATTGGCAGAAGTTTTAGAAAAATACCCCGTTTTTGTTATTAGCGATGAAATTTATAGTGAGTTGACTTATGATGAAACCCATGTATCCATTGCCGAATACTTGCGGGACCAAACGATCGTGATCAATGGCTTGTCGAAATCTCACGCGATGACTGGGTGGCGTGTCGGCTTCATTTTTGCACCAGAAGCGTTGACTGCTCAGATCATTAAGGTTCACCAATACTTAGTGACTGCGGCATCAACGATTTCTCAAAAAGCAGCTGTGCGGGCATTGATCGAAGGCATCAATGATGCAGAAGTCATGAAAGCCGATTACCGTGAACGTCGAGATTACTTGTTTGAAAAAATGACTGCCCTTGGTTTTGAAATGGCGAAGCCATCTGGTGCATTCTACATTTTTGCCAAAATACCAGCTGGTTTCAACCAAGATTCCATGGCTTTTTGTGTCGACTTAGCCGAAAAGAATCAATTAGCAATCATCCCGGGTATCGCCTTTGGTCCCGAAGCAGAAGGCTATGTTCGTTTAAGCTATGCGGCAAGTATGGAAAACTTGGTGGAAGCGATGGATCGCTTGACACGCTATATGCAAAGCAATTGATTCTACAAACGTTTCTTTCGTTTTTAGATAAAGTAAGCCCCCTCTGATGGATTCAGTGGGGGCTTTTATAGGCAATCGACGAACTTTACAAAAGATTTACATCGCTTTATCGATTCTTTACATGAAATCCATCAAGGGTTTACACCGCCTTGCTAAACTAAGCATATAACGAAAGGAGATTTACTAAATGAAAAAATTGGGACTTTTATTTTTTGCAACTGGTTTATTATTAGCTGGCTGTGGGAGCGGTGGCGCAAGCACTGAGAGCAGTCAAGCATCAGGCGGATCTTCATCAGGTACCGCATCAAATGAAAATGTAGAAATTTTAGCGGTAGGCTCAACTGCATTGCAACCCTTGGTTGAAGCAGCAGGTGAAAGCTTCTCAGCAGACAATCCCAATTATACAATTACGGTTCAAGGTGGCGGTAGCGGAACTGGCTTAAGTCAAGTAGAAGCAGGCGCTGTGACGATCGGTAATTCCGATGTTTTTGCGGATGAAAAAGATGGTGTGGATGCCAGCAAATTAGTTGACCATAAAGTAGCTGTAGTTGGTATGGCACCAGTAGTGAATAAAGACGCAGGCGTTACGGATCTTAGCCAACAAGATTTAATCGATATCTTTACAGGCAAAGTGAAGAATTGGTCTGAACTAGGTGGAGCAGATCAAGAAATCTCTGTAATCAACCGCGCATCAGGCAGCGGTACGAGAGCGACCTTTGAAAAATGGGGCTTAGATGGTGCAGAGACGATCCAAACACAAGAACAAGATTCTTCTGGAACAGTTCGTAAAATCGTTGCTGAAACACCAGGAGCAATCAGCTACCTTGCTTTATCCTATGTGGACGATTCGATCCAAGCGCTATCTCTTGATGGAGTAGAAGCAACTCCTGAAAACATTGCAGATAACAAATGGCCAATCTGGTCTTATGAGCATATGTACACGAACGGCGAGCCAGATGCTAACGTCAAAGCCTTTCTTGATTACATCATGACAGACGATGTCCAACAAGGAATCGTTATCGAATTAGGATATTTGCCAATCACTGATATGAAAGTAGAACGCAGTGTAGACGGCGAAGTAACGAATGTTGAATAAACAGTTTTCATAAGGTACAAAAAAAGAAGGGAAGAACTCCTTCTTTTTTTGTACCTTTTTTTTATTTTTTATGTAAAATAGATAGTGAATATAGATGAATATTCAGTGAAAGGGGAAAAAAATGAAAAGATTTCCAAAAAAAATGTTAATAGCAGCATTGTATGCGGGAACGGCCTTTGTCATTTTTGGCATGCGTGTTGGTTTTGCAGACACAGAATCAACAAGTGAGTCAAAAGAGGCTGCTATTGTTTACTCTGAGACGAATGATGTGACAAGCAGTGACAGCCAAACAATTCGCTCGAATACAGGTGAAACCAGCGAAGACTCAATTGATTCAACGAGTGAGACAACATCATCAAGTAACCGCAGTGAAACGGGCAGTACGACTGTTGATAGCAGTACAGCCGAAAGTGAAGAAAAAAGCCCAGACAATGCTTCGGATTCTGTCTATGATATCAGCTCAGGATTAGACCCAACGTATCGAAGCCGTTCAGATTTGAAAGTCAGCTTAAGCCGTTCGGCACGGTCTGTTTCTAGTGTTCCTTATATTTCAGCAGGAGATCCCTCAACCCCAAAGCAAGACTTTATTGATATTTCCTCCCACAACGGAGAGATCACTGTGGAGCAGTTCAAGTTGATTAAAAGTTATGGCGTTTCTGCAGTGGTGGTGAAATTGACAGAGGCAACTTCTTATCGAAATCCCTTAGCTGCAAGTCAAATCGCAAATGCTAAAGCTGCAGGCCTGATTGTACATGCTTATCACTACAGTTGGTTCACCACTGAGGCACAGGCAAAAGCGGAAGCAGATTATTTTGTAAGCTATGCCAAACAGCTAAACCTGCCGACCTCTGCTTTGATGGTCAATGACATTGAAGAGCCAAACATTAAGAAAAAAGCAGACCATACACAATTGTCAAAAGTTTTTGAAAATAGATTAAAAGAGTTGGGTTATTCAAATACGCATCATTATATAGGTGTGTCGTGGGTCACGGATAACGCGATCGACCCTGTTGCTTTAGGAAAAAACAAAGTTTGGATCGCACAATATCCATACGAACCGCAAAATCAGAAGTATACGGATTATAGTGCATGGCAGTGGACATATAACGTTACATTCCCAGGGATCAATGGCACCTTTGATATGAATTCAGATTATAACAAGTATTTTATCAGTCAAGGACAAGGTGGTGCGATCAATGATGGCCGTTATGCCACCGTTGTAAAAGACAATTATACGATTTGGCAAAATTTTTCTTGGACAAAAAAAGCAGACTCTAAAGCTTATCTGGGTCAGACCCTGCAAATAAAAGTGCGTTATGAGCATATTAACGGTAGCACCTATTATTCGTTATACGACAACCAAGGGAATTGGGTTGGGTACATTAACTCTGGTGGCGTCAAAGTTGCTGATGGTCCTCAAGGGAATTGGCAATCAAAACAAACCTATGTCAAATTTAAAGAGCCAGGAACAATATATCGAGATTTTACGTTTACTAGGACTGCACCGATAACTTCAGATATGGTGAAAAATACCTATAAAGTAACCGGTACCTACCATCACTTTGATGGCACGTATTATGATTCAGTTTATGATTTTTCTGGAAAATGGATTGGGTACATCGCTTCAACGAAATTAGCAGTTCAAACGAATCAAGGCCCCGCATTGGCCGATGGACGCTATGTAACGATCACCAGTGGAAATTACTCGATATGGCAAAATTTTTCATGGAAAGTAAAGGCATCCAGCAAGGATTACTTGAACAAAACAGTTCTAGCGAAATATCGCTATGAACACTTAAATGGCAGTATTTATTATTCACTATATGATCAATCTGGTACATGGTTAGGCTATATGAACGCTAATGGTACCAAAACAGCGAATAATGCAGGTGGAACAGCTATTTCAAGTGGTAAATATGTCACTGTTACAAGTAAAAATTATTCGATTTGGCAAAACTTTTCTTGGAAAGAAAAAAATAAAAGTAGTAATTTTTACGGTCAAACACTCCAAGTAAAAGTATATTATAACCATTTCAATGGAAGTACCTATTCATCATTGTACGATAACAAAGGAACTTGGCTTGGCTATATCAATGCCAATGGAACAAAGGAAGCAAGTAATGCTGCCGGAATAAACCAAAGTTACCATAAAAAAATAACGTTTACTCAGAATTTTCCACTCTGGCAAAATTTCTCTTGGAAGCAAAAAAGTACGGTGACTAATGCCATGAAAGGACAAACTTTCGAAGCGCGCTATGTGTATCGCCACTTTAATGGTAGTAATTACCTGTCAATTTATGATAATAAAGGAACTTGGTTAGGTTACGTTAATGAATCCGCAACAAAAGTTGTTAAGTAAGCATGGTTCCAAAAAAACAGCCGAGAAAATGCCACTAGGCGTTTTCTCGGCTGTTTTTTATCAATAATCATCTTTCTTCATGAAGCGGCAAAGTCACCGTAAAGGTAGAACCAATTTTAGGGAAACTGTCCACCTTGATGCTGCCGCCTAATAATTTGGTATAGTCTTTGACGATAGCCAGTCCGAGTCCAGTGCCACCAGAATTGCGGGCGCGGGCTTTGTCTACCCGATAAAACCGTTCAAAAATTCGTTCTTGATCTTCTTCATCGATGCCGATGCCTTGATCCTGCACTTGAAATAGTAGCTGGTCGTCTTGCTCGGAAAAGGATAATTTGATGGTTCCACCAGGTTTTGAATAGGTGACCGCATTTTCAACTAGATTTTTTACGATGGGCTGCAGCAGCTCTTTTTTGGTAGACAAAATGTAGTGTTCTGGTCCTTCAAATTGAAAGGTCAATTGCTTCTTAGCAGCTGCGGGACCATAAGTTTGAAGGACTTGTTGCAGCAGTTCGGAAAAGTCGATTGGCTGATTGACATACTGGAAAGAATCGCTGTCTTGAGACAATTGGATGATATCTTGTATTAGATTTTTCAAGCGATAGGCATCTTTTTGGATGATCTCTAAGAAGGTCTGCAAGGTTTCAGGATCTTCTTTGGCACCGTCCAACAATGTTTCAGTAAACCCGATCAAGGAAGTTACCGGCGTTTTTAATTCATGGGAAACATTGCCGACAAAATCTTTTTGCATCTTTTCTAATTGTCTGATGCGCGTCAAGTCATAGGAAATACCAATCAACTGGTTTTCTTGGAAACTCCGCAAGGTAACATCCAGGACTTTTGAACGTTCTCCGCTAAGGGTGGTCTCCGCATGGAAAATAGGGGTCTCGTCATTAAATTGATAGATTAACTGGATCAATTGTGTGTCATGAATCACTTCAGTAAAAGGTTGCGGCAAGGTAGGCACAGTTTCCATCCCCAACTGATCTTGCATCGTCGGATTCAACAGCAGCAGTTGATTTTCTTCATTGATGATAAAGACACCGATCATCAATTCACTGAGCAATCCGTAAAGTTGTTGTTCAGATGCTGCATAGGCACGATAGGTCTGGCTCATTTGTTCGCTCAGCTGATTGATCAGTTGATACAACTCATCATGTTCAGGTGTTTCTTGCATAATGATTGCTTGTTGATCGGGCGAGCTGATCATTTTCTTTACGACGGGCAGAATCGTTTGGATCGGACGATTCCGCTGACGCAAGGTATGGAAAATCAGTAGGCTGATCAAGAAACAAAAGACAAGATAGACAATCAAGATCGACTGCTTGATTCCTTGGTTTTTTGCAAAAAAAGCAGCAGTCGGTTCGGCGATTCGTAAGATTTGCGTCAGATTTCCTTCCTCTTTGACAGGGACTGCCACGTAGAGCAATTCTTCATGTAAGGTATCACTTTCCCTCAGAGACTGACCGACGGCGCTTCCGCGCAAAACGGCTTGGACTTCTGGACGATCGGAGCGGTTTTCATGCAGTGTATGATCATAGGTATCGAAAATAATCTGACCTTGATCATCTAACAAAGTGATGCGACTATTGCTATCTTCCACATAGGTATCCGCAAATTGTTCGAGCGCTGCGGTTTGGTTATCTGAGAGATTCAAAAAAACGGTAGCTTTTTCTTGAAGGAAATCCACTTGTTGAGCAATGACTTGTTGACGGTAAAAACTGCTAAGAATTTGCCAGCTTAGAAAAAAAATCAGCAATAGGCCAATCGACCATAAACCATAGCCATAGCGTTTTTTCATTAGACTGGCTCCTGAAATTTATACCCGAATCCCCGAACCGTTACTAAGTATTCCGGCCGTTTTGGATCAGCTTCCAATTTTTCTCTTAAATGACTGATGTGAACATCCACGATGCGACTTTGTCCATCAAAGTCGAAGTTCCAAATGCGATTGAGCAAGGTATCGCGATCGATCACGCGGCCTTTTCGTTTCATAAAGTAAACTAGCAGCTCGAATTCTTTTGGCGTTAGGAAGATTTTCTCACCATCCACACTGACTTGGAAATTCGTCAGGTCTGCTTGGATCCCACCGACTTGCAGAATCTCTGCAGGTTGATCTTCTTCTCGTGTTTGTTGACGGGGTTCTAAACGACGGAAGATAGCTTTCATTCGAGCCAATACTTCTCGAGGGCTGAAAGGCTTCGTCAAATAGTCATCGGCGCCGATTTCTAAGCCTAAGATCCGATCGATTGGATCATCTTTTGCGGTCAAGACGAGAATCGGGGTCTCGATTTTTTCTTGGCGCAATTTCTTCGTGATCTCGATACCGTCCATATTTGGCAGCATGACATCTAAGATGATAAAGTCAAAAGGCTTAGACAAAGCTAATTCGTAAGCTTTTTTTCCATCTGCGGCTGAGACGACTTGGTAGCCTTCTTTTTCTAAATTAAAGGTTAAAAGTGTGACGATGGAAGGTTCATCATCGACAACGAGAATTTTTTTCATGATACACTCCTTTCGTTTCTTTTTTTCAAGAAACGATTAAATTTCAACGAACAAGTCCTATTTTAGCATGAATAGACAATTGGTACTATTGCAACCACTAAATAAATGCTATAATAAAGGACGATTTCATAGGAAAGCTGAGGGTGCGAAATGATCGGAATCAGTGCGTGTCTAGGCGGTGCACTTTGCCGCTATGATGGAAAACACCAAGCAGTGCCACAATTGATCGAACTGGTAAGAGCAGGTCAAGCCATGATGGTCTGTCCAGAAGTTCTTGGCGGTTTGCCGATCCCACGGGAACCGGCCGAAATCGTCGGTGGTGATGGGGTGGATGTTTGGGCACAACGGGCGAAGGTCGTCACCATCTCAGGAGAAGACGTGACCGAAGAGTTTACTACCGGCGCGAAAATTGCTTATCAAAAATTACAAGAGCAAGGCATCACCCAACTGATCCTAAAGGAGAAAAGTCCCTCTTGTGGCAGTCAGACGATTTATGATGGCAATTTTTCTGGAATCAAAAAAACAGGGGTCGGTGTCGCTTGTGCGTATTTTCGACAACAAGGCATGACTGTTTTGTCCGATGTCGAATGGCTTGCAAAACAGGAGGAAGCAAATGGAAATTGAAAAGACCAATCGCATGAATGCGTTGTTTGAGTTTTATTCCACGTTATTGACGGAAAAACAGATGAATTACATGGAATTGTATTACGCAGATGATTTTTCTCTAGGAGAAATCGCTGAAGAGTATCAAGTAAGCCGTCAAGCAGTTTATGACAACATCAAACGCACCGAACGTATTTTAGAAGACTATGAAAAAAAACTACATATGTTTTCGGACTATATCATGCGGGAAGACTTGCTGGATCAGCTAAGCGAGTATACGAAAACTCACTATCCAAAAGACGAAACCTTACAGGGGTTTATTCAACAGCTCCAAGAAATTGAAGAATAAAGGAATGAAAAAAAATGGCATTTGAAAGTTTAACTGAACGCCTCCAGCAGGCAATGAGCAAACTGCGCAGAAAAGGAAAAGTATCTGAAGCAGATGTAAAAGAAATGATGCGTGAGATTCGTCTAGCTTTATTAGAAGCCGACGTCAATCTCCAGGTTGTAAAAGAGTTTACCAAAAATGTTCGTGAACGGGCAGTTGGGGTAGAAGTATTAGAAAGCTTATCTCCAGCGCAACAGATCGTTAAAATCGTTGATGAAGAATTAACTAAAACATTAGGATCTGAAACAGTTGGTATCGAAAAATCACCGAAGATTCCAACGATCATCATGATGGCTGGTCTGCAAGGGGCAGGGAAAACCACCTTTGCTGGAAAATTAGCCAACCATTTGATCAAAACCGAAAACGCACGTCCATTAATGATCGCTGGTGACGTGTATCGTCCAGCCGCGATCGACCAGTTGAAAGTATTAGGACAGCAATTGGATGTACCTGTTTTTGATATGGGAACAGATGTCAGTCCAGTTGAAATTGTGCGTCAAGGACTGGCTTTGGCTCGGGAAAAGAAAAATGACTATGTTTTGATCGATACGGCAGGTCGTTTGCATATCGATGAAAACTTGATGGAAGAGCTAAAACAAATCAAGGACCTGGCACAGCCAAATGAAATTTTACTGGTAGTTGATGCGATGACCGGACAAGATGCTGTCAACGTGGCAGAAAGCTTTAATCAACAACTGGGGATTACAGGGGTGGTCATCACCAAACTAGATGGTGATACTCGTGGCGGGGCGGCATTGTCGATTCGTCAAGTTACTGGCGCTCCAATCAAGTTCACTGGTACCGGTGAAAAATTGACCGACCTTGAAGTATTCCATCCAGATCGGATGTCTAGTCGGATTCTCGGTATGGGTGATATGCTGACTTTGATCGAAAAAGCACAGCAAGATTACGACGAGAAAAAAGCAGAAGAACTTGCTCAAAAAATGAAGGAAAACTCCTTCGACTTCAATGACTTTGTCGAACAGATCGATCAAGTCATGGGCATGGGCCCAATTGAAGATCTCTTAAAAATGATTCCGGGAATGAGCCAAATGCCTGGTATCGAAAATGTCAAAGTTGATCCGAAACAAATTGCTCGGCAAAAAGCCATGGTTTATTCTATGACACCAGCTGAACGGGAAAATCCAGATTTGTTGAATCCAAGCCGCCGTCGTCGGATTGCCGCCGGTTCTGGAAACAGTGTCGTCGAAGTCAACCGCATGATCAAACAATTCAAAGAATCTCGCAAAATGATGCAGCAAATGAGTAAAGGGAATATGAACATTCCTGGCATGGATCAAATGTTTGGCGGTGGGGTCAAAGGGAAACTTGGAAAAATGGCCATGAACCGCATGGTAAAAAAACAAAAGAAGAAAAAGAAAAAACGCAAATAACAATTCTGATGCTAAAAAGGATTGCGTAAAAGACCTGATTAGCGAAGGATTCCAAAAGACATGACCGAAAAAAGGCGCTCAGAGAAACCTCCTTGCTAGAATCAGCAAGAACAGCTTCTCGAATCAAAGCCTTCGACGGTCCTGTTTTTTTATGCAAGCAATGTTTTTTATGGCCTCCTAAAAGGGGAAGCACTTTTTATCGTGTGAGTATGATATCTATGAAAGGCCAAAAATTTTCCACGATTCAAAAGAAACTAGCACCTGTAAAAATAGTAGAAGCAGAACATTCGTGCTTTCTGTCAAATGATGCTACTATTAACTTATAGCAAGTATGAAAGGAGTTTTTTACGATGACAAACAAAGATCGCATTGAAGGAAAAGTAACCGAAACAAAAGGGAAACTTACAGGAGATGACTTCGAAGAATTAAAAGGAAAAACCCAAAATAAATATGGGAAAGCCAAAGATAAGGTTGAAGATTTTGCGGATGATGTTTCTCGCAAAGTAAATGACTTCTTTGACAAAAAAGACGACGACAAACCTAAACATTAAATATAAAAGCGTCCCTACAACAAGAAATTGTTGCCGGGACGCTTTTTTAAATATTGCTGACCTGTTTGTTTTTTCGTTTGTACCACCAATTCATCAGTGCTTTAGGATAGACAAGCAACAAACTGATGAATAAGCAAGCAACCAGCAACAAACCAAGCCGGAGGGCGATATTCCAAAGACTGACATCATATCCTTCGTAAAGATCACGGTAAAAAATTTCTAACGGGTAATAAGATATCATGGATAGATAGAACCAGGTTCCCAAAGAAAGCAGCCAATAAACCGGGGCGCGCAATTTAGGGATCGTTAAATAATCACCATCATTTTCTAAAGAAATTTTCGAGAACACTTTTTCGGCAGCAAGAATCAGCAAGCCGCTCAAGCCGAGGTAAAGGAGCAGCAGCCACCAAGGGTAGACATATCCTTGCGGCCAATCGATCCACGTTTGAAAAGGAAGCAGAAAATCCCCATGACCAAGAAACACAAAACTAAAAAACTCGCGGGTACATTGGAAAAAGCTATACCCCATTGATCCTAGAGAAATAGTGAAGAACACCGATAGCAGGCCAGTAAACAAATTCCCCAGCAAAACGCCCAACAGGAGGCCTGTAGCAAATACGAGCAGATTCGTTGCCAAGGTACTAAGGGCAGAAAGCAGCACGTCTTGAAGCGGCACAGCGAGATAGCGAGCTGGAATCATCGTGTATTCGATCAGGATATGACCTAACAGACCCAACACTAAACAAGCCGTCAAGGGTAAGCCGATAAAAAGCACTTTCTTGCGAAAGACCTGCTTTCTGCTAAAGGGTAAAGCAAATAAAAAGCGATTGAAATGGGTGCGGCCATCGACAAAAAAGGACAAAAAGCCTATAAGAAACAGAAAGACAATCACAAATTGGTTCATGGTAGTCATATAAGGGTGATTGTAATAAATCTCATCAGAGTACTCTTTGTTGATCGTCAATGCCGCATCGCGGTACTCTGCCGCCGAATCAAAGTAAACCGGGGTTTCACCGTTGTAGCTTTTGACATAGTACTCTCGATTTTCGTTGAAATCTTTGATAAATTCTTCAGATGCCAAATAGCGTTCTTGCTGATGCCAGGCTTTTTGTGATTGCCAGCCAGCACTAAGATACATGAAGAGCACGACAAAGCAAAAGCCGATCAATAGCTTGCCGTAGCGTTCTTTAAATAAATTGCTTAACATCGTTTTCCACCTCTATCCTTCCACCAATGCTTCTTGTCGTAAATTTGCTTCAAACAGATCTTCCAAAGTCAAAGGTAATTCTTCAAAAACCAAAGGATCAAGTTGCTGAATCTCAGCCGCCAGCTCCTCTGTGTAATTGTCAAATAAAGCGGTCAAGACTCGGCCTTGCTTTTGAATCAGCTTGGAGTGCTGCTTGATAAGGGGAGGAATCTGTTTGCTGCGAAAGACGAGTTGGAGTTTGCGAGATTGTTCGCGAATCGTTTCCAAACGGTAGTCTCCTTCAATCGTTTTCCCTTTGATCAACAAGGCACGATCAATAATATGTTCTAATTCATTTAGATTATGAGAAGCGATCAATGCGGTACGATTCGATTCGCTGAGGCTTTCCAGCAATAGTCCGATCACTTTTTTACGGACGATCACATCAAGCCCATCAAAAGGTTCATCTAAAAGTAAGAACGTCGCATTTGAGGCAATCGCAAGAATCATTTTATAAAGACCTTGCATACCTTTTGACATCCGTCGGTAGGAAAGCGTCAGAGGAAGACCGTGACTTTGCATCAATTCTAAATAAAGATTTTGATCGAAATTTGGATAAGCAAGCCGATAAAATTGATTGAGCTTTTTCAAAGAGTAGGCCGAAAGAAAGTTTTCTTTTTCATCAATATAAAAAAGTTGTTCTTTTAATTGCGGGTACTGATCTAGGCGTTGGTTATCGATCGAAATTTCGCCATCATCTAATAAATAATGTCCAGCGATCGTTCGAAACAACGTGGTTTTCCCAGAACCATTGCGGCCGATCAATCCTACGATTTCTCCTTTTTCCAAGGAGAAGTTCACGTTTTCTATGATAGTTGTTTGCTCCATTTTCTTGGTCACATGTTCGATCTTCACTGTGGGTCGCCTCCTAACTCTTGTTCAAAGCCATTCATCCAATCGGTCAACTCGCGTATGCTGATCTGTAAATGGCGTGCTTCAATCATCAATTCTTTCAAACGTTCTTTCACTTGTAAGATCCGAATCTCATCGCGAGGCAAGTCCTCGGTGACTTTCACAAAAGTGCCTTTTCCTTTGATGGTGACAAGGACTTGCTCATTTTCCAATACTTTGTAAGCTTTGCTGACGGTATTTGGATTCATCAACAGGTGCTTGGCCATTTCACGAACTGAAGGCACTTGGTCTCCGGCGGTTAGAACACCGTTCAGAATATCTTCTTTGATACTTAAAACCAATTGCTCATAATAAGGTTTGCTGCTGGCTTTGTTAATGCGAACCACAAAATCAGCTCCTTTCATTTATGTGTACTAGTATACGTAGTACACTAGTGGAAGTAAAGTCTTTTATGATAAAATAAGCAAAAAGGAGCTGATGAGAACAATGAAGCGATGTGAGTGGGCCAACAGTACGCCAGCAATGCAAGAGTATCATGATTCGGTCTGGGGAAAACCTGAGTATGAGGATCAGCAGTTATTTCGAAAACTGGTGTTAGATATGAATCAAGCAGGATTGAGCTGGCAAACGATTTTAAATAAAATGGCAAATTTTGATGCGGCATATGATCAGTTTGAAATCACCAAAGTAGCGAACTATACGGAAGAAAAAGTGGAAGAGCTGATGATGAATCCAGGAATCATTCGCAATCGACGAAAGATTGAAGCAGCGATCATCAATGCCCAAGAAGTTTTAAAAATCCAGCAAGAATACGGCAGTTTCTCTGCATTCTTGTGGCGATATGTCAATCATGAGCCGATCATCAATGAATTTCAGCAGCAATCCGATGTACCAACCCATTCGGAAATCTCCGATCAGCTAGCAAAAGACTTGAAAAAGCGAGGCTTTAAATTTGTCGGAACGACAACTATTTACGCCTTTATGGAAGCGGTTGGTATGGTCAACGATCACTTAGTTACTTGTGTTTGTCGAAGGTCAGAAGCAATCGTAAAATAAAGGAGTGAGATTAATGGGAAAAGTGATATTTTATGGTGCAATCAGCCTAGATGGCTATTTAGCAGGGCTAGAGGATCAACTGGACTGGCTGTTTCAAACCGACACCGGTGTTGCAACGACCTATGAAGCATTTTTTGCGACTATCGACACGACCGTGATGGGAAGAAAAACCTATCAAGAAGCGAAAAAACTGATGGATGAGGGACCGTTGTATCCTGAAACGACAAATTATGTTTTTTCCCATACCCGAAAAGAACCGCTGCCGGATGCAACCTTAGTGGCATCGGATCCAGTTGCATTTGTTTCAGCATTGAAACAAGAGAAAAACGTATGGGTAGTGGGTGGGGGTTCCCTATTAAAACCCTTACTAGAAGCGGATCTGATTGATGAATGGTTTATTCAAATCGCGCCGGTGCTTTTAGGAGAGGGCAAGCCACTGTTTGAAGCAGGGGATTACGCGAGGCGCTTGACGTTTGTTGAAACAAAACAGATGGGGGAACTGACAGAACTTCATTATGTTCGAAAAGCTGAGCAAGCAAGCGAGTAAAAAATACAAACTATTTTTCTACGCAAAAAAGACCAAGAAACTCAACGCTGAGTTCCTTGGTCTTTTGATACAGATTCATGGATTAGTTGAATCGTTGAAAGAGTTCAATATATTTTGCAATGATCGTTTCAAAGAAGCTTACTGTATCTGGATTGATTTCGTTGTTTTCATCAATCAAGTTGGTGATTCCACCGATATAGGCTTCTGGTTGTTGCAGAGTAGGCATATCCAAAAAGACTAATGATTGACGTAGGTGATGGTTTGCACCAAAGCCGGCGATCGCTCCTGGAGAAACGCTGACGACTAATGCTGGTTTACCACCCCAGCTGCTCGCACCATAAGGACGAGAACCGACATCCAAAGCATTTTTCAACGCTGCAGGAACAGAGCGATTGTATTCTGGTGTAAAGAAGAAGACACCATCAACGGCGCTTAATGCTTCACGAAATGCTGTCCATTCAGCAGGAACTTTTCCTTCAACTTCCAAATCTTCATTGTAAAATGGCAAGTTGCCGATCTCAATGAAAGATGCTTCAAAACCTTCTGGTAATAATGATGCGAATTTTTTCGCTACGAGTTTATTAAATGATCCTTCCCGTAAACTGCCGACGATAAAACCAATTTTTTTTGTCATGTAAAATTCCTCCTTGTTGTTTTCTACTCTTTTAGCTTACCAAAAGTAAGTGAATGGTGCAAATAAAACGATTTGACTTTAAAAAGTTTCTCTATCACTAATGATACGCGTCCTGATCCATTCTGGCAAAAGATAACCATGCTCAGAAAATAAGAAAGAAGAAACTTTTTTTAGCTGTAAAGAAAAAACTCTTTACACCACCAGAAAAACCTGTTAAACTAGCTCTTGTGATTAAATCAATGGAGGTGTAAATAATGGCAGTAAAAATTCGTTTAAAACGCATGGGTTCTAAAAAGAAACCTTTTTACCGTATCGTCGTAGCAGATTCACGTTCTCCTCGTGACGGACGTTTCATCGAAACAGTTGGTACTTACAATCCTTTACTAGACCCAGCTGAAGTAACAATCAAAGAAGATCTAGTTCTTGATTGGTTATCTAAAGGTGCGCAACCTTCAGATACAGTTCGTAACATCCTTTCTAAAGAAGGCGTTATGAAAAAACACCACGAAGCAAAATTCACTAAGAAATAAGGTGACTTTGGATGAAAGATTTGCAAGAATTAGTCTTAACGATCGTTTCACCACTTGTTACCAAACCTGAGGATATCAAGCTTGAGCTGGTAGAGTCAGATGATTTCTTGGAATATAATCTTACTGTGGCACCAGAAGATATTGGTCGTATCATCGGTAAACAAGGTCGGGTTGCCAAAGCAATTCGAACGATCGTTTACAGTGTACGGACAAATGGACCAAAGAAAGTTCGTTTGAATATCATTGATGGTAAATAAGCAAGAATGAAAAGCATTTCTCTTTGAGGAATGCTTTTTTTGTAAAATTCATGCTTAAGATGGAGGACAAAAAAAGGTGGTTTTGAGATAATCAAAAGAAGGAGGTGCTTGTATGTCTCAACTAATCGCATGGATCGTCGTTCTTTTGATTCTCGTATTTATTTATAAAATTGGTTCTTTTCTTTGGCGAACGCTAGGGATCTTGTTGTTGCTCTTTTTAATTTGGGTCTATCGTGAGGAGATCATGACGCAATTAAACCAATGGACACAAAACTTTCGTTGGGGCGACCTATCAACGATCGCCAATCAAGTTTGGCAATGGTTCAAGGATGGCTTTCAATCACTGCAAAATTGGGTGACAAATCTTTAAAAAATCAACAAAAAAAATGACAGACAATCTGACTTGTTTGTCATTTTTTTTATTGAGGGGTATCCTTTGTATAAGGAGGGGAACATCATGAAAAAAGAACTAGGATTATTCGTTACGCTGCTGACGATGGGCGCCTTAGCTGGCTGCAATAATCAACAGGAACCAGAAACAAGTCAAGCCAGTAGTGCCGAAACAACAGCGACGAGTATGGTGGAAAGTACCCAAACGCAAGCAAGTAGTCAATCAGAAACCAGTCAATCAAGTACGTCTTCTAGTCAGGCGGCTTCTAGGGATTCTTCAAACACGAATAGTACTGCAGATATCTACGCTCAAATACAAGCGGTATTCCCTGATCTTGTCTTACCCAAGGACATTCCACTTGCTTCAGGTAAAGTGTTGAATGCAGCCACAGCTGGCAGCCAAGCCGATGCCTCAATTCTTTATTATGGACTTGATCAGCAGTTGCCTCTCAATGACAAGGCTTTGAACGAGGAAACACCGATTGCTGCTTTTCAATCAAAAGAGTATCAATCAGCGGATGAAGCTGCCGCAGCGGTCAATGTAACAGCTGATGATGGCGGACAAGCCGTTGATCTCGGATATGGGATTACTGGGCATATGCAAGGAGCTGCTGGCTCCAGTTATTTGAGCTGGCAAGAAGGAAATTGGTCATTGACTGTTCGAGCAGTCAACCAAGAAGAACAAGATCCTGTGCCGGTTGCCAAAGAAGTGGTGGCGTATCTGGAAGAAGCTATGCTCCCAGCGCCTGAGGTCGGTCAAATCACTATCGATATGGGAAAAAATGACCATACAGCAACTACCGTGGTCTGGCAACAAGAAAAGACCCTTCGAACGGTGCAACATCAAGATGCACGTTCGGCATTGAAGATGGCCGTTTCTATGAATCAATAAAGCTTATATTAGGACAATGCCCCTTTGATCAAGCGTCGAAGGGGCGTTTTTCGCGCGATGATTTTGAGGAAAACATGGGGCGCTAGGAAACGGCTAGAATTCGCTACTTTGCTATGCTAAAATAGAACAGAAGTTAGAAGAAATGGGGAACGAACGTGACAGAATATTTAAACGTAGGGAAAATCGTCAATACACATGGGATCCGTGGAGAAGTACGAGTGATATCGCAAACGGATTTTCCAGAAGAACGCTACCGTAAAGGGGCTGAATTGACACTTTTTCGTGAAAATAAAGAGCCATTACCATTGATCGTTTCAGGTCATCGCAAACACAAAAATTTTGATTTGTTAACATTTGAAGGCTATCCCAACATCAACGACGTTGAACCGTTTCGTAACGGCATTTTAAAAGTTACCAAGGATGATTTGGTGGATCTAGCAGAAAATGAGTTTTACTACCATGAAATTATTGGTCTGGAAGTCGTCGAAGAAGATGGCACAATCATTGGTAAAGTAAAAGAGATCCTTTCACCAGGTGCCAATGACGTTTGGGTCGTTCAACGAAAAGGGAAGAAGGATGCCTTGATTCCTTATATCGAGTCGGTTGTCCACACGATCGATCTTGAAAATGGTCAGGTCACTGTGGAAATCCCAGAGGGGTTGTTAGACGATGAGAATTGATGTGTTGACACTATTTCCGCGAATGTTCGAAGGTCCTCTAGGAGAATCGATCATCGGCAAAGCACGGGAAAAGGGACTGTTAGAAATCAATGTCTCTAATTTCCGTGACTATTCCGATAACAAACATCAAACAGTGGATGACTATCCTTATGGTGGCGGAGCAGGAATGTTATTAAAAGTCCAACCTGTCTATGACAATATCAAAGCGATCGAAGCAGCGGCACCAGAAACGAAAAAGCGGGTGATCCTATTAGACCCAGCGGGAAAACCCTTTGATCAAAAGATGGCGGAAGAATTCTCTACCGAAGAGCACCTTGTTTTTATTTGCGGTCACTATGAAGGCTATGATGAACGAATCCGTTCATTGGTCACTGATGAAGTGTCACTGGGGGATTACGTCTTGACTGGTGGCGAATTGGGGGCAATGGTCATGATCGATGCGACAGTCAGGCTATTACCAGAAGTTTTAGGCAATCAAACCTCCGCACAAACCGATTCTCATTCCACTGGTTTATTAGAACATCCGCAATATACACGTCCGGCAGCGTTCAAAGGCATGAAAGTGCCGGAAGTTTTGATGAATGGCAATCATAAATTGATCGAGCAGTGGCAATTAAAAGAATCATTGCGCCGAACGTATCAGCGCCGACCTGATATGCTAGAAAATTATCCGTTGACGGCAGAAATGCAGAAACTTTTAAAAGAAATTGAAGAAGAAGCGAAAGCTGGCAACTAAAATAGTGCCAGTTTTTTTTATATTCTGCGCCATGACAAGAAAATTCTCTTTACAGCCTATGGTCGACTGTGGTAAGATGTTTCAGTGAGTGTAAACTCAACTATTACGATGTTCCGCTGGAGCTTTCATGCTTTAAGAATGTTTGGGAATAAGGAGAATGATAAACATGAATCCATTGATTCAAGAACTAACTCAAGAACAATTACGTACGGACATCCCAGCTTTCCGTCCTGGGGACACTGTTCGCGTTCACGCGAAAGTTGTCGAAGGAACTCGCGAACGTATCCAGTTATTTGAAGGTGTTGTCATCAAACGCCGCGGTGCTGGTATCAGCGAAACTTATACAGTTCGTAAAGTATCAAACGGTGTAGGTGTTGAACGTACCTTCCCATTGCACACACCACGTGTTGCACAAATCGAAGTTGTTCGTTACGGTAAAGTACGTCGTGCAAAATTGTACTACTTGCGTGCATTACACGGAAAAGCAGCTCGTATCAAAGAAATTCGTCGTTAATCATTTATTATCAGATGAAGCAAAAGCCCTTGATTTCAAGGGCTTTTTTCTTTTGACTAAGGGGAAAGAAACTTCTATTTGTTGTGATAAAATGAAGAAACGACTATACAAATAGGAGGGGTTTCATTGAATGAAAGAAGTAACAATCTTGGACGAGAAGAAATAATCATCGAAAAGGAGTTCGTCAGACGGCCAAAGGTTCCATGGTCGAAGGACGTTCAACGCTTTTTACGTTTTTTGCATGATCAGCAGATAAATTATGTGCCGAAACCATTAGGGTTTGATCAGGAAGAACATGAGTTAGTTTCTTTTGTTCCAGGGGAGGTATATGATCAGCCATTGCCGGATGAGCTTTATACAGATGAGGTTCTTTGTTTAGTAGCTGAACGATTAAGAGATTTTCATGATCGAAGTGTTGGTTTTCTGGAAAGGTTAACTGGTGAGGAACAGTGGATGTTGGATTACTCTGGCCCAATACAAGTGATGTGTCACAATGATTTTGCTCCGTATAATATGACGATCGTGGATGGGGAGCCATTTGGTCTTTTTGATTTTGACACAGTAAGGCCAGGAAGCAGGTTGTGGGATGTTTCTTATGCTGCTTATCGCTGGGTACCCTTGTACTTTGATGGGAAAAGTCATCTGAGTGAAACACAATGTCATCGATTGGAAATTTTCAGAAAAACATTGACGAGGGACATCTCGTTAAATACCAACATGACATTCAGCGCCTGAAAGAAAATAAATCCCAAATCATCGACTTGATAAAAAAATAGAAGGATAGGGAATGATTTAAAAAAAGTTTACATGATAGTGGAAGTCTCTCTTGATATTTTTTATTATAGAATCGTTATTTATATCGGTGATTTCACTCATTTTTTCGTCTTCATCTTTTATCTAATTCGGTATTAAAGAAAAAAAATTGAATTATTTCATTATTTTTTTCTAATAAATGATTACAGAAAAAAAGCAATATATTCCCCTTTTTCCGATGATTTCTATGGTAATCTTCTCGATAGAGAACTTTCTTTTATCTAGCTATTACTGACCTCTATGCGTTAGTTAATTACTTCACAAATAAAAGGAAGTTCTTTATTTAAACGAATTGAAAGAGGTGTCTTTGTGAAAGCAGCTGTAGTATCAAAAGATAAGGTTGTAAAAATCGAAGAAAAAGAATTGAGAGCGCTTCGTCCGAATGAAGCATTATTAGAAATGGAGTGTTGCGGTGTCTGCCACACTGACTTGCATGTAAAAGATGGCGACTTTGGCGATGCGTCTGGAATCGTACTTGGTCACGAGGGAATCGGTAAAGTCGTTGCGATCGGTGATGATGTTACTTCTCTAGCAATTGGTGACCGTGCAAGTGTTGCTTGGTTGTATGAAAGCTGTGGATCATGTGAATACTGTGTGAACGGGAATGAGTCATTATGTCGTTCTGTTAGAAATGCCGGCTATTCTGTAGATGGTGGTATGGCTGAAGAGTGTATCGTTGTAGCTGACTATGCAGTGAAGGTGCCTGAGGACTTAGGTTCTGCTGAAGCCAGTAGCATTACTTGTGCAGGCGTAACGACATATAAAGCGGTGAAAGTTTCTGATATTAAACCAGGTCAATGGATCGCCATCTATGGTTTAGGCGGATTAGGAAACTTAGCCTTGCAATATGCAAAAAATGTCTTCAATGCAAAAGTGATTGGGATCGACATCAACGACAAGCAGTTGGACTTTGCAAAAGATCACGGCGCTGATCTTGTGATCAATCCTGCGAAAGAAGATGCAGCGAAAGTCATTCAAGAAGCAACCGGTGGCGCACATGCAGCTGTTGTAACTGCTGTTTCAAAAGCAGCCTTCAACTCTGCTGTCGATGCCGTTCGTGCGGGCGGTACGATTGTAGCAGTCGGTCTTCCACCAGAAAGCATGGACTTGAACATTCCGCGGCTTGTATTGGACGGTATTAAGATTGTTGGCTCTCTTGTTGGAACACGAACTGATTTAGCAGAGGCTTTCCAATTTGCAGCTGAAGGAAAAGTCGTTCCTAAAGTTGTTATGCGTCAGTTAGAAGAGATCAATGATATTTTTGATGAAATGCTCTCTGGCCAAATCAAAGGGCGGATGGTCATAGATTTTCAAGAGAAATAAATGGAAAGAGAAATACCAACAGATAAATTTTAAACGAAGGAGAAAAATTCGTGTGTAATTTATTGATCATTGACAGCAATGAGCGAGGAGCAGTTAATGATATGATTCGTTTGATCGATCGTCATTTCCCAAATGTCATCTTACTTCCGACGGTTGATTCGAAAAAAGCGCTTCAGCGAACATGTCTTGAGCAAACGGTTGAAATTGCAGTGATCAATGCGGATGGCGAAGGAGACTGTTTTGAATTATACAAAGAATTGCTCTCTTTTTGCCCGAATGCAAAAGCAATTTTGTATTCTGCAGTAGAAAGCTTTGCTATCGCTCAAAAAGCGTTGCGTTACGGCTTGATCGATTATTTAGTGGAACCGATCACCAATGATTTTGTTTATGCATTAGACCGGGGGATTCAATCCATCAATCAGATTTCCTTGCTGCACGTCGAGAACAACAATGAAGCTTCTCCTTCGCTTTCTTTAAGACATAAGATATTGCGCTATATTCATGAAAATTATAGAGAACATATTACGTTAGACACTTTAGCAGATCACCTGCATTTAAGCCGGTATCACACCAGCCGTTTGATCAAGAATACCTTAGGAATGACCTTTTCATTGTACTTGATGATTTATCGTATTGAAGTTGCCAAAAAAGAAATCTCAACAAGTGATCGATCAATCAATGAAATCTCTGTCAGAGTGGGATTCAATGATCCAAATTATTTTAGTAAGAAATTTAAAAAAGCAACTAGTTATACGCCCAAAGAGTATCGAAAAATTTATCGTGGGAAAGCTACCGTGATCGATTCAAGACTTGAGTATTGAGTATTAAAAAAAGTAGAGTAGCTTGCGTTGAATTGATCAGCGAAAAAATGGCTTCTATGCGATGCGTATTTGGTTACTTTTTCATAGGTAAGAAAAGCAAAAAGGTCTTGCATGCAAAGACCTTTTTTTATTGCTAAAAATAGCATAAAAATCTAGTTATCCGCATAAAAACTGGACTTATCACACTTTATCAAGGTCAAAACCACTCAATTTACTACTAATTTACTACTTATGAATGAGCTTTGATACGACGATTTATCCTTGAAAAGTGAAGATATAAAGATACTTCCAATAAAATTTGAATATTTAATAGGTAGACACTTCAAAAAATGAGGTGTCTATTTTTTTACCCGATTTTGAAAGGAAGTGAACTTATGAAAACAAAAAATCAAGAATCAAAAGGTCGTTCCCCACTCTTTAAGACCATCAAACATTCATTCAGCCAATAAAAAAGAAAGGATAGGTAAAAATATGGAACTTAAATTTGTGATTCCCAACATGGAAAAAACATTCGGCAATTTAGAATTTGCTGGCGAGGATAAAGTCGTTCAGCGAAGAATCAACGGACGGCTAACTGTCTTATCAAGAAGCTATAATCTCTATTCTGATGTTCAAAGAGCAGATGATATTGTGGTGGTGCTTCCTGCTGAAGCTGGCGAAAAACATTTCGGCTTTGAGGAACGTGTGAAGTTAGTCAATCCACGTATTACCGCAGAGGGCTACAAAATCGGCACTCGTGGTTTTACAAATTACCTTTTACATGCTGACGACATGATAAAAGAATAAAGAAAGAGAGGAAAAATGATGAGATTAGCAAATGGCATTGTATTAGATAAAGACACGACTTTTGGAGAATTGAAATTCTCTGCTCTACGTCGTGAAGTGAGAATCCAAAATGAAGACGGGTCGGTTTCAGATGAAATCAAGGAACGTACCTATGACTTAAAATCCAAAGGACAAGGACGCATGATTCAAGTAAGTATTCCTGCCAGCGTGCCTTTGAAAGAGTTTGATTATAACGCACGGGTGGAACTTATCAATCCCATTGCGGACACCGTTGCTACTGCCACCTATCAAGGAGCAGATGTTGACTGGTATATCAAGGCAGACGATATTGTGCTGACAAAGGATTCTAGTTCATTCAAAGCTCAACCACAAGCAAAGAAAGAACCGACACAAGACAAATAGTCGCTAGGTAGAAAGGAGACTTTTTCGCATGAAACAGCGTGGTAAAAGGATTCGCCCATCTGGTAAAGATTTAGTCTTTCATTTTACGATAGCGTCACTCCTGCCTGTTTTCCTGCTGGTTGTCGGACTGTTTCATGTGAAGACAATCCAGCAGATCAACTGGCAGGATTTTAACCTATCACAAGCAGATAAGATTGACATTCCCTATTTAATTATCAGTTTCAGTGTCGCAATTCTTATCTGCTTGCTGGTAGCGTTTGTATTCAAACGGGTTCGCTATGATACGGTTAAACAACTTTACCACCGTCAAAAACTGGCAAAGATGATACTTGAAAACAAGTGGTATGAATCTGAACAGGTCAAAACAGAGGGTTTCTTTAAAGATAGTGCTGGTCGTACAAAGGAAAAGATAACCTACTTCCCTAAAATGTATTATCGACTTAAAAATGGCTTGATACAGATACGGGTGGAAATCACGCTGGGAAAATATCAAGACCAACTCTTACACTTGGAAAAGAAATTAGAGAGTGGCTTGTACTGTGAGCTGACGGATAAAGAGTTAAAGGATTCCTATGTGGAATATACTTTGCTCTATGACACCATAGCCAGTCGTATTTCTATTGATGAAGTAGAAGCTAAAGATGGTAAACTTCGCTTAATGAAAAACGTATGGTGGGAATATGATAAGCTCCCTCATATGTTGATTGCTGGTGGTACAGGTGGCGGTAAAACTTACTTTATACTGACACTGATTGAAGCCTTGCTTCATACAGATTCAAAACTGTATATTCTTGACCCGAAAAATGCTGATCTTGCGGACTTAGGTTCTGTGATGGCAAATGTCTACTATAGAAAAGAAGACTTGCTTTCTTGCATTGAAACATTCTATGAAGAAATGATGAAACGTAGTGAGGAAATGAAGCAGATGAAGAACTATAAGACTGGCAAAAATTATGCTTACTTAGGTCTCCCGGCACACTTCTTAATCTTTGATGAATACGTCGCTTTCATGGAAATGCTGGGAACAAAAGAAAACACCGCAGTTATGAATAAGCTGAAACAGATTGTCATGTTAGGTCGTCAAGCTGGCTTCTTTCTAATACTGGCTTGTCAACGTCCAGACGCAAAATATTTAGGCGACGGAATCCGTGATCAGTTTAATTTCAGAGTGGCTTTAGGTCGTATGTCTGAAATGGGCTATGGCATGATGTTTGGCAGTGACGTACAAAAGGATTTCTTCTTAAAGCGAATCAAAGGTCGTGGCTATGTTGATGTAGGAACAAGTGTCATATCAGAGTTTTATACTCCCCTTGTACCAAAAGGATATGATTTCTTGGAGGAAATTAAAAAGTTATCCAACAGCAGACAGTCCACGCAGGCGACGTGCGAAGCGGAAGTCGCAGGTGTGGACTGATCTTGCTGGCTGGTGTGGCAATAGCCACGCCAGCACTTAACCCCCCGTATCTAACAGGGGGGTACAAATCGACAGGAAACAGTCAAAAAAACATTAGAAAATCCTTTGGTTACAAGGGATTTACAAAATTTCAGCGTATGTCAAATGGGCTTTAAAAGTTGACATACGCCTTTTTGATTGGAGGGATTTTTACTGAATGAACAAACTTGGTTACAGCATTTAAAAGAAAAACGCTTGGCTTATGGACTATCTCAAAACCGTTTAGCTGTTGCGACTGGTATTACAAGGCAGTATCTAAGCGATATTGAAACAGGAAAAGTCAAGCCATCAGAGGATTTACAGCAGTCCCTTTGGGAAGCTCTGGAACGCTTCAATCCCGACGCTCCCCTTGAAATGCTGTTTGATTATGTAAGAATTCGCTTTCCGACAACAGACGTACAGCAGGTGGTCGAAAACATCTTACAACTGAAACTGTCCTATTTTCTTCATGAGGACTATGGTTTCTATTCTTATTCAGAGCATTATGCTTTAGGCGACATATTCGTCCTTTGCTCCCATGAACTGGACAAAGGAGTTCTGGTGGAATTGAAAGGTCGTGGGTGCAGACAATTTGAAAGCTATCTTCTGGCACAACAAAGAAGCTGGTATGAGTTCTTTATGGACGTTTTGGTGGCTGGCGGTGTGATGAAACGCCTTGACCTTGCCATTAACGATAAGACAGGGATTTTAAATATCCCTGTACTCACTGAAAAGTGCCAACAGGAAGAATGTATCTCCGTCTTCCGCAGTTTTAAAAGCTATCGCAGTGGCGAACTGGTACGCAAAGAGGAAAAGGAATGTATGGGAAACACCCTCTATATCGGTTCATTACAAAGTGAAGTTTATTTCTGTATCTATGAAAAGGACTACGAGCAGTACAAGAAAAATGATATTCCCATTGAAGACGCAGAAGTAAAAAACCGTTTTGAGATTCGATTGAAAAATGAGCGTGCCTATTATGCAGTCCGTGATTTACTCGTCTATGACAATCCAGAGCATACCGCCTTTAAAATTATCAATCGGTATATCCGTTTTGTAGATAAAGACGATTCCAAACCTCGTTCTGATTGGAAACTGAATGAAGAATGGGCTTGGTTTATTGGGAACAATCGTGAACGATTAAAACTAACCACAAAACCAGAGCCTTACTCCTTCCAAAGGACGCTGAACTGGCTATCTCATCAAGTTGCCCCGACCTTAAAGGTTGCGATTAAACTTGATGAAATCAACCAGACGCAGGTTGTAAAAGACATTCTCGACCATGCGAAACTGACAGACCGACACAAGCAGATTTTGAAGCAACAGTCAGTAAAAGAACAGGACGTGATAACAACAAAAAAATAACTCAAATACAAATTCATTGAATATAGAGAGGAGAACATTTTTATGAATTTTGGACAAAACCTTTATAACTGGTTTCTATCAAACGCTCAATCACTGGTGCTTTTAGCAATCGTTGTGATTGGCTTGTATCTTGGCTTCAAGCGTGAGTTTAGCAAACTGATTGGCTTTTTAATTATTGCGATTATTGCGGTTGGCTTAGTCTTCAACGCTGCTGGAGTAAAAGACATTTTACTAGAGCTATTCAATCGCATTATTGGTGCTTAAATAAAACCGTTCTTTTGTGGAATATAAGTGGTTTTCTTATGTTCCGCAAAGGAATGGTACACCAAACGAAGTGCGGTAGGGATTTTTGAATCTCTACAAAGAAAGGACGTGAATATATGGACGATATGCAAGTCTATATTGCGAATTTAGGCAAATACAATGAGGGCGAATTGGTCGGTGCGTGGTTTACCTTTCCCATTGACTTTGAGGAAGTCAAAGAGAAAATCGGCTTGAATGATGAATATGAGGAATACGCCATTCATGACTACGAGTTACCCTTTACGGTTGACGAATACACTTCCATTGGCGAACTCAATCGACTATGGGAAATGGTATCGGAATTACCCGAAGAATTACAATCGGAGCTATCTGCTCTGCTCACTCATTTTTCAAGCATTGAAGAACTAAGCGAACATCAAGAGGATATTATCATTCATTCCGATTGTGATGATATGTATGACGTGGCACGCTACTACATTGAAGAAACGGGTGCTTTAGGCGAAGTACCAGCTAGTCTTCAAAACTATATTGATTATCAAGCCTATGGTCGGGATTTAGACCTTTCAGGAACGTTTATCTCAACCAATCATGGGATTTTTGAAATCGTCTATTAAATCTGTCGGTACATTACTACTGGCAGATTTTCTATTTTACGGGGTGGCTCAATCAGCTACCCCTATTTTTTATGAAAGGATTGATTACATGAAGAAAATACGAAGCTATACCAGTATCTGGTCTGTGGAAAAGGTACTGTATTCTATCAATGATTTTAGACTTCCGTTTCCCATAACCTTTACGCAAATGACATGGTTTGTCGTGTCACTCTTTGCAGTGATGATACTTGGCAACTTGCCCCCTCTTTCCATGATAGAGGGAGCATTTCTCAAATACTTTGGGATTCCTGTGGCTTTCACATGGTTTATGTCTACAAAAACTTTTGATGGTAAAAAGCCTTATGGATTTTTGAAGTCTGTCATTGCTTATGCACTGCGACCAAAGCTGACCTATGCAGGAAAAAAAGTAACGCTTGGCAGAAACCAGCCACAAGAAGCCATTACAGCAGTTAGGAGTGAATTTTATGGCATATCCAATTAAATACATTGAAAACAATCTCGTCTGGAATAAAGACGGGGAATGTTATGCTTACTATGAGCTTGTTCCTTACAATTACTCATTTCTAAGTCCAGAACAGAAAATACAAGTGCATGATTCTTTCAGACAGCTTATCGCACAAAATCGTGATGGCAAAATTCATGCTTTACAAATCAGTACAGAATCCAGCATACGTTCTGCACAAGAGCGTTCCAAAAATGAAGTCACTGGCAAGCTCAAAGCGGTTGCCTATGACAAAATCGACCAACAGACAGACGCTTTAATATCCATGATTGGCGAAAATCAAGTGAACTACCGTTTCTTTATCGGCTTTAAGTTGCTTCTCAACGATCAGGAGTTTTCTATGAAAAGTCTTACCGTTGAAGCAAAAAATGCTTTGTCTGATTTTGTCTATGATGTGAACCATAAGCTGATGGGCGATTTTGTTAGTATGAGTAATGATGAAATCCTGCGTTTTCAGAAGATGGAAAAGCTCTTAGAAAATAAAATCTCTCGTCGTTTCAAAATCCGCAGGTTAGATAAGGACGACTTCGGCTATCTGATTGAACACCTTTACGGACAGACAGGCACTGCCTATGAAGAGTATGAGTACCATCTATCAAAGAAAAAGCTGGATAATGAAACGCTGATTAAATACTATGACTTGATTAAGCCTACTCGCTGTTTGGTGGAAGAAAAACAGCGATATTTGAAAATCCAGCAGGAAGATGAAACCGTCTATGTAGCTTACTTTACCATTAACAGCATTGTCGGAGAACTGGACTTCCCGTCCTCTGAAATCTTCTACTACCAGCAACAGCAATTTACATTCCCGATTGATACGTCAATGAATGTGGAAATTGTAGCGAATCGTAAAGCCCTATCTACTGTCCGCAATAAAAAGAAAGAACTGAAAGACTTGGATAACCACGCTTGGCAAAGTGATAATGAAACCAGCTCCAATGTGGCGGAAGCTCTGGAAAGTGTGAATGAGCTGGAAACCAATTTAGACCAAAGCAAGGAATCTATGTACAAGCTGTCTTATGTGGTAAGGGTATCAGCAAATGATCTTGACGAACTCAAACGTCGTTGTAATGAAGTGAAAGATTTTTATGACGATTTAAGCGTAAAACTGGTACGACCATTTGGGGATATGCTCGGCTTACATGAAGAATTTTTACCTGCCAGCAAGCGTTATATGAATGATTATATTCAATACGTGACCTCTGATTTCCTCGCTGGTTTAGGTTTTGGTGCTACTCAAATGCTGGGGGAAAATGAGGGGATTTATGTTGGCTACAGCTTAGATACTGGACGCAATGTCTATCTGAAACCTGCTCTTGCCAGTCAAGGGGTTAAGGGTTCAGTAACCAATGCGTTAGCGTCGGCTTTTGTTGGTTCGCTGGGTGGTGGTAAATCCTTTGCGAATAACCTTATCGTCTATTATGCGGTGCTTTATGGGGCACAAGCAGTGATTGTAGACCCAAAAGCAGAACGTGGCAGATGGAAAGAAACCTTGCCAGAGATTTCCCATGAAATCAATATCGTCACTCTGACTTCTGATGAGAAAAACAAAGGCTTACTTGACCCTTATGTGATTATGAAAAATCCCAAAGATTCTGAATCACTGGCTATTGATATTCTGACATTCCTTACGGGGATTTCCTCTCGTGATGGGGAACGCTTCCCAATCCTTAGAAAAGCCATTCGTGCAGTAACCAATAGTGAAGTACGAGGGTTGATGAAAGTGATTGAGGAATTACGGGTTGAGAATACGCCACTAAGTACCAGTATAGCCGACCATATCGAAAGTTTTACAGACTATGACTTTGCACATTTATTATTCAGTAATGGTTATGTGGAGCAGTCTATCAGCTTAGAAAAACAACTGAACATTATACAGGTTGCGGACTTGGTACTTCCCGACAAGGAAACTTCCTTTGAGGAATATACCACTATGGAGCTTTTATCCGTTGCTATGCTGATTGTCATTAGTACCTTTGCTTTAGACTTTATCCATACAGACCGAAGCATTTTCAAGATTGTAGATTTAGACGAAGCATGGAGCTTTTTACAGGTAGCACAAGGAAAAACACTATCTATGAAGCTGGTTCGGGCTGGTCGTGCTATGAACGCTGGGGTATATTTCGTGACCCAAAATACAGACGACCTCTTAGATGAAAAACTGAAAAATAACCTCGGCTTAAAATTTGCATTTCGTTCCACTGACCTTAACGAGATTAAAAAGACCTTAGCCTTTTTTGGTGTAGACCCAGAGGACGAAAACAATCAGAAGCGATTGCGTGATTTGGAAAACGGGCAATGCCTTATCAGTGATTTATATGGTCGTGTCGGTGTGATACAGTTCCACCCTGTATTTGAAGAACTGCTCCATGCCTTTGATACCAGACCACCTGTGCGAAAAGAGGTGTAAATGTGAAACCATCAATAGTAAACAGAATAAAATCAAACTGGACGCTGAAACGTCTAGGTAAAGTGGCAATGACAGTGGCTTTCACACTTGTGATTGCCATTTTTCTTTTAGCCATGCTGGGAACGGTGGTTCAAGCTGCGGGCTTGGTAGATGATACGGTCAATGTGGCAAATGAATACAGCCGATACCCACTTGAAAACTATCAACTGGATTTTTATGTGGATAATAGCTGGGGCTGGCTTCCGTGGAACTGGTCGGACGGGATTGGAAAACAGGTCATGTATGGACTATATGCCATTACCAATTTTATTTGGACAATCAGTTTGTATGTTTCCAATGCGACAGGTTACTTAGTACAGGAAGCCTATTCCTTAGACTTCATTTCCGCTACAGCAGATTCCATTGGTAAGAATATGCAGACCTTAGCTGGTGTGAGTGCAAACGGATTTTCAACAGAGGGTTTCTATGTTGGATTCCTCTTACTCTTGATTTTGGTTCTTGGGGTTTATGTTGCCTATACGGGACTGATAAAGAGAGAAACCACAAAGGCAATTCATGCCATTATGAATTTTGTGCTGGTGTTTATCCTATCGGCTTCCTTTATTGCCTACGCTCCCGACTACATTAAAAAAATCAATGACTTTTCATCAGACATCAGTAATGCCAGTTTATCACTTGGCACGAAGATTGTCATGCCCCATTCCGATAGTCAAGGCAAGGACAGCGTGGACTTAATCAGAGATAGCCTGTTTTCCATACAGGTTCAGCAACCGTGGCTACTGCTTCAATACAACAGTTCAGACATTGAAAGTATCGGTATTGACCGTGTGGAAAGCCTGCTCTCCACCAGCCCAGATTCCAACAATGGCGAAGACAGAGAAAAAATTGTTGCGGAAGAAATTGAAGACAGAAGCAATACCAATCTAACCATTACAAAGACCATTAACCGTTTAGGTACAGTCTTCTTCCTATTTGTCTTCAATATTGGGATTTCCATATTTGTATTCCTATTAACAGGAATCATGATTTTCTCGCAGGTACTTTTTATCATCTATGCTATGTTTCTGCCTGTGAGCTTTATTTTAAGCATGATTCCATCATTTGATGGTATGTCAAAACGAGCCATAACAAAGCTCTTTAATACCATTTTGACACGAGCTGGAATCACATTGATTATTACGACAGCATTTAGTATTTCAACCATGCTCTATACCTTATCGGCTGGTTATCCGTTCTTTTTGATTGCTTTTCTACAGATTGTGACCTTTGCAGGAATCTACTTCAAGCTGGGCGATTTAATGAGTATGTTTTCTCTACAGAGTAACGATTCTCAAAGTGTGGGAAGTCGTGTGATGAGAAAACCTCGTATGCTTATGCACGCTCACATGCACCGTCTACAGCGGAAACTTGGACGTTCCATGACTACTCTAGGGGCTGGGTCTGCCATTGTTACAGGTAAAAAAGGACAGTCGGGTTCGGGGAGTTCTGCAAGGACACAAGCAGATCACTCCCGACCAGACGGAAAGGAAAAATCAACACTTGGAAAACGTATCGGTCAAACCATCGGTACAGTAGCTGATACCAAAGACAGAATGGTAGACACTGCTAGTGGTTTGAAAGAACAGGTTAAAGATTTGCCGACCAATGCAAGATATGCAGTATATCAAGGAAAATCCAAAGTAAAAGAGAATGTCCGTGATTTAACCAGTAGTATTTCTCAAACCAAAGCGGACAGAGCCAGTGGACGCAAGGAACAGCAGGAACAAAGGCGAAAAACCATTGCGAAGCGTCGCTCTGAAATGGAACAGGTCAAACAGAAAAAACAGCCTGCTTCTTCTGTTCATGAAAGACCGACTACAAGACAAGAACAATATCATGATGAACAGACCTCAAAACAGTCTAATATTCAGACTTCATATAAGGAATCTCAACAAGCCAAACAAGAGCGTCCAGCAGTTAAGTCCGATTTTTCAAGTCCAAAAGTGGAACGCCAAGGCAATACCGTTCAAGAAAAAACCGTTCAAAAGCCAGCAACTTCAACCACTACAGCAGATAGAACTTCACAACGTCCAATCACAAAAGAACGTCCGTCTACTGTTCAAAGAGTACCACTACAAAATACAAGAAGTAGACCACCAATCAAAACCGCCACCATTAAGAAAGTCGGTAAGAAACCATGAAGTTGAAAACTTTAGTGATTGGTGGTTCTGGATTATTCTTGATGGTCTTCTCACTGCTTCTGTTTGTTGCCATTTTATTTTCAGATGAACAGGACAGCGGAATTTCCAATATTCATTATGGAGGTGTGAATGTTTCCGCAGAAGTGCTGGCTCATAAGCCTATGGTAGAAAAATATGCCAAAGAATATGGCGTTGAAGAATATGTCAACATACTTCTTGCGATTATACAGGTGGAATCGGGCGGTACTGCGGAAGATGTTATGCAGTCCTCGGAATCCCTCGGTCTTCCACCTAATTCATTGAGTACAGAAGAATCCATTAAGCAAGGTGTGAAGTATTTCAGTGAATTATTAGCCAGTAGCGAAAGGCTCAGTGTAGATTTAGAATCGGTTATCCAGTCCTACAATTATGGTGGTGGTTTCTTAGGGTATGTGGCTAATCGTGGAAATAAATATACCTTTGAACTGGCTCAAAGTTTCTCAAAAGAGTATTCAGGTGGCGAAAAAGTGTCTTACCCCAATCCCATAGCCATACCTATCAATGGGGGCTGGCGATACAACTATGGCAATATGTTTTATGTGCAACTGGTAACGCAGTATCTTGTCACAACAGAGTTTGATGATGATACGGTACAAGCCATCATGGACGAAGCACTGAAATATGAGGGCTGGCGATACGTTTACGGTGGAGCTTCCCCGACTACTTCTTTTGATTGTAGCGGACTGACACAATGGACGTATGGAAAAGCTGGAATTAACTTACCACGAACCGCACAACAGCAATATGATGTGACCCAGCATATCCCACTATCGGAAGCACAAGCTGGCGATTTGGTTTTCTTTCATTCTACCTATAACGCTGGCTCTTATATTACTCATGTTGGGATATACCTTGGCAATAACCGTATGTTTCATGCAGGCGACCCAATCGGTTATGCCGACTTAACAAGCCCCTACTGGCAACAGCATTTAGTGGGAGCAGGACGAATCAAACAATGAGAAAGGAAGATTTAATGATGAAATTTAGAAAAAATCAGAATAAAGAAAAACAGATACCAAAGGAAAAGAAACCTCGTGTCTATAAGGTCAATCCTCATAAAAAGGTTGTGATTGCCTTGTGGGTACTTTTAGGGCTTAGTTTCAGCTTTGCGATATTCAAGCACTTTACAGCTATAGATACTCATACTATTCACGAAACAACTATCATAGAAAAGGAATACGTTGATACTCATCATGTAGAAAATTTTGTAGAGAACTTTGCGAAAGTCTACTATTCATGGGAGCAATCCGATAAGTCCATTGATAATCGAATGGAAAGTCTAAAAGGCTATCTGACAGATGAACTTCAAGCTCTCAATGTTGATACAGTACGCAAAGATATTCCTGTATCGTCTTCTGTAAGAGGATTTCAGATATGGACGGTAGAGCCAACTGGCGACAATGAGTTTAATGTAACCTACAGTGTAGACCAGCTCATTACAGAGGGAGAAAATACAAAGACCGTCCACTCTGCTTATATAGTGAGTGTCTATGTAGATGGTTCTGGAAATATGGTACTGGTTAAGAATCCGACCATTACCAACATACCTAAGAAATCAAGTTATAAACCAAAAGCCATTGAAAGTGAGGGGACGGTTGATTCCATTACAACCAATGAAATCAATGAGTTTTTAACGACGTTCTTCAAGCTCTATCCTACAGCGACAGCCAGTGAACTTTCCTACTATGTGAATGACGGGATATTAAAACCAATCGGAAAAGAGTACATCTTTCAAGAACTGGTAAATCCTATTCACAATCGTAAGGATAATCAAGTCACGGTATCGCTGACAGTGGAGTATATCGACCAGCAGACCAAAGCAACGCAGGTATCTCAATTTGATTTGGTACTTGAAAAGAACGGGAGTAATTGGA
>OBXV01000048.1_pt1 | contig 179253 bp, 161 predicted proteins | sample 1495451 | NCBI WGS metagenome assembly OBXV01 (sample SAMEA2580178, study PRJEB22360) | human gut metagenome | biome: human gut; feature: human-associated habitat; material: faeces | place: Denmark | collected 2008/2010 | reverse complement strand
TTATATTTTATGGAATTTAATTGATTTGTTCTAGTGTTTTAATATTATTACGACAGTAAAAAAATAGTTTGATTCTTCTAACATGAATGACCATCTAGAAGTGGAAATGTATAAAAGATTTATTTTATGAAGTTTTCCTAATATCATTCACTCATGATACGCAGCTCCGTATCATAAGTGATGATATTTTTGTAATGTGTTCGGGCATGCTCTCTACTTACTAGTAGGTCAAGTGATTGATCATTAAATAGTAGAAATAGCATGTCCAAGGAGACATTCCACAAAATCATTAACATACATTAAATAAATTGAGCTGTTGCATAATAGACATAAGGATGTGTTCTTTTCTATATTTTGAAAAGCTGTCAGGGCGAAGTTTAAATATCACAAAAATTAATTGGAAAAGATAAACAACTGGAACTTGCTAGCGTTGCAAGTTGAATAAAAAAACAACCAAGATTAGATTGTAGGAACTTGTAGAAGATCATAATTTGAAGTTAACAAAAGAATTCCACGACACCTCTACTCTGTTAAGTACAGGAAACAGAGAGTTAAGGGCAAGAAAAATAGGCGAGGATACCGGGTTGAAAGGCCGATTGGAGAACATAAGTTAATAGTAAATAAAAAGACGAAGAAATCGCGTCAAGTGGATTCTTCGTCTTTTTATTGATGAGATTGTTGTGACAACGTGCTTATTTTATTAGAAGATATCTTTTTCTGATTTTTCTAATGCTAAAGCTAAACACCCAATGATTCCAGCATCATCTCCTAATTTTGGAGGTAATACATAGTTTTCGAATGCTGGGTAGTCTACATAGTGATTCATCAAACCAACCAAAGCTTCTTGGACTCGTTCTCTCAGATGTGCTTGTTTCATTACACCACCGCCAAAGATGATGACATCAGGTGAAAATAGAAGAGTTGTGTTATAGACACATTGAGCGATGTAATAAGCTTCTAATTCCCAAGAAGGATCAGCGGCAGACAACTCTTGACCTTTCATGCCTGTTCTTTGTTCGATTGCAGGTCCAGAAGCCATTCCTTCCAGGCAATCGCTATGATAAGGACAAACACCTTTAAAGGTATCCACAGGGTGTCGGCGCACAAGCATATGTCCCATTTCAGGGTGGCTGAAACCTTCTACAAAAGTGCCATTTTGCAAGGCACCGCCACCAATACCTGTTCCAATCGTGTAGTAAACAATAGTGGAACGCCCTTTTCCATTCCCCGCGACATATTCTCCGTAAGCAGCTGCATTGACATCGGTGGTAAAGACAATCGGTAGTTCTTTTAAATTTTTATTTAAATAACCGATAAAATCAAAATTCTGCCAAGCTTTTTTTGGCGTAGAGGTGATATATCCGTATGTTGCTGAATTGGGATGAATATCAATCGGTCCAAAAGAACCTATTCCAATCGCTGCCAGTTGTTCTTGGTGTTTTTTGAAGAAATCAATAACGTTATTCATCGTTTCTATCGGCGTGGTTGTAGGGATTTGTATTCTTTCAATTACTTCTAAATCTTTCGTACCTACTGCGCAGACAAATTTTGTTCCGCCAGCTTCAATTGCTCCATATAACATAAAACATTTGCTCCTTTGCAGTTAAGTCGTTTTACCTTGAATCAGCTTTACTGGTAAAACGTAATGTGATTCCAGTGGTTTTTCAGCATCTTGGATTCTTTGCAGTAGCAAGTCTACAAGGATGTCGGCAATATCCGTTATTGGTTGAGCGATAGTAGACAGATGCGGAAAATAATTCTGGATAAATTTTGTTCCGTCATATCCAATGATTTTCAATTGCTCAGGGATGCGGATATCGAGCTCTTGACACAGATTGTATGCCAATACAGCTGTAAGATCATCTGTGCAAAAAATACTGTCAATCTCTTCATTTTGCAAAATCCGTTTAATTTCTAAATTTTTTAAAGCAGTGGAACGAGCAGTTGAATGGAATTGAAAAATCTGTGGTTCTAGCTGCTGCTCATCCATAAATTTCAAATAGCCGTTCATTCGGTCATTTGTGGGGGAGTTGGATTCTTGCGAGCCCGTCAAAATAGCGATTTTACGAGCTCCTTTTAGATAGAGATTTTCTGTCGCGAGATAACCGCCTCGGAAATTATCACTGCTGACGATTGGTGTTCCGTCTGCCAGATAGCGGTCAAAAGAGACGATTGGCAACTCAATATTTTCGTACTCCTGTATCCCGAGATTATGAGCGCCGGCGATGATGCCGTCCACTTTATTTGCTGCTAACATGTTGAGATAATTTCGTTCTTTTTCTTTATTATTAGCACTGTCACATAAGATCGAACGATAGCCTAAATCAAATAATTTACTTTCCAACTGTTCGACTAATTCGCCAAAAAACGGATTAGCAACTGTTGGGAAAATCAAGCCGATCAATTGAGTGTTTTTTCCTTGAAGTGAACGGGCTAACGAATTCGGCTGATAATTGAGTTCTTTCATTGCTTGATTCACTTTATCGATTGTTTTTTGACTTAAAGAACCATAATTATTTATCACTCTCGAGACAGTAGTAGGAGAGACTCCTGCTTTTTTTGCCACATCTGTCAATTTAACAGCCATTTTCTTCATCCTTTATTTGTTCATATTCCGCAGATGCCATAATTTCCCTTTAAATTCCCTGTCACTTTTTATATACAAGCCCGTTTGATCATCTGTCGGAAAGACACGGGCAGTCGCTGTTTGCTGTCCATCATTTACAAACACCTCTACAACGGAACGATCAACAAATATTTGTAGTTTCAGCGGTTTCTTTTCAATTGAGAATTCACGTACAGTTCCAAAATTTTCAGCGAAAGATTTGCCGGCATGGCTGCGATCCATACTCATTTTACCATGTATCGTATCAAAGGATAGTGTTAAACCGTGTTTTTGTTGATCATCTGCAAACAATAAAATAGTACCTTTCTGTGAGTAATCGAATTCTAACTGGAGTTCATATTGATTTATTTCCGCGTCAATAGTGGTTTCCAAACCGCTAAAGTGATAAGGTTTTCCTTTTCGCAACTGCGCTGTTTCTTTCACCGGTCGTTGATAGAGCTGCTCTTTTTCAATAGTAAGTTCTTTTACGATGCTCAAGCAGTGTGCCCATCCTTCTTCGTCAGTTGGATAGCTGATTTCAGGCAACCCAATCCAACTGATTGCCAAGGTTCGTCCATTTCCATCACTGAAACAATGCGTCGCGTAAATGTCAAATCCTTCATCTATATTTTTTATGTGAGTAGGGTCGGAAAGCTCATTTTTTTCAAAATCAAATGTTTGACCGATCACGTAAGTATTCGGGTAAATATTACTGTATGAGTGGATCTCGTGAGATAAACCTTGTGGGCAGAAGACCAGTAGTGCTTTGCCGTTCACAAATAATAGATTTGGACACTCGATCATAAAACCCATTTCTTCCTCTGTAAAACCCAAAGTTCCTAAAAACTGCCAATTTTGAAGATCTTTACTGTAATAAGTTAGGATACTTCCTTGTTTTTGTTCAGTTTGTGCTCCGACAATGAGCAAGTAACCGTCATCATAAGCAATCAGCTGAGGATCACGGATTTCTTGTGTATATCCCGGAGGTGGGGAGCTGATCAAAGGAGTCGGTATCTTAGTGATATTACCATTTTTGTCCATCCATGCCCCTAACTGGAAGGAATGACGTCCCCAATTCGAATCACGCACATTTCCGGTATATGCAAGGAACAGTTGATTATCAATCGGCAAAGCTGAACCTGAGTACACACCGTGACTGTCAAATGAATTATCCGGAATCAGTTTGAGGCCATCGTTTTTCCAATCTATCAGATTAACTGAGGAGAGATGGTACCAAGATTTCAGACCATGAACAGACCCCATCGGATATGCTTGATAAAATAGCTGCCATTTCCCGTCGAAATAGGAAAAACCATTCGGATCGTTCAATAAACCAGTAACTGGTTGTATATGGTAGCCTAAGCGCCAATGGGAAGAATTGATTTTTTTCTCTAAGGAATGCAAATGTTCTTCAGACCATTCTTTATATGGACGATAACGATCCGTTCGTGACCAATTTTCTTTAAGTTTCATGACAAACTCCTTGTAAACGTATTCTTGACGTTATAATATATTTTTTCTGATGAAATGTCAAACGAATATCAAAATAAAGTAGCTTATAAATGCTATTTTTTATATATAAAAAATTATTTTATTTAAGATTTGATAATCGATTGACAATTGTTTTAAATCATGGCATATTGTGCTTAAGAAAAATTTATAGTTACTGCTTCAATAATTTTGGATTAGGAGGAAATGAAATGGATTACAAAAAAGTAGCTGAAGAAATCAGCAAAGCGCTTGGAGAAGACAATGTACAAGCAGCTGCTCATTGTGCAACACGTTTACGGCTTGTCTTAAAAGATTCAGACAAAGTAGACCAGAAGGCTCTGGATGATAATGAAAGTGTGAAAGGAACTTTTGAAGCAAATGATCAATTTCAGATCATTATCGGAGCAGGTGATGTGAATAACGTATATGATGAATTCGTTAAGATCACCGGCGTAAAGGAAGCTTCAACTGACGTTTTGAAAGCGGTAGCATCGAATAAGAAGAATAATCCTGTCATGTCCTTTATCAAGGTGTTGTCAGATATCTTCGTTCCGATTGTCCCTGCATTGGTTGCGGGTGGACTGTTGATGGCTCTGAATAATGTTTTGACGGCACAGGATTTGTTTGGTCCTCAGTCAGTGGTTGAGTTGTATCCATCAGTGAAAGATTTTGCTGGCATCATTAATTTACTTGCTTCAGCGCCGTTTGCTTTTTTGCCGATTTTGGTAGGTTTTTCAGCAACTCGACGTTTTGGAGGCAATCCGTATCTTGGAGCAGCAATGGGGATGGCGATGGTCATGCCGGATTTAGTGAATGGATACAGTGTGACGAATGCTATTGCAGAAGGATCGATGCCTTATTGGAATATTTTTGGAATGAATGTGGCACAAGCCGGTTATCAAGGATCTGTTCTTCCAGTCCTTGCAGTTTCTTGGATTTTAGCTACTTTAGAAAAATTCTTCCATAAACGGTTGGCTAATGCTTTCGACTACACATTTACTCCAATGCTAGCTATTATTATTACTGGTTTTTTAACTTTTACAGTAGTAGGGCCGGTGATGCGTACTGTCGGAGACGGCTTAGCTGATGGATTAAGCTGGTTATACAGTACTACTGGAGCTTTCGGCTTAGGTGTCTTTGGTCTCTTCTATTCGCCGATAGTCATTACCGGATTACATCAAAGCTTTCCAGCAATCGAGACTACTTTACTAGCAGATGTTGCCAGAACGGGTGGCTCTTTTATCTTTCCAGTTGCCTCAATGGCAAATGTAGCGCAAGGAGCGGCTGCTTTGGCGATTATGCTGCTGACAAAAAATAAAAAGCAAAAGAGTCTAGCTACCACTGCAGGTGTTTCCGCTATGTTGGGGATTACTGAGCCAGCGATATTCGGTGTGAATTTGAAACTGAAATTTCCGTTTATTTGTGGAATGATTGCTGCAGGAATTGCTTCATTCTTTATCGGCTTGTTCCACGTATTAGCAGTTGCGATGGGACCGGCAAGCATCATTGGCTTTATTTCCATTGCACCTCGTTCGATTCCTTCATTCATGATCGGAATTGTTATCAGTATAATGATCGGTTTTTTAAGCACTTACTTCTATGGAAAAAAACATATGGAACTTCTAGCAGATGGTGAATCAAAAGGAACAGAAGCAGCTGAGTCAATCAGTTCAGCTCCTAAAGCGACTAGGAAACCGCAAGATGAAGTTTTAGCTGCATCAGTCAGCGGGAAGATTCTCCCTTTAACGAAGGTAAAAGATCCAGTTTTTTCCACTGAAATGATGGGAAGAGGTATAGCAGTCAAACCAGATGACGGGGTAGTCCATGCTCCAGCAGATGGTATATTGACAGTTGTCCACGAATCTAAACATGCATATGGCTTGAAAACAGAGAAAGGAGCGGAAGTACTGATCCATATCGGTATTGATACAGTGAATCTAAAAGGGGCCGGATTCACGACACAGCGACAATATGGTGAATTAGTGAAAAAAGGGGATATTCTCGGTACATTTGATCGTAAATTGCTTAAAGAAGAAGGGTACGACGATACAATTATGGAAATTGTCACTAATTCCTCTGCATATGCTAATGTAAAAATTCTTGAAAAAAACACGGTCAAAAGTGGTGAAGATATTCTGATAGTGAGTGAAACAGATGAAAAATAAATGGTGGAAAAATGCAGTAATCTATCAAATCTATCCTCGAAGTTTTCAAGATACAAATGGAGATGGCATTGGAGATATTCCTGGTATTCTTTCAAGGTTAGATTATCTATAAAAACTGGGAATCAATGCGATATGGTTAAGCCCGGTTTATGAATCACCTAATGATGATAATGGCTATGATATCAGTGACTACAGAAAAATAGGCGCAGAATATGGAACGATGGCAGATATGGATTTACTGATAAAAGAAGCACGACAAAGGGGAATAAGAGTCATCATGGATCTTGTTATCAATCATACGTCAGACAGACATCCATGGTTTCAATCGGCAAAAAAAGTGTTACCAGTCCCTATCACGACTATTATGTTTGGCGTAAAGAACCGAATGGATTAGAGTCGAACTTCGGCGGTTCAGCATGGACCTATGTGCCCGAAGTGAATCAATATTATCTGCACTTGCATTCGAAAAAGCAGCCGGAACAATCTATTACTAAAAATGGTCCTCTTTTACATGATTTATTGCAAGAAATGTACCAAAAAACATTTGGTCATTATGATGTAGTGACAGTGGGAGAGACTTGGGGGGCAACGCCCAAGATTGCGCAGCTGTATTCAAAAGAAGAACGCAAAGAATTATCAATGGTCTTTCAATTCGAGCATATTAATCTAGACAAACAGAATGGCAAACGAAAATGGGATCTAAAGGATTTAGATCCACAGGAATTACATCGGACTTTTTCTAAATGGCAGATTGAATTAGATGGTTGTGATTGGAATTCTTTATTTTGGAATAATCATGATCTCCCACGAATCATTTCTCGCTGGGGGGACGATCAAGAATATCGAACAATCAGTGGAAAAATGCTAGCGATATACCTCCATTTTATGCAAGGTACACCTTATATCTATCAAGGAGAAGAGATCGGCATGATCAATTATCCAGTAAAGAATATTGATGAGGTAGATGATATTGAAAGCCAAAGAATGTATGCAGAACGTATAAAAAAAAGGCTATTCGAAGGAAGAGTTGATCCAATCAATCAACTCGAAGGGGCGAGATAATGCTCGCCATCCGATGCAATGGAACAATCACAAAAATGGTGGATTTACAGAAGGAACTCCTTGGTTGCCAGTGGGGAATACAGAAGAGATCAATGTAGAAGCAGCATTAGCTGCTCAAAATTCCTTGTTTTATACGTATCAAAAACTGATCGAATTGCGCAAAGAATTACCTGTGATTGTCTATGGAAAATATCAAGTCATTGAGACAGAGGAACCGAATGTTTTAGCATATCTACGCAGTTTAAAAAACCAAAAAATACTAGTTGTAGTTAATTTTTCTGATCAAAAGACTACTTTTCCAATCGGTAAGTATCGTGTCAAACAATTCTTGATCCAAAATTACAAAAAGAAAATTACTAACAATTTACTCCCATATGAAGCTTTTAGCGCGCTGATCTATTAAGTGTTTTTTTCTATAGATGAATCTTTGTTATGAGGTAGATAGTTCAATGAAACAGTTATTCGATTTGTTTATAGAAAACAATTTAGTCAGCAAAAAGGGGGACAAACTTTTAATTGTCTCCCTTTAATTGTTAGGATGGAATATTATCACTCTTAAACAATAAGTTAAAAAAATACTCATTTACATAAAAAAAGATTATTTAGATGCGATAATATCATAGATAAAGAAACATTCATCATAAGAAACAGTGATCCCAAATTCTGTTTCAATATTTTTGAAGGCCTTTTTTACATGAAAAATTGTTTCATGAGAAAGTCTTGTGTCATCTTCTGATATAATTTTAAGTTCATGACCGTTTATCAATGTACGCTCAATTAAACACGCTGTATGAATCAAAAGTTTTAAAAGAATGGAATGAGTGAATTTTTTGTGGAAAGTACATTCCAATTCTTGGATGAAATCCATTAAGCTTTTTTGGATCTTATTCCCAGCTAATAAGTAGAGATATTTGTCCACTGCTTCAATTCCCATATCAAAAACGATATTTCTTGTGAATGAGTGGCTGCTGCCCTTTTTTGATTGTTGTTCTTCAGTCGTAAGATGACAAAGCATCTTATCTTTGAATAAAAAAATAGAACTACCTAAGGAAGCGTCTCGGCGCTTCCTTTTTCTATATGATCGTTTAATGACTGTAGGAATTCAGTATACCAAAAGAAAACCACCTTTTTGACTAAACTTGATAGTGGTCAATTTTTTATGATGGATAAGTATCTATACTTAGTCTCGTAAGAACGAAAAGGAAAAGAGGGAGAAAGATGAAATTTCAAAAGTGGATCCAAGAGCATCGAAATCATATCACCGCCTTATCAGCTGTGTTGATTATTTTTGGTTTTATCGGAAAATTTACTGGATTTGTCTTGTTCTATAACATTGCTCTAGCCATAGCTTCTATTATTGCGGTCATACCTATTATGATCTATGCGTATCAGGCAGTAAAAGTCAAAGTTATCTCAATTGATTTACTCGTTACTATTGCTGTGCTTGGTGCCTTTATGATCGGAGAATACAAGGAGTCAGCTATCGTTACATTCTTGTTTTTGTTTGGTAGTTATCTGGAACAAAAAACATTGACCAAAACGCGGGAATCAATCAAGGATTTGACCGAGATGGCCCCATCGACTGCCAGCGTTGTCCAAGAAGATGGAACGACTGAAGAAGTGGAAATCGATGACGTGGAAGAAGGCGATATCGTCTTAGTAAAAACTGGTGGAGCTATTCCTGTGGACGGCCGAGTCATTGACGGGAAAGGGTATGCGGATGAAGCCGCAGTGACGGGTGAATCACGACAAGTCGTCAAAATCAGTGGAGATGACGTATTTTCTGGAACGATTTTAGCAGATGGCTACGTGACGATTAAAGCAACTAAGGTCGGAGATGATACGACCTTTGCCAAAATTATCGAATTAGTAGAAGAAGCACAAGATACCAAATCACATGCGGAAAAATTCATTGATCGATTTTCTCAGTATTATACTCCAACCGTTTTACTTATTGCATTGCTTGTTGGTCTGATCAGTCGTGATTTTCGTTTAGCCATCACTGTTTTGGTTCTTGGTTGTCCTGGCGCTTTAGTCATTGGTGCGCCTGTTTCGAATGTAGCAGGAATCGGTAATGGAGCGAAACGGGGCATCTTAGTCAAAGGCGGTGAAGCAATGGATACTTTTTCCAAAATCGATACTTTTGTCTTTGATAAAACCGGTACATTGACCAAAGGAACTACTGCTGTATCCACTATCAAGAACTATACAGAGGATGAAGGGGACAGCTTAGCTTTAGTGGCTCGATTAGAAACGTTATCCGATCATCCTCTGGGGCGCGCCGTGATCCATTATGCTCAGGAGAAAGTCCTTGATTTTCAACAATTAGCAGTCAAAGATAATCAGACGATCAAGGGACAAGGAATCACAGCTGAGATTGATGGTCACGCAGTTTGTGCGGGCAACACCAAATTGATTGCCGCTCACAAACTTTCTCTTACACCAAAGCAAGTACAAGATTTACATCAATTACAACAAACAGGCAGCTCAGTCATTATTGTAGCAATCGACAAAAAAATTACTCAAATCATTGGTGTGTCAGATGTGATTCGACCAGAAGTCGCTGAACAATTAGCTAAGTTGAAACAAGCAGGAGCAAAACATTTAGTGATGCTGACAGGTGATAATCAGATGACTGCTGATTATGTTGCTGATATGTTAGGCATTGATGAAGTCCATGCTGAATTATTACCAGACGAAAAGGTTCAATTTGTGAAAAAATACCAAGAAGAAGGATTGCGCGTTGCTTTCATTGGAGATGGAATCAATGATTCTCCATCTTTGGCTGCGGCTGATATCGGGATTGCTATGGGATCAGGAACGGATGTCGCTATCGAAACGAGTGACGTTGTCTTGATGCAATCTAGTTTTGGATCGTTGGTTCATGCCTACCGTTTGGCTAAGAAAACTGTTTTGAATACCCGTGAAAATGTAGTGATTGCCATTGGTGTCGTCTCATTTTTACTCATCGGCTTATTTGCCGGATTTATTTACATGGCTAGTGGGATGTTCGTTCACGAAGCTAGTATCTTGATCGTTATCTTTAACGCAATGCGTTTATTGTATTTTGGACACGAAAGCAAAGAAAAAAATCGTAAAACTTGATAAGAATCAATTTTTTTATGGAAGCTGTAATCTAGAATAAGACTATCAAGAAAAAGGAAGGAAGAACTACGATGAAAAAAATGATTATGCAATTAGATACACTAACTTGTCCAAGCTGTATGCAAAAAATCGAACATGCGGTTTCTCAACAGCCTGGGGTAAGCAATACGAAAGTTTTGTTTAATGCGAGCAAAATCAAAGCAAACTTTGATCCAGATGAAGTCCACCCTGAACAATTAGCTGCAGTTGTGGAAAAATTAGGTTATGAAGTCCAATCAACAAAAGTAAAAGAGGCGTAAATCAATGAATATAGTGGAAGAAAAATTTGCTCAAGAAACAAAACAAGCAGATATCGACCATCATAAACCAACTGCTGGCGCCATGGTGGGACATGTATTAGCAAATTTTAAATTAGAAGAAATGAAATTGATCCAAGCACAATTGTATGTTTTGGGTACATCTTCGCAAGAATTAAGTACCCTTTTTTCGGAATATGCTGATCAAGAAGCGAGATGGTTCAATAAAATCTCTCATGAGTTAGTGATTGAGAATGAAATCGTTCCGTCTACTTTAGAAGAAGTCATGCGTTATGGAAAAATTTACGAACATGGTCAAAACAAATATTTACCAGCCTCAACAATGTTAGAAAACTTTGCAAAAGATTTCGATTTCCAAAATGTCTTTATCACACGGGCAATCAAGTTAGCTGAAAAAGAAGAAAAGTATGGCTTGCAACAATTGCTTGTTGAACTTTTAAGTTTCAATAAAGAAATCATCTACCAAGTACAAAGACTCCAAGGAAAAACTCTCCGACAAGATTTGGATGAAGAAGACGATGATGACTAAAAGTCTATGTTTCTTCAAATACAAATATAAAGTGTGAGAAAAACAGGAAAAAAACACAACGTTTTGTCTTAAAAATAAAATAAAAAGAAGCACCCGCTGATGTTGTCTATAAGACATCAGCGGGTGCTTCTTAGTTTTTAAATGGTTTAAAAGATGGATGAGAAAATACAAAAAATCAATAAAATCACATTGCTTATTTGATAGAATAAAGAAGTGGGAGAGTAATCGAAAGGAGTTTTTTTAATTGAAAAAGAGGATTTTATTAACAATGGGCCTAGCTTTTTTGTTAGCTGGTTGTACCAACGGGAATGAACCAAGAAAAGAATCAACAAAAGAAACAATTGCAACTATTACAACAACTAGCACAGAGAGCAAGTCAACTGCAACAAGTACAGAAACAGCAGATACCTCTACTTCGTCAGAGTCTTCCAAAACGACTGAAACGACTCAAACATCTACTTCAAGTTCTTCTTTAGAGGCTTCATCTTCCTCTTCAGAAAGCAGCGAACAAGTTGAACAAACACTGTGGAATGCAGACAAAGCCGCACAATTAGAGGCATTTATGACCACATGGGGCCAAACAATGGGGCAACAATACAAAAGTTATACGAATCAAATGAGTGTGGACTTATATGGTCTTAAAGTCCCTCAAGCTATTTTGAATGGGGAGTGGAAGATGGCTATTGGTGGAGTGCCTGCTTCTGCAGAATGGTCAGAAAGTGGGACAGGTCAAGCAGATTATCAAATTACAGCCGTCTATTCCGATGCAGAGACAGAACCATATCTGAAAAAGCACGTCTATCTATTTGGATTTCAGCAAAATCAGCCAAAAGTATTGGTGACACAACAAAATCAGGGGAATCCCGATAATTATCTTTACTTCAACGAGACAGCGAATAATGAATTGAAAAATGGCTTTAATCAAATCGTTTATGGGTAAGTAAATTAGTGAGAGAAAGAAGAGACTCAGTGGAAAATATTAATTGATTGCTATGTCTAAGAATTAAGATGAAGGATGAAACTTCCAGTTTCATCCTTCATCTTAATTACGTTTTACTTGGATAACTTTAATAATAACGATAAATAGTTTTCTCTCGACTTCTTTAGAGATTGAATAAACCCTCCAATACTAAAACTGAATGTTGCAAGAGCATGAATTGCCAATTGTATTGTTAGAATTTTTAGAAAATTACACCTTTAGTTTCTTTAGATAAAATGATACAATGATTGTTAAAATTGTGAAAGGGTGGTCATTTGTTAGAGAAGTTTTTGGATATGTCGTTAGTTCAACGTATTGTTGTTGGTATTTTAGTCGGAATATTGTTGGGTATCTTTTTCCCCACATGGACATTTATTTCAATATTGGGGACGTTGTTTGTCAGTTGCTTGAAAGCAATTGCGCCTCTTTTAGTTTTTTTCTTGACGATGGCTTCAATTGCCAAACATAAAATAGGAAATAAGACATTTGTGAAGCCTATTTTAGTCTTATATTTAGTAGGAACATTGCTTTCGGCACTTGTAGCAGTGATTATAAGTTCAATTTTTACTGTTCCTATTACTTTACAAGAAACAGTATCTGAACAAGCACCGCAAAATTTGGAAAGTGTTTTATCTACGATGTTGACAAATGTCACACAAAATCCTGTTCAATCGCTTATTGATGCGAATTATCTTGGTGTCTTATTCTGGGCTGTGTTGTTAGGTCTAGCTTTTCGATCACGTTCAGAATCGACAAAAGAATTGGTGGATCAAATATCTGTAGCATTATCACAAGTCGTACAAGTGATTATTGCATTCGCTCCGATAGGGATTTTAGGATTGGTTTATCAATCGATTGCCACGACTGGAATCGCTGGATTGGCAGAGTATCTGCAGCTTTTACTTGTGTTGATCGGCACGATGCTGTTTGTCACATTAGTTGTGTACCCGTTCCTCACGTTTTTGTTTATTAAAGAAAACCCCTATCCATTGATTCTCTTTTGTTTGAAAGAAAGCGCGCTTCCAGCTTTCTTTACCCGAAGTTCTGCCGCAAATATTCCGATAAACATGATGCTGGCTGAAAAATTGAAATTGACGAAAGAGTCTTATTCCATATCGATCCCATTAGGTGCTACGATCAATATGGGCGGTGCTGCGATTACCATTTCCGTGATGTCATTGACGGCTGTACATTCCTTAGGGATTGAAGCACCGTTTGTTTTGAAAGTCCTTTTATGTATTTTGTCTGCTTTAGCTGCTTGTGGGGCTTCAGGTGTTGCGGGCGGTTCACTGTTATTGATTCCACTAGCATGTAGTTTGTTTGGTATCTCTAATGATGTTGCGATGCAAATCGTCGGTATCGGATTTATTATCGGTGTTATCCAAGATTCAATGGAAACTGCCTTAAATTCGTCAAGTGATCTGTTGTTTACTGCAATAGGAGAATTAGGCGCGCGTAAAAGAAGTGGAGAAAAAATCAAATTGAAAGATCGATTAGACGGATTAAATGAACATTGAACATTAGATATTTAGGGATGAACCTTAAGACGATTCAAATTTTTAATGAGTTATATAGATGTTCCTGTAGAATAGAGGTTCCTGTTAAATCGAGATAAAGTCGTTTATAATAACAATTAAAAGCATAGGTAATTGTTATTGGAGGCGCATCATGGATTTTTTACGTAAACTTGGTTTTTTCTTTTTACTATTAGGCGTGTTGAGTGATTTTTTGACTCCGTACGTATTAGGATTGTATTATCCTGAATTAGATCAAATGAAGAGTGTGATCAGTGTATTTGGAGAGGTTTTCAGTCCTGTAAGAAAGTCGTTTCTTATTTGGTCAGTGGTTTCAGGGATTTTTTTCATCCTGTCATTGCCTGCGTTGTATGCTGCATTTGCAAGTATATCTCGTGTGTTAGCTACCTTAGTTACAGCATCTATCGGTTTCTATGGTATAGGTGATTGTATTTTTACAGGTTTGTTCAGTATCAATACTCATGAATCTTCGTGGAATGTCTCGACATGGGTTCATAATATCGGATCAGGTTTAGGTTATAGTGGTTTTTTATTGTTTCCAGTTCTTCTTTTCTTGATCTATCGAAAAAATGAGCAACTGGACGTAAGCCACTTATACCTTGGACTGTCTGTGATCAGTTTGCTTTTTGCGGCGATTTATGGTCTGGCAAGAATCCCTTCTATAAATTCTTGGCCATTACTGAATAAAATAGGATTTTGCCAAAGAATCAGTTTTTTCTTTAATTATGTGCCCATTGCCTGGTTGAGTATCTTGCATCTCAAACAGTAAAACTTGAGTCGTCAAATTGAACAGTCAGCGGACATTTCGTCCGTTGGCTGTTTTTTTGTTTTTCTGAAATATAGTTCCATAATTTTCTTGTATAACTTCTGTTTTAGCGTATATTAACTGAGAAAGAGCAGTGTATGATTTCTCAGGTTATTTTAATCTTTTATTTGGTCTAGTTCTCCTTATAAGAAAAAATTATAGTGAATATAGAAGGTGATGGAAATGAGTGTAATACAATATCAAGAAAGCAAACTTCGAAGAGTAGCGATCCTGAACAGACTGTCCAATTTCGAGCATGTAAGCTACCAGCAACTTTCTGAAGAATATTATGTTTCCAGAAGCAGTATCGCAAATGATATTTCTTACATCAAATATGTATTTGCGAAAGAAGGGTTGAATCTCAGTTTTGATCGTTTCGGGACATATTTTGAAGGAAATGAAATACAGGTTCAGAAGGTACTGAAGCGTATGATCCTGAATCATTTTGATGAATTGGAGATCGTAAGAGAAATAGTGGATCGAAAGCTTCTAGAAACAGTCGAACGATCTTTTCGCGAGAGCATTGCAGACAAGCAAATTGAGATACCAGAAAGCTACTTTTCAAGTATCATCGTTTCGAACTTATTGATGATTCAGCGTTCAAGAGAAGGGAAGAAAATCAGCTTAAAAGGTAAAAATCAATATGGAAAGTATTTTTTAGAATTCAATAAATATCCCCTCGTTTGTGAATTGCTGCATCAGTTAGAGGAACAGCGTATTTACCAATTTTCGCAAGAAGAAGTACAGTATTTGACTTATGTTATTGTGGGAAGTGGTTTACGCTTTTTCATGAAAAATGAAACGATCCCTTTGGTATTTCGAGAAAAAATCCGGCAATTGATCCAAAAAGTGAGTAGAGGCATTCAGATAGATCTTACCCAAGATAGTCGTTTAGAAGAAGATCTGCTTGTACATCTGTATCAGCTGCTTTTACGTATTGAGGCTCAAACGACCATCGTAAATCCTTTGATAGATGAGATAAAACAAAATTATCCTTCTTTGTATGGTGTTGTCTGGTTTGCGTTAAATGATTTTCGCTGGCCTTATCAAGTAAGCTTGTCCGAAGATGAAGTAGGTTTTGTAGCTATCCATTTCCAAGCAGCAATCGAGCGTGTCAAACGATTAAATAGACTCTTATTCGTATGTCCCAATGGCATGGGAACCAGTTCATTTGTTTCTGCAAAAATCAGAAGAATCTTACCTGATATCGATAGTATCGAAACAGCATCTGTCGATAAATTGAACAGACTAGATTTGTTTGACGTAGATTTGATTATCTCCACTGTCGATATACCTAAGCAAATTAGACCAGTAGTAAGAATTTCTCCAATGGTTACTGCTAGAGATATGAAACGTATCATGAATCATTATATCGATCTGGTCATAGATAACGAACAAATAAACATCGAAGGCTCGATATCTGAAAAAGTGAAACATCTTATTTCCTCTAATGTCTATTTTGATCACTTGGATTCAAAAGAAGCTGCTATCCGTTTTTTGGTTGATCAGCAACAGTTTGAGAATGAAGATTTGAAACAACGATTTCTCCACTCTATTTTTGAGCGTGAGGAAATCCAATCAACATACTTGGAGAATGGTTTTGCTATTCCTCATGGCAATCCTAATGTCGTTAAACAAACTTCGGTTGCTGTATTGATAGCAGACAAGCCATTTTCATGGGGATATCAAAAGGCAGATATCGTTGTTCTGCTAATGATCCGAGAAGAAGATGTGAAAGAAGTCGAACCTGTGATGAAAATGGTCATGCAAGGAATAGAGGATAAAAATTGGTTTATTTCAAAAATGTTGGAGGTCAGAGAATGAGTACTATCAATAAATTGCTGCCGAAAAATCAAATCCAAGTAATAGAAACGGCTGAAAATTGGATGAAAGCAGTCGAAATCGCTAGCAATCCATTATTAAAAAACAAAATGATAACGCATACGTATTTAGAAAACATGATCCGAAGTGTAGAGGAAAATGGACCATATATGGTGTTGGCTGATTATTTTGCGCTGATGCACGCAAAACCAGGTCTTGGAGTAAACGAGCAAAGTATGAGTCTTTTAGTCGTAAAAGATGCCGTAGATATGAAAGGGAAACCAGTCCATATTTTTTTGGTTTTAGCTGCCAAAAACCACGAAAGCCATCTGGAGAGATTGAAAGATATCATGGAAATATTTATGGACAATGAAAAATATCAAACGATTTTATCAGGAAATAAAGAAACGATCATTCAGTTATTTGCATAAGGAGGAAGAAAAATGAAAATTTTAGCAGTATGTGGATTTGGTGTGGGGAGTTCTATGGTTTTGAAAATGTCTCTTGATAAAGTAATTAAGGAGCTTAGTTTAAAGGCGACAGTGGAAAATACAGATTTATCCACTGCCAAAGCAACGATGGCAGATGTTTATTTTACAAGTCATGAATTACTTCCAGAACTAAAAGCTTCTGTAAAAGCGCCTGTTTATCCTATTAAAAAGTATATGGATACTTCAGAAATAAAGGCGCAATTGGAACAATATCTAGCTGATAAGGGGGAATAAAAGAATGAATTTCATTAGTGAACACATCTTGAAGAATCCGCCCGTCTTGTTAGGTTTGATTGCGATGCTCGGGCTGATCATCCAGCGAAAATCATTTTCAGAAACGATTAAGGGAGCTTTGACCGCTGCATTTGGTATGGTTGCTTTGACCGCCGGAGTCAATATGCTGGTCGGAACGATTTCTCCAATCAATGTAGCTGTCCAAACACAGTTGGGTGTAGAAGTGACAGAAGGACTATCTGATGTGACGTTTACTGCAGAATATGGCGGAACGGTCGGATTAGCTATGTTTTTAGGATTAGTTATCCATTTATTGATTGCTCGGTTTACACCTGTGAAGACGATCTTTTTAACAGGTCATATGCTTTGGTGGTTTCCTTTCGTATTTGTAGCAGCTGGTGTGGAAGCAGGACTGTCAGGGGGAGCATTGATTGGAATCAGCGGGATTTTATCGGCTTGTTATTGGTCTTTCATGCCGTGGATCATGCGCAAATATGTCTGGGATGCTACGGGAGATGATTCTTTCCTGATTGGTCATCCAACGGGTGTTTTGTCTTTAGTTTCAGGATTTGTAGCAAAACGAGTAGGAAATAAAGAAAAATCGACAGAAGATATCAAAGTACCTGAGAATCTTTCATTTTTCCGAGAAATCTCAATTACAGGTGCACTAGTCATGTTCTTGATGAATACCGTAGTTGGGATCATCGCACCTGTTTTGATACCAGAAGGGGATAATCTCCTGATGTTTTCGATTGAAGCAGGGTTGAATTTTGGTGCAGGACTACTCATTATGCTATATGGTGTCCGACTACTGATCAATCAAATCATCCCAGCGTTTCAAGGGATTGCAGAAAAAGTCGTACCGGGAGCGAAACCAGCATTTGATGTGCCTATTTTATTCAATTATCGACCAAATGCAGTAATTATCGGTTTTATCGTGGCAATGATCACTTCTACGATTTTAGTTGTTTTGGCGAATTCATTCCATCTATTCGGCGTGTTGCTTGTGCCATTAGTAATCACAAGTTTCTTTGAATGTGGTGGTGCAGCAGTCATCGGTGAAGGTCAAGGTGGCTTTCGTGGAGCGGTTGTCGGAACAATCACAGCTTCATTTGTCATGGTCATATTAGCTGGTTTTTCAGCTATTGTTTTTAGTACGACGATCCAAAGCTGGATATTGATTTTCGGCGGAAACGATTTGTCGTTATGGGGAATGATCGGTAGAGGATTCAGCGGTTTGTTTGGAGGGTTCTAGATGTTCAAATATATGGATAAAATCAAACAGTTATTAGATTTGGTTGAAAAGGAAGAAAAAAAGTCAATCAAAGAAGCAATCGATGTATTGACCCAAGCGAATCTGCAAAAACGTTCGGTCTATATTTTTGGTGCTAGTCATGCTGGTATCTTAGCGGAAGAGATGTATTATCGGGCAGGTGGGATGATGACCATCAATGCTATCTTTGGACGAGAAGTGATGCTAGATCGTTCCCCTATCACCTTTACCAGTCAAATGGAACGTTTAGAAGGATATGGAACGAATTTAGCAAAAACAATTTCATTTAAAAATCAAGATGTATTGATCCTTCACTCGGTATCGGGAAGAAACCCAATCATTATTGATTTAGCGTTAACTGCAAAAGCGAAGGGCGTAAAAATCATTAGTTTGACGAATGTCCAATATTCACGATCGGTGACTAGTCGTCATTCATCAGGGAAACGATTGTTTGAGGTTTCTGATATAGTTATCGATAACCATGGGGATATAGGAGATGCTTGCTGTGAGCTGACAGGTATCGTACAAAAAGCCGGTCCTTCCTCTACTGTAATCGGTGCAGCCATCCTCAATACGATCATCGTGGAAGTTTGCGAACAGCTTATTGCAAATGGGATAAAACATCCTCCTATATTTTATTCGGCGAATTTAGATGGGGGCGATCTGCGAAACGCGGAATTATATGAGGAATATAAAGAAGTGATTCATTATGAATTCATGTAATTCATAATGGCAATTTATCTTTTAGAATATAAGTGAAATAAAAGGGCTGCGACAAAAGTATTGTCACAGTCCCTTATTTCGAACAAAGGGTGTTCCAGAAGTATCTTTCGGAAATAAACCCAAATTTCTTGAATTATTTAAAAGAAAATCGTTTTTTCAAGATAATAGTGAATAAGAAGATGATCCATCCAACGATAGTGAGCATCCAACCTGTCGTTAAACCAGGTGTATGATAGATCAGTTTGATTTGATGATTACCTGGATTGAGGAGTAATCCTGTATACATATAATTCGATTGGATAATTGGTATTTTCTTTCCGTTATCATAAGCAGTCCATCCTTTTTCATAAGGGATGGTTAATAAAAGCAATTTTTCTTTTTCCAGATTTAGTTCACCAGATACTTCATTTGCCGAAAAATGGACATTCTGAAGTGTGTTTTCCCTTAATTTAGCTATTTCCGTACTTAATTGACTATAGTCACGCGTATATAACTCAATAGAATCAAATGTATAGACTCCTTGATTTCTAAAGCTGACTTGAATAGTTTGATTAGGTTGCACTGCCCCTAAATTAAGTAAGGAATTTTTGATCCCTACGTACCATCCTTGATATTGATTTCGAAAATTAAACTCTTTTGACAGTTGTCCATAAGTTACTTTTAAATACGTGGCAGTCTCAGTTGGAAGAAATAATCCTGGTTGTGTATTAGGATAATTTATTCCCTTAAACCGTAGAAACAAATAATTATTTGTCAATTCAGATGGAGCGTCTACAGAGAACGTAACAGTTGCATTGTTCTTAGAAACGATATACTGATTTCCTTTTATCTCTACTCCATCCGTTTGCTGAATATGATCGTTCAGTTTTTTGATTCCTTTATCGGTCATCTGATTTTTCTTTAGACCAGAGATATCTTTATTTATAATAACACTTTTTGTCATACTATCCATAATAGCTAATGAACTAGTTTGAGTATCATTTTGTTTGATATAGGAATCGTACGTATAGCCAAAAGGTAGGAAATTTGTATTCTGATAGATTTCTACATCTTGACCATTTTTATTGATTGTTTGTAAATAAGTATAACCAAAAGGAATATCTTGATTAGTGTCAGTTTTTAGTTTTGCGTAATATTTGCTATTTGCTAAAGTGCCTAATTCTGCACGACTATCTAGCCCATAATATTCATAGTCACTGTTGATATTGTTCTCAATAGACTGATTGAAGGAAAAAATATTTTTATTTGCTAAACTAAAATAAAAATTCGTACTATTTATTCCCCTTAACAAAGCATTGTTTTCTTCGGAACGAGGATTTCCAGTTTTAGACAATTCATACCGAGACCAGTCAGTATCTTTATTGATAATATCTGAGATAGCTGAACTTTTTGGTGCCCAATAATCATTTTCTACGATATTTTTATCAGTATAACTGTTAATGATAAGGGGATTGATTTTGATATTTGTTTGAAAGGCTCCATAAACTAGAGCATTCAAAAATACCAGTATACTCAACGCGATTTTTGTTTTTTTCGAATTAGCAAACAATAAAAAGATAGTTGAATAGAGCAACAGGAAGATCAAACCGATATAAGGCGGTACATCACGCTTATAGTTTGCAAAAGTGAAAAGGATAAAGAAAAAGAAAACAATAAAAGAAATATGCACAAACCGTTTTCTTTTTGATAAATCAGTTGCGGATTCAACTAAAACAGGTAAGTATTTTGCTGTTAGAAAAGCCCAAAAGAATGCATAACCAAACATCCAACGATTCGTGCTATAAGAGAATCCGTTGAAAAGACTACCAAAAAATGGAAAGAATAAAAAAATAGTCAACAAGCTAATGGCTAAAAGATCAAGTCTTGCAAAATTATTTTTTTGCTTAGAACGATATAAAATAACGGATAATACAAAAACGATGATTGGGAAAAAGGCTGTGACAGTTGAGGCTTCTCCTCCGTAAACTGGTGAAATAAAGTTTTTCACAAAATTCAAATAAAATGATTTCGTGTAAAAAGGTAAGAGCGTTGAATGAATCTCCCCACGTCCAGCATTGAAAAATTGATTAATTACGGGAATGAAAATAACGGAGCCCATCATTATTCCTAATACGTAACTACCAATAGATTTGAATAAAAGAGAAAACAACACTTTATAGTCCTTTAAAGTATAAAGTTCAAAATATCTGTAAACAGCGTATAAAAAGATTAAGATAGAAAGCATATAAAAGAAATAAAAGTTGCTGATAACAGAAATGAAAATCATAAACGTAAAGAGTTTATATCCTCTTTTCTCGAAGATATACTCAAGCCCCAAACATAGCAATGGTAGATAAATCATCGGATTGATGAAGTAAGGGTGTTTCCAAGCAGAACTTAGTACGAAACCAGAGAATACATAAATGAATGTGGCGATAAAAGTTTGATAGTTGGCCATTTTCTTATATCGAAGAAAGATCGATATAGAGATTCCGGAAAAGAAAATGCGTAACATGATTGCTAATGAAAAGGCAAATTCTGCATACTTTGGTTTAGCAAATACTGCTAATAGTGAAAACGGATCACCAATGATATAGTAATGTAATGTTCCTAAAATATCTTGACCATAACCAATACTAAAATCATAAGTTGGGATAGAAAAGTTATGATCAATCAAAATATTTTTGATTATTTCCCGAATATATTCGCCAAAATAAACAAATGAAACAAAGTGTTGGGATTGACCATCCCATAGCTCAACAGGGGCTTTTCCAGCAATAGGCCACCACATATAAAGACTAACGATAACGACCCATAAGCAGATGCTTAAAATAGAATAGTAAGTGAAAGCATCTTTTTTTAACAGTTTTTTCAAAACAAGTTCCTCCGATAATAGATTAAAGAATATATATCAAGTATAGACAATGAGAATTAGGAAAACTAGCATTATTTTAAAATGAGTATCTGAAAATCAAGGGGACATCAATAGTTTGCAAGCTACGCTATTTAGATTATGTTATACTCATGAAGCAAATAAATTGTAACTGATCATAAAGGAGTTAAATAAATATGAGAAACATCAAGTTGACAATCGAATATGACGGAAAAAGATATTCAGGCTGGCAAAGACTTGGAGATGACGATAAAACCATCCAAGGGAAAATCGAAAAAGTGTTGCATCAGATGACAAATGAAGAAATAGAAATTATTGGATCAGGAAGAACAGACGCCGGCACGCATGCGCGAGGACAAGTGGCAAATTTCAAAACAAACACAGAAATTGAGCTGTCAGAAATGATCGACTTTATGAATCGTTACCTTCCGCGAGATATTGTCATCAAAAGAATCGAAGAGATGCCTGAGCGCTTCCATGCAAGATATAATGCGGTGGGCAAAAAATACAGCTATTATGTTTGGAACAACGTGATTCCTTCAGCATTTGAACGAAACCACAGCTTTTATTTTCCTCAAGAGTTGGATATGGATAAGCTGAATGCAGCTTGCGAAAAATTGATGGGTACACATGATTTCATTGGTTTTTCTGCATTGAAAAAATCAAAAAAATCTACGGTACGTACGATTGATGAATTATCTATCGAACGTAAGGGAGAAATGCTTCATTTTACTTTTGTCGGAGACGGATTTCTATATAAAATGGTGCGAATCATCATGGGAACATTACTAGAAATCGGTACAGGTGCCATGCCGATAGAAACAATCGATGAAATATTCGAAAGCAAAGTGCGGCAACATGCAGGAGAAACCGTCCCTGCACAAGGTCTGTTTTTGGATGAAGTTTATTATCGTTCATAAAAAAAGAATCATCTTTACTCGACTTCTGAGAACTGGAAAACATCCCTTTTTTCAGAGGTCGTTTTTTAGTTAAATCAAACCATAGACCATAGAGTATGCTTTTTAAGATAAAGATCATCTTATATCATCTGAAGCCGCTTATCTTCTTTGAATAAATACGATTCAATCGCTTATTTCCTCACTTTATGATAAATTACAGCTAAAGTCACTAGCTTGTCTTCTTCGGAAAGGAGGAGAGTCTATGGATAAGGAACAAGTATTCATTCAAACTCTTTATAATCTGATTTTAAATCCGAATACACGAGATTGGGAACGAAAAGTATTGATCCAGACAAAGAATGACATAAGAGAAAATACATCCGTTAAAGAACAGTTATCGAAACTAGAAGCAACACTACGTCCATTAGCTATCCGGATGAACCTAACGCCTGATGTAATGGATTTTTATTTATTGCTTACAGAAGGATTTGACACGCAGCAAAAATATGACTTTTCCAAGCATGCTATGCAAGATGCTGACTATCAAGAACGTGCAGTATTTGCAGGGGGATGTTTCTGGTGCATGGTCGAGCCGTTTGAATCGAAAAAAGGGATCCTATCTGTTTTGTCAGGATACACGGGCGGACATGTTGAAAAACCAAATTATGATCAAGTGAGCGGTGGCTACACAGGTCACATGGAAGCTGTGGAGATCATTTATGATACGAGAGAGATAAGTTATAGCGATTTATTGACAATCTATTGGCAAATAACTGATCCCACAGATGCCTTTGGACAATTTCAAGATAGAGGGAAGCAATACCGTCCGGTGATTTTTTATCAAGACGAACGTCAGAAAGAATTAGCGGAGCAATCGAAACAGGAACTAGTCAGTTCAGGAACGTTCCACCAACCAATCGTCACAAAAATTGAACCAGCTAGTACGTTTTGGCCAGCAGAAAATTATCATCAGCAATTTTACAAAAAACAACCAAAACGCTATAAAAAAATTCAGCAAGCACGTAAGCAATTTCTGATTTATCAACGAATAAAAAACAAATGGTAAAAAAATACAAGAAAAAATCATTTTGACTAACTCCTTTTCTTTAAAATGTAGTAAACTAAAAGCAGAATAAAAGAAAGCGTTTTAAAAATGGTGAGGAGGAGAAAATTTGTATATTGCAGATAGTGCACGTTATGAAAAAATGGAATATCGTAAATCCGGTCATTCAGGTTTAAAATTACCAATTTTATCTCTCGGATTATGGCAAAATTTTGGAGATTATGATCCTATCCATAACCAAAGAGAGATTTTAAGAGGTGCTTTCGATATGGGAATTACCCATTTCGACCTTGCGAATAATTACGGAGGCCCTGCTGGAGCTGCAGAGAAAAACTTCGGGCGTATTTTTAGAGAAGACTTTCAAGCCTACCGTGATGAACTGATTATTTCTAGCAAAGCAGGTTATCATATGTGGGAAGGTCCATACGGAGAATGGGGCTCGCGTAAATCTATCATTTCAAGTTGTGATCAGAGTCTCCAAAGAATGGGGCTAGATTATGTTGACATCTTCTATCATCATCGTCCAGACCCTGATACACCTTTGGAAGAAACAGCAGAAGCATTGATGCAACTTGTAAGACAAGGAAAAGCATTATATATTGGTATATCCAACTATAATGGAGAAGACACCAAAAAAATGACTGAAATTTTAAAAAGAAAAGAAGCACCGTTCATTATTCATCAGATGCGCTACAATATGTTTTCTCGTGAACTACTAGAAGACGACTTATCTCCAGTATTAGAAGAAGAAGGGCTAGGAGCAATCACGTTCAGCCCGCTTGCCCAAGGTTTGCTGACAAATCGTTATCTGCATGGGATTCCTGAAGATTCTAGAGCACATCGTAAGGAAATACCATTCCTTTCAGAAGAACAAGTTGGATCAACTCTGGAAAAAATCAAAGCACTGCAGACAATCGCCGTATCACGAGGACAATCATTAGCGCAAATGGCCCTTGCATGGAATTTGCGACAAAAATCTGTTACGAGTGTACTGGTTGGAGCAAGTCGGTTAAGTCAGTTACAAGAAAGTGTTCGAATGATGGATAATTTAGATTTCTCACCAGAAGAAGAATTGAAAATCGACCAAATTCTAGAATAGAAAAGATGTAATCAAATTTTTTATCCATCTATCAAAAAATGAACAAAAAATGTCATCAAGAATCGAATGAAGAACATCTATTATTGAACATCATACGTTTTGTCGTTCAAAATAAAAAGGATCGAAGGCTAGGAGTGAATTTTATCCTAGTCTTTTTTTATGGTAAATAGCTTCGTTTGTATATCCATGAACGGATGAATCGATTTTTTATACAAAAAATCATCAGACGATTCAAACGTGTTATAATAATTACGAAAAAATACATCAGATGAAAAGGAGGTATATGGTTTGGAAGAAAATAAAACCCTAGTAGAAGTAACCACGGACAAGATCCTTAGATATTTAAAGGAAAAGCAGTTGCAAGTAGGAGATAAGTTGCCGAATGAATATGAGTTGTCCGATTATTTAGAGGTGGGACGCAGCACGGTGCGAGAAGCTGTCCGAGCGCTTGCTTCTAGGAATATTCTTGAAGTTCGGCAAGGGGCGGGGACATTCGTCAGTGATAAGCGAGGGATTGCTAATGATCCGCTCGGTTTTTCTTTGATTGAAGATCAGGATCGGATGATACGAGACTTGTTTGAGCTGAGATATTTATTGGAGCCAAAGATGGCAGGGTTAGCGGCGGAATATGCAACGAAAAATCAAATCAGCCGAATGAAAAGCTTAACGCAAAAGATTGAAACGTCTTTTCGAGAAGGTACACAAGATCATGTTCAATTAGACATCGATTTTCATACGACGATTGCAGAAGCTAGCGGAAACGTAGCGTTACTGCATATCATTCCGATCATTAATGAATCGATTGCTTTATTTAATAAAAATTATGATATCCAGCATTTGAAAATCGAGACGATCGATATCCATACAGAAATCGTTCAGGCTATCGAGAGGCGGAATGTACTTGCGGCATTTGATGCGATGACTGTCCATATGGCAATAAATCGGAGAGAATTACAGAAAATAATTGGGAAGAAAGAAACTAATTGACAGTTCATCTGATGTATTTTATGATAAATACATCAGATGAATTTTTGTTTTATATTTGGTAAAACGGACAAGCAAATAGTTTTTATTCACCGAAATGTAAGCGCTGACTAACAGACAAAAAGAGATGGCGGCAAGGAGAAGAAGTAGGAATGAGGGGATCTGGAATGAGTTTTATGGATAAATTAGCCAATGTTTTAGGGAATGTGGCAACGAGAATCAATAATTTAAGGTATATCATGGTGATAAAAAACGCATTTGCTGCATTGATTCCGGTAATTATTACGGGTGCTTTTGGCACGTTGTTTTCAGCAATGGTCTTTGATTCGGAAAATGGGTTAGCACAGATAAGTTTTTTGCGTTTTTTAGAAGAATTAAAACCTATCGCATCTGCCATCAGCTATGTCACACTAAGTTTCTTGACCATCTATGCTGTTTTTCTGATAGGGATCGAATTAGCAAAGCTGAATAAAGTGGATGGTGTATTCCCTGGTATCATCGCAGTGATGTCTTATTTATCTGTTAATCCAACTGTTTATGAATTAGTGAATGAAAATCAGACTGTTATAGTAGAAAACGTATTGGCTAAACAATATACAGATACGAAAGGGTTATTTTTGGGAATGTTGGTCTCCATCCTTTCCATTGAACTTTATTGCTGGTTGAGGAAACAGAAGAAACTACAGCTGAGAATGCCTGATACCGTGCCAACGAATGTTTCTGCCAGTTTTTCTGCGTTATTTCCCACGATTCTGACAGTATCAGGTATCGCGGCTGCGGGATTTATCATCAAAGAACTTACAGGGATGTACCTTTATGATATCATTTACAATATCGTACAACGCCCATTAGAAGGTGTCGTTCAAGGGCTACCTGGTATCTTGTTACTGATGTTTATTGCACAAGTCTTTTGGGTGATTGGTATCCATGGGAATCAAATGGTGAAGCCAATTCGAGAACCGTTGCTTTTAGCGGCAATTGCTGTAAATACGGAAGCTTTTGAAGCTGGAAAAGAAGTACCAAACATTATCACTATGCCATTTTGGGATATGTATATGAGTATGGGCGGGTCTGGGGTCACGATAGGTCTACTGATAGCAGTATTGCTAGTGGGAAAACGAGAAGATATGAAACAAATCGCCAAGTTATCTCTTGCTCCTGGGATCTTCAATATCAATGAACCAGTTATTTTTGGTATGCCGATCATGCTGAATCCTATTTTAGCTATCCCGTTTATCTTAACGCCGCTTGTTACAGGAACGATCGGTTATTTTGCAACCGCTTTAGGATTTGCGGCAAAAGCAGTTGTAATGGTTCCTTGGCCGATGCCGCCGATTGTCAATGCTTATCTGGCCACAGCAGGAAATATCGGTGCAGTTATTACGCAACTTGTTTGTATTGTTGTTTCTATTTTGATTTATCTGCCATTCGTAAAAGTAGCAAATCGTGTGGAAAATGATGGGATCTAAAAAAACAGGAGGAAATCATGAAAATTACTATTCCAGAAAATTTTATTCTTGGTGCAGCATCTTCTGCTTGGCAAACGGAAGGTTGGAAAGGAAAAAAAGAAGGACAGGATTCGTTTATAGATAGCTGGTATAAAAATGAACATTTTGTTTGGCATGATGGGTATGGTCCAGCCGTAGCAACTAATTTTATGGAGCAGTACCAACAGGATATAGATTTGATGAAATCCATCCATCTGACACATTATCGGACTTCTATCAATTGGGCTCGTTTTTTCACTGATTACGAGAATTGTATAGTAGATGAAGAATATGCTCAGCATATAAGTGAAATGATCGACTCTTTGATCGAAGCAGACGTAGAACCGATGATTTGTTTAGAACACTACGAAGTCCCTGCTTTTCTTTTGGAAAAATATGATGGTTGGTCTTCAAGAAAAGTGGTTGATTTTTATGCTAAGTACGCAAAGATTGCTTTTGATCGTTACGGTGACAGGGTAAAAAACTGGTTTACATTCAACGAACCAATCGTTCCCCAAACGCGTTGCTATTTGGATGCTGTTCGCTGGCCGCATGAACAAAACACAAAAAAATGGATGATGTGGAATTATCACAAAGTTTTAGCAACGGCTAAAGCTGTAGAAATTTACCATAGTGGCAATTATGGCGGAAGGATTGGCTGTATTTTAAATCCTGAGATGGTCTATGCTCGTTCCAGTTCTCCAGAAGATCAAAAAGCTGCTTATATGTATGATCTGTTTTATAATCGAGTATTTTTTGATCCGATGGTAAAAGGATACTACACAGAAGAGTTCCTGGAGTTGTGTCGAAAACAATCGATTTATTTTGATCCTGCAACAGAGGATTTAGAAACGATCCAACATCATACAGTAGATTTCCTTGGAATCAATCAATATTACCCTAAACGCGTTCGTGCTCCTCGTTATCAATGGAATGAAGAGACACCGTTTCATCCAGAACGATATTATGAAGTCTTTGATTTACCTGGAAAGAAAATGAACAATTCCAGAGGGTGGGAGATCTATCCAAAAATCATGTATGATATAGCTATGTATCTAAAAGAAAATTATCGTAATATTCCTTGGCTGATAACAGAAAACGGTATGGGAAGAGAACATGAAGAACAGTATATGGATGAGAAAGGGATCGTGCAAGATGACTATCGTATCGAATTTATCGGACAGCATTTGCGTTATTTGATCAAAGCAGCAGAAGAAGGTGCCAATTGCGAAGGTTATATGCTATGGGCATTCACTGACTGTGTTTCACCAATGAATGCATTTAAGAATCGATATGGATTAGTTCGAATCGAATTGAACGATGAACGAAGCAGAACACTGAAAAAGTCTGCTTCATGGTATCAGTCTCTGATTGATAAGAGAGAATTAAGCTTACCTGATGAAGCCTATAAATAACTAGAATTTTTTCGAAGATATTGATTCTATTTGCTGGTTATTTGAAATAAAAGAGGTTGTGAAAGAAGCATTTTAACCTCTTATTCAAAAAAGTTGTGACAAAAGATTTGTCATAACTTTTTTTGTGCACGTTAAAAGAAATAAACACAATAAAAAAGAATTTGTGTGTTTAGTGTGCGCTTTCTTTTTTAGTGTGTATGCAACTTGGTATAGACCATAAACGTGATAATATCAACTTTTTAAAGCGCTTTTAAAGTTGGCACACTACTTGCTTTATATACAAGTGTAAGAATAGAAAGGAACGTGTTTAAAATGGAAAAGAGAACAATCATGCTTGTATGTTCAGCTGGAATGAGTACAAGCCTCCTAGTCACAAAAATGCAAAAGGCAGCAGAAGCAAAAGGAATGGAAGCAGATATCTTTGCTGTCTCTGCCTCAGATGCAGATAATCAACTAGAATCTAAAAATGTAGACGTTTTACTTTTAGGTCCGCAAGTACGTTTTATGCAAAATCAATTTGCTGAAAAGCTAGCACCTAAAGGCATTCCTTTAGATGTAATCAATATGGCTGACTATGGCATGATGAATGGTGAAAAAGTACTTGACCAAGCAGAAAAACTAATAAACAAATAATAAAAATATCGGAGGAAACAAGAAATGGAAGATCAAAAAAATCTAGAAGCCATCATGGGTCTGATTATGTTTGGCGGAAATGCAAAAAGCGATGCAATGGAAGCGATTGCTGCGGCGAAAAAAGGAGATTTTACTTTAGCAGAGGAAAAAATCAAAGATGCAGAGGAATCTTTAGTCCAAGCACATCACTCTCAAACAGAGATGCTGACGCAAGAAGCACAAGGAAACCACGTTGAAGTAACACTTTTGACAGTTCACAGTCAAGATCACCTCATGACATCTATTGCTTTTACAGATTTAGCAAAAGAGATCATTGATCTGTATCGTCGGTTGGACGCGTAATCCACAGTAAAGAAAAGAGGGAAGATTTATGGATAAATTTGTTGCATTTATGGAGAAACATTTTATACCTGTCGCATCAAAAATTGGTGCACAACGGCATTTAGTTGCGATTCGAGATTCATTTATGGTGAGTATGCCGTTAATGATTTTAGGAGCATTAGCAGTAATGATCAATAACTTACCGATTCCCGGTTTCCAAGAATTGATGAATTCAATTTTTGGCGGTGAATCATGGAAAGGATTCGGGGCTGCAGCTTGGAACGGCACATTTGCCATTCTTTCTGTCTTGATTGCTTTCTTACTTGCGTATCATTTAGCTAACGGCTACCGAAAAGACGGTGTTTCCGCAGGTGTGATTTCTTTAGGCTCTTTCTTTGCTTTAGGCGGAGCATTAGGTATGAGCTCAAACGGTTTGTTTATTGCTATTATTGTTGGGATTATTTCAACAGAAATCTTTGTACGTTTAAGCGGAAATGAAAAATTGATTATCAAAATGCCTGATGGTGTGCCACCAGCAGTTGCGAAAGCATTTGCTTCATTACTGCCAGCAATGATCACTATCTCTGCCTTTGCTTTAGTTGCTGCAATTTTTGCTGCATTTGGGGTTGATGATATCGTGGGTTCATTCTATACAGTGGTCCAAGAACCATTTATGGGACTTGCGAACTCTTATCCATCTGCATTATTGCTTGCATTTATCACCCCATTCTTATGGTTCTTTGGTTTACACGGGGCGAATATGGTCGATCCTTTGATGCAAACGATCAATGCGCCAGCAATCGAAGCAAATGTCAATGCGATCGCAGCTGGACATAGCGCGCCATTTATCGTGAACAAACCTTTCTTCGACAGCTTTGTCAATTTAGGAGGAACAGGTGCAACATTAGGTTTACTGTTAGCTATTTATTTAGTAGGACGTAAAAACAAACCATATATGGTTGTAACAAACTTGTCGATTGCGCCAGGTGTTTTCAATATCAATGAACCAACGATGTTTGGTTTACCAATCGTATTGAATCCAATTATGTTCATTCCATTTATTTTGACACCAATGGTTTTAGTTAGTGTTGCGTACTTTGCGACTTCTACAGGTTTAGTGCCAGCAGCTACCGTTATGCCACCATGGGTAACGCCACCAATTATTGGCGGTGTATTGGCAACGAAGAGTATTGCAGGTGGTGTACTGGCCGCTGTCAATCTGATCCTTTCTATTTTGATCTATCTGCCGTTCGTCAAGGTAGCTACGATCCAAAAAAGAAGAAAAGAAGCTTTGGATGCTTAATGAATAAAGAAAGCAGAACCGGTTATCTGGTTCTGCTTTTTTTATGAAAACAAGTAATTTAAAACTTAGGATCGAATAATGAATGAGAAAATCGAGGTATATTTGTCTTGGAATTTGTGTATAAATAAAAAATCCCATTCATTCAAAAAAATCGAGCGATTGAAAAGCTATTTGAAATACAAGGTGCTATAATAGACCAAATATGAATGGGAGAGAGTACAAATGGAGAGAAGAACAGTCATAAAATTGCGGGATCGACCGACGTTGATAAAAGAAACAGCCGAATGGTTTGCTTCAAAATGGCATCTGCCAGTTGCTGTTTATGAAGAAAGTATCCAAGCAAGCACGAGAAAAAATGCATCGGTTCCGCAATGGTATGTGGTGTTGGATGAGTGGGGAGAGATTATTGCAGGTGCAGGTGTTGTTGACAATGATTTTCATGATCGAGTAGATTTGACTCCAAATGTCTGTGCGCTGTTTGTTGAAAAAGACTACCGAAACCAACGGATTGCCAAAATGATTTTAGAAACGATCAAGCAAGACTTTGCAGAAATGGGCGTAAAGATGCTTTATCTTGTGACGGACCATACGGATTTTTATGAAAAATACAATTGGCAATTTATCGGGATGGCTCAGGATAATGAAGGAATTCCTGTGCGAGTGTACCAAATGCCGCTGTAAGAGTAGGTACATGAAACAGCATATAGAGAAGGAAACCGAAAAATTGTTCTATACTTAGAAATTTTTTCGAATCGCAGTATGCGAAATATGCACAACACAAGAATAACAAAAAAGCATGGAGAAGGCTAAACGGCCTTCCCATGCTTTTTCCTTGTTCTTTTCTCGTCGTAAATAAAAATGTTCCTAACGATTCTGAGAATAGGACGAATCGTCAAGAAAATAGCACCAGCCAAATAAAAATAGGTGCCATATCGATCGGGGATTTTAGTTAAGGAAGCAAGGCTTCCAAAAATATAGAAAATCCCGGTTAATAAATCGACAGCTAGTGAGATCAATGTGTAACGGTTTTGGAAATAGAAGCGGAAGCGACGCCCTCGTATTTCGATATCTTCTTCTTTTCCTATTTCAATCTCATGGGTATTTTGTTTGATTTTGGGCATAAAGAAAATCACCTGTATTTTTTACTGATTTCAAGGTTTCAAAACAACTTTTATATTTTTATCTTCTTTTTTGTCAAAGATCTCATATGCTTGTGCTGCTTCTTCTAGTGGTAGCGAATGAGTAATGATCTGTGTAGGATCAAATAGTCCTTCTGCAATCATTTCGTAGATTTTCGGCATCAGATGGATAATGGGTGCCTGTCCATGTTTGACCGCAATATCTCGCATGAAAAACTCTTGAAGCGGGTAAGAAGAAGCTGGCGTCATATACACACCAGTTACTTGGACGGTTCCGAATTTTTTGACAGCTTGCGAAGCCATCTGTAAAGGCGAAATCGTGCCGCTTTGTAGGCTCACCAAATTTTTTGCTTTTTCTTTTACAGGCTCTAACCCGTCCATTCCTACACAATCGATGATGACATCGGCACCACCTTTAGCCAACTCATATAATTCCGTTCCAGCTTGTGCTGTGTCTTCTAAGAAATAAGTTTCCACGCCGTTGTAATTAGCCGCTTTATCTAAACGATGTTGTACTGGATCCACTGCAATCACGCGCTCTGCTCCAGCCATTACAGCGAATTTTTGAGCAAATAGACCGACTGGACCAGATCCTAGAATCACAACTGTATCGCCTTTTTTTACGCCTGCATTTTCAACGCTCCAATAAGCTGTAGGCAAAATATCTGATAGAAACAAAACTTTTTCATCAGGAAGATTATTATCTGGAACGACAAACGAAGTAGAGTCTGCATAAGGTACTCTTAGGTATTCTGCTTGCCCACCCCAATGATTGCCATTCAACTTGCCAAATCCGAAAAGCCCACCATATAACTGATCTGGATTTGATTCATCACATTGGCTTTCCATGTGATTCAGGCAGAAATGACAATGACCACAACTGATATTAAAAGGGATAACCACTCGTTGCCCTTTTTTCAATGTTTGAACTTGTGATCCTACTTCTTCAACGATTCCCATAGGTTCGTGACCTACAACATACCCTTTTTCCAAAACTGCTTCACCATGATGGTAAAGATGCAGATCGGATCCGCAAATGGCGGTTGCTGTGATACGGATGATTGCGTCTGTTGGTTCTAATATTCTTGGATCATCTACGTTTCTGATTTCCATTTTTTGTTTTCCTTGCCAAGTGACTGCTTTCATTGGAGATGCTCCTTTCAGATTCACAAAATTGTCTGCATTATTGGTACTACAGATAGTTTCATTCTAAAGGAGTTCTTATCTTTTTGATAATGAAACGCTTTTTTCTCAAAATAAAAATCCTCAAAAAAGCAAGAGTTCCAAATTTTTTTTTTATTAGAAAAAGAAGGTGTGTGCCTTCATTGTATCCTTACGTACAGTAAAGTATAGTTGAACTATTGAATCATTTTAACTATTTAAACAATAACCAATCATCATTCGTTTCAGTGAAAAAACAAATACGAGGAGGCGTAATGAAACAAATTCAAAATAAATGGAATAAACGGATCATTGTTATGATTAGTTCTGTCTGCCTGTTTTGCCTGACTGTTATGCTTTGTTTAATAAGCACCTTGGCAAATCAACATTTTATGTTAGAGCAAAACATGCAATCGGACTATGCGAAAAAAGTAGCTGCTGAGATCAATCAAGAGATCCAAAGCTATCATTATGAGATTGGAGCTCCGGCTGAAGCATTGGAAAAGATTGTTTCTGAAGAACTAGTACAAAAAAATATCGAGCTTTTCATCCGCAACAGATATGAAAAAGAACCAGTAGAACTGATCGGAGAAAAGGAAGTAGAAGAAAAGCTCCAAGAGATAATCAATACATACAAACAAGAAGAAGCAGAGGATGATCCATTTGCTAGTGAAGAAAACAATTTACTCATCTATATGACTTCTGGGATTTTTCGACGAGGAATACAATCAATTTATTTGATGTCGTTCATCGATCAGATATTGACGATACGAGAGCGAATGGTTTCTTTTCTTCCAGTGATTAGTAGTATCTTACTTGTATTGCTGAGCGGAGTGTTTTATTTATACAGAATGTCTTGGAAAAAAGTTCTTTGGTCATTTGCAGTGGTGATTGGAGGAGCAGGCTTCCAATTATTAAGTCTGTCAGTCAGTCTCTATTTGTACGATATGACCAGTCAGTTAGATATTCGAACCCAAGCACTGCAACATTTGTTAGACACATATATTTTGTCATTCATCCAATTTTTTAGTGTAGTGGCAATCGTTGAAGTAGTGATAGCAGCTGGATTATGGTGGATTGGCAAGAGAGTGAATACTGAAAAAATGGTTTTTTCAAAAAGAAACGAATATAAATAACAAGAGGTTGTGACATGAAATCTGTCACAACCTCTTGTTATGAATAAACGGTGTTCAAAAGCCAGTTTCTCGGTATTAAGCCAAATTTATGCAAAAATGTAGAAAGCCATTTCCCAAAAATTTTTCTTAATACTCGAAACTAAACGACTTTTTCACAACCTCTTGGTAAACGGTGTTCAAAAGCTTGCATTTGCGGTAATAAGCCTAACCAAACGAAAAATATGAGAAGCTATTTTTGCTTGGCTGTTCTTATTACTTGATGCAAGGCAGCTTTTTCACAACCTCCTGATTATTCAAACATTTTTTTTGCGGCACGAGCTAGAGTAGGGATGTCTTTGTCGTAACGCGGTGTTTTGACAAGACGGGACATAGGGATGCCCGCAAAATGGAAAGCAGCGATTTCTCCAGAACGTACAGCACTTTGTTCAGTAAAGATCATCTGATAAGGCTGCTCAACAAATTCTCCTGTAAAGGCCAGATTGGTTGAATGTTTAGGAATGACTTTTGGTCGATCACTTTTTGCACGGTTATTAAATAATGCGGAAGCATAAGGCATATAGACAGGGATATTATTTATTACGCTGTCGAAAATCTCTGTTTCTTTTTCACGAATATTCACTGGTCCAGGATCTACTTTTGAAAGTTGTCCAATCAGTTCTTCCAACATTTCTTTTCCGTTCATCTTAATATACTGTTTATCCACAAATTCGCCACGTCGTCTTGGATAAAGGAAATAACCCCAAATAACTGTTTCATTTGGTTTTTGAGACGTAAAATGCGGTTGATGATGCACGACGATAGACATATTGACATCTTTTTGGCCTAACGACGTGATCGGTGTGGTTGAAATAAATGAATTCAAGGCATTTCCTGGTTCTTGAGTCGTGATACGGGTGATTTCATTCAACAACAAATGGTTTTTCGTCGTCAGGGTAAAGCTGACCCATTCGCTCGCATCTCGATCCGCGAAAAATTTATCGGGATTTCCTAAGTTATAGAAACGTTCGCTGGCTTTTTTCCAGAGACTAGAAGCTGCACCATAATCCATATTTTCTACAGCTGGTGTTTCGTAATCTCCCAAAGTAGCTGAATCTGTAATGGAACCATTCGTGAAAATGACCGCTGTATCTTCATCTACCGTGACATGTTCCTCTTCCTGAGTCAATGTATTGGTCATTTTCAAACCAGTCACAGTGATTTCATCTTGCATCGGTGTTTCTTTGAATTCCCAGTCAGTGACACGGCGGTTCAAAATGATTTTGCATCCTTGTTCTTTCAAGTACTCGATCAAAGGAAGCATGATACTTTCGTACTGATTGTAACGTGTTCGATTGACGCCCACTAAATGTTCGATTTGAGTGAATTCATAAATCATTTGATGCATATAGCGACGCAATTCTTGAGCAGAACTACGTGTTCTGAAAGCAAATGTTGTTTCCCACATAAACCAGAAGTTTGTTTCAAAAAAGTGTGGATCATCTTTGAAATATTCTTCGATAGTGATATTGTCTAGTTTTTCTTCTTCTGAATCAGGCATGGCAATCAGTTTAGTCAGAAGAATACGGTCCTTGTTGTTGAAGCCCAGTTTTCCGCCGTCAATGATCCCTTTACCACCTTCCATCAAACGTGCTTTGTCAAAGGTACGGTGTTTTGCATCAAAATCTCTTGTATCTTCTTCAGCAGTCATTCCTGGCTCAGTAACAGAAGGTATTCGACTTAATAGATCCATCAAATCTACATAGGTACGGTAATTAAGCATACGACCGCCTCGAGCAATATAGCCTTTTTGGTTTTCTAATGGATGATTTTTATTCCAATATTCATCCACTACAGTGTCGGTCGGTGCACCATCATTTGAACCGTGATCATCCAATGAATAAAAGGTAATCTGATCCCCTTTCCATTTGCCTTCTTGAATCAAATAAACAGCCGCTGCCATATTGGCAATACCGGCACCAATCATTATTGCTTTACTTTTTCTCATTGTGATTCCTCCAATGTCTTCCAAGTATGTCCGTAGTGATTCAACGAAATAGGATGCTAGATGGATTCAAATTCATCATATAAATGACTGTCATCTTCGAATAGCCCTGTTTTTTTTCCTAGATATGCAGCGCCAAGGGCAAGCAAACCTAAACCGATGCCGACTTTGATTAATTTTTTACTCATGAAAAACGCCTCCTTGTTTTCTCTTTCTATATCCAAGGATAGTTCGTTTTTATGAGAATGCCAAATGATAGGGTGAGAAGAAAAAGGAAATTTTGACAAAAAAGAAGAAGTGTCTGAATGCCGTGTAAGAAAACAAGAAAATGGAAGAAGGAAAAAAGTAGAAAAAGACGTACAAAAAATAACAATAAATATTTTTGATGAATGATAAAACAACGTACAAAAAGTCTGAATAGCAGAAAAAAGTGAATCATATTAAAAAAATTATATGATATAATTTTAGTGAAAATGGTTTCCTGTCTGGCAAGAAGATGAAGGGATGATTTTGAAAAGCAAAGCACAAAAAAAGCGCCGAGAACAGCGCTGCTTTAAAAAAGCTGATGACGGACAAAGCCTTATTTTAACTTGCTATATTGATTTGAATGCTACCAATATATTTATTATAGCAAAAATCACAGCTTTTACAATAGGTGTTTTCGTTTTTTCAATTATGATGAGCTGTTGGATGAAAGGATGATTTAGCGCATGAAGAAAGAGTATACGATCGGATTAGATATCGGGACCAATTCCGTCGGGTGGTCCGTATTGACAGATGACTATCGACTGGTTTCCAAAAAGATGAAAGTAGCAGGAAATACAGAAAAGAGTAGCACGAAGAAAAACTTTTGGGGTGTTCGACTTTTTGACGAAGGCCAGACTGCCGAAGCAAGAAGAAGCAAGCGGACCGCGCGCAGGAGGTTAGCGAGACGCAGACAACGAATCCTTGAACTGCAGAAAATATTCGCACCAGAGATCTTAAAAATAGACGAACACTTTTTTGCTCGACTGAATGAAAGTTTTTTAGTCCTAGATGAAAAGAAACAGTCGAGACATCCGGTCTTTGCTACGATCAAGCAAGAAAAAAGCTACCATCAGACTTACCCGACGATCTATCATTTGAGACAAGCGCTAGCTGACTCTTCAGAGAAAGCGGACATCCGTCTCGTTTATTTAGCGATGGCTCATCTCTTGAAATATCGGGGACATTTTTTGATTGAGGGTGAATTAAATACGGAGAATTCCTCAGTGACAGAGACTTTTCGTCAATTTCTGAGCACATATAACCAGCAATTCAGCGAAGCAGACGACAAACAAACAGAAAAATTAGACGAAGCGGTCGATTGTTCTTTCGTTTTTACAGAAAAGATGTCGAAAACAAAAAAAGCAGAAACGCTCCTGAAATATTTTCCTCATGAAAAATCCAATGGTTATCTCAGTCAATTTATAAAATTAATGGTAGGGAATCAGGGGAATTTCAAAAATGTATTTGGATTAGAAGAAGAAGCAAAACTGCAATTTTCAAAAGAAACATATGAAGAAGACCTTGAAGAATTGTTAGAGAAAATCGGAGATGATTACATCGATCTTTTTGTCCAAGCGAAAAATGTTTATGATGCTGTCTTGTTATCTGAGATTCTTTCTGACAGCACGAAAAATACACGAGCGAAGCTTTCAGCAGGGATGATCAGACGCTATGACGCACATAAAGAAGACTTGGTCCTTCTGAAACGATTTGTGAAAGAGAATCTGCCGAAGAAATATCGCGCCTTTTTTGGGGATAATTCAGTCAACGGATATGCAGGGTATATCGAAGGGCATGCGACACAAGAAGATTTCTATAAATTTGTCAAAAAAGAACTGACAGGTATCCGAGGCAGCGAGGTGTTCCTGACAAAGATCGAACAAGAGAATTTTTTGAGAAAACAGCGCACATTTGATAACGGTGTGATCCCGCATCAGATCCATTTGACCGAGCTGAGAGCAATTATTGCAAACCAGAAAAAGCATTATCCTTTTTTAAAAGAAGAACAAGAAAAGCTGGAAAGTTTATTGACCTTCAAGATACCGTATTATGTTGGTCCGTTAGCAAAAAAACAGGAAAATAGTCCATTTGCGTGGCTTATCAGAAAATCAGAGGAAAAGATCAAACCTTGGAACTTACCTGAAATAGTGGATATGGAGGGCTCTGCTGTCCGGTTTATCGAACGAATGATCAACACAGATATGTACATACCACACAACAAGGTATTGCCAAAAAACAGCCTGTTGTATCAGAAATTTTCGATCTATAATGAGTTGACTAAAGTAAGATATCAAGACGAACGTGGTCAGATGAACTATTTTTCCAGCATAGAGAAGAAAGAAATCTTTCATGAATTGTTCGAAAAGAATCGAAAGGTAACCAAAAAAGATTTACAAGAATTCTTGTATTTGAAATACGATATCAAACACGCGGAACTGTCCGGCATCGAAAAAGCATTCAACGCTTCCTATACAACGTACCACGATTTTTTGACCATGAGTGAAAATAAAAGAGAAATGAAACAATGGCTGGAAGATCCTGAATTGGCATCAATGTTTGAAGAAATCATCAAAACGCTGACTGTTTTTGAGGATCGGGAAATGATTAAAACAAGGCTGAGTCATCATGAAGCGACTTTAGGTAAACACATAATCAAGAAACTTACAAAAAAACATTACACTGGTTGGGGTAGATTATCGAAAGAACTGATTCAAGGAATCCGAGACAAACAATCGAACAAAACAATCTTAGACTATTTGATCAATGATGACGATTTTCCTCATCATCGAAATCGTAACTTCATGCAGCTGATCAATGATGATAGTTTATCGTTCAAAAAAGAAATCAAAAAAGCACAAATGATCACAGACACAGAAAATCTGGAAGAAATTGTCAAAGAATTAACAGGCAGTCCGGCTATCAAAAAAGGTATCCTCCAAAGTTTGAAGATTGTAGATGAAATCGTTGGCATCATGGGCTATGAACCAGCAAACATCGTGGTCGAGATGGCCAGAGAAAATCAAACGACGGGCAGAGGACTCAAAAGTTCACGGCCGCGGTTGAAAGCTTTGGAAGAATCACTTAAAGATTTCGGCAGTCAATTGCTGAAAGAGTATCCGACCGATAACAGCTCCCTGCAAAAAGACCGATTATATCTCTATTATTTGCAGAATGGTCGAGACATGTATACAGGTGCGCCTTTAGATATCCATCGATTATCAGATTACGATATCGACCATATTATCCCAAGAAGTTTTACGACCGATAACTCAATCGATAACAAAGTTTTAGTTTCCTCAAAAGAAAATCGTCTGAAAAAAGACGATGTACCAAGTGAGAAAGTCGTGAAAAAAATGCGCAGTTTCTGGTACGACCTTTATTCGTCTAAGCTGATCAGTAAAAGAAAACTTGATAATCTGACAAAAATCAAATTGACGGAAGAAGACAAGGCAGGATTCATCAAACGGCAGTTGGTGGAAACGCGTCAGATTACCAAACACGTAGCCGGTATTTTACATCATCGGTTCAATAAAGCAGAAGACACAAATGAACCGATACGTAAAGTTCGGATCATCACGCTCAAATCTGCACTAGTCAGTCAATTCAGAAACCGTTTCGGGATCTATAAAGTACGTGAGATTAATGAATATCATCACGCACATGATGCATATCTGAACGGTGTGGTCGCTCTTGCTCTTTTGAAGAAATATCCGCAACTAGCACCGGAATTCGTTTATGGCGAATATCTGAAGTTCAATGCGCATAAAGCAAACAAAGCGACGGTAAAAAAAGAATTTTATTCGAACATCATGAAATTTTTCGAAAGTGACACACCGGTTTGCGATGAAAATGGCGAGATTTTCTGGGACAAATCAAAAAGTATCGCACAGGTAAAAAAAGTCATCAATCACCACCATATGAATATCGTGAAAAAAACAGAAATTCAAAAAGGAGGCTTCTCAAAGGAAACAGTTGAGCCTAAAAAAGATTCTTCTAAGCTGTTACCTCGGAAAAACAACTGGGATCCAGCTAAATACGGCGGGTTAGGTAGCCCAAACGTTGCTTACACAGTCGCTTTCACTTATGAAAAAGGAAAAGCGCGCAAACGGACAAATGCGCTAGAAGGCATCACAATCATGGAGAGAGAAGCATTTGAACAATCCCCCGTTTTATTTTTGAAAAACAAAGGGTACGAACAGGCAGAAATTGAGATGAAATTGCCTAAGTACGCGCTATTTGAACTAGAAAACGGGCGTAAACGAATGGTCGCAAGCAATAAGGAAGCACAAAAAGCCAATTCATTTCTCTTGCCGGAGCATCTAGTCACACTTCTTTATCATGCAAAACAGTACGATGAGATTTCTCATAAAGAAAGTTTTGATTATGTGAATGAACACCACAAGGAGTTTTCAGAAGTGTTTGCCCGTGTCCTCGAATTTGCAGGGAAATATACCTTGGCAGAGAAAAATATTGAGAAACTGGAAAAAATTTACAAAGAAAACCAAACGGATGATCTAGCTAAACTAGCAAGTTCTTTTGTCAATCTCATGCAGTTCAATGCGATGGGCGCACCGGCTGATTTCAAATTTTTTGATGTGACGATCCCGCGAAAAAGGTACACTAGCTTGACTGAAATCTGGCAGTCAACGATTATTCATCAATCAATCACCGGATTATATGAAACTCGTATCAGGATGGGGAAATAAATGGGATGGCGCACAGTAGTGGTCAACACACATTCAAAATTAGCATACGTAAATAATCATTTGATTTTCAAAAATGCTGAAAAAACCGAACGTCTCCATCTGTCAGAAATTGATGTGCTGTTATTGGAAACCACAGATATCACTATCACAACGATGCTCTTGAAACGATTAGTCGATGAGAAAATACTCGTGTTGTTTTGTGATGACAAGCGACTTCCTGTTGCTAAGCTGTTGCCGTTCTACAGTAGACATGACAGCAGTTTGCAGTTAACGCGACAATTGGCGTGGTCTCCTGAAAAAAAGGGGCAGGTATGGACAGCAATTATTTCCCAGAAAATCCAGAACCAAAGCAATTTCTTGCAAAAGCAATTATTTACTGAAAAAGCAGAGTCAATACAAGAATTGCACGAAGGTTTACTTGAATTTGACCCAACGAATCGCGAAGGCCATGCTGCAAGAATCTATTTTCAAACATTGTTCGGCACGAAGTTTACTCGTGAAGAAAACAATGAGATCAATGCAGGATTAGATTACGGATATACACTGTTGTTGAGCATGTTTGCCCGAGAAATCGTCAAAAATGGTTGCATGATACAATTTGGATTGAAACATGCGAATCAATTCAATGATTTTAATTTGGCTAGTGATTTCATGGAACCATTCCGACCGGTCATAGACGAGATTGTTTATCGCTACCGCAACTGCGAATTTCCTGTGATCAAGCGGCGTTTGTTTGATTTATTTACCAATAAATACAGTTATGGAAAAAAAGAAATGTTTCTTACCAACATCGTATCGGATTATACGAGTAAAGTAATCAAAGTATTGAATAACGAGACGGAAGGAGTCCCTCAATTTCGGATATGAGTTATCGTTATATGAGAATGATTTTAATGTTTGATATGCCTACTGAAACAGACGATGAACGAAAAGCATACAGGAAATTCAGAAAATTTTTATTGAGCGAAGGATTCATCATGCATCAGTTTTCCGTGTACAGTAAATTGTTGCTGAATCCTACAGCTAGCCAAGCAATGCTGAAACGATTAAAAAGCAATAACCCTAAAAAAGGATTTGTCACACTACTCACGGTAACGGAAAAACAATTCGCGCGTATGGTTTATTTGAGCGGGGAAAGAGATACAAGTGTGGCTAATTCGGATAAGCGAGTCATTTATCTAGGGGAGGACGAAGATGCTGAATCTTAATTTTCCATTATTGGAACAGCCTCTGTCACTGGAAAAAGCTACATTTTTAATCGTAGAAGATGTCACTGTGTTTGCAAAAATCGTGAAATGGTTCTATCAGTACAGTGAATCCCATGAACTAAAGCTGTTCAACGATAAATACAAAGAATTAAAAGAGTCAGATTTACTGATTATCACAGATGTTTTAGGTTTTGACATCAATTCGGCATCGACTTTAAAATTGATCTACGCAGATTTGGAGCGTCAGCTCAATGAAAAAGTAGAAGTGAAATCAATGATTGATAAACTGACAGCGACAATCAGTGAGCTGATCGGGTACGAGTTGTTGGATCACGAACTCGATTTAGAAGGAGACGAGATCACGGTCTTGGAATTATTCAAAGCATTGGGTATCAAGATCGAGACAAGAAGTGATACTATTTTTGAGAAATTACTTGAGTTGCTTCAGGTTTATAAATACTTGTCTAAGAAAAAATTATTGGTTTTGATCAATGTGTGTTCCTATCTCACGGAAGAAGAAATAAGCGAAGTGCAAGATTATATTTCGTTATATCATATGGAAGTGCTATTTGTAGAGCCGCGTTCGATCAAAGGGATAAAACAATTTGTCTTGGATAAAGACTATTTCTTGAACTTGGAAAACATGGTATAATGGTAAAAAAGAGAAGCGTTCAAAGCTGAAGTTTTGCTATGAACGAGTAGCGTGATTATGAAACATTGACGGAAAAATTTTTTCTGCGAGGTTTTAGAGCTATGCTGATTTGAATGCTTCCAAAACCAGTACGTACTGCTAGTTTACCATCATCATGTTTTAGAGCTATGCTGATTTGAATGCTTCCAAAACCAGTACGTACTGCTAGTTTACCATCATCATGTTTTAGAGCTATGCTGATTTGAATACTACTCTAGAAAAACAGCCTTGCACTTATCGAAAGAGGATTAGTGTCAAGGGTGTTTTTCATATGAGTGGACGGAATTATCTGTTTTCTTTTACAATTGATAATAGATACTTTGCTGTATAGTCAGTAGCTGATATAAAAGTATCGGCTCTTAAATGGAAAAAAGATAGGTGGCGACGCAATGTTTAACACACAATTGATCGGTTATTTAGAATGGATCATTGCTATTTTAAATATTTGTTCTATCGGTATCTTAATTGCTGGGATCGTTCTTGTTCTATTCAAACTTTTTGATTGGTCTCATGTCAAGAAAAACTATGCAGAACGTAATGCTCGTAATGCAGATACAAGAAAACTGTTAGCAAGTTATATTTTGTTAAGCTTGGAAGTACTAGTCGTTGCTGATATCATCGAGTCAGTTATCAAGCCGACTTGGACAGATATTTTGAAGCTTGCACTTATTATTATCATTCGAACAGTCATTTCTTATTTCTTGAATCAGGAAATAGAAGACAAAGAGAAACAAAGAAGAGGAGAGGTAGGATGACGACAGAGTTGATGCAGTTTCTTCTTCCATATTTTGAAAAACTTGTACTGGGACTTGATATTTTTGCTATCTGTTTATTGATTTGGGGAGTTTGTCTGTCGATTAAGGATTTCTTGAAATACTTATTTGTCCATACAGAAGCGAAAAACGACCGAGTCAGCGAGAACAATGCTATTAAAAAGATGTTAGGAGGCTATATACTTCTAAGTTTGGAAATTCTTGTTTCAGCTGGAATCATCGAATCGATTATCAAGCCTACTTTGCAGGATATTTTCCAACTAGCTGCATTGGTAGTTATCCGAACGATCATTTCTTATTTTTTAAATAAAGAAATCGGGCCAGTAGACGTTCCAAATAAGTGAGGTTATGAGCCCGCCGTTTATCGAGAGGTTGTTAAGAAGTGGGCAGATTCAAGGAATGAGAAGAAATTTACGAAAATTTCGGCTTATTTCCGAAGAAGTTACTTTTGGAATATTGTTTACTCAGAATAAGAGGCTGTGACACAATGTTTGTCACAGCCTCTTATTTATTTTGCACAGCTGAAACGATTGCTCGTTCGATCGTATTGATTGAAATAGGAATAATATTCTCATATTGGACTGCATCCGGTGTATATAATGTACGTTCACATAACACTCTGTTCGAGGATTGCTGTGCATACTTCTTTATATCAGATATACTTGCATAAATTGTTGGTGCAACTTGAAAATCAAAAGTAGTTACAGCTTCCAAGGCTTCCCGATAAATCAGATAATGAACATCCGAATTTGTGACGATATAGATAGTCAGACGTTCTTTTGTCAGACGGAGAATTCCACTTAATTCGATGACAAAAGCTCGCATGCAATTAGGATTAAACCGTAGATCATAAGGTAGTCGTTTGGCCCAACTGGAAAAAAGAGTTTGGACTTCTTTATACAAATTTGTCTGTTCCTCATTTAGAAGATAAAATTTTTCTGGCATGAATAATTGATAGTTATCCCAAGCCGAACGCATCAGATGAATCAGCGCACGTTCAAATGGCTGATTCCCGAATAATTCTTGATGGAAATGAGTTTCAAAAGTAGCAACTAGTTCTTTTATTTCGGGAGTATTGTCAATAAACACTTGGTGTAGCTGTTGAAAATCTTCCGCAATCAACTGATAAGAATGGCAACCATAATTACAAAGATTGAACAGTGTCAAAATAAAGGCAAATTCTTCTTTTTTATAATAGGTTTGGAAATCAGTGGTTTCCCATGCTGACTCGACATAATTGTAAATAGGACGTTTTTTGATTTCTTCGATAAATGTTGGATCTATTGTCACAGTACATAACTGTTGGCGTAAGAAACTAATAGCAAAACCAATCGATAAGATTTCTTTATTTTCTTTATCATAAAATCTACCGCTATTCTCCGTTACAGATTCAATGAAACGATCCGCACGTTCAAAAAATGATTCAGGTAGCTCCCAGGACTTAAAGCTGCCTAAACGATAAGCCACATTAAGAAGCAACAGACGTCTTTCCATTTCAGTGAATCGAGGGGAGTAGCGGTCGATTTCGATCCCACAATCATGAAAATAAGCCAATACTTGTTTTTTTAAGGAGTAAGCTTTGCTGACAGAGATGAATTCACACTCAGTTAGTTGGAGATAATCAGGTTCATTTTCTTCCAAATAAAGCAGGCAAGTTTTTAAAAACAACGAATTTTGGGTCAATTGCTGCATGATCTTACATCGAGGTATATGTTCTGAAAAATATAAAGTGTAACAATCTTTTTCTCGATGCGTATAAACAATTTGTTCTTCAAATTCTTTTTTTATGTTATTGATATCATTGAGTAAAGTGGTTTTGCAAACATGTAGAAGATAGGAGAGCTTTTCTAGATTGACTTCTTTATTTACATAGAATTGCCCACATAAAAACAGCTGTCTCAAAATATTCTTCTCAATATATTCTTCAATCATAGTAAAGCCTCCATCTTGTATTTTTTTGCACAATATGGAAAATATTATGACATGTTTTCTTTTTGAAATCATCAGTTAATTTCTGAAAAAGCCTGTAAATTCCGTTAATAAAAGATTTTTATGTTATAAAAATTGAAAAATAAATATTTTCATTAGAAAATATATTGTGAATTTTTAACAATTAAACGGAATGCAAATACAGTTGATGAATGAATGATAGTCATTTAAGTTATTTGTTCGTTTTTTTTAGACTATCCATTTTAGAAGTCTGATTTATTAAAAAATTGTTCGTTTTTCCACGTTTAATTATCAGAAAAATCCGACTTTATTTATTTTTGTTTGAAATATTCTACGTGAATCTGATGTTATAAAAAAATTTTTCTCATTTTTGGCGCTATAGTGAAGTGGTGTTACAGATAAGTACATGTATCTGCGAGACATTGACCAACGAAATATGGAGGGAAGAAACATAATGGAAAATAGACAACTGGTTATTCTGGCAAATTAGTTGTATTCCCCCTGTTTTCCATCTATTTTTCCCACGAGATAAGTGCCGTTATCCTATAAGAGGCAACAAGCGACAATCTAATATTTATGTTTTTTGCTCGGCAAAACGAATTATTTCAGACTTCCCTGAAATAATCGATACGCCTGAAAAATCTTCCTACGTATAATAAAAGTATCAATTAAGTAGGAGGAGATAGGATGAACTGGTACAAATTGACGGTAGAAGATACATTGAAAAACCATCAAACATCAACAGAAGGGTTGTCGCAAGAAGAACGGCAGAAACGCCTGACTGATCAAGGATATAATGAGATAGAAGCAAGACAGCAGACAAAACGATGGAAAAAAATAGCAAAACACTTTACTGATCTGCTGATGATCGTGTTGATCATTGCCTCTTTTTTGAAATTTGCTTCGAGCGAATACATCGAAGGAAGTATTATTTTATTCGTAGTGATCGTCAACGGACTCGTTAGTTATTGGCAAGAAAGAAAAGCAGAAGAATCGTTGAATGGTTTGAAGTAGCTGATGGGACAAGAAGCGATAGTACTATCGAACGGGATGCAAGTAAAAATCCCTGCGAAAGAACTAGTAAAAGGAGATGTCATTGTCTTACGTGCCGGATATGTCGTTCCAGCAGATGTTCGGTTAATCGAAGTACATGATCTACTAGTAGAAGAATCGATTTTGACGGGAGAATCAGAAGCATCTGAAAAAAATCATTCCGTTTTGGCAGCAGAAGAATCAATCGGTGACCAGAAAAATATGGCTTTTTCAGGAACACTTGTACAATTTGGTTCTGCAGTCGGTGTCGTTGTAGAAACAGGAAACACGACAGAAATCGGTAAAATCAATCAAGCACTGCAATCGGTCGAACAACAAACGACGCCTCTGATCAAAAAGATCAACCGATTGAACAAACAAATTTTCAAGGCATTCTTTGTTTAATCTTGTTCTTAGTTGTTTTTACAACATTCCGCTATGGCATGGATTGGCATATCCTTCTTTCAGCTATGATCGCTTTGGTGGTGTCAATGGTACCCGAAGGATTACCAGCTGTTTTGACCATGATCCTATCCGTTGGAGTACATGAAATGGCAAAAGAAAAGGCGATCATCAAAGGACTTCCTTCGGTAGAAACATTAGGTTCTATGACAGTGATCTGTTCAGATAAGACAGGGACATTGACAAAAAATGAAATGACAGTTGTGGATGTAGCAGCAAAAGAAGAAACTCGCGTACTGTCTATTATGAAAAATTGTCAGGAATTAAAGACGAAAGAAGAACAGAAAATAGAAAATTTAAGTGGCAATCCGACAGAACTTGCACTGATTCGACACACAGAAACAGCCAATCTGCCTTTGAAAAAAATAGAAGCAAAGATTCCGTTCAGCTCTGAATACAAATATATGGCAACGATGCATACGGAGGAAAAAGGAACGGTGATTTACGTCAAAGGTGCGCCAGAAGTATTATTGGCTAAATCAACTCTTTCTTATTCAGAACAAGAAGCATGGGGTCAAACAGCCACAGCGTTTGCGAAAAAAGGTCAGCGTGTTTTAGGATTTGCTTACAAAAAAGTAGATTCGAAACAGGAACTCACGCATGAGTCTTTAACCCAATTAACTTTTGCAGGGATTGCCGGGTTGATTGATCCGCCAAAAGAAAGTGCAGTCAAAGCTGTAAAGGAATGCCAACAAGCAGGGATCTCAGTGAAAATGATTACAGGGGATCACAAAGATACAGCAAAAGCAATCGCGGAACAAATTGGCTTAAAACATACTGCTAAAGTTTTAGAAGGAATCGATTTGGATCTTATGTCTGAAGAAGAGTTGACTCGACAAGTACCAAAAGTCGATGTCTTTGCTCGAACGACACCAGAACACAAACTGCGAATCGTGAAAGCTTTGCAGAAAAATGGAGAAATCGTCGGAATGACCGGAGACGGCGTAAATGATGCACCTGCTTTGAAAAGAGCCGATATAGGAATCGCTATGGGAATCGCTATGGGAATCAAAGGTAGTGAAGTAAGCAAACAGGCAGCTGATATGGTTTTAGGAGATGATAATTTCCATACGATTGCAAAAGCCGTAAAAGAAGGTCGGCGCATTTTGGATAACTTGCAAAAGACCATCAATTTCTTCTTACCAACTGCATTAGCTCAAGGATTGATTTTGATTTGGGCGCTGATACTGAATCGCCCGCTACCTTTGTCCCCAGTACAGATTTTATGGGTCAATATGGTAACGACAATCACTTTATCTTATGCATTAGGGTTCGAGTCGCCAGATCCAGAAATCATGAAGCGTCCACCGAGAGATCCAAAGCAAGGAATCCTATCTGGTTATCATTTGTTTCGGATCATCTATGTCGCACTACTGATCATGGTTCCTGCCTATTTATTGGCTATGCAATTTGAAGGGCAAAGCTTACAGCAAACCATTCTTCTGCAAAATATCGTCTTAGCTCAAGCTGTTTACATGATCAATTGCAGAGAGTTGTCCAAGCCGTCACTGAACCAAGGTCTTTTGCAAAACAAATCGCTTTTTCTTTCATTAGGTATCCTTGCTTTATTGCAGGGGATGGTTATTTTTCTGCCAATCGGTCAGCAGCTGATCGGTACAGTAAGTTTAACGATGACACAACAGTTATTGATTGGGGCAAATGTGATTCTTCTATTCTTAGTTGTAGAAATAGAAAAAGGGATCATGAATAAACTGTTTCGCAAAAAAGAAAAAACAGCTAGAGAATTCAGTCGCTAGCCGTTACTATAAAAAAGTTTTGAAAGTGAGTTCAGTCAAACGATTGAGCTCATTTTTCGTTGGAATAGAAGAAATGTATACAATAGGGATATCTAGAGAATCCAACGGGAAATTGGAAATCAAGATATCTGTTTTTTCAAAAGAAATAGTGGAAAGATCGGTTAGTTCGATAGGTAAGAAGCAGACACGTTTTCCCAAGTAATCTTTTAATTCCTGCTGCAAGAACGCCTTCCATGAAGGTTCTCCTTGGAAAATAAAATAGACATTGAACAAATTCGGTTTGATAGAAAAAATCGTTTGTTGGATCAGTAAAGACAAGAGTTGAAGAAAGTAATTTGGTTCATTGATTTCCATTTCTTTTTTTAGATCGTTCAGTAAATTCTCTTTCTGCTGATACAAGTGTGCATATTGCTGATCATACGTCTCTAAAAAACGATGGTATTGGCGTTCCAAAGGTTCGATCAGTATTGGCGATTCATGATATTTTAATACGAGGAGAGCCAAGTTATCAGTCAGAGATGTTTTTTTAGTTGATCAAGAGACAGCTCTGAAGCTAGTTCCTCTACAAACGTTTCGAGGACCTCTAAAAATGGAGAATGATGCAGGCAGCGAGCGATTTCTTGTCCATAGTTATTGTTGTAATTCCAACTTTCCAGAAAGCAGAAAGAAGCAAAAGAAAGCTCAGTGTCTTTAAGGTAAATACCTTCCTTTAAATACAATTTTTTCAATGCAGAGTCATACAGGGAGGAGAGTGTGCTGTTGATATGGATAGAAGAATCTAACCGGCAATTCGCTTTTATACGGATCGTATTGATAAAGAACCAACATGTTCCGAAAATCTCTTCTGTTTCAACAGCTAGTTCAGTTTGACTGAGGTTTCTTAAAAATTGAAAATAATGGGATTCATGGATTGAATAATCCTCGAAAAAATAGTTGTTATGAGTGAAAGGAATCAGCAATCGATGATAGAAAGTACGAATCACACGCTCTTTTCCAAGAATACAAGCTGTATATTTCGTCAAATCGATCTGCAAGTCGTAACTTGCTAAACGCTGATTGATTTTAGTCACATGTCTTTTCAATGTCCCATAAGAAAGCCCATGATCCGCTAGAAAATCAGGGACAGCAACTTTTTTTGTAAAAAGCAGATTTTTCAGCAGTTCGACACTGACTGATTGTTTGAAAAAAATCTCCCAAAGGTCATTTGTTAATAAATTTTGCTGGTTTTGCAAACTGATTCCTGCTTGATCGCTGAAGATGTCCCAGCCTTCGGGCAGATGAGAGCGAATAGATTGAAGGTCAGAAAAAATCGTTCGTTCGGTTGTCCCTATGATTTCAGCTAATTCATTTACGGTTATCTTTGTATGATTCAGCAATTGTTCGACTAAAGAAACATGACGTCGAATATCTTTTTCGGTAATGATTTTTTTCATTAGTGAATACATAAACCAGGCTCCCTTCTATTCTAAGAATACGGAGAAAATAAACGGTGGTCAAGTTTCATCTGATCTTTCAACCAGTATTCATTTTTCTATTCTTACGTGGTATGTTTGAATAAAGAGAATCAATAAGAAAGAGATGGAAGCAGATGCTAACGGAAAAAGAACTAATCGATCACATCGATGAAACATACAATTTGTCTCCAGAATATATTTTTAAAAAATTCCCTGATTATTGCGTATTCAGACATCAAAAAAGCAAAAAATGGTTTGGGGTCCTGATGTCTGTTCCAGAAGAAAAAATCTATGATGATGCAAGTGACCATAGGATCATCGATATCCTTGATTTGAAGGTCGATCCTGAACTTGGCGGTATTTTGCGAGGAAAAGAGGGGTATTTTCCAGCCTATCACATGAATAAAGAACATTGGATCTCTGTTGATCTACGTAAAATAGAAAAACTAGATGAACTAGCAGGTTTGATTGATGAAAGTTTCAAATCAACGCAATGAATGTATAGGACAATAGAGAAGAGGTTGTGACAGAAGTGTTTAGCTTCAAGAAATAAGAAGGAATTTACGAAAATAGCTTCTCAAATTTTTGGGAAATTTGGGCTTATTTCTGAAGAAGTTACTTCTGGAACACCGTTTGTTCGAAAAAAAGAGCTGCGACAAGAATTTTGTCACAGCTCTTTTCTTTTTATTTTCCTAAATAAAATTCTCGCATCGTTTTTGCAATCATTTTGATCAAAGGATGATCTTCTGTGAAGCTAGAAGATAAATAAATTGTTCGTGTCAAGGGCAAATCTTTGATTTCCCGCAAGACGAAAGGATCATTTTTATCGTAAGACCAAGAAACTTTTGGGAAAAAGCTAACAGCTAAGCCTTGCTTGACAATAGAACGTAATGTCGCAGGATCATCTGTCGTCGAACTGATCGTCAATTCGATACTTTTCGCTTCAAGTGCTGCATCCAGTGTATGACGGAAGGCATTGCTCTTTGACAGCATCAAGATGGGGGTGCGTTGGATATCTTCTAATTGCAGATGTTCTTTTTTCGCAAGAGGATGTTCCTTAGGAATGGCTACATAAACAGGTTCTTTCATGATAGGAATATTGGTCATGCCAGGCTTCATCTCCGAAGTGATGTACAAGTACAGGGTCGGTAATATCATCTGGTAAATGATGTTGCATGATCGTTAATTGGATATCAGGATGCTTTTCCATAAAAATTCGGACCAAGTTCGGAATAGAAACAGAGGCTACCTCTAAATACAAAATGACGGAAGTAACGATCTTCTCATTGACCGAAGACAATAATTTGATTCCTTCTTCTAATGTGTCTAATGTTTTGACTGCATATGGATAGAATTCTTCTGCATAAACAGTTGTCTCAATGTTTCTACCGCTATGGTAAAACAAAGGGACTCCTAATTCGTTTTCCAAATGTTTGATCGCACGGCTCAAGGCAGGTTGAGAAATAAATAATTCTTTGGCTGCTTGGGTGACATTTTTTGTTTCGAACACTTTTTTAAAATACTGTAGATGAAGCAATTTCATAATTATCCATCCCATCCATACCTTTTTGTTATGGTTTTTTCTTTTTTTGGCATTTTTTATTATAGCAGAAATTGACTAAGATAGCAGTGGAAAAAGTAAGTGCTAAGGAGGCGAGGCTCATGAGTACAGGTTTCTTATTTCCTGGGCAAGGCAGTCAGAAGTTAGGGATGTTAGCGGATATCCCTGAAATGTACATGGAACGTTTAGAAAATGTGACGGGGTATCGGTTAGTTGATAAAGAAGAAAACTATCAAGATACGGTTTTTATCCAGCTAGCATTACTGACAAAAGCAGTATTTTATTTAGATGAAATGGAAAAAAACGGTATTCAGCCTGATGTTGTAGCAGGACATTCGATCGGTGCTTTTTGTGCAGCTGTTGCTTGTCGATCTTTGACATTTGAAAATGCAGCGGAACTAGTCTATCACCGCGCAGTCTTAATGAAAGAAGCTTATCCAAGCGGTTATGCAATGGGCGTAGTAGTAGGTGTGACGAGAAGCGAAGCAGAGGAAATTGTAGCAAAAACATTTGATCCTGACCACCCAGTTTATTTGTCAAATGAAAATTGTCCCATGCAACATACGTTATCTGGGAGTATCGAAGGTTTATCCGTTACGTTGGCAGAAGCCAAACGGCACCAAGCGCAAACAGCGAAGCTGCTGAAAGTTCCTGTGCCATCTCACTGTCTCTTGATGAATGATACGGTCAAGAAATTCAAGCCGTATATGCAGTCTGTCCATCTATCTGATGCTAGATGTTTGTATATAAAAAATACGGATGGAAGAGCCACTCAGGACGCAGAAGAGATTCGTAAAGATTTGTTGGAAAACCTAGCTTTCCCTGTGCAATGGAACCAAATGATGGACTTGGCAAAAGAATTAGGAATGGATCTGACGATTGAATTTCCCCCCGGCAATACTTTGACAAAGCTGATTCATACAAAATTTGGTGTAGATAAAGGGATCCGTACGATCAATCTAGACCAACATGGTATTGATGACGCCACGTTTCTATATCAAAAATGGAGATGACTAATTATGGAAAAACCAAACCGCAACTGGGCTTCTAAACGCGAAAAAAAAGCGCAGCGATTGGAAAAAATCAGCAACTTGCTCAATGGCAAGTATGTAGAAACTGAAAAAATCGTAGAAGTGATGGAAAAACTGATTGCTCCCGGCGACAAAGTTGTATTAGAAGGCGACAATCAAAAACAAGCAAGTTTTCTTTCAGAAAGTCTTGAAAAAGTAGATGCAGAAAAAGTGAATGATCTGCATTTGATTATGTCTAGTATCTCACGACCAGAACATTTGAATATTTTTGAAAAAGGAATCGCAAGTAAGATCGATTTTTCTTATGCAGGTGCACAAAGCTTGCGTGTCGCCCAAATGATTGAAGACGGCACAATGAAATTAGGTGATATCCATACTTATTTGGAACTTTATGGACGCTTATTCATCGATTTGATTCCAAATGTCGTTTTAGTAGCTGCAGATAAAGCAGACAAAGACGGCAACTTGTATACAGGTTTCAATACAGAAGAAACACCAACAATCGTCGAAGCCGCAGCTTTCAAAGATGGTATCGTGATCGTTCAAGTCAATGAAGTCGTTGATAAACTTCCTCGTGTCGATATTCCTGGAGACTGGGTAGATGTTGTTGTAAAAGCAGATCAACCTTATCAATTAGAAGCACTATTTACGCGCGATCCTCAAAACATCACAGAATTGCAAATCCTAATGGCGATGATGGCAATCAAAGGAATCTACGCAGAACACGGCGTACAATCTTTGAATCATGGTATTGGATTCAATACAGCAGCTATCGAATTGTTATTGCCAACTTATGGCGAATCACTAGGGTTGAAAGGGAAAATCGCGAAGAACTGGGTATTGAACCCACATCCAACGATGATTCCAGCTATCGAATCAGGTTGGGTTGAAAGCATCCATAGTTTCGGTGGCGAAGTCGGTATGGAAAAATATATTGCTGCTCGTCCAGATGTATTCTTTGTCGGAAAAGACGGCACGATGCGTAGTAACCGAACATTATCACAAGCTGCAGGACAATATGCCATCGATATGTTTATCGGTTCAACCTTGCAACTAGACTATGAAGGAAATTCTTCGACCGTAACAAAAGGACGTCTATCTGGCTTTGGCGGTGCGCCTAACATGGGACATAATCCTGGCGGTCGTCGTCATTCTACACCAGCATGGCAATCACTTCGCAACAATGATGATCCATTAGGGAAAGGACAAAAATTAGTTGTTCAAATGGTGGAAACATATGGTTCAAATAAAAAACCAGTCTTTGTCGAAGAATTAGATGCACTAGCTGTTCAAAAACAAGCAGGCTTAGCCAATGCACCAGTGATGATCTATAGCGAAGACACCACACATATCGTGACAGAAGAAGGAATTGCTTATTTGTACAAAGCAAAAACAAAAGAAGAACGCCAAGCAGCAATTGCAGCAATCGGCGGTGTTACACCTCTTGGAATGACAAGTACGAAAGAATCACTAGACCGTTTGCGCGATGCCGGCATCGTGAAATTGCCAGAAGATCTAGGCATCAAACGTAGTGAAGCGAAACGTTCATTATTAGCTGCACAAACCATCGATGATTTGATCGAATGGTCAGATGGCCTGTATGAGCCGCCAATGAAATTCAGAACTTGGTCATAAAATTGGCGAGAAAAACCTTTTGTCGCCATTTACCCAGGTGGAAGAAGAAAGACGAATAAGCAGAACGTGTATGCTCTGTTTTACAAAAAGGGGAGAGATCCATGGAACAATTAGCTTATAAATATCCAACGAAACAGCCGATCAATAAGAAAATCCATGTAGGAGTGGTCGGTTCAGGTGATTTGGAAATCTTGATGTTTCCAACAGAAAAAAAAGAATCTACTGTAAAAATCTGTACAGGAAGCGATGGCTTCGGCGAAGTATGGAACAACGTATTAACGAGATTTTTTGATCGTTATCCAATTTCAGCAGATATCGTGATCAATGACTTCGGTGCTACACCAGGAGTTGTGTACCTACGATTGACGCAAGCAATGGAGGAACTTTCAGATGAAAAATAGTTTTGTAGAATTAAACGCCAGAGAACGAGTGAACGCTCTACTTGACAATGGACGTGAATTGATTGATCCATTCGATCAAATCATCGCGCCAAGTTTGCCGGCACAAGGAATCGTCCCTGAAAGTGATGACGGGATTGTTGTCAGCCGTGGCACGATCAATGGCAAACAAGCAGTAGTAATCGCTATGGAAGGAAAATTCCAAGGTGGCGGTATCGGTGAAGTTTCCGGTGCAAAAATCGTTGCTGCACTCGAACATGTATTAGAAGAAAACAAAAAAGGAAATGAAATTTTTCCAGTCATCGTACTAGATACAGGCGGTGTTCGTCTGCAAGAAGCGAACTACGGACTGTTATCTATTTCAGAAATCGGAAATGTAATCATTGCTTTGAAACAATATGTACCAGTCATCGGTTTGATCCCAGGACGTGTAGGATCATTTGGCGGTATGTCGATTACTTCAGCATTGATGAGTTATTTAATCGCAACAAAAAAAGCGAGAGTCGGTTTGAATGGTCCAGAAGTTATTGAGCAAGAAGCAGGTGTTCGAGAATTTGATTCTAGTGACAAAGACTTGATTTGGAATACATTAGGATCTCGTCAACGGGTAGAATCAAAAATCATTGATGAACTAGTGACTGATAGTGTAGAAGCAATCAAAGCTGCTGTCATCGCAGCAATGGACGAACGAAAAGACACGCATCGCAGTGAAAGCTCAGCATTTTATTTATCATTACTTGATTCTTTGGATCTTTCAAAACCAATGAGCATTGACGATTACAATGAAGCAATTGCTAACCATCAAGCAAAATCAATGGACTTACCAGAAGTAGCAGAAGGAAATGAACCAGCTGCAACAAGTGTTGGTTACGATTGGTTTGCGGCACTAACTGGCATGAAAAATCCAACTTCTTCTATTAGTACTGTGTATTATGGTAAATCAAGTAAATTCATAGAAGAAGCCATCGTGACATCGATCGTACCTGATCCTAAAAATCCGATGTACCGTGTACGAAACGGTGAAGTTGGTTTAGTTGAAGGTTTCCGCATGGGACAAATTTTAACTCATGTTTACGAAGAAGATAAAGATAAAAAAGTGAAACGGCCAATCGTCGTTGTGATCGATGTACCAAGCCAAGCATACGGTTATAACGAAGAATTGATCGGTATCCATGTGGCTTTGGCTAATAGTGCTGCTGCTTATGCAAAACTCCGTCAAGCTGGACATCCAGTTATTGGATTGATTGCAGGAAATGCTATTTCAGGTGCGTTTTTAGCACATGGATTACAATCAAGCCGCTTGATTGCTTTAAATAATAAAGAAATCACTGTCCAAGCGATGTCTAAAGAAAGTGCTGCACGTGTGACAAAACGTTCGGTTGCTGAAATCGAAGCAGCTGCTGAAAAAGTTCCAGCTATCGCTTACGATATCAATAATTATACAAAACTAGGAGCAATCTATCATTTCCTAGAAGATATCACCGACCAAGCTGCTTCAGAACAAAATGTCAGCAAAGTCATCGAAGCAATCAATGAAGCCATTCAAGATGTCCGCAATACAAATGATACGATGCTGACAAATCGATACACGAATGAAACAGCCAAAACATTCGGACGTGTCGAAACAAATAAAGTCCGTGCCAAAATGGACGAAGAATGGGATGCATAAAAAATGATTCAAGCACATGATATTGTTCTTTTTGATAAAAAGGAAATCAAGAAAGAGTTGCCAGGATGGTTGAAGCTTTCTCAACAAGTGTATGGTGTCGTTCGGCGTGCTGAACCTGCTGATCGGGGGGGGTTGCCGATTGGTCTGCGAGGTACGGCACGAAATCAGCGCTTGGCTCTTGAGATTCCAAGTGACTCTGTTCAAAAAGTGATCTATCCATGGACAATCATTGATCGAGAATCTTTTCGAGAAAAGGAAGTTGCCTCCTTTCCTGTTTATCAGCAATTTCATGCGGCTAGAAACATATTATCAGGGTGCAAATGGGGGATCGGCGGCAGCTTAGGATTTGAATTATCAACTGGGATTCCGGCAGTAAAAGAAACCAGCGATTTTGATTTGCTGCTGTACGCAGATTCACCGATTGAATTGCCAATTCAGGCAATTCAATCGCATCCTGCTTTTTTTGAGCAATTCGATACCCAAGTCATTACATCAAAAGGCGGATTTTCGCTAAAAGAATACTTGCGGACACCAGAGAAAAAACTCCTGTTGAAAACAACAACAGGGCCAAAACTAACCAAAGAGATTTGGTAATAAACTAAAAGTGAGAGAAAGCGATGTTTGAAAACAAAAAAATCAAAATCAACGTAAGTGACTTCCAGAAAGTATCAGCTGTAACGGCTGTTATGATGCAAACGATATTGAGCTTTGCTTTGGCAAACAGCCACAGCGCAACAAATACAGCTTTTCTTGGTACCTTTTACGTCATCGTTAAATACACAGCACCAATGTTTATTTTTGCAATTGTCTATAATATGGTAAAAACAAGTCAGCATTTGTCTTATTGGGAATTTTTGAAAGAAAAGTTTTTTGAACTAGTCGTTCCGTATCTTCTATGGACGACGGCTTATCTTTGGCTATTCCCAGCAGTCCAACAACAAACTCCGTATACGGATACTGCAAGCTTTTTACTGAAATATGTCACAGGTGATGGAGCGCCTCATTTATGGTATACCGTGATGATGCTGCAGATCCAATTGTTCATGCCGTTTTTTGTTTGGCTCGGTTACAAAGTATTTGCTAATAAAAAATATGTATGGCCAGTATTGATTGGTTCAACGATTTTATATGTTGCATGGTATCTGTTCTATCAAACACAAGTATTGACTGGTCCTTATCATGACAGCTGGTACTTGTTAGATCGGTTTGTTGCTAGTTTCATGATTTACGGGATTTATGGGGTAGCCGCATTTGTTTATCACGAAAAAGTCTATCAATATTTGGACAGAGTACGTTATCTTTTCTTACCTGTTGGCTTAGTTATCGCGTTCTTTTCTGTCCGTTCATTGCTCGCACATCCAGGAGACTTGAGCTTTGCGAATGCGCCTTACTTGAATACGATCCAAAGTTTGTACAGTTTAGTCATCATCTTTGCTGTCTTCATGGGCGCTTCAAAAATGATTGTAAACGATTCGCCAAAATTACCATTGTTCAAATGGTTGTCTGTTTATGCTTACCGTACGTATTTAGCAAATGTCTTTGTTTTCCAAGTACTGTTGTTATTATTTAAAGATAGTTGGCTGCAGTTACCTTCAGGATTCATGATTCTTGTAGCGTATCTAATGACGGCAAGTTGTGCATTTGCTTTAAGCTGGTTGCTTCACATCATTTGGGTAGCCATCAAAAAAGGGTTCAACAAGTAATAGAAAGAAGGAGTGAGTGTCATGATAAATGACGAACGAAAAAAAGCAGTGACTCAGCAACTCGCTGCGTTGGTAGAGGAAGCATTGATCGCAGAAGTAACATTAAGCCCAAAACCTGGATTAGTGGATGCACTGGATGCGGGTGCACATTCCGATATGGACTATGCTTTATTTCTTAAGTCTGCGAAGACGCTGACTCCTTTTTTTGAAGAAATGGCTCAAATAGCATGGCAACATGCTATCGATCAAGAGTTAAGAGAAAAGATTGCTGAGATTGGACGGAAAGCGGAAAAGGCAATGTTGATTGCTACAGATGGCATCAATACCCATAAAGGAGCGATTTGGGCAATGGGGCTATTGACCAGTGTGACTGCACAAAAAATCAGTATGGAACAGCCTTTTTCTTTATCCAAAATACTTGATGATGTCAGTAAACTTGCTGCTTTTCCTGATACAAAATATCGTCATAAAAAAAACACTCATGGGCATACGGTGAAGCAAAAATACGGCGTAAATGGTGCATATGAAGAAGCAGTGTTGGGTTATCCGCATATCAGGCTTGCAATCCAAGCTGCTAAGGAGATAGATAATGATTCTGATGTACAGAAACAAATGCATATGTTGTTAGTTTTGATGAGTTCCTTAGATGACACCTGTGTCTTGCATCGCAGTGATCAGAAAACGTTAGTGGAAATGCAGAAACTTGCTCATGCTGCTAGTCAAAGTGCTTTACCAAATCATCCATTTATAGCACTGTTGCACTTTTGTCAGGAAAACCAAATCTCTCCTGGAGGAAGCGCAGATCTTTTGTCTGCCAGCTTGTTCATGCTGAAGATAGAGGAAATATGGACTGCCAACACCTATGCCTGTCCGATGTCACTTAATGATTAAATTAAGACAAAACTGCTAAAAAAACAGTTTATGCATCTGGTTATTGACTCTTCCTTTTAGCAAGGCTATGATAACAATAGTTTTTTGTAATAAAAGATAACGAGGAAGGCAATGAAAAAAATCAATTATTTAGCAATCATTTTGTTAGTGGGCCTATGTTTGTTTGCTCTGCCGACCCAAGGATTCGCTATCGCGGGTGGTCATGGTGGAGGTACATCTAGCGGTCGAAGTTCGGGCAGAGGTTCATTTGGCGGTCGTTCATATGGGGGCAGTTATTTTAGCAGTCGTTCTTACGGCAGAGATTCTTATGGGTATTATGGTCCAAGTACAGGTCCTTCTAGTTATGAGCAAACGGGATTTCTTGCATTAGCTGTTTTGTCAGTAGGAGGGGTTTCTGCTTTTTCTATCGTCAAGAATAAAAGACAAAAGAAAAGGCTGAAAGCGGAGATATTGTCCCGCATGTCAGGAACGGCTAAAGAAAAGAAAGCACAGTTTCTGGAAATCCAAAAGATATTCATGAAGATCCAATCTGCTTGGGAAGAAGAAACTCCTGAAAAAGCCAGAAGCTGTTATACAGACAAGCTGTTTGCCGAACATCAGAAAGTTCTGCAAAAAAACAAAGCAGACGGTGTAAGAAATCATACTAAAAAAATAACTATTCAGGAAGTAGGGAATTATCGACAGATCCACGAAAATAGTTTTGCCATCCGAATTGATTTCAGATGCTGTGATTATTCAGTCGATCGAAAAGATGGGCGAGTGATCTCAGGAAGTAAGACACAACGACAGTATTTTTCTCAGATATGGTATTTTGATTTTTCTGAGAAAGAAAAAAGATGGCAAGCAGATTTTATCCAGCCGATTATGCTGGATTGACAGAAAATACTTATGAACGGAACTGTGACAAAAATTTTGTCGTAGCTCCTTTTTCTGAATAAACGGTGTTCCAGAGATAGCCTATCGGCAATAAGGCACGATTTTGTAAAATATGGGAAGCTATTTTTCAAAATCGCTTCTTGTCGCTCAAGGCTGAACATCTCTGTCACAACCTCTCCACTAAATGGTATTCAAAAGCTTGCATCTACGATAATAAGCCCAACCAAATGAAAAATAGGAAGTACTATTTTTGTTTGGCTGTTCTCATTACTTGATGCAGGACAGCTTTTTCATGACCTCTTTTTTGTATAGATGGGCAAAATTTTTGTAATAATAGGCGTATGTCTTTTTCGTTGAGAAGTTGAAAAAGCATACGGCTTATTTTTTGTTTGCTATGCTTACTTTCTTTCCACTTCAAGTGGCAGAAATATCTACTTTTTATTATGTAAGCGGAATCATATACTTGGAATCAGAAGGAGATCATTTCTATGAAAACAAGAACAATTGAAATACTTCACAGAATCATGACAGCCCAATATCCAGTAAAAGCGGAACATCTAGCAGCTGATTTCCATGTCAGTCAGCGGACGATCCGACAGGAAGTTCTTGAAGCGAATATCTGGTTGAGCAGTAAAAAGCTTCCGGAAATCAGAACAATTCGCAACAAAGGTTTTTTGTTGAAACTGGAGAATGACAAGCAAGTTCGATTAGAAACTGAAATAAAAGAGGTGAAAGACGGCTTTTTGAATCGGCGGGAACGTATTTTTGATTTAGTTTTAGCCATTGCTTACAGCCGAAACCCGATCCATCTAAACAAAAAAGAAGAAGAATTTCAAATCTCTAAAAGTACGTTAGATGAAGATATGCGACGATTACGAGCAACACTGGTCAGTTATGGAATCGAGATCGTCAGTTATGGAAAGCAGGGACTGGTTTATAAAGGTTCAGAACGATCTATCCGTACGATGATCTATGATTTTATCAATCAGAATCTGGGGATGACCGACTTCTTTATGAATCAAGACGCGCAACTAACACCGGCTCAAAAAATCTTTTTCCATTATTTTCCTTTGGTGGAAATCAAAAAAATAGAGGAGATCTATTCCAATAAGTTGTTAAAACAAGAGGATGATATTTATAAAAAGCAAATTCTGCTTTTTACATTGATCTGGATCCAGCGAATCAGGAAACATGAATTCATCTCCTCCATTAATTGGAAAAATACAGAAATAAAAGACAGCAGCTTCTCTGCATTTATCGACTACATGATCACGGAATTTCAGTTGAACAATGTCCCACAAGTAGAAAGAAATTATCTTCGTTTCACTATCGAGACGTTCAATGCTAGAGATATCTCCAATTCGATTGAGTGGGTACAAGCTCAACTACTAACGATCCAATTGATCCAATTTGTAGAGAACGAGACACACATACCTTTTCATCTAAAAGAAGAAGCTTTATTCGAAAATCTCTATAAACACATGGCTGCACTGATCATAAGAATCAAGCATGCTATCCAAGTCATGAATCCATTGAAAGAAAACATCCGAACAAATTATTTTCCAATCCACCGCGCAGTCACTCATTTTGTTCCTACGATCGAAGAAGTAATTGGCGGCAAGATACTGGAGGACGAGATAGCTTTTCTTGTCATCCACTTTTCGACGATTGCCAGTGTGATCAAGCGAGACCTGAATTATGTTTATCAATCAGTTGTTGTCTGTAATCACGGCATGGCTACCGGGAATCTGTTAGCAGAAAATCTGAAAGAAAAATTTCCTCAGATTGAGATTACTGCAGTTTTAAGTTCAAAAGAAATCGAATTAGTGGATAAACTGGATGTCGATTTGGTTTTCAGCACCTTTCAATTGAATTATCGAAACAAGCCGCTTTTAGTTGTCGATCCAATTCTGACTGAGACGAATATTTTAGTTATAGAAGATTTTTTGAAAAGAAATGAAGAACTGCAGCGGTTAAAACCTAACAGTCATGAATCGACGCAGTTATTCACTCAAATAATCGGTGTCATGGAAGAAAGTGGTGGCCGAGTGGACCGCATCATCTATGGCAAGTTGGAAAAATTATTCGAAACAAACAATTTAGAAATCAACAAAAGGGAGGTCCAGCCTATGTTAAAAGATATTTTGACGGACAGCAATATCATAATTAAAGAAAAAGCCGTTACTTGGGAGGAATCGATTGAACGAGCTGCTAAACCATTGGTCAAAGAAAACATTGTTGAAGAACGCTATGTCGAAGCGATGATTCGTGCAGTGAATGAATACGGGCCATATATCGTGATTGGTAAACACATGGCGCTAGCCCATGCTCGACCAGAAGATGGGGTCAATAAGTTAGGAGTCAGCGTAGCTACGATTGAGCAACCAATCGATTTCGGTAATCCTGAAATGGATCCAGTAAAGATCATTTTTTGTTTAGCAGCAGTAGATTCCTACTCGCATCTGAACATCATGAAAGAACTGATCGAACTGATCAACAACGAAGAGAAGTTGGATCGATTGATCGAATGCACCAATGTGGAAGATTTCAAACAACTGCTTTTTCAGTAGTTGAGAAATAATAAATGATACGGGGGAGAACAAAGATGAACAAATTGAACATTTTATTCGTATGCGGCGCAGGTTTAGGAAGTAGTTTTGCAGCACAGATGTCTGCTGAGGATGTTTTGAACAAATTAGGAGTAGAAGCCAAACTGGACCATTGTGATATTTCTTCTGCAGTGTCCATGAAACCAGATGTGATCATCACAGCAGAAAATTTTCGCTCGCAGTTCGAAAAATTCTCAGTCGATCCTAAAACAGCGATGATCTATTTGAAAAATATTGTCTCGAAAAATGAAATTGAAGAAAAAATCACCCCAGTTTTACAAGATAAGGGAGTTATCTAAATAAAAAAGAAAAGAGGATAAAAACATGGGCGTTATCAATTTTATCATCGAAAATATTTTGACTCAGGCATCGATCACCATTGCATTGATTGCTATGTTGGGTCTACTGCTGCAGAAGAAATCAGCAGGACAAGTCATTTCTGGCACGTTAAAGACACTCCTAGGATTCCAAGTGTTGAGTGCTGGTTCGAGTATCATCGTTGGGAGTTTAACTTATTTCGGGAAAATTTTTACTGAAGGATTCCATATGCAAGGGATCATCCCTTCGATTGAATCTATCAATGGTCAAGCAATGAATGATTTAGGTTTAGGCAGAGATATTGCGCTGACGTTCTTAGCCATTTTTGTATTCAATATTCTTTTAGCTCGGTTCACAAAATGGAAGTACATTTTTCTAACTGGTCAAGCCATTTTATGGATGGCGACGATGACGACAGTCTTTGGTTATTTCGCCGGTCTGCGAGGAATCGTATTGATCTTAGTCGGTGGTTTTATCGGAGCTTGTTTCGCCATTGCTATGCCGGCAGTAGCACAACCAATCATTCGTAAAATCACAGGATCAAATGATATTGCTTTAGGGCATTTTTGTACGATTGGGTACTTATTTGAAGCCGGTGTGGCTAAACTTTTTGGTGAGAAAGGCGAAAATAAAAAATCGATCGAAGATATCAAGCTGCCTACACATTTCGAGTTTTTGCAAGATACTTATCTGTCTGTCATGGTCGTGATGGTTCCACTATATATCATCACTGTTTTATTTGCAGGTGAACCATTCGCTTCTGAATTATCAGGAGATCAAAACTATATCATGTTTGCCTTTTTACAAGCCATCCAATTCGTAGTGGGTGTGTATGTATTGCTAGCTGGTGTACGTCTACTGTTAGGTGAAATCGTGCCGGCATTTCGAGGGATAGCTATGAAATTAGTTCCTGATGCGATTCCTGCCTTAGATTGTCCAGTTTTCTTTCCCTACAGCCCAAATGCTGTTATTTTAGGTTTCATTACGACAACGATCGGTACGATTATTGCCATGTTCACTTTGCCGATGTTCGGCTTAGCGATGATTTTACCAGGTATGCTAACGAATTTCTTTGCCGGAGGAACAGCGGGGATATTTGGTAACGCAGTTGGCGGACGTCGAGGAGCGATCATTGGCGGTATTGCTCATGGCTTCTTTATTACATTATTGCCTGCTTTGCTAGTAACGATCTTTAATTCGATGGGGTTCATCAATGCTACAGCAACCGATGTAGATACAGTAGCCGCCGCACTCTTATATGCCTGGATTTTAAGCCCAATTTTGAAAGCATTTTAATTGAAAGTAGGGAAAATGATGTTCGGATTTTTTAAGAAAAAAGAAAATGAACCAAAAAAAAGATCGATAAAAGAGGAAAAAATCCTCTCGCCAGAAGCGATCGAAAAGATTCAATCAGAGATTACACAATTAAATCAAGAGATTTCAACGACCCAAGAGAAGCACGAATTAGCGGAACTTTATGAACAAATTGGTCTTAAATTTTCTGAATTGTATGAGAACGATCAAGCCATCCAATATTTAGAAAAGAGCTTGGAAAATAAACAGACGATCGGAGATGGGTATAAAAAACTGATGAGCCTCTATAACCAGAAGCGTGCAGATGCTGCTCGTGCTGGGGATGATCAAGGAATCGATTACTACATGGGCAAAATGGATGAGATGCGACAAATTGCAAAACAAGTAACGATCAAAGGAAATAAATAAAAAGATAAGGTGGCAATAAAAGATGTATACAACATTGAAAGAAGTAACAAAAACAGCAGAAGAATTGAATTTTACAGTTGGAGCTTTTAATACACATAACCTAGAAATGCTTCCTGCCATGCTAGGCGCAGCAAAAGAAATGGGCTCGCCGATCATTATTCAAACAAGTGTCGACACCGCAAAATATATCGGCATGCATGTGTTAGTCAATGTAATGACAGCTATTGCAGAAGAAGAAATGGTTGATGCAGTCTTGCACTTAGACCACGCCCGAGACTTTGATGATATCAAAGAAGCAATCGATAGCGGATATACTTCTGTCATGTATGACGGGTCCCATCTGCCTTTCAAAGAAAATATCTTGAAAACGAAAGCAGTAGTAGAATATGCCCATGCACACGGTGTTTCCGTAGAAGGAGAACTTGGAACGATCGGCGGTACAGAAGAAGGAATCCATGTCGCTGAAAATGACAAGGTATATACAAGACCGGAAGATGCAGTGAAATTTGTAGAAGCTACAGGTGTGGATGCATTAGCTATTGCTATTGGTACGAATCATGGACAATTCAAATCAAAAACAGAAGTGAACATTCCCTTGCTGAAAGAAATCGATGCAGTAGTCGATGTCCCCCTCGTTATCCATGGCGGAACAGGTGTGAAAGAAGAAGATTATCCTGAATTGATTAATAACGGGATCCGCAAATTCAATGTTGGAACGGAGCTTTTAGTCAACTGGACAAAAGTGGCTAAAGGAACCTTTAGTGAAACAGAAATCAACAAGTCTCTTCGCCATAATGTGATTCCAGCAAATGAAGCAGTAAAAGAAATCGTCAAGCATAAGATTGGACTGTTTATGAACTTGGAAAGTCCAATTAACTTAGGAAACAAATGAGATGAAAAAGTATTTCATTCTTCTAGCTGGTAGTCCTGGTACAGGAAAAACATATCTTATGAATAAACTACGGGAACGATTTCCAGATATGTATGCCATCACGCTCGATGAAATCAAGGAATATTATGCAGAATCCATCGGTTTTAACAACTTGGAAGAACGGGCGGAACAAGAAAGGACGAAAGTTTATCCTTTCTATTACAAAGCACTTGATCTGTATATGGAAGCAGGAAAGAAAGTGATTGTGTCCGAGTATCCTTTTAGTGATAAGCAAAAAACTCGACTCCAAGAATTAGCAGAAAGATACGGATATCAGGTGATCACGATTCGCCTGACAGCAGATTTTGAAGTGTTATGGCAACGTCGGTACAAACGTGATCGTGAACCAGATCGTCATTTGAGCTATATCATGGATCATTATCACTATGGCGACATATTGGAAGATCGATCGAAAGGGACGAACCATATTACGAAAGAAGCATTCAAAAAGATCATCACTGACCGAAAATATGATGAATTCCAGTTAGGAACACTATATGAATTTGATGTAACAGACTATACTCAAGTGGATTACACTCCATTATTGGATAAATTAGAAAAAGAAATCAATGACAATAAGTAACGAAGAAATGGTTTGATAGTGACAGGTAATAAAGACAGGCGGCTCTTCTCTTGAGGTTGTGAAAAAGCTGTCCTGCATCAAGTAATAAGAACAGCCAAACAAAAATAGTTCCTCCTATTTTTCGTTTGGTAGGGCTTATTACCGCAGATGCAAGCTTTTGAACATCGGTTATTCACAGCACAGAGGAGTCGAATGTCTTTTTGTTCTAAAATGTTTTTTTAATATTCTTTTATTTATTGCCGATTTCCTTGTGTTTATTTGCCGTAATTAGGTCAGTCTTCTATACTTGATTACATAGTCATACATTCGATGAAAAGAAGGGAAGAGAATGAATAACAAGTTGGCTCAATACAAAAGACTACTCGCACTTTCTCAAGCTGGTCTGTATTATGGAAAAGATGTATTCGATAAAGAACGATTTGAGGAGATTCGGACGATCTCATTGGAATTGATCAGTGAAATAGGAAAAGAAGCTTTCGAAGAAATAAAAGCACTTACAGTTATTGAAGAAGGTCATCCCACACCAAAAGTTGATGTTCGTGCCTATATCAAAAAAGACGGCAAGATCCTACTAATCGAAGATAAACGGACGAAAGAATGGTCACTGCCAGGCGGATTTGCCGAAATAGGTTTATCTCCTGAAGAAAACGTGCGGAAAGAAGTCTATGAAGAAACGGGTTTAACAGTAGAATCTACACAGCTGCGAGCGGTTTTTGATACGAATAAACAAAAAGATATTCCGCAGCTTTTTCAGTATTATAAGCTTGTTTTTGCTTGTACGATCCACGATGAAGATGCAAAATTTATTGAGAACAACGAAACTTCCGACATGGGTTTTTTTAGCATAGAAGAGTTGCCAAAGCTATCAGAAAAACGAACAACAAAGAAGCAGTTGCTCATTTTAGAAAACAAAAACCAGCTTTATTGCGATTGAGTTTTTTCGTAAAAGAAGAAAGCTATTTACTCTGCGAGTTCTCTAAAAAGAACTCGTTCTTTTATTAAAAAATAGTTGCATTTGCAACAAAAAGAGGTAAACTAGTCTTACAAACAAAATAAAGGTGGGGTGAAATGGCTGAAATTCTTCGAGACATCGGAATGATTGCCCGAGCGCTGGATTCTATCAGCAATATCGAATTCAAAGAAGTTGATTTAACAAGAGGGCAGTATCTTTATTTAGTACGTATTTGCGAAAATCCAGGAATCATCCAAGAAAAACTAGCAGAAATGATCAAAGTAGATCGTACAACGACTGCACGAGCAATCAAGAAATTAGAATCCAATGGGATGATCGAACGTTTGGAAGATAAAGAAAATAAAAAAATCAAGAAACTCTATCCGACTAAAAAAGGAGCAGAAATCTATCCTTTCATCATCCGAGAAAACAACTACTCTAATGCAGTCGCATTAAATGGTCTGTCTGACGAGGAAGCGAAACAATTGGAATATCTTTTAAAGAAAGTATGCAAGAATATTAGCGAAGATTGGAATTTTGTCAAAAAAGGTAATAAAAGGATCTATTGAAAGGAAGAAGCCGTGAATAAATACGAAATTCGAAAAATGACGCCTTCAGATGTAGACTTACTACAACAAATCAGTATCGAAACATTTACAGATACATTTGGAAAAGATAATTCGCCGGAGCATCTAGCTGCTTACTTGAGACAAGCTTATGCGCCAGAAAAACTTACAGAAGAGCTAAAAGAGAAAGAAACTGATTTTTTACTAGTAAGTATCGATCAAGAGCCTGCGGGTTACCTGAAACTAAATATAGGAACGAGTCAATCTGAGGAAATGGATGATCATTTTTTAGAAATCGAGCGAATCTATGTACGAAAAAAATTTAAACATCAAGGTATTGGTACATTTTTACTAGATACAGCTATCAAAAAAGCAAAAGAAAAGCAAAAAACAGCCATTTGGCTCGGTGTGTGGGAACACAACGATGTTGCGCTCGCTTTCTATCGCAAAAGAGGATTTACCAAGTACAGTGAACATATTTTTTATATGGGAGATGATCCCCAAACAGACGATCTATTCATCAAGGAATTATTCTAATCAAGAGGTGTAAACATATGAAAAAAGTAATAGTGGATGCCAATTTTTGGGAAGTATTTCCTGAAGCAACCATCGAAATCTTATCCGCGAGTGGTATCGATAATCACGTAACAGAAGAAACTGAAGAAACGTATCATCAATTATTGAATAGCGCGGCAAAAGAAGCAAGAAATTACCTTACAGAAGAAACATTCAGCCAAAACGAAGTCATTGCTCAGTGGCGTCAGGCTTTTACCACATTCAAGACTAAAAAAGGTGCACGTTCTTCTATTGAAGCTTTACTGAAACGTGCAAATCAAGAACGGGAATTTTTCCCAATCAACCCGCTTGTAGATATTTATAATAGTATTTCCTTGTCTTTTGGCGTACCTTGTGGCGGAGAAGATATCGAAAAGATTTCAGGAAATCTGCATCTAGGAAAAGCCCAAGGTGGCGAATCATTCCTGCCTTTAGGTGCAGATTCCGATGCTCCGGCACTTCCGGAAGAAATCATCTACTATGATGAACAAGGAGCAATCTGTCGCTGTCTCAACTGGCGTGAAGCCCAAAGAACGATGCTGACGGAAGAAACGCAAGCAGCGGTGCTGGTCATTGAATCCATCAATGCTGAACAAGCAGCACGTGGCGCACAGGCAATCGAAGCGTTGAAGGAAAAAATCGATCAAACATTTGGCGTGTCTAGTGTCAGACACACACTAACCAAAGCTGAATCAGAAGCAGAATTATAAAAAAATCGAAAAAAGAAGAGCGGCATTTATTGCCGTTCTTTTTTTGTAAAAAAATTAATGGAGTACATCAAGTCTAGAAACTATTGCTTTATTTTTCTTGAATAGGATCAAACACAAGGTGTTCGCGCTTTCGTGATATAATGGAATCAGTTTATAGACAGGTAAGAAAATCAACTAGAAAGAAGGGTCAAACGATGATACAAAAAACACGTGTGATGCTTTATGTCAATGACGTAGAGATGATTTGCCGATTCTTTGTAGAAAAAATTGGTGCAGAAATTTCAGAAACGATCGAATTGCCAGAAGAATTTAAGAGTATTGTACTGAGTATCTCAAAAGAATTAGAATTAGGTGTATTTCCAAAAGTATTTGTGCAGAAGTTTTCACCAGAAGTATTGGGACCGCCACCTTCTTTAGTCTTTTTTACGGATGAATTTGAAACTATCTACGAGAACATGGACGAACCTGGAGAAATCACAGACAACAATGGCGTCTTGACTTTCAATTTTTCGGACCCTGAAGGCAATTATTTTGTTATAGGAAAAGCTGAGTCGTCTGTTTGAATAAAAAGGAGGAAAAACAGTGGATCTAATGGGAAGGCTAGAAGGTTATTTGAAGTATCGGCGAGCAAAACATAGTGAGAAGCTTCGAGCAAGGAATTTCAAATCAGGTAAAAAGAAGACAAAAGGTTGGGGAAAAATGGTCGATACAGGTTTTGGCGGACTAAATAACCTAAATCCTGTTGATACAAAAGAATTCATCAAAGAAGAGCAGAAACGGATGAATAAAGGGTACGCAAAAAAATGAACGGAAATTTTTGGATAGAAGCTTCATTTCTATCAACCGGATAAATAAAATAAACAACAATAAAGTACTGCTACTTGTTAGTAAGTTTTATTTTTTATAAAATAACTATATGGTTATTGTAGTTATGAAAGGAGTAGCAGATGGAAAAGGGTATCAAAGGGATATATAGATTATTTGCAGTACTAGTTATTTTTTTTATGATTTGGGCGATGGCATCAACTATTTTTTCGCCAAGGATAGGCGCGATATTCTCTTTATTCAGAGATAGTTATTCACCAAAAGTTACTATAGTTGTTAATATATTTTGTCTGTTTTTTGCATTTCTTCTATTTTTTATTTTGAAAAATTTATTAAAGAAAATAAAAATAGATTGGGATTTAAGTGACAAACTGCTCTTTTATATATTTGGGTTAGAGTTAGTTATTTACGCAGTCAGCTTATTTCTTTTTATTAGATTTATTGGTTTTCATCAACCAGTCGATGATACTGCTATTACATTAAAATTTTTAGAGCAATTGAAGGCTGGAGAAAATTGGGGATATAATTATATGTATTCCAATCCTCAAAACCTATTGCTGATGTATAGTTTTAGGGGAATACAATTTTTCTTTGGTACGAATTACTATCCGATCATTGCAGTATTTTGTGGCATTCATCTAATAACGATCATCTTTCTTTTTCTTTCTCTGAGAAATTTAAAAGTTAGTAATTTTGCAACATTGATTACTATTCAAATCATGTTATTTGCCTTCCAGATAACATTACATGTTCCTGTAGCCTATACTGATATACTTTCATTGTTTTTTGGCTCAGCCACATTCTTTTTTATAACTAAATATGTAAATAAGAAGAAACAGTATGTGAATAGAAACATTATTTATGTACTGCTTGCAACAGCAACTAGCACGATTGGTTTTATAAGTAAAGGGACGGGTCTTATCTTGATCTTAGCGATGATCTTATTCTTTGCTTTTTATCATACTGGGAAATGGCGGTTGCTAGCATTCCTTCCTTTAGTTTTTTTAGTTTTAGGAAATTTTGGGTGGAAACAATTTATCGATGCACAAAAACTCTATCCGAATAGTCACTATGGACAGCCCAATACACATTATTTGATGATGGGATTGAATAATACGCCTATTCCTGATAATTTATCTGGGGATGACAAGTATCGTTGGGTAGTGGGTGCTTATTCTAGCGCCGATCAAAGATTTACATGGGATATGTTCTTGGATAAAAAAATGCCTAAAAAAGAAGTGGAAGAAAAGCACCTATCTATCATAAAAGAACGATTGAATGCGATGGATTTTAAGCAATTCTTAGCTGCAATCAATAATAAGGTTGCAGTTACTTGGAGCTCAGGTGATCTAAAATCATCATTTGAAATATTTTTGGGTACAGGAAAAAATGAAAAGAATATGTGGGTATTCAGAAGTAAAACAAGTGGATTAATTTTATACGCTGTAATGATGGTGATTCAATACTTGGTTTATCTTGGAATTATTTTTACCAGTATAAAATTTTTCAAGAATATAAATCCACTAGTTTTTTTGAGTAACATATATATTTCTGGTTATTTTGCATTCTTATTGATCTGGGAATCTAGTCCTAGATACGCTATGGGGATTTTTGTACCTGCGATAATAATGATAGGACTGTTGATTGAAAAAGAGAAGACAAAAAGAATCTCTTAGTTTGTAGTCATTCACTAAATGATGTAATGTAGATAAAAGAAGACAAGTCTAATAAATAAGTTAGATTTGTCTTCTTTATTTACAATAAAGAAATGTTTCTCTCTATAAAGAAGAATCTCAAATAGTGGAAATATGGATTTTTTAATCAAATAGAACGTTCGGATTTTGCTTGAAATCCGAATTTTTTGTTTACTTATGTTTTGTTTTAGTATATGATAAAACACGTTGTTTTATTAATAAATCGAAATTTTAACGGACTTTATTTATAATGTTCGGATTTAGGGGGATGGAAGATGAAGGAAAAAATACTTTCCTACTTCGAAATAGAAAAATTGAACACCACGGTAAAACGTGAGGTACTGGCAGGATTTACGACATTTATTTCAATGGCCTATATCTTATTTGTAAATCCAACTGTATTAGGCGCTTCTGGAATGGATGAAGGAGCGGTGTTCACTGCGACTGCATTAGCCAGTGCGATTGGCTGTATTTTGATGGGGGTATTAGCCCGTTATCCAATTGGAACGGCACCTGCTCTTGGGATCAATGCTTTCTTTGCTTATTCTGTTTGTTTAGGGATGGGGATCCCATGGGAAACAGCATTGTCCGGCGTATTCGTTGCTTCTTTGATCTTTATCTTGATTACAATCTTCAAACTGCGGGAAATGATCATTGATGCGATCCCAGCAGATTTGAAATATGCGATTTCTGGTGGTATCGGTCTATTTATTGCTTTCCTTGGTCTGAGCGAAGGTGGCATCATCGTTTCGAATGAATCTACATTAGTAGGATTAGGATCACTCAACGTTGGTTCTACTTGGTTGACGATTTTTGGATTAGTCGTCACGGCTATCTTGCTTGTTCGACGTGTACCAGGTGGCATTTTCATCGGGATGGCAGCTACAACGATTTTAGGTCTGGTCACAGGTTTGATTCCAATGCCTTCTGAAATTGTTGCCGCAGCACCAAGTTTGAAACCAACATTTTTAGTTGCGTTAAAACATGTAGGGGACATCAATTCTCTTCAAATGTGGGTCGTAGTACTAACATTCTTGCTTGTGACTTTCTTTGATACAGCAGGAACTTTAGTTGGATTAGCAAATCAAGCAGGCTTTATGAAAGACAACAAGATGCCTCGTGTAGGGAAAGCTTTAGCTTCTGATTCAACAGCTATGCTTGCGGGCTCCTTATTAGGTACTTCTCCTGTTGGTGCATTCGTAGAATCGTCAGCTGGAATCGCTGTTGGAGGACGCTCAGGAATCACAGCAATTACTACAGGAATCTTTTTCTTGTTAGGTTTGTTCTTTTCTCCATTACTATCAGTTGTTACTTCACAAGTAACTGCACCAGCATTGATCATGGTAGGTGTTTTGATGGCTCAATCATTACGTCAAATCGAATGGGGAAAATTAGAGATTGCGATCCCTTCCTTCTTGATCTTGATCGGCATGCCTTTAACTTATAGTATTTCAGATGGGATTGCATTAGGTTTTATTTTCTATCCAATTACGATGTTAGCGGCTAAAAGAGGAAAAGAAGTATCTCCAATCATGTATGGTCTGTTCTTTGTATTCGTGGGATTCATGTGGATATTGAATGTGAAATAAAGAGGTTGTGAAATCAGTGTTCTGGCCTGAGTATTAGCTCAAAAAAACGAAAAAATAGTTCCTCCTATTTTGCCGTTTTTTGAGCTAATACCGAGGGACAGCTGAGTGAACACCGTTTATAAAGAGGTTGTGAAATCAGCGTTCTTCCCTACATCAATCAATCCTTTCAAAAAACAGTTGAGGAAATTTCCTCAGCTGTTTTTTTGTTTTATTCTGTTACCGATAACAAGGTGCAATGACTGTTTGAAAGCGTTACAATTTTTGGTGGAAGAAACTAAACTAGATGATTAAGTGAAAAATAGAAACATCCATTTATAGGAGGGAAATCATGGAACGAAAATGGTGGCACCATTCAGTTGTTTATCAAATCTATCCAAGAAGTTTTCAAGATTCAAATCAAGATGGGATTGGAGACTTGCAAGGGATTATTTCTAGATTGGATTATCTGGCATATTTGGGCATTGATGTGATTTGGCTTTCGCCAGTGTACGAGTCTCCAAATGATGACAATGGCTATGATATCAGTGATTATCAAGCAATCATGGCAGAATTCGGTACGATGGAAGAATTGGAGGAACTGATTGAAGAAGCAAAGAAAAGAAGTATCCGTATCGTTATGGATCTGGTGGTGAATCATACTTCGGATGAACACCCGTGGTTCATTGAGGCACGTAAAAATAAAGAAAATCCTTATCGTGACTACTATATTTGGCGTGATCCAGTCAATGGAGAGGAACCTAATGGATTGCGCTCGATATTCAGTGGACCTGCTTGGCAGTTGGATGAGCAAACAGGGCAATATTTTCTGCACTTGTATAGCAAGCGTCAACCTGATTTGAATTGGAAAAACAAACAGGTTCGCCAAGCGATTTATCAAATGATGAATTTCTGGATCGACAAAGGTATTGGTGGCTTTCGTATGGACGTGATCGATATGATTGGCAAAGAACCGGATAAAGAAATCACAAGTAATGGACCTAAACTGCATGAGTATCTTCAGGAAATGAATCAAGCAACTTTTGGCGACAAAAATCTGATGACCGTTGGCGAAACATGGGGAGCAACTACCGAGATTGCTAAACTTTATTCCAATCCTAAAAGAAAGGAATTATCCATGATCTTCCAATTCGAACACATAGGATTAGATCAGCAAGAAGGCAAAGACAAATGGGATTTGAAACCTTTAAGTATCTCTGAACTGAAAAAAGTATTATCGAAATGGCAAACTTCTTTGGGGGATGAAGGATGGAATAGTTTATTTTGGAATAATCATGATCTCCCGCGAATTGTTTCTCGTTGGGGAAATGACGATATGTATCGAAAAGAAAGTGCCAAGATGTTTGCTATCTTGCTTCATATGATGAAAGGCACTCCTTATATCTATCAAGGAGAAGAATTAGGCATGACGAATTGCCCAATTGATGATATCGCGGAAGCAAAAGATATTGAGACAATCAATATGTATAACGAAAGGATTTCTTCTGGATTTACAAAAGAGGAAATCTTGGAATCAATCAATGCGAAAGGAAGAGACAATGCTAGGACGCCTATGCAATGGAACGCCAGTGAACATGCTGGGTTTACTATGGGAATTCCATGGCTTCGAGTCAACCCAAATTATAAAGAAATCAATGCAGAAGAAGCGTTAGCAGATCAAAAATCTGTTTTTTATATGTACAAAAAATTGATCGATTTGCGTAGAAAACACGACATCATCGTCTGGGGTGACTATGAATTAGTAGAAGAGACGCCAGAGCATATCTTTGCCTATTCTCGCACATATGAAGACCAGCGATGGCTCGTTGTTTGCAATATGTCCAGTGAAAAACAGGTGTTCACTGTTCCACGTGAAGCTTTAAGGGTTATTGTATCAAATTATCCTCTGAAACAGTTACCAGACGGCAAAGTTGAGTTACGACCATATGAAGCATTTGTGGTGGAAGTAAAATAAAGAAAAGCTTATTTGATTGAAACGTATTACCGAGAAGTTGTGACATATTTTTTGTCACAACTTCTTTTTCTCAAAACTAAACAGAGGAGGCGGTCATTACTCCGTGTTTTTTGACAAAAAATAAAAATCATACTATGATATGTACGCCAATGGAGGGGATGAAATGGAAAAGCCAATTGAAAAAGCGTTGGATGAATGTCTTTTCTTTAGTGTGAAAAAGCTTGATCGCATGTTGAATAAATTAGCTGATGAAGCATTTAGAAAAACAGGCCTGGCACCAACATATGGATTTATTTTATTGATATTAAAAGAAAAAGATGGTATACCGCAAAAAGATATTGCGCAAATGCTCTATTCTGCGCCTTCAACAATCGCTCGTTTTGTTGAAAAATTAGAATATAAAGGATACGTCAAAACAGTTAGCGAAGGACGCTTGTCATTGGTTTATCTTACAGAACAAGGACGCCAATTTACTAAGGAAGTCGATGGTAGCTGGGAAGAACTCCATCAGTCGTACAAAGCAGTCTTGGGAAATGAAGCAAGTAAAGAATTAGCCGAGATAATGAATGAAGCAACAGATAAGTTACAAAAAAAATAAAAATTTTTTTAAGCAAAATAGTTGCATGTACAACTAATCGAGTGGTTTAATGATAGATGATTCTCGATAGGTTAATTAGAGCAATTCATGGGAGGAATAACAATGTCACAATTTGATCAATCAATTACTTTACCTTCAGGAGTTCAATTGAAGAATCGATTGATGCTGTCGCCTATGACGACACAACTCAGCTTCTTCAATGGTGTGATCACCGAAGATGAGATTACTTATTATAAACAACGTTCTAAAGGACTTGGTGCTGTTATTACTGGTGCTGCAAATGTCCAAGATATCGGAAAAGGTTGGCCAGGTGAACTGAGCATCGCTCATGATGAAATGATTCCTCGGTTAAGTGAACTAGCTAAAGCAATCCAAGGAGACGGTGCAAAAGCGATTGTTCAGATTTTCCACGGTGGACGAATGACTAGTCGAGCTACTCTATCCGGAGAACAGCCTGTATCTGCAAGTGCAGTTGCAGCGGAACGACCTGATGCAGAAACACCGCGAGCATTAAGTGAAAATGAAATCAAAGAAACAATCCAAGCATTTGGCGAAGCCACACGCAGAGCGATTGAATCAGGATTTGATGGTATCGAGTTGCATGGAGCAAATACGTATTTGATTCAACAATTTTTCTCTCCACATTCGAATAGACGAGAGGATCAATGGGGCGGTAGCTTAGAAAATCGCTATCGTTTTATTGACGAATTATTAACAACGGTTTTCTCAACGGTTGAAAAATATGCAAAAAAACCATTCATCGTAGGGTATCGTTTCTCACCAGAAGAATATGAAACACCAGGTATTCGTTTTGAAGACACGATCTGGCTTCTTGAACGATTACGTGAGACAAAACTAGATTATCTGCATGTTTCATTAAATGCGTATGATCGAAGAGCCCGTTCTGATAAATACAGCGATCAGTCGATTCTTGAAGCTGTCCACGACACGATCCAAGGAAAGATCCCTTTAATTGGTGTTGGAGGCATCCGTACTCGCAAAGATGTAGAGCAAGTACTGAAATATGCAGAACTTGCAGCAATTGGACAGCAAATGATCGTCGATCCTGACTGGGCAGAGAAGTTATTGGAAAACCGTGAGGATGAATTTGTAACGAAACCTTTTGAAGAAGCATATAAAGAGCTTTATTTGCCAAGTCCATTATATAATTTCTTGAAAGCACGTTATCAATAACTCAATTTTTATAGAAAGAGGATGGAAAAATGAAAGTATTGATCGTATTAACAAATGTAGAAAAGTACGAAAAGATCGAGCGTCCTACAGGTTTGTGGTTAAGTGAACTAACTCATTTTTATGATGTATTAGTAAAAAATGGAATCGATGCAGATTTTGTCAGTCCTAAAGGTGGATATGTACCTTTAGAACCGCAAAGCGTTTTGAATATGGATGAAATCGATTGGGCCTATTATAAAGATGAAGATTTCAGAAATCGGGCCTTGGGAAATACCTTACGTCCTGATGATGTGGATGCAAAAGATTATGCAGCAGTTTATTATGCTGGTGGCCACGGAACAATGTGGGATTTTCCAGAAGCAACAGATCTTGGGAAAGTTGCTTCACAAATCTATCGAAATGAAGGACTGGTCTCAGCTGTTTGTCACGGTGTTGTCGGATTGTTGCCAGTTACAGATGAATCTGGAAAGTCTATTTTAGCTGGACGCACAGTGACTGGATTCAGTAATGAAGAAGAGGAAGCCAATGGTACAACGAATGAAGTACCATTCTTAGCAGAAGATGCTTTGAAAGAAAAAGGAGCTGACTATCAGTCAGGTCCAGCTTTTTCAGAAGTCGTTCAAATCGATGGACGTCTTCTTACAGGGCAAAACCCTCAATCTGCTCATCAATTGGGCGAAGTAGTGGTTGAAGCATTAAAGCATTAAAAATTGTCAACATAAAAATGATAGGTCTATTCTAACTATTACATTACACACGCTAAAACTCGTCTTTTCGTTCTTTTCTGTTTCCTATTTGGACAGAGGTACGCAAAAGGCGAGTTTTTTGCCTTTCTAAGAGTACATTTTTTGAAACATCTCTTCAGAAATGATACTCTTCAATTAGGTCAACTAATTTATTACTGAGAAGCAGACCTAGTCACACGGTAGGATGGAGAGAGTGTGTTCTGCTACGCTGCTATGGATCATAGGAATGAGTAAACATGGTTTAAGAACATTGTGATTTCAGCCCATGTTGGCAGTCGCACACTTAATAAGAAAGAGGAATGTAGATGAACATTGTAATTGTCGGCGGGTCGTTTGCAGGGATTCATGCGGCTATTTATCTTCGCCAATTGATACCAACAAGTGAAATATATTTGATTGAAAAGCAATCGAAGTTAGGGTGGATTCCCAGCGGATTCAATCTGATAGTAAAAGGAAAGGTCACCAGTGAAAAACAACTTTCTTGGATCACCAAAGAAGAGCTGATTGACCGCTATCGTATCCATGTTTACACAGAAAAGACGGTAATAGGATTGGAAGAAAAGAAAGTCATTTTAGCAGGCGGAGACAAACTGGATTTTGACCGTTTGATTTTGGCGACTGGTTCAAATCAAAATTTTCGAAATGTTACTGCAGAAGCAAGATTCATTCACTCAGTTAAAAAGATACAAAACATAGCTTCTCTTCAGCAAAAGATCATGGATGCAAAAAAAATTGCCATCATTGGAGCAGGTCAAGCAGGGATCGAAATAGCTGAAGGGTTAGCATCAGGAAAAACACAAATCCATCTTTATGAAAGTCGAAAGTCGATTCTTTTTCGTTACCTAGACCCTGAAATGACGGAACCGTTAGTAAAGGAAATGAAAAATCAAGGGATATCGCTTTTCTTAGAAGAGCAAGTCGTATCTTTATCCGAAAATGAAACCGCTGTAGTAGAGACGGAAAGAAGAAGGGAAAACTATGATCTTGTTTTGCTGGCTAACCATTCTCGCCCCGACAATCAGATGTGGGAAGAACAATTAACATTGAATGATGATGGAACGATCTGGGTAGATGACTATTTGCAAACGTCTCAAAAAGACGTCTATGCAATTGGCGATGCAATCCAAGTCACTTTTCGCCCAACAAATGAAAAAATGTACGTTTCTCTAGTAAACAACGCTGTCCGTACAGCGCGAAATGTCAGCAAGACAATTAGCGGCTCCGCGACAAAGGATCAGGGAACCTACCGACCAGTCGGCAATCAGTGGTTTGGCTATTTCTTAGGAAGCGTAGGTATGACAGAAGAAGAAAGCATTTTTTATCCCCAAAAAATTGAAACAGGGTACGCGGAATACAAGCTTGCAGCAATAAACCAAAGCAAAGTCAAAATCAAATTCCTATTTGATTCTGAAAAAAAGATTCTTGGAGCACAGCTCCAAAGCAGAAAAGAAATGTTCCATCTTCTTGACCAACTGACAATCGCAGTAGAAGAAGGCTGGACGTTCGAACAGTTAGAAGAACATGAGCTGTTTTTCCAGCCAGAATATCGTGTGCCTGATATGGTGTGGTCAAAGGTGGCGAATACTGCCTATGAAGATTGAAGCATTATTAGAAAGAAAAGAGCAATTACAGATCCTGATTTTGCGAAACCTTGTTCTGCAAGGGGGAACAGCCTCTATCAATGGATTGAGAGAGCATGTCCAACTGTCAAAAACTTCTTTTGATCAATATTTGGAAGATATTGAATTGATTGGCCGGATGATGGGAAAAAAAGTAGAAGTACAGCGAAACGAGTATCAGGCGCTGCTTGTGTTGGACGAAGATGTCAGTTTGGAAAAAATTCTTTTGTTTTTATTACAGGAAAGCTTGAAGTTTAAAATGCTTGTCTATTTATTAGAACACCAGCAAGTATCGATCGTTCGATTAGCGACAGCGTTTAATATCAGTGAGTCTTCTGTTTTTCGAAAAATCAAAGAATTGAACCAGCTCTTAGAGGAATTTGGATTACAAATCAAAAACGGTCAATTATACGGAGAAGAGCTACAGATCCGATATTTTTATTATGAATTATTCCAATATATCCCGGAAGACCAACGACCGTTTTTTTTGCAAAATACACCAGAAAAAAGACCATTCATTCTAGGATTGGGTCGCGTATTAGAAACGACGTTTACGGCATCAGCAGAAGCACAGATTGCTTGCTGGCTCGGGATCACGAAAAAAAGACTATTGAATGAAAAAAGTACGTACGCAACTTTGGAAGAAAAGAAATTACTCTATCAGTCGGATCGGCTTTATCAAGCAATCGATCCAATCATCGTGATGCATCTTAGTCGAACAGCAGCAGAACTGAATGTATACGAAACAATGATGTTTTACAGCTTTTTTGTTTCTTTTTCGATAGTAGACGAAGAAATATTTTATCAATATGATTTGACACGGAGCAAAAAGTTACCCACAGCTGTTTTGGATACTTATATTCGGGAAACGATGCTATGGCATTATCGTCCTCGTCGTTTGAAAATCAAAGAGGAAAAAGCAGTAGGCTACCAAATTTCACAAATCAACAATGAATGGTTTTTCTTTGTTGGAAAGATCGAAGTCTACGAGCGTGATCGGCTTTTGGAGCAGCAGCAAAAAATGCTTGGGCATTCCTTAACACAGTTATTGGAGAAACTGCAGGAAACAGCGATGCAGCAATTGCCAAGGAAAAGCGCCGAAGACAGTGCACTTAGTTATCTGATGATCCAGTATGCCAATGTTCTTTTGATGATCGATTTTTATATTGCGAAACCAGTAGTGATAGGGATCGATTTAGAAAGTTTGCCTATTTATCGTATTGCTTTCCAACAGTATCTGATCAGAGAACTGAGAGGAGTCAGCGGTATTGAGATTGAAAGTTATGAAGAAGGAAAAAACTATGATTTGGTCATAACGTTTTGTCAGAGAAACAAGCAACAGAGTGAATATTATCTATCAGAATTTGCGTCGCCTTATGACATTATCCGATTGAAAAGAAGAATAGAAATGTTGAAAAAAGAAAAGAATTAATCAAAAACTAGCATCATAATGAAAAACTGTCAAAAAAAAGAAAAAACGAATAAAATTTTGACAGTTTCTTTTTTTAAATGAGTAGTATGATAAAAGTAGTTAAAGAAAGCGTTTGCAGATAATGGAGGGAATCACAATGACAGAACCAACGTATATCATGGCGATTGACCAAGGTACAACTAGCTCACGAGCAATTATCTTTGACAAGAAAGGAAGACATATCGGCAGTTCTCAAAAAGAGTTCACGCAATATTTCCCGCAAGAAAGCTGGGTTGAACATGATGCAAATGAAATCTGGAATTCTGTACAGTCAGTTATTGCCGGAGCTTTCATCGAATCAGGGATCAAACCAAACCAGATTGCTGGGATTGGCATAACGAACCAGCGTGAAACAACAGTAATCTGGGAAAAAGATACAGGACGTCCAATCTATCATGCAGTTGTTTGGCAATCCAGACAATCAGCTGGAATTGCAGATAACTTAAAAAATGAAGGATATCAAGAATTTTTCCACGAAAAAACAGGACTAGTGATCGATGCCTATTTCTCAGCAACGAAGATTCGCTGGATTCTTGATCATGTAGAAGGTGCGCAAGAACGCGCTGAAAAAGGCGAGTTAATGTTTGGAACGATTGATTCGTGGTTAGTATGGAAACTGACCGATGGACAAGCACATGTTACTGATTACTCGAATGCCAGTCGGACGATGTTGTTCAATATCCATCAGCTAGATTGGGATCAGGAAATTTTGGATTTATTGAATATTCCTCGAGTGATGTTACCAAAAGTTACTTCTAACTCAGAAGTTTATGGTTATACGCAAGGTTATCATTTTTATGGAAGCGAAGCACCAATTTCAGGGATGGCAGGAGACCAGCAAGCTGCATTATTCGGACAAATGGCATTCGAACCAGGGATGGTCAAGAATACTTATGGTACAGGTTCATTTATTGTCATGAATACCGGTGAAAAACCGCAATTATCCAAAAATAATTTATTGACGACAATTGGTTACGGCATAAATGGAAAGGTGTACTATGCTTTAGAAGGAAGTATTTTTGTGGCTGGTTCTTCGATTCAATGGCTGAGAGATGGACTTCAAATGTTGCAAAAAGCTAGTGATTCGGAAGACGCGGCAAAACGCTCCACAAACGAAGATGAGGTCTATGTTGTTCCTGCATTTGTTGGACTGGGGGCTCCTTATTGGGATCAGTCAGCGCGAGGGGCTATGTTTGGTTTGACACGTGGAACGACAAAAGAGGATATCATTAAAGCTACTTTGCAGTCGATTGCCTATCAAGTGAGAGATATCATCGATACGATGCAAGATGACACTGGAATCAATATTCCTGTATTGAAAGTGGATGGCGGTGCAGCAAATAATGAATATCTGATGCAATTCCAAACAGATATCTTGAATGTACCGATCCAACGAGCAGAAAATTTGGAAACAACAGCACTAGGGGCAGCATTTTTAGCAGGATTAGCTGTCGGTTATTGGAAAGATACAGATGAGATCCGCGAATTTTATGAAGCTGGTAAGTTATTTGAAGTTCAAATGGAGGAAGAGCGCCGAGAAAAACTTTACAATGGCTGGAAAAAAGCAGTAAAAGCTACCCAAGCATTTGAATAAGGAGGAAATCCATATGTTTTCAAACAAGACAAGACAAGATAGCATTCAAAAAATGAAGCAAGAAGAATTGGATCTGTTGATCATCGGTGGCGGAATCACTGGTGCCGGTGTGGCAGTCCAAGCAGCAGCATCAGGAATCAAAACAGGATTGATCGAAATGCAAGATTTTGCAGAAGGGACGTCCTCTCGCTCGACCAAACTTGTGCATGGCGGTATTCGTTATCTGAAAACATTTGATGTGGAAGTAGTAGCTGACACAGTTGGTGAACGTGCAGTCGTACAAGGTATTGCCCCACACATCCCAAAACCAGATCCAATGCTTTTACCAATCTATGAAGATGAAGGAGCAACAACCTTCAATATGTTCTCCGTCAAAGTAGCAATGGACCTTTACGACAAACTGGCAAATGTGACAGGAACTAAATATGAGAACTATACCCTGACACCAGAAGAAGTATTGGAAAGAGAACCATTTTTGAAAAAAGAAGGACTAAAAGGTGCAGGTGTTTACCTTGATTTCCGCAACAATGATGCCCGTTTAGTGATCGATAATATCAAAAAAGCTGCAGAAGATGGGGCTTATCTAGTAAGTAAAATGAAAGCGGTTGGCTTCTTATATGAGGGCGATCAAATCGTTGGCGTCAAAGCTCGTGATCTGCTGACAGATGAAGTGATCGAGATCAAAGCAAAATTAGTGATCAATACGAGTGGTCCTTGGGTAGATAAAGTACGGAACTTGAATTTTACGCGTCCAGTCTCTCCTAAAATGCGTCCAACCAAAGGGATCCATTTAGTCGTAGATGCGAAAAAACTGCCTGTACCACAACCCACATACTTCGATACAGGAAAACAAGATGGGCGGATGGTCTTTGCTATCCCAAGAGAAAACAAGACTTACTTTGGCACAACAGATACGGATTACCAAGGAGACTTTACGGATCCGAAAGTCACACAAGAAGATGTGGATTATCTATTGGACGTAATCAACCATCGCTATCCAGAAGCAAATATCACATTGGCAGATATCGAAGCAAGCTGGGCAGGACTTCGTCCACTATTGATTGGTAATTCTGGTTCTGATTATAATGGTGGAGATAATGGATCGATTTCAGATAAGAGCTTCAATAAAGTAGTTGATACAGTGAGTGAATATAAGGAAAATAAAGTTTCACGTGCTGAAGTAGAAGATGTGTTGAACCATTTGGAAAACAGCCGTGATGAAAAAGCACCTTCTACGATTTCCAGAGGTAGTTCTTTAGAAAGAGAACCAGATGGATTGCTGACTTTATCAGGTGGGAAAATCACCGATTACCGTAAGATGGCAGAAGGAGCTTTACGATTGATTCGTCAGCTGTTAAAAGAAGAATACGGAATAGAGACGAAAGAAATCGACTCTAAAAAATATCAGATTTCAGGTGGAAATTTCGATCCAACGAAATTAGAAGAAACAGTGAAGGAATTAGCAAAAGAAGGAGTAGCAGCCGGTTTAGAGGAAGAAGATGCTACTTATATCGCTGATTTTTACGGGACTAATGCTCGACGTATCTTTGAATTAGCAAAAGAAATGGCACCTTATCCTGGTTTGAGTCTCGCTGAGTCAGCTCGGTTACGTTATGGCTTAGAAGAAGAAATGGTTTTGGCTCCAGGTGATTATCTCATTCGTCGGACGAATCATCTGTTGTTTGAACGAGATCAGCTGGATGAGATCAAGCAACCTGTGATCGATGCAATTGCTGGGTATTTTGGGTGGACAGAAGAAGAGAAAGCGCAACAGACTAAACGTTTAGAAGCATTGATCGCAGAATCAGATCTGCGGGAACTAAAGGGGGAGAAATAAATGAACAGTGATATGACTCAAATCATGGGGGAGTTTATTGGGACATTGATCCTAGTCTTGCTTGGAGATGGTGTGTGTGCAGCTGTGAATCTAAACAAAAGTAAAGCACAAGCTTCTGGATGGATTGTCATCGCATTTGGTTGGGGACTTGCTGTAACAATGGCTGTCTATATTTCTGGATTCATGGGCCCAGCTCATTTGAATCCTGCAGTCTCTCTAGCTATGGCGATGACAGGGGCAATTAGTTGGAATCTTGTCGTTCCTTTCATCATTGCGCAAGTTTTAGGAGCTTTTGCAGGGGCCATTCTTGTTTGGCTTTCTTATTTGCCACATTGGAATGCAACGAAAGATGAAAGTGCGATTTTAGGTACGTTTGCAACAGGTCCTGCTATACGGAATTATCCAGCAAATGTAATCACAGAATTAATTGGTACATTTGTATTAGTTCTTGGGTTGCTAGCTTTTGGACAAAACGAATTTGCACCTGGAACGAACGTATTCGCTGTAGGTGGATTGATCTTAGCTATCGGTCTTTCATTAGGAGGACCAACAGGATACGCAATCAACCCTGCTCGGGACTTTGGTCCTCGATTAGCACATGCGGTATTGCCAATAGCTAATAAAGGAACTTCAGATTGGGCATATTCATGGGTACCAATTGCAGGCCCAATGATTGGAGCAATTATCGCGGTAGGTATCTATTCGTTAATGGTGTAAGTCTATAAAACATACTAAGGTTTGACAATCAAAAGGCGTCTTGCTATAGTTAAGTGGAAAATAAATAAGACCTAGAAGAATGGGGAATGTTTTGTGAGTGTAGCTGGTATCTAATCAGTAAGTCGAATAGCCAATAAACAAGGTTTATTTGGTGTGCTTATGAAACGGTACCTGTCAGGAAAACAATATCTTTGTATTCTAATGAGGATAGGACATGACTTTTTTAAGCTGTGTTCTATCCTTTTATTTATCTCTAGGCCCTTATTTATTTTGGGACAGGTATCTCTTCAAGAAAAGGAGAGAGTATGAACAACGAAATGATTAGTCAATTACAATTTGATCGGATCAAAAAGGAAATCCAAGCAAGAGCAATCGGAAACTATAGCAAAAAACGAATCAGCAATATGACGGCCTCGACAAACCTACAAACCGTCTTAGATCGTCAAGAAGAAACAAGTGAAGCACGCTTGATCTTAGAAAGTAGTCAGCATGTTCCATTTATGGGATTGCCGAGGATCGATACACTGACAGAACAAGTCAAAAAAGGGTTGGTTCTGTCGCCCGCTGATTTGATCGAATATGCGGATTTTCTAAGAAGCAGTCGGATGATCACAAAGTTTTTTGATAAGAATCAATACCAGGCACCTTTGTTGTTTGCTTATAGCAAGCATCTTCCTGATTTGATAAATGTAGAAGAGTTGATTGACCAAAAAATAAAAAATAATAAAGTCAGTGACGATGCTTCACGTAATCTGCGTAAAGTACGCAAACAATTACAAATAATCGAAAAAGAAATCCAGTCAAAATTGCTGAAATTCTTACGTCATCCGAAAAACAAAGAAATGATCCAAGAAGCAATGATCGTTCAAAAAGGTGAATATTATACGATTCCTATCAAAGTCAGCTATAAAAATAAAGTAGATGGGACAATCATCGATGAATCGAACAAAGGAACGACGGTTTTTATTGAACCGACTGTGGTTTCTAAACTGAATGAACACTATCAATTGTTAAAAGCTGAAGAAATCAGTGAAGAATATCAAGTTCTGGCTGCATTGACTGGTGCTATTGCAGAAAATGAAGAAGCAATCGATTTATTGATCGAAACGATGACGGTATTAGATATCATTTTTGCTCGGGCAAAACTCAGTCGAGAAATCAATGGGATCACGCCTAAAATCAATAAATCAGAACATATCGTCATCAAACAAGGCAGACATCCATTTTTACCTGATCATGCGGTACCATTGGATATTGAAATCGGTAAAGACTATCGAGGCTTGATTATCACTGGAGCAAATGCCGGCGGTAAAACAGTCGTGTTGAAGACGGTCGGTTTATTGACTTTGATGGCGATGTTCGGCATGCAAGTTCCGGCAAAAGAAGGGACAGAGCTTGCTGTCTTTGATGAGGTTTTCGTCGATGTCGGTGACCACCAAAATTTAGAAAATGCGTTGAGCACATTTTCTGGTCATATGCAAAACATCGCTGCTATTTTGAAAAAGATAAAAAGGAATACATTGGTACTTCTGGATGAGATTGGCAGTGGAACAGAGCCAAATGAAGGGGCTGCATTAGCGATTGCAATCATGGAATCTATGTATGAGCAGGGGGCATTGATCATTGCCACGACCCATTATGGAGAAATTAAGAAATTTGCCAGGGATCATGAAGATTTTGTGCCGGCTGCTATGGCTTTCGATCGGGAAGCACTTCGTCCTAAATATCAATTGCGTGTTGGAGAAACAGGAGAAAGCCAAGCTTTATGGATTGCACATAAAATGGCTATGTCTATGAAATTGATCCAGCAAGCAGAGCGTTACCTGGAGGAAAAAGCCTACCGGACACAGAAAAAAGAATTTCCTCCTAAGACAGCAGTTATAACTAGGAAGGACAATAAAAAAGAACGCCAGCTCTTTGCAAAAGGCGATCGAATATTTGTGAATGAATACCAAAAAGAAGCATTAGTTTATGAGGATATAGGTGAAGATACGATTGCCGTATATTTAGAAAAAGAAATGATCCGTGTGCCTCGTCAGCGTGTTCGTCTGGTGCGTTCAGCAGAAAATCTGTACCCGACAGGTTACGATTTAGACAGTCTGTTTATCGATTTTAAAACACGGAAACAGCAGCGTGACCTAGAGCGAGGATCAAAAAAAGCCCATAAAGCGTTAGTAAAAGAAATGCGTAAACGACAGGAAGAAAGAAGAGCAAAAGATGAAAAAAGCAAGTGATTATTTCAGACCAACTCATATGATCAGTGATTGCAAAAAAATAACAGCAGTAAAATCATTGGTTTTATTCTCTATGTAAGCTAAAATAAAAAAGAGTGCTGAGGAGGTGGGTCGGTCAAATGAAAATAAGCACAAACTGGCGTAAAGAAATCCAAACGATTCCGAATCTTTTATCGATATTCCGTATTCTCTTGCTGCCGATTTATCTTTATTTTGTGCTGAGACAGTCGTTTTATGTAGCAGGCACGATAATTGTTGTCTCAGGATTGTCTGATTATTTAGATGGGGTCATTGCTCGGAGATATAATCAGGTAACAGACTTAGGGAAGGTACTTGATCCGTTTGCAGATAAATTGACACAACTTTTCCTGATTTTGTCTATGGCATGGTATCGACCGTGGCTTTGGCTATTGTTTGGTCTATTCTTGATAAAAGAAGGCTTTATGTTTGTAGCTGGATTAATCGGGCTATCTAAAAATATCAAATTAAGTGGTGCGAAGTGGTATGGCAAAGTAGCGACTGCTGTCATCTATGTTGGCATGATCCTTTTGTTGCTTTTCCCAGAATTACCAACGCTGTGGGTGAGAGTCATTTTTGCCGTCATCACTTACGGTCTTTTACAATCTTTTATCTTGTATGCTGTCAAGTACCGAAAGATGTTTCAAAGAAAATAAAGAAGGGGTGTGACCTATGTCGCACTCCTTTTTTTGATAAATAGACTTCCAATAGCTACTTCTCGATAATAAGCCAACCAAACCAAAAACATGAAAAGTTGTTTTTAATATTATTTCTTGTAACTCGGAGTTAAATGGTAGGATCACAACCTCTACTGACTAGGGCTTGATATAAGCATAACCTTGGGATTGCAGTTCAACTAAATCAAGTACACCTGCTGGTACAACGATTACTTGTTCAGGTAAAGAACTTTCTGAAACAAGATTAGCACGCATAGCATTCGCACAAGCGTGAAAAACGACTTCTTTCAAATTTAAGAATTCTGCATTGGCAGAGTCTAGATAACCGGTAATCGCGATGCCGTTGACGGAAACGACGATCGTCGTTTCAGGAGAAGCTTTTATCAGGTTTTTTACGTTTTTCCCTGTTTCTGACCATTTTTCTAATTCATCAATATGGAAAACGACTTTCATTGAAATCATTCCTTTACTTTTTAATAATCATCTTGATTGCTTGCTCTAATTTAGCTGCTTGTTCTTCTGGATTACTATCAGGATTTTCAAAGCAATTTTTCAGATTATCTGCAACGATCATTCCCATTACGCGATCAATGCTAGAACGAACAGCGCTTAATTGAGTGATGACATCCATACATTCTTTTTCATCTTCGATCATTTTTTGGATACCACGAATTTGTCCCTCTGTACGTTTCAAACGGTTCAGGATATTTTTATTCTCAATCTCCATAGCACATTCTCCTCCATTTTTATAACTCGATAATACCCCTAATCGGTATTTTATGCAAATATAAAAAGCAGTAAAAAAATGAAGAGTCATTCTGGTTGACAGAATAAGAAAGCTCTTGTTTAATATACCCCATAAGGTATTTATAAAATATAAATGAGGTGCAGAAAATGAGTTTGTTATTTCAACCCATAAAATCGATAACAGTCCCAGAATTAAAGGAAAAGCTTTTAGAAAAGCCAGTATTACTTGATGTTAGAACACCTGTAGAATACCGGGGTGGGCATATAAAAGGAGCTAAAAATATTCCATTACAAGGCATAAACAGATATGATGGAGACAAAGAAAAGACCGTTTATGTGATTTGTCAATCAGGGATGAGGAGTAAACAAGCAGCAAAAGAATTAAAGAAATCTGGTTATGATGTGGTGAATGTACGTGGCGGTATGAATCAATGGTTTGATCGAACAGTAGGAGGGAAATAAGATGAAAATCGTTATTGTCGGAGGTGTAGCGGGTGGGATGTCTGCTGCTACACGGCTTCGCCGTTTAATGGAAGATGCAGAAATCATTGTTTTTGAAAAAGGACCGTATGTTTCTTTTGCAAATTGCGGCTTGCCTTATTATCTTTCGGGTGAAATCAGTGACCGGGAAAATCTTCTGGTCCAAACGCCAGAATCATTAGCTGCTCGTTTTTGTTTAGATGTGCGTCCAAACCATGAAGTGACAGCTATCTTTCCTGAAAACAAAACAGTAGAAGTCGTACATGGAGGTCAAAAACACCTGGAACAGTACGATGTATTGGTTTTATCTCCTGGCGCAAAACCAGTTGTTCCGTCAATTCCAGGGATAACAGAAGCCGACAATGTTTTTTCTATTAGAAATGTACCAGACATCGATAAAGTGATGCATGCGTTAGAAAAACAGCCAAACCGTGCCGTGATCGTTGGTGCAGGATTCATCGGATTGGAAATGGCAGAAAACCTAAAAAAAAGAGGTTTAGAAGTCATGGTGATCGAACAAGCGCCGCATATTCTTCCGACACTGGATGAAGAAATGGCAGCTTTTATAGAAAAAGAATTGTCTCATCAAGGAGTAGAAGTGATTACTTCTCATGCTGTCGCTAGATTTGAAGACCACGGGAAACGATTGCGACTGGATGACGGGCGTACCATCCCTGCTGATTTAGTTATTTTATCCATTGGTGTTCGTCCTGATAACCAGTTAGCAGTGACCGCTGGAATCGAATTAGGTATACGCGGGGGTATCCTAGTAGACGAACGATATCAAACGAATATTCCTGATATTTATGCGGTGGGGGATGCTATCGTTGTAAAACAGCTAATCACTGGAAAAGATGCACTTATTTCTCTTGCTTCACCAGCCAATCGTCAAGGTAGACAAGTTGCAGACACGATTTCCGGAATTTCTCGAAGAAATCAAGGCAGTATTGGAACAGCAATTATACGAACATTTGGAATGACCGCCGCATCCACCGGATTAAGTGAAAGAACAGCCAAAGAAAACGAGCTGTCTTTTGAAGTCGTTCATGTGTCAGGAAAAGATCATGCAAGCTATTATCCAGAAGCAACAGATATTTTACTGAAGTTGATCTTCCATCCAGAGACTGGCGAGATTTATGGTGCACAAGGTGTTGGGGCAAAAGGTGTGGATAAACGGATCGATATTTTAGCAACAGCAATCAAAGGGCATTTGACGATCTTCGATTTGCCGGAGTTAGAATTGACGTATGCACCGCCATTTGGCTCAGCCAAAGATCCAGTAAACATGCTAGGATATGCAGCAATGAACATTGCAGAAGGGCTTAGTGAAACCGTACAATGGCATGAATTGCCAACAGAATTAGCCAAAGGAAAAATTTTATTAGATGTGCGAACAGCAGAAGAATTGGAAAAAGGCAAATTCAAGGAAGCCAAACATATCCCTTTGAATGAACTTCGGGACCGATTAAATGAATTAGACAGTCAACAAGAATATATCGTCAGCTGTCATAGCGGCTTACGTAGCTATCTAGCAGAAAGAATCTTGAAGCAGTCTGGCTACCACGTAAAAAACCTTGATGGAGCATTTTCTTTATATCAAACTGTCCGACCTGAAGAACTGATATATCCTAACAAATGATACTCGTTAAAAAGCTTGCATTCGACTCTTAAAAGAGGTAAACTAATCGGTTCCACCACTTTAAAAAAAGAGGAGAATGTGTATGGTCAACACACAAAAGCAGTTAGAAGAAGCATATCTGAAGAATGTGTATCAAAAGCTAATCGATAAAAGAAACGAACTGCGTGAATCGATGGATACGGCAAAAATAGAAGGAAACCAGTCGCTGAAAGAAATGGCTGGCGAGCTTCGATTGAATTTTGACAGTTACTTAGATAACCTGGATACTTTTTCGATGATTGAAATGAAAAATAGAGAAATCGATCAGATGAATATCAAACAGAAAAACGCAGAAAATCAGCTGGCAAAGATCGAACGTTTATTGAAAAGTCCCTATTTTGGAAAAGTCATTGTAGACTTTCTGGATAATGAGCCAAAAGAATCCTTTTATATCGGTACAGCAAATTTCACAGATGATGTAGATGAAAATCTTGTTTATGATTGGCGTTCACCAATTGCCGAACTTTTTTACAATAACGTGATTGGTCCGTCTTCTTATACGGTTCGTCAAAATAAAATCGATACGGTTATCAAAGAAAGACGACAATTTATTTTGGAAAGAGATCGTTTGGTCAAGTTTTTTGATATGTCTGTAGCTATCCAAGACGATGTGTTATTAGAAGTGTTAGGTCAAGATGAAACCAATGAAATGAAGGCTATCACTGCTACGATCCAATCGGAACAAAACACAATCATTCGGGATGTGAAAAGTCAAAATATCTTGGTAAATGGCGTAGCAGGAAGTGGTAAAACCTCTGCTATCATGCAGCGTATTGCGTATCTGCTCTATTTATATCGAGATACGATGACATCTGATGACTTGCTGATTCTATCGCCTAATCATCGGTTCATCGACTATATCTCGAATGTCCTACCATCATTAGGCGAAAGAAATCCACTGAATCTAACCATCTTGCAGCTGGTTTCACAGCTTTCAGCAGAGGAAATAGAAGGTGAAGAAGCTTATTTCAAACGTATCACGAAAGAAAATGTATCAGAGCAAGCAGAACATTTGCGTAGTAAAGAGTATATCGATGATCTAAAACGATCAGATCCTTTGTTTCTAGATCATCCTGATTTTATCCGTGGACTTACTAAAAATGGAAAAACAGTTCTTTCTAAAAAAACGATCGAAAAAATATATGAGAAAGTTCCTGCTCATCCTAAATTGATCGATAGGTTTCAAGCAACGAAAAAGGCACTGATGAGCGAATGGAAGAACCATCTTTTGAAACAAGCAAAAAGTCCTGCAGTGCAGAATCAGGTACTCTCGTTGACAGAAGATAGGCAGTTGAAATTATTCGGTGAATTGATTTCTGATGATCCGGAACAAAGTATCGCAACTTATGCAAGGAAACTTTTACAAAAAAACTATCGAAAAATAACCAGACAAATCGAAGAAATGGCGTGGGTGGATGAGCATCGATTGTTTGAAAGAATTTATGAAAAACGATATGGCTCAGCTTATGTTTGGCAACACACACGTACTGTTGATGAAGCAGTCATTTTATTAGCTATTCATCATTTGCTTGTTGAAAAGGTAAATGTACCAGTGTTTCGCTATTTATTGATTGATGAAGTACAAGATTATACCCTGGCACAATTAGGTCTATTGATTGAATTATTTCCAAAAACTCACTTTACTTTAGTAGGTGACGAGAATCAAGCAATCTTTAATTCTTCCACTACTTTTGCTGATATTATGCGTTGTTTCGATGACTTCCATCTGCCGATCCATCGATATGATCTTAGAAATAGTTACCGTTCTAGCGGAGCAATCACAGAGCTTTTCAAAACCTATGCTGTGGATCAAGAGAAGATCGACATCGTATCGATCCGACCGCAAGGAAAAGAACCCGAATACCGCTCTTTTCAATCCTCTGAAGAATTGTTGGAAATACTAGCTGAGATTTTGGCTTCTCTAAAAGGAGAAAAAGCGGCAATTATCACCCAAACAGAAGAGAAGACCCAAACGCTACAAGAATCGATTAAAAAAAGTTCATATGGATTAGAAAACTGCCAGATCATTCCTTTGAGTCTAGCAAAAGGACTAGAATTTGATCATGTAATCTTGTATCCATTTGAAAACAATAGAGATGAGCAAAGAAGACGCAGACAAATGTACACGGCGATATCTAGAGGAATGAAAAGCATTGTCGTATTGGAAAGAGAAACATAATTAAGAGATAAAAAAATAAAAAGAACAACTGATAAAAAGAACAAAATATTTTTCATTTGCCGATGAGAAATGTTTTGTTCTTTTTCTTAGGAAAAATTTAGGAACACTTTATGTGAAAAGAAATGAAAAGTATGGTAAACTCCTACGTCGTAACAAAAAATGTGAGGTGAGGATATGAAAAAAGTAACAAGAGAAGAAGTTGCATCGATTTTGGTGAAAGATAAGTATTTTTCGAAAGGTAATTATTGGTTGAAAATTTGGCAAACGCTAGTGGCTCTTTTCGGTTGGATGATCGTTGTTCTTCCTTTTATATGGGTGTTTTTTCCATTGACGAGACCAGAAAGAGCCAAAGATTTTTACTTGTACGCTTTTTTATTGGAAAAGAAAATGCTGTATTTCTTCATCGGCTTTTTTGCATTGATCTTTTTCAGCTTCCTGATTATCTCATTTGTGTTGACTAGATGGAACAATCGAAATTTGTATAGAAAAGTAAATAAGTCTTTTGAATATGAAGATGAAGAATTGAAAAAAAGACAAGAATTACTTGAAGAAATGTATACGGAACGTTTTGGAACAAAGGAAGAGAGAGAAACGGTCCGTTTTTATTCTGTCTCCGAAGAGAAAAATCTAGATACGACACTCATTGCAGATTTGTATAAAGAAAATGGGATGGAACTGAAATGACCTCAATCACTCATACAGGTAATCAATTCCTAGATACTTGTTTGTCTATCATGTATTTTTTTCTCGTTTCTTACCCGATTTTAGGCGGATTTGCATGGTTTATTGGTGTCTGGTGTTATGTTTTTTTATACAAACATAAACAAAAAGAATGGGTAGATGTTCCATCAGGTGTCGAACCGTTCATTACGATCATGGTACCAGCCCATAATGAAGAGATTGTGATCGAAGATACGATCGAGTATTTGATGACGAAATTGAATTATCACAACTATGAAGTATTAGTGACAGATGATGGTTCAACGGACCAAACACCAGAAATATTAGCCAGACTGATGAAAAAATACGCTAATCTTCGTGTGGTTCGGATCGAAAAAAATAAAGGAAAAGCCCATGCGTTTAATATCGGACTTGCCTTTGCAAAAGGGAAATTGATTTTAAGCAATGATGCAGATACGGTACCGGAGCCAGATGCACTGAACAGGTATGTGAATTATTTTATTCGCCCTGGTGCAAGACATATTGCTGCGGTCACTGCAAATATGGATGTCCAAAATCGTACAAAGTTGATTGCAAAATCGCAAACGGTTGAATTCTCAAGTATCGTTGGTATTATCAAACGAACACAGTCAGCTGTTTTCGGTGGCCTTTATGCGTACAGTGGGGCAAATACGATGTATCGAAAAGAAGCCTTGATCGATGTGGGCGGATTCAGACAAGATCGAGCGACAGAAGACATCAGTATTGCTTGGGATCATCAGTTGAATGATTGGGTATCTGTTTTTGCTCCTGGGATCATCTTTTTCATGGAAGTACCTGTGACGTTGAAGATGCTATATCGACAAAGAAAACGTTGGGCAAAAGGTGGAACAGAAGTCTGGCTGACGAATTTCAAAAAAGCGATGCTCCATCCTTTTGAACATATCGGAAGAACGATCATCTTCATTGATCAAACATTGAGTATTGTCTGGTCAATATTCTTTTGTATTTCCGTGATTCTTTTTATTGGATTGATTGGGCATTATGTGTACCAAGGAAACTATGAACAGATCTATGTCACTTTTACATTCAGTTTTGTGTTCATCTGCTTTGAAATGGTCGCAGGATTTTTCCAGTTGTTAGCTTCGCTGATTGTAGATGATCGACGAAGAAAATTGAAATACCTTCTTTTCGCACCCCTATATATGCTTTTGTTCTGGATAGTGAACGCGATAACGATCGTGACGACTTTCATTCCAGCGGTCAAAACGATTTTAGGTTATGGAAGCGGGACATGGAAAAGTCCGGAACGTACAAAAAAATAAAAGATGCACCGTTTTTTAGACAAACAGCCTATTGTGTTTATGGTTCTTCCAGACATTTTTGCTTATAATAAGAAATTAGTTAAAAAGTAGTAAGGATGGGAAAGTGATGAAAAAAAGAATGAAGCCGTTGATCTGGCCGATTGCTGTTTTCGGTATTTTCTTCTTCGGACAAACAGCTTTTGCAGAAACTTCTGAACCTGCTCAAACAGAGCCTTCAACAACTATAAGCTCTTCTGATGGTGAAAAAGGAACCTCAGAAACAGAAATGACTTCCAATGTACCGACAGATAACTCAGGAGAAACGATTTCGTCTTCAGAAGATACATCAACGAATAGTTCTACCTCTTCTGACCAAATCGATCATTTGCAAGACTTGGAAAATAAAAGAAAAGAACTCGAAGAAGCATTAGAAGCTGCAAAAAAAAAATTGAAAGAAGACCAAGCAGCAATCGATCAAGATTTAGCTGATCTTAAAAATAAAGCGGGAAATGACCGTGCACAACTTGAGAAAAAGCTTGCTGAAGCGAAAGCAAAAGCGGAAGCTGTCCAAACAGATCTTGACGGGAAGATCCAACAAGCAAAAGAATTCAATCAACAATTAGATCAGGTTGCTCAAACAGCTTCTGGAAAGCTAAGTCAAACTCAAGCGGATATCACAGCGGCCAGTCAAGCGATCCATGGAAAGATCAGCGAAGCGCAAACAGTTGCTAATGATTTTGAAGCAAAAAAAGCAGACTTAGCAGCTAGTTTCCAACGAATAAAAGATATTTTGCATTCGGCAGGAGAAAAATCAGTGGCCTCTGGAACCACGACAGAAACAGTTCATCAAACGACAGAGCCATCCGAATCAACAAGTCAGACTTTACCAAAAACAAATGAAAAAACAGCTTCTGTCAATTATTCCTTCGTAGGCACAGGTGTGCTAGTTGCAGCAGTTTACGGAATCATTCGCAAAAAGAAATAAAAAAGAGAGAATGGGAAGGTAGTGAACCTCGAAGTTAGACTGAAAAATCTAACTCTTGGGTCCCACTACATGTCCCATCTCTTTTTATTTATTAAGACAGCTATTCCTACTTATCTTGTGGAGACAGCTGTTCCACTACATGTGACCATCAGCATACCATTGTCGCTACCTAATACTTCGTAGTCCATTTTTACGCCAACGATTGCATCAGCTCCTAATGCTTTTGCACGTTCGGCCATTTCCGCAAGTGCTTCTTCTCTTGCGCCCATTAGTTCATTTTCATAACTTTTTGAACGACCGCCAAAGACGTTTCGCAAACCAGCCCCAAAATCTTTCAATACATTGATCCCAGTAATAACTTCACCAAAAACGATTCCTTTATAAGCTACTACGGTTTTTCCTTCCACACTATTCGTGGTTGTTGTAATCATTCAATCACTCCTCTCTTTAACGAAAGTATAACAAAGTTCAAGATGCGCAACACATATTTTCCCAAAATTAGGAATTTATTATATACTTGAATTGTTCATTAATGAAAGCGAAACCAATCGTTAGCAACTATGTAAAAGAAAGGAAGATTCTTGTGAAAAAGAGTATTTTGCTTATTTCTCATAGTCAAAAAGTAACAGATGGTATTAAAGAAATGATTGAGCAGATGCAAAAATCCCAAGAGGTGCAGATCTTTTCTCTCGGCGGAATAAATGGCGAGATCGGATCAGACCCGATGAAAATCGTAGAAGCTGTCAATGAATCAAGTGATGCAGCTAGTTATTTTGTTTTTGCGGATATCGGCAGCGCGGTATTGAATTCGGAACTGGCAAAAGACATGTTGGAAGAAGAACAGCAGCAACGTTATCATCTGGTGGATGCGCCTTTAGTGGAAGGAGCTTTTGCAGCAGCCATCACTGCCGGTATAACGGATGATACTCAGCAAATCTTAACAGAAGCACAAAATGCCGGAAAGAAAGGATGGGAATAAATTGAAAAAAATCATGAATGATCCAAGCAATATTGTCGAAGAAATGCTGGAAGGATTAGTAAAAAGCTATCCAGAACTTGTTCATCGTGTAGAATCTTCCCGTGTTGTAGCCAAGAATCAGAAATCGGAACAAGTTGGTTTGGTTTCTGGTGGAGGAAGCGGACATGAACCATCCCATGCCGGGTTTGTAGGGGAAGGAATGTTAAGTGCAGCGGTGCTCGGTGATGTATTTACTTCTCCAACTCCAGATCAGATTCAAACGGCTATCAAGGAAGCGGATAGTGGCAAAGGAGTTTTACTAATCGTTAAGAATTATACAGGGGATGCATTGAACTTCGATATGGCAAAGGAACTAGCTGCTATGGACGATATTGAAGTAGAAAGTGTAATCGTAGATGATGATATCGCCGTTGAAAATAGTACGTATACTGCTGGAAAACGCGGAGTCGCAGGTACTGTCCTTGTACACAAAATCGTGGGCGATGCAGCAAGAAACGGTGCTTCCCTAGCAGAGTTGAAAGAATTGGGAGAAAAGGTCGTACAGGCAACTAAAACAATCGGTGTAGCGCTTCGAGCAGCAACTGTACCAGAAGTAGGGAAACCAGGATTCGAACTAGGAGAAGATGAAATCGAGTACGGTGTTGGTATCCACGGTGAGCCAGGCTATCGTCGAGAAAAGATGCAGCCTTCTAAAGTACTGGCAAAGGAACTTGTTACTAAGATTTTAGATGATTACTCGAATTTGCCAAAAGAAGCAGGTGTATTCGTCAACGGAATGGGCGGGACGCCTTTGATGGAACAGTTCGTATTCATGAATGATGTTTTAGCTCTGCTGGAAGAAAGAGGCGTCAATGTAGTTTTCCGAAAAGTCGGTAATTTTATGACCTCACTAGATATGCAAGGCCTTTCTCTTACGCTGATCGACTTGACGGAGACACAATGGAAAGATTCTTTAGAAAGCAATGTACAGACGATTTCATGGTAAGACAATCTCAAGATAAAAGGGTGATAATATGAAACTAACCGTTCAAGAAATCCAAGAATGGCTCTCACAATTTGCAGAGGCAATCAATCAGAACAAACAATATCTCAGTGATCTAGATACCCCGATTGGCGATGGAGACCACGGAAATAATATGGGAAGAGGGGTTTCAGCTTATGAAGAAGCTTTTCAAACCGATCATCCTGGAACAATTAGTGATACATTCAAAGTATTCTCTATGGCGATGATATCGAAAGTCGGTGGGGCTTCTGGTCCGTTATACGGATCTGCATTCATGAACATGATGAAAGCGACAAAAGGGGTCGATTCTATTGATTCTCAAGAAAAATTAGGAGAAGTGATCGAGCAGGGAACAGCGGGTATTCAAAGCCGAGGAAAGGCAGAAGCTGACGATAAAACGATGTTAGATGTTTGGCTACCAGTTACAGAGGCGTTGAAAGCAGGGAATCTAACAAAAGAAATTATTGACCAGGCAAAAGAACACACCAAAGACTTGGTAGCTAAAAAAGGACGAGCTTCCTATCTAGGAGAGCGTGCAATCGGACATATCGACCCGGGAGCTGCTTCCAGTGCCATTTTATTTACGTCACTACTCAATGTGATCAAAACTTCATGACCATTCCTGTAAATGGAAACAGAGGCTGAACTCGAAAAGCAATCAGTTGCTTTTTCGATTCAGCTTTTTTACAGTTGTTTCTTTTAAATAACATAGTTAAAATAAAAAAGAAAAGAGGGAACAAAATGGATTTAATGAAAGAAGACTATCAGTTATTTGACAGAGACAATTATGCATTCAAACAACTCAAAGAAATACATACACCAGATGAAGTCGAACTAATCAAACAAGAATACAAAGCACACTGGCAAAAATGGAAAGAGATCCAGCTCCAGACAGCTGCACTTTTGCCTGATACATATGGCATGAGCAAACCTAAAATCGAAAGCTGGACGAATGGCTGGAATTTACGCAGTCATTTTTGGAGTGCTTATCGACGTGAAGATCGGCAAAACGAGAATGCCTGTCTAGCAGTTTTGTTGAATCAAAAACAATACCAAATCTATTTGATGTATCAGCACTATAAAAGTGACACGAGAGAAGGAAGCGTTGAAGGATACAATCAATTGCTATCTTTACTGCAGGAATGGAGTACCCAGGTAGCGATTGAAGATTATTATATCTGGCCTCAGCCTGAAAATGAGCTGGAAGATCATTTGCCTTTATCCGTTTATTTATCAGATAAGAGCAAGCAAGAAGAGCTGCGAGAGACAATGGGCGATCGAACCTTCCAACTTGGCAAACTGTTTTTTTCTCCAAATGAATACACAAACATCGAAGAGAAAACTGCTGAGGCACTCAAAGAACTAGCGCCATTGTATCACGCGATAAAAAAGAAGTTATGAAAAAGCTGATTTGCGTTGCGTACTAAATAGATGGCATATCATCGAATCCACTGCTCTCATGATGCAACATAAACAGACACCTGCGAAAAATCATTTTTTTGCAGGTGTCTGTTTGGTTTTTCCATCAGTCAAATCAGAATAAAAATTTAAACAAATCTAAAAACATAACAGTTAACAATCTCTAAAAAACGACGATTGCTTGCGTCTCGCTCATTCTTTTGTATATGTGTTTCGAATTACATAACAGAAAAAATGAAAAAATATTCATTTCGTTATCAAACAAGGAAAAGTAAGAACAAGGCTTCTTTTTTCACTGATAAGCCTATGGTAAAATCCATTTAAAGCGTTTTCTTTACGAAGAGAAGTAAGAGGGAGCAAGTATGAAAAAAATCATTTTCAGAGGACTCATAGTTGTCATTGCACTGAGTATAGGAGGGAAAATATTGATGGATAGAAGAGAAAAAGACAACGAAGAACTGCGTACCATCCAAACCGATCTGGCAAATTATTTGTATAATCATTATGAGATTTATACAAAAGATAAGGACAAAATCGATGAAGCAGATAAGAAATACAATGGTGGTAATGGAACAATAACAGATGACGAATACTTAGAGAGTTTAAAAAATGCTAGGCAATATTTCAACATCGAAAAAATAGAATTTACAGGTTTTTCTGTAACCCCTATGAAATCTTTAGAGGTACACTTCGAAATCAATGACCTGCTTTCCCACACTGCGACATTAGGAGTAAAGTCTGCAGAAACAGGTCAGTGGATCTATAGGATTGATAGTGGTATAGAAAAACCGGGGCAAGATCATTATCTCAGTAGAAAAGACCAAGAGACCAATAGGAGCATACCCATGAATATCGTCACATTCTATGATGGGGGGATCGACTGATGGATCAGAATCGAGTTTTTTCAGAAACAGTTTATCAAGTAGAAGTAGGAAAAATTAAAAATGGTGATAGAACGGGGAAACGCAATGAATATTTAATTCTTGATACGGTAAACACCGACAAACATACGATCGGAAAAGAAAAAACACCAAAGCAAAACGGAATGCAGGCCATGGTCGTGGCTGAAATCAAGGATAAATACAAAGGCTATGATAAAGATGATTTGAAAAAGCAAGCCGACTACCCCAAATCCGTCATCAAAAAAGACCTGACTATCGCCTACGCAGGTACCAAAAGTTGGCAGGACTGGAAAACGAACATCCGAGAAGTCGGCTTCGAGGACAAACACGACAACGGCGCCTTCCAGTCGGCTTTAGCGTATGCCGATGCAATCGAAAAGACCTATTCTGTCAAAGACGGCTACACCATTTCCACGACCGGTCATTCTTTAGGTGGAGCGCAGGCAATCTATGTCGCTGTTTTAAAAGGTTATCACGGATTTACATATGCAGCGGCAGGCCCAGGCTTGAGTGAGAAGCAGCTCATGAATTATGAAGGGCAGATCATCAATCTGTATGACACTTCAGACATCGTGACTAGTGGCTGGCTGACTGGCGGGAAAGGCCAACTGCCATTTCACAGTTTCGGAATCGACAACGCCGGCTGGAAAAACTATGGACACGATCTAAATCAGTTCAATCTCGACAAAAACGGGAATTACATCGATAAATATGGCGATATCATCATCTATTCCGACCAACATGGAGGGGTCGCCCTCGAACAGACCTTACTCGCCCAGCAAATCATCAAAAACAAAGCTATGATCCGTCAAATGGAGACATATGGCGAAAAAAATCAATGGGAGAAAGATCGGATCAGTCAACTGAAAGAAGAAAACAAGTGGCTCCAGCTACAAATCAGTGCTTTCTCCAAGCTAGTGACTTGGCGGAAAAGATTCACAGCTAGCAGCGGCGGTCTGTCGACCAATGAACAGATCTATTTAGACGACCAGCAGGCGCTGATGATCATGAAACATGCGGCTTCCGTCTTCGATCAAGCGATGGAACAAGTGCTAGTCATTTACCAGCGTGGAATTCGTGATTTGGAACAGCTGTGGGCAGATGGTCTTGCGATGGTCCGCAGACAGACACCGCTTTTGTCTCAGAACGAAATGCTCGATGCTCTGCGAGAAGTCGGTTGTACAAAGCAGACGATCGTTGATGAACCTACGCAGGAATTCAGGGAAAAAATCTTCAAAATCAAGCAGCTTTCAGCAGAATTCTCTACCTTGGCAAAAGAGATCGAAGCGAAAATCAATGAGCTGGTCCAACGTGATCGAGACTTGGCACGACAATTATTTTAAAACAAGGAGTAGTGAGATGGAAAAAGAAAACCAGATTCATGAAACATACCGAAAAGAACGACTGCAGCTAGAAAATCAGGAAGATCAGCTCAGACAGATGCAAAAGAACATGCAGCAGCTGGCAGAAACGACTTATTCCAATATACGTTTTTCGGTGTGTTCCTTTGAATGCCCGAAGGATTCTTTGTATTTTGCACAAAAAGAACTCAGACGTTTAGAAGAGAGGTTCTCTCATGAATTGATGCAGAAACGAAAAAAAATCTATGATCAGCAAGATGAAGTCGAACGCCGTTATCGTGCTGATCTGCAACGATTAAACAAAAAGTAACAGGAAAGGAGATAATAAGTGATCATTCTAGAGGAAAAAATTTGGGAAGATTACCAGAAAGAGATACAAAAAATCTCAGCAAGAGCTTTAGGGATTGCGATGACTCAAGACAAAGTCACGAAATGCAAAAAGGCGAAACAAGCCGCAGAGGTGGAAGCAAGTACGGCAAAAAAAGCGGTATCCTCTGCAACGACTGGATTGGAAAAAGCAGTAAAGGGTCGTTTCGGCAAACAAGTAACAGCGGCATTTAGTAAAAAAAGCCGAATGTTAGTAAGTTTTTGAACACTGTGAATCTCGGAGGTTGTGAACTTGCCGTTTAACCCTGAGTCACAAGGAACAATTTCAAAAAATAGCTTCTCATGTTTGATGAATATCGTGACTTGTATCCGAGAAGTTGACAGGAGAACACCATTTATTCAAAAAATAGGAGTTGCGACAAGGCGTTTGTCACAGCTCCTATTTGACATAAGAGGCAATTTTCGATTTTACTTATAGATAGTATCAAAAAATGATTTTAAGGCATAAAACACTCACCGCCATTATTACCGAGAGTCTGATCCTAGTGGCCGAGGTGGCAAACGGTATGCTTTTCCATGAAATGAGTATTCTGATCGTGGTCATAAACGGCATGTGTCTGCTTACTTATCGCACAAAAAGAAAAATCTTGATACAACAATTACCCAAGTTAAACGAACAAGTAGAATAACAAACAAGGAAGAAATCCAAAGGAGGAATCTGCTATGAGACATGAAGGATTGTGTGTTTCACTCGTTCCATTATTCAATCATCTCGAGATAGAAGATCAGCAAAAAATCCACTCGTTAGTGACACACAGAAAAGTGGAAAAAGGAGAACAGCTTCTTGCGCCGAATGGAGAGTCTCAATTAGTAATCGTGGCTTCTGGAAGTATGAAAGTGTATCAATTATCTGCTAGCGGAAAGGAACAGCTTTTACGAGTAGTAGAGCCGGGCGGATATGAGGGAGAGAGCCAGTTGTTAGGCGTTCCAAATGAATCTTTATTTGGCGAAGCACTAGAAAAAACGGAAATTTGCGTATTGAGACAAAAAGATTTCTCGGAACTTTTACTGCATTATCCCGCCCTTAGTCTGAAACTTTTAGCAATCAACGCTGAGAAATTAACAAAAGTACAGCAGCAGACAACTTTTTTGATGATGGAAAAAGTAGAAGAACGAGTCGCTGTCTATCTGCTTGACTTAGCTAAAGCGACAGGGAAGGATCACTTTTTCCTACCAATGAAAATGAAAGAACTTGCTGCATTTATCGGTACGACCCCCGAAACTTTATCTAGAAAATTTAAATTATTAGAGGAGAATGGTTATGTAAAAAGAGAGAATCGGGAAGTCTGGATCATTGATAAAGAACAGTTAGAAGACATGTAAATACAAAAATGACCTCCAAATGTTGGATTTTTGATCCCAATTTGGAGGCTAGCATGAAATTGAACATGCTCTTTTTTTGTTATCCTTCCACTAAATCTCTTCTCCTATAACCGATAGCACCAAGGACGATCAGTGCAAGGCTGATACAGGATAACGTAAGGAATACGGAAAGATCGAAAGAATCGTTTGGCATCCGTGGTACCCAGCTAGGGACCGCTGTTTTGGAGAACCATTCTGGTAAATCCAAAATCCCGCCAAAGTAATTGAGCGCAAAGGAGTAAGCTAAGTAGATATAAGCAAATTTACCCATTCGAGGAAGCCATCCGAATAGAAAGCCACTCATTCCGATAAACACTAAAACAGCAGGCAGAAAGTTGAATCCGGCTTTAAGAAACAGCAATAGATCCATATCTTTCGCATCCTTCATTGATGCCAAAGCAGAAAGTCCTAGCGCACCAGAACTAATCAGAATCGACAATATAGAAAACAGGATCGCTAGTAACAGATTTGTCCAATAAAGTTGGTTCCTAGAAATTTTTGTTGCGAACAGCTGATTCATACGTCCGTGGGTTTCTTCTGTAAATAAACGATTGATGCTAGCAATTGGTAAAATAGCAGCTAGACAAATCAAGACGACCATGATCGTGCTTGTAAAGTTTTTTTCAATTGAGACGCCAGATTGGATAAACATCTGTTTCATTAAGTCGTTACTTTCTAAAAACTGTTGCATATTCCCGTAGATAGAGCCGTATGCCGCCCCCATCAAACCAAAAGTGATAAGCCAACTGATGGTCATTCCTTTATTTAGATAGAATAATAAACCACGCAAGGATAGAAGAGAACGTTTACCATACGGTTTTCCTTCACGTTCGGGGATATAGCCGGTGTTCAAGTCTCGATGTTCCTCTAAAACAAATGAACTGATTATCAAGATGAGACTGAACAAAAACAAATAAAGCAAAGGAATCCAGTTATTAGTTGTAAATGGATAGGACAAATAAGACCAGCCTAAAGGATTCCACATCGAAAGAGAGGAATCAGCTACATCTGTTATTGCTCTTAGAAGGTAAAGTCCACCTAAAAACGCTAGAGACAGACCATTCGAACTGGCTGCACTTGGCATCAGTTGTGAAGCAAACAGTGCAACAGCACTCCCCAAAATCCCCGTACTACCTACAGATAGCCCAAAAAGCCAAGCACCTTCTGCAGTGATCGAATCTGCTTGAAAAAAAATCATCGTACAGCTGATCGATATTGCTAAAAGCAAATTAATCAGAATACTTTCAGCGATGACAGCTAAAGAGTTTGCTTGACGTCCGACTCGAAAGGAACGAATAAGTTCAATCAGACCAAGCTCCTCTTTTTTTCTCGTTTGGCTCACCACATGCAAAACAGAGATCACAGCAGCAAACAAACTGCAAAAAAGCAACATTTCATTTGCATACATCGCTCCTAAAGTATACTCAGCAGCATTCGAAGCGGGAGTTGGTCCGACCATTGCTATCATTGCCGGGTTTTGCATTGTTTCGTATAATCCAGCTAACCCTTGTCCTGAAGTCAATTCTTCAAACGCAGGGACAAAACCACCAGAAAAAGCAGTGACACCGACTAGCCATATCAAGATCTTTTTCCAGTCACGGCTAAGGTTTTGAGAAAAAAGGGTGGACCAGCGTGAAAATTTATCAGTCATTTCGTTTCCTCCTCATCCTTCATAGTGCCTCATGAATAAATCTTCAAGAGTCTGTGGAATAGATTCAAATTTTTTCACACCTAATTTGGAAGTTTCAGCTAAAATCTCATCGAAAGCTTCGTTGTCAGCAGCAAATTGAGCAAGGTGGCCTTTTTGCACAAAATCATGGACACCGTTCAATTGTGCTAAGTGGCTGTTATCTGCTTCTGTTTCTATAGTAATGGTCGAGCGGGTCAAATGACGCAATTCATCGAGTGTTCCTTCTTCTACGACTGTTCCCTCGCGGATGATCACGACTTTATCTGCCAGCCGTTCGACTTCACTGAGAATATGAGAAGAAAGCAGGATGGATTTGCCCTGTTCTTTCAGTTTTTCAACTTCTTCTTGAAAAATGGTTTCCATCAAGGGATCTAAACCAGAAGTAGGCTCATCAAATAAATAGAGATCCGAATCAACAGCTAAAGCAGCAATCAAGCCCACTTTTTGACGATTTCCTTTTGAATAGTTTTTTGCTTTTTTCTTAGGATCAAGAGAGAAACGTTGAATCAGTTCGTCCTTTTTTTGAGCGTTCCCTTTTCCATGAAGCTTCATGAAGAGATCGATGATCGCTCCTCCAGTCAAATTTCCCCATAAAGAGATGTCACCTGGAACATAAGAAAGACGTTCATGGATAGATAAACTATCTTCCCATACATCTTGACCAAAAATCGTTGCCGTTCCGCCGTCTTTTTTTATAATCCCTAAAAGTGTCCGAATCGTCGTGGATTTTCCAGAACCATTTGGTCCGATAAATCCAACGACTTCACCTGAATGTACGGTGAAAGAGACATCTTTTAAAGCTTCGAAACGACCAAAGCTCTTTTTCAAATGTGTGACTTTGACGATTTCTGCCATAAAAACCCCACTCCTTTTTCTTAAAATATATACTAAAAAAGATTAATCAGTTTAATAAAATGGTTTTATACCTTTTTATAAAACTTTTTTTTATATTTTAGTACATAATATTCTTTTTATAAATTTCTGTCAATGAATTCATAAACAAGGAATTGCTAGCTTGATACTTTCTCAATAGATAGTTATAATAAACCTCAGAATAAATTTGAACTATATATATTATAAAAGTTTAAAATTACGGGAGGCTCTATAAATGAACGGTTTTGAAAAGAGAGCACAAGAGAAAAAGAAAGAGATTTTACAAGCAGCTTTTGACTTGATGAACACAGACATAGGAACCGCTGGAGTGACGATGGATAAGGTAGCTGAGAGCGCTCAGGTAAGTAAAGCGACGATTTTTAAATATTTTGGCAGCAAGGAAGGGCTGATTTATGAAGTATTTTTCACATTTATGAATGATTTAGGGCAAGAAGCGAAAGCGTTGATTGCGGAAAATCTTCCATTTGAAGAAACGCTGATTGCTATGAGTGAAAATAAAATCCGCTATCTCAATCGAGTGAACAAACAATTTTATATCGATTTGATGACATACTATACAAAAAAAGAAAAAAAAGAATTTTCTGACGCGATGGATGCGTATACGCAAGAAAGTTTCAGTATCATGCTTGATCTTTTCCACCGAGGACGTAAAGAAGGAAAAGTGGATTTGAAATATTCGGATGAGTTTTTGATCCTCTATTTTCAAGCAATGGTAGAAGGAATTTCTAAGCCGGAGATATACGCAAAACTGCTTCCATATACAGCAGAATGGACAGAAGTCCTGATCAAAGGTATCGCGCCGAAGAAGAAATAAAGCATAAAAAAAGCCGAAACTGACGATAAAATGTCAGTTCGGCTTTTTTTGTTTATAAATGATGTAAAATCAAGCGGATTCGCGTGCTTCTTTGTCGTAGACCTCATGAACATTGATGAATGGATCAAGAATAGGGTTTTGTCCGTCTAAATCTGATTGGAACCGAATGCCATCAATATTGATTCGAGCATTTCGATAGAAATCCGTACCTAATTGTCCCCAAGCGGGAGTAGAAGCATCTACATTGCAGAAAATATCGAAACCTTGACTCTTCAAGTAAGCAAATTTTTGATTTTCTGCTGAATAAGGCTGCCAGTCGCTAATATCTGCACCAAATGGATAAATCAGGATATTTGTTTTTCCTAGGATAGGTGCAACTTCTTGCTGCCATAATTCATTGTCTTTTTTGACATCCTCTAATGAAGCTTGAGTCATATTCAAGTGTCCCCAGGTATGGGAAGCAAAGCTCCAACCATCTTTCTTCAACTGATCAGCCACTTTTTTAGCTTCTTCGCTCTCTTTTTTTGTTTTTTCGTTATCTCCGTATTGAGACTTGGATGTTCGATAACCTAAAACACCGTTGTAACCTGTCAGGGCCAAGGTGCCTTTTGCGCCTCGATAAGAAAAATCAGGATGTTTCTTGACAAAAGCATCGATCAGAGGAACCATGTCAAAGTCCCCAATTTCTTCCTTATCATTCTCTTTATAAACATTTTTGATTTCATTGTTATTTGATACGACTAATCGGCTAGGAAAACCGGAATTATCCATATATTCATAATAGCTGACATCATCTTGTGAAAGAATTAATGGTTTTTTTCCTTCAGGTAGCGCAAGCCCGTTAAAGGAAAGATTCCCTTGTTCGTCTTTTTGGATCAAATCATTCAAATTGACTAAAACAAAATCGTTTTGATAGAGTTGTTCGATTGAACGGTTGAATTCTTCAACAGTTACCATATAGTCTTTGTATCCTTGAGCCTGTTGAGAGTGGAAGGCTTTTTGTGGGTCCACGATCAAGCTGTGAAAAAAGACGTGAGAGATCTGAGTAGGATCAGACCAGTCAATTAGTTGTTCTTTCTCCTTTTTCAGTGTTTGAAGAAGCTGCTGTGTTTCCGCAGATCCGTTTTTACTGTTTTTCTCCAATAAAGCAATCGCTTGGTCATAATCATAGCTTTGTGCCAGATTTTTTGCTTGAGTCACTAGCTGTTGCTTATCATCCATTGGCTCTTTTGTCTTTTCTGTTATTTTTTTTTCATGAATAATCGGTTCTTTTTTTGTGTATGCTCGGATGACAAAAAAAAGACTTAAAATTAAAATAACGACAGTTAAAGCAGAAGTGGCTCCTAAAATAATTTTTTGCTTTTTTTCCATATACCTCGTCCCTTACTTTTTCATTTTTTTACTCGTCCCGTTCTTCATTGTAACGAAGAAAGAATAAGAGGAAAAGTAAAGTGACTTCTCGATAAATTGCAGAAAAAATACAGAAAAAATAGTTTCTTTTAACAATAGTTGAAAATAAAATGTTCGGGATTAGAGCGGATTCAAAAAAGAAAAAATGAGGAATTTAAAAAAAATATCTTTTTTCTGTTGACAAAGAAAAAGTTGCGCTCTATGATAGACACATATTAATAATAATAAGACGAAGATTGAAACGAAGTAGTTGTTAAAGCCAATGTTTCAGAAAGCTGGTGGTTGCTGCAAACCAGTACATGCTTTAAAGCGAATTACATTTCAGGAGTCTCTGGCAGTGATTGCCACGCGACAGCGTTAAATGTTCGAGAGGTATGTTGGATATCTAGACATACAAATTGGGTGGTACCGCGAGATTTCGTCCCTTGGCTATATGCCAAGGGACTTTTTTTATTTTCCATCCCGAAGAAATACTTAATGACGCATGCTAGCAGGTTCCTGCTTTCATAAAAAAACTACACGGAGGTCAGTAAAATGAATATTATTGATGAATTAACTTGGCGCGACGCCATTAATCAGCAAACAAACGAAGAAAGACTTCGCGAGCTCGTTGAAGAAAAGAGCATTTCACTTTATTGCGGCGTTGATCCAACTGGTGATTCGATGCATATCGGACATTTGATCCCATTTATGATGATGAAAAGATTCCAATTGGCAGGCCATCATCCATATATTCTGATTGGCGGCGGAACAGGAACAATCGGCGACCCAAGCGGCCGTAAAACAGAACGTGTGTTGCAAACGATGGAACAAGTACAACATAACGTGGATGCACTTTCCAATCAAATGAGAAAATTGTTTGGTAAAGACGCAAATATCACATTTGTGAACAACTACGACTGGTTATCAAAAATCTCTTTACTTGAATTTTTGAGAGACTACGGTAAAAACTTCAACATCAACACGATGTTAGCAAAAGATATCGTTGCCAGCCGTTTGGAAGTAGGGATCTCATTCACAGAATTCACTTACCAAATCCTGCAATCCATCGACTTTTTACATCTGCATAAAACATATGATGTACAACTACAAATCGGTGGAGCAGACCAATGGGGAAATATCACAGCTGGTTTAGACCTGATCCGAAAATTAGAAGGACCAGAAGCAGAAGCGTTCGGTTTAACGATTCCATTGATGTTGAAAGCGGACGGAACGAAATTCGGAAAAACCGCAGGCGGTGCCATTTGGCTTGATCCTAAGAAAACTTCACCATTTGAATTCTACCAATTCTGGTTGAATCAAGATGATCGTGATGTAGTGAAATACTTGAAATTCTTTACGTTCTTATCTCAAGAAGAAATTGAAGAATTAGCGAAAAAAGTAGAGACAGAACCTGAGAAACGTGAAGCACAACGCCGTTTGGCAGAAGAAGTTACAAGATTTGTGCATAGTGAAGAAGACTTGAAAGAAGCGCAAAAAATAACGCAAGCATTGTTCTCTGGAAATATTAAAGAACTAAATGCGGAAGAAATCGCGCAAGGATTCGGTAAAATGCCGAACGTTGAAATTTCAAGCACACCTGAAAATATCGTGGAGCTACTTGTTTCCACAAAAATTGAACCATCTAAACGTCAGGCACGGGAAGATGTTTCAAACGGAGCTATAAGTATTAACGGTGACCGCGTTACCGATTTAAATTTTGTCATAAATCCATCCGATGAATTCGATGGTAAGTTTGTGGTTATTCGAAAAGGTAAGAAAAATTACTTTTTGGCCAAAGTAATTGATTAGAATTTAGTAAGTTTTTGCCTTGAAAAAGGGGAATACTATTACAACATTCCAATTTTGAAACCCATCCTAAAATAGAACGCTGGTTGTCGTTAATACAATCTTTGCGAGGGAGTTTACTTTTGTAAATTCCCTCGTTTTTTTTAATTATTTCAAAAGTGCGAACAATTCGAATAATTGATACATATTAAAATACGATTAAAAAACGGTCGAAAGCTTAGTTTACAGAATAGGAGAACAGGTGTAATGTAGGGCTCGACAAAATTTAAATATTTTTTTTAGGAGGGTTTCACTATGAGTGAATCATTGTCGAAAGATCTAAACCTAAATGCCCTATTCATTGGGGACAAAGCTGAGAACGGCCAAATCTATAAAGCTTTGTTGAATGAATTGGTGGACGAACATTTAGGCTGGCGTCAAAACTACATGCCTCAAGACATGCCTATCATTACGCCAGAAGAAAAAAGCAGTGCTAGTTTTGAACACACTGTGAATAAAACAAAAGATGTTCTATCAGAAATTTCAGCGCGGATGCGTACCCATTCCGTTCCTTGGCATAATGCCGGACGCTACTGGGGTCATATGAACTCTGAAACATTGATGCCATCTTTACTAGCGTACAATTTTGCTATGCTATGGAATGGTAATAACGTTGCTTACGAATCTTCTCCTGCAACAAGCCAAATGGAAGAAGAAGTAGGCATGGAATTTGCAAAATTAATGAGCTATAAAGATGGCTGGGGACACATCGTTGCTGATGGTTCTTTAGCAAACTTAGAAGGACTTTGGTATGCCCGCAACATCAAATCATTGCCACTTGCTATGAAAGAAGTGACACCTGAACTAGTTGCTGGAAAAAGCGATTGGGAATTGATGAACTTGTCAACAGAAGAAATCATGAACTTGTTAGACAGTGTTCCAGAAAAAATCGACGAAATCAAAGCTCACTCAGCACGTAGCGGAAAACATTTAGAAAAATTAGGAAAATGGTTGGTTCCACAAACAAAACACTATTCATGGCTAAAAGCTGCCGACATCATCGGTATCGGTTTAGACCAAGTAATTCCAGTGCCAGTTGACCATAACTACCGCATGGACATCAACGAACTTGAAAAAATCGTTCGTGGTCTAGCAGCTGAAAAAACACCAATCTTAGGTGTAGTCGGTGTTGTAGGATCAACAGAAGAAGGAGCAATCGACGGTATCGATAAAATCGTTGCATTGCGTCGCGTATTAGAAAAAGACGGTATTTACTTCTACTTGCATGTAGATGCTGCTTATGGCGGATACGGCCGTGCGATTTTCTTAGACGAAGACAACAACTTCATTCCATTCGAAGATTTAAAAGATGTTCATTACAAATACAACGTCTTTACAGAAAACAAAGATTATATCTTAGAAGAAGTACACAGTGCATATAAAGCAATCGAAGAAGCAGAATCTGTAACGATCGACCCACATAAAATGGGCTATGTTCCATATTCTGCCGGTGGTATCGTCATCAAAGATATCCGCATGAGAGACGTTATCTCTTACTTCGCAACATATGTATTTGAAAAAGGTGCAGATATCCCAGCATTACTTGGAGCGTATATCTTGGAAGGTTCAAAAGCAGGGGCAACAGCAGCCAGTGTTTGGGCAGCACACCATGTCTTACCTTTGAATGTCACAGGATACGGTAAATTGATGGGTGCATCAATCGAAGGGGCACACCGTTTCTACAACTTCTTGAATGACTTGTCATTCAAAGTAGGTGACAAAGAAATCGAAGTTCATCCATTAACTTATCCAGATTTCAACATGGTAGACTACGTATTCAAAGAAAAAGGCAACGACGATTTAGTTGCGATGAATAAATTGAACCATGACGTATATGATTATTCTTCATACGTGAAAGGAAGCATTTACGGTAATGAATTCTTAACTTCACATACTGACTTTGCTATCCCAGACTATGGCAACAGCCCATTGCAATTCGTGAACCAACTAGGATTCTCAGATGAAGAATGGAACCGTGCCGGAAAAGTAACTGTATTGCGTGCCAGCGTAATGACACCATACATGAACAAAGAAGAACACTTTGAAGAATATGCTGAAAAAATCAAAGCAGCTCTTCAAGAAAAATTGGAAAAAATCTACGCAGACCAATTATTGGCAAGCGAAGCAAAATAAGCAAGGTAATCATGTTAGAAAACAGCTTGAATGCTAACTGTTTCTGACGCATGTTTGGATCTGAAGAGCAAGGGGTGACCTAAGCTCTTCGATCCCTTTGTTTTGAGGTTGTCTTTGAAGAACTCCTTCAAGCAATAGACTCAAAGAATCCCCTCAAATATTCGCTGAATTGTTTCGTTTATTGCTGAAACTACTTCAAAGACACCGTTATTTTATCCAAAAAATCAAGGAGAGTGTCAACGGTGAGTAAATCTGAAGTAAGTAAAATGGGTCTTGGGACCTTTATCGGTCTGACAATGGCACTGTGTGCAACGGTTCGGAGTATTCCTACGTTAGCCGCAGTCGGTTGGACATTGATTTTTTATTCAATTTTTGCAGTTTTGTTTTTTGCCGGTCCGATATCAATGGTTTCCGGTGAACTTTCAACGATGCTTCCTCAAGAAGGCGGTCCTCAGTTATGGGTAAAAACAGCACTGGGCAGCAAATGGGGATTTGTCGTTGCATGGCTATTATGGGTGCAAATGTTCCCAGGTATGGTAATGGTCGCTTCTACTTTAGGACCATTGTTAGGAAACACATTTGGTAATGTAGAACTTGGCAATAATCATTGGTTCGTTTTAGGTTGTATTTTAGTTATTTACTGGATCATCACGATCTTGAACTTGAAATTCGATATGGCAAAAGTCGGCGGGAACATCGGTGTATGGCAAGGGGTATATATCCCAGTAGTCATCATGTTCGTTTTAGGTGTTTTGGCAGCCTTCAAAGTCGGACTAGTCTCAAACGGCTATCTAGGTGACTTTTCATGGTCAAAAGCTTTCCCTGACTTGGAACATATTGATTCATTGAAATACTTAGCTGGTATCACATTTATTTTTGTTGGGATCGAAATGAGTTCTGTTTACATGCCTCGTTTGAAAGACGCAACAAAAAATTATACAAAAGGCGTATTTATCGCTTTGATCGGATTAGTTTTATTGAATGTCATCAATGCGATGCTTGTTGCCAATGTCGTACCAGATGGAAAAATGGAATTAGCAAATATCACGCAGCCAATCTTGATTGATTGCCAAATCCTAGGCTTACCAGAAGTGATCGGAAATATCTTCAGCTTCATGGTATTTATTGGTGTGCTTTTACAATTATCAGCTTGGGTTACTGGACCATCAAAAACAATCATCCAAGTAGCTCGTGAAGGATTCCTTCCACCAAAATTCGGATTCCATAAAGAAAACAAATACGGCGTATCTAGAAATGTCGTTCTAACACAATCAATCGTTATTTCATTATTTGCTTTGCTTTATGGTGTAATGGATGACGTAAGTGCTGTATTCTTGACACTTACAAATGCTACAACTGTTATTTATTGTATCGTGTACATTTTGATTGCTGTTTCATTGCTTAAAATGCGTAAGAAACATCCAGAATTCGAACGCCCTTACCGAATTGGTAAAAACGGAAACGGCTTAGCTTGGGTAGTCAGCTGCATGCTGATCTTCTCTATCATCGTTGTCGTATTTGCTACATTAGGTACAGCGACATTGAGTGATGCATTATTAGTAGCAGCTATCACAGTGGTCATGTTCGTTATTCCATTGATCATCAATCACTTCAAGAAAGATTCTTGGGGGATTGAGGTAGAAAAAAGTTTAGAAGAAAAATAAAAAAATAAGTCTTTCAGCCGACGATCTGTCGCTGATTTAGTAGGAGGTCCTGCCAAGTGAATAGTTTTTTCATGGCAGGGCCTTTTCATTTGAAATAGGAGATCGACGATGAATAAAAATATTTCTTTAAAAGAAAGTATCGCTGTATTGATCGTGTTGTTGGCACTCCTAGGAGTACTGATCATCGGATTCCAACTCTCGCCACATATCCCGATCCTTGCAGCTTTCATGTGCTTGTTGTTTTATGGCAGATTTAAAAAGTTCTCATGGGATGAGATCCATGACGGGATCGTCAAAGGAATCACTCCGGGGATCATCCCAATCCTGATTTTTCTTTTGATTGGCGTCTTGGTTGCCTCTTGGATTCTATCTGGAACCATCCCTACGATCATGGTTTATGGTTTCAAACTTGTCTCTGTACGTTTCTTTTTGCCGACAGCATTTCTTGTTTGTGCAATTGTCGGAGTGACAGTCGGCAGTTCATTTACAACGATTTCGACGATTGGGATTGCTTTTTTGGGAATCGGACATTTGCTTGGATTCAACGATGCAATGACTACAGGTGCGGTCGTTTCTGGTGCATTTTTAGGGAATAACTGCTCGCCTTTATCGGATACGACGAACTTGGCAGCTGGTATCGGTGGAGTCAATCTATTCGAACATATCGCTGGTATGCGTTATACGGATTTTCCGGCATTCGTCCTTTCGTTGCTTTTTTATACGATATTAGGACAGAACAGTCATTCAGCCGACCTAGCCAGTATCAATGAAATGATCCAAAATATGAAAGCAAGCTTTTGGATCTCTCCTTGGACATTGATTCCGTTAGTTATTTTATTTGGCGGGTCAATCAAAAAAATTCCAGCTATCCCTACATTATTAGCAGGATCGACAGCCGCCCTCGTTCTTTCCTTTATCCATGAGAAAAGTTTGACAATTGGAAAAGCAGCAGACATCTTGATGAATGGTTATGTCGCGCATACACCTGATCCTAAGCTAGATGAACTGCTTTCTCGAGGCGGTATCATGAGTATGTTGGGCTCAGCCAGTTTGATTTTACTGGCATTGGCATTAGGTGGTTTATTGATCAAATATTTGATTGTTGAGACCATCGTGCAAGAATTAAAAGAAAAGATGGATCGACCTTCTCGTTTAGTCGGGTTTACTGCCTTGAGTTGTATCGGAGTCAATCTGATCGTTGGAGAGCAGTACTTGTCCATCATTCTTCCAGGAGAAACATTCAAACGCTCCTTTGATGAGGTTGGCTTATCAAAAAACTATTTGACACGGACGCTAGCAGATTCAGGAGCAACCGTCAATTCTCTTGTACCGTGGGGAGTTAGCGGCACATTCATTATGGGGACGATGAAAGTTAGCGCGTTGCATTACTTGCCATTCGCTTTTTTCTCGATCCTTGCTCCTGTCTTTACAATAATAGGCGGTTTTTTATTGAATCGCCGACATGTGAAAAATTGAAGAAAAGATCAAAAGGTTGTGACTATTTTTGTCACAGCCTTTTTTGCGAAACTAGCGATTTATACGATTGAAAACTATCTTTTCTTCAAAAAGAAATAATAGGAATAGAAGCTTTGATAGTTGCGATAAAATAAAAATGGATAGATAAAATTCGAGAGAAACATGTATTGACGTAGCAGATGAAAGGGGTAGATTTGTTAGTGTATCAGGAGTGCCGTTAGAAGAACAAAAGGAGAGAGAAGATGGAACTATTAGAAAAAGAAAGTATTGATTTTTATTTGGAACGTAATCGAATCCCATTCACTTATGCTTTTTTCAAGGAAGAAGAATATGACGGGCTAAATAGTCATCAGGAGGCAGTTTTAGAATTTCTTAATTGCTCAAGTAGACTACAAGCTTGCTGGTTATGGCGAATCGGTGATTCTATTGAAAAAGGAACGATGGTTTCTAAAAAAACATACGCACAAAAATTTTATGAATTCAGAGAAGAAAAAATCAACTATACGGATATCCGATTTTTTGACAAGATGAAAGATTATCCTATTTATGTGAATAAAGAAATGATGAAGGCGAAAAGAGTCACCCCTAAAGCATTATGGGATGAGGATGGTATCTATCGGACTTCTTTTCTTAATGCGCCTCAAGGAGCGGCAGGAACGGAAGAAGAATTTAACCAGTTGAATGATCGTCTTTTCCCAGATAAAGATCATCTGCATATTTACCTTTGGAATAATGAATTTACGAATTATTATAATAATGGTCGTTATTGGGATGGTGCTTATGTGTGGTCAGTGTATGACGAAAAGAGAAAGCGATTCACTGTTTTTGATGCTAGTTTAGTGATGATTTGATTTTTTCAGGCTAAAAATAAATAAAAATTTTGAAGAGGAAGGAGCCGCCCTTGGCGGCTCCTCTTTTACAGTTCTTCGTAAGTCAGGATAAGCAGTTAGGATATAATACTTTCATTTTTTCCATACGATGTTGGGCATTCTTTGGATAACCACTTTGGCGTAATAGATCGAGTCGTATTGAATATAAGTATCATGATTTAATCTATAAAATCCCCACCCTAATGTCTTTCCAAGAGCAATCGATTTATACGATCGATAGATTACACGATTACCATCTTGTAAAGAACAATCACCTAGAGGTAATTTGATCGTACCCTCTAAGTATTTTTTATTGGCAGTATAGATCGCGCAGTTGATAAATATCAAAGCTTGTTCCGTAGTATGGAAGGCAGCGGAATAGGTTATTTTTTTAATCGGTCTCGTAGTGCATCCTCAGACTGTCCCACATGTCGTTCCATCGTATGCCCTTTCCCGCCGTCTGCATACCATTCATCATAGTACAAATCAAGAGGGGAATACCATTCGAATTCATCGCCATCATCGTCATCCCCTTTGAAGTTTTTGATTGCTTCAAGGACGCGGGCAAGACTCAACGCATTCCATGCAGCGCCCATTGCGCCTTCGACTAATGTTTTATCTGTACCATCTTCTACGATGTCTCCAGTTTCTTCATCTAATACACCTCTTCGCCCATCGATCGTGATCGAGTCATCTATTGGGATGGCTGCTTCACTGTAAGCAAAATCGATCGCCCCCCACTGGTATTCTGGAACGGCTACGCGAGTGTCAGCGTACACGAACTTTCCTGTTGCATCAAGGACAACCGTTTGTCCGTATAAGGTAGCGATTATACCAGAAGGATCGAAGCTCAATCCGTTTTCAGTCGGTGCCAAGACTTCCGCTAAGTTCTTTTGTATATCGGCAGTGCGTGTATGATAGGCTTGCGCCATTTGCTGAGCGGTCTGGACAGCGACTTCTCTTGAGGGTGTTTCGATCACCCCAAATTCAAAAGTGGTGTTTTGCTGGATGTATTCCAGAAAGTCTTCTTGAGTCGCGATCTGGCTCATCAAGACAGACATCGGGACACTTAATTCGACTTCATGGACAAAGGAACCGTGACTACCCCGATGGCCATAATTATGACCGGAGATCGTTAGTAATGTTGTATCACTGCCGACTCGAGTTTCCATGACACGAACCATTTCCAGTAAGAAGAATTGATCTTCAATGAACATTCGATCAGCTACCGAGGCATCACGTCCGATCACACCAGTCCGAGCCGTTTCAGTAGAAAGAGAACCATAAGAGATCAGTTTACGAAAAGCCGGATGGTCATTGATCGAAAAGCGATAAGCACCATGATCCGTTGTTCCTGTCAAATATTCCCGCATCAATGCATGACTGGTCACGTCTTGCGCGTATCTTTTTTGCAGACCTTGCGAGAAATTATAGGTACTAGTAGTAGAATCAATTCCCGAAGTGGCAAAAGCGGCCAATTCTTGTTGCAGGGCAGGATTATTGGAAGATAATTCATACAAGCTCGCATTCGTTTTGAGTAAGTCTGCAGTGGCGACGCCTAAGGAGGAACCTAATTGGTAAAAACTATAACCAAGTCCTGCTCCTAGGATAGCAGAAACTACTGCAGCAGAAGCAGGGAGGGAAACCAATGCAGAACTTAATGTAGCACCAACAGCAGAAAAAGGAGAGAGAAAAGAGGAGAAACTGACGCCACCGGTTAAAGGAACCAATGCTGCGTTGTGCGGATCTGGTTCTTGGGTAGTGACAGGGATACGAGAGATAGACGGGAGTTCAGGAACAACTTCGGTCGTCGCATGTTGTTCTGCTTTAATCGTATACGTTTCTTGGGCGTGCGTTTGGACAGGCGTGGCAGCAAATGGCAGAAGTGTCAACACAACAAAAAACAAATGAGTGAGTTTTTTCATGTTTTCTCCTTTCAAGAACACGTGCGGCTGATCGACAAGGGGGTCTTTTGCACCTCCGTTCATTCGTATTCGCTTACACATTTAATTATTCTTGAAAAAACAAAAGAATACAAGGCGTAATAGAAAAATCAATTTAAAAAAATGTTTTTTACATTATTGGTGTTTCCTTCGTGTATTCTCATGGAAGACAGTAGTTATGTCAAATAATCGTTTGTTTTGGATGCATAATCGTTCACACAACTGATAAAGAAAAAGAAGGGGTAGATTTATTTATTTTAATATTAATGTTATTTAATATTTGCTTTTAAAACTTATAAAAATAACATATTTTATGTAAAAAACTGACCATAGGATAAATGGTCAGCAAATTCAGTGATTTAACTAAGTTTCGTGCTTTCTAAAGGAACAACTGTCTCTCTTTTGATCAAGCGATGAGGGATGACCAAGCGTACGCCGCTACTTAATTCTTCATGGATCAGTTCACGCAGTTTTTGCATAGCGACACGTCCTAATTCGGAGATATCGATATCGATGCTTGTAAGGTAAGGATGTGTCAATGTTGAGAAGATCGAGTTGTTGAAGCTAATGACGGAAAGTGTCTCTGGAATGACATAACCATACATTTGTGCCAACTGCATCGTGCGAAGGGCGAAGATATCGTCAATGACTACCAATGCTGTGGCTTCGTTTTCTTTCAACGTTTTCTCAAAGGTCAGATAATCTTCTGTATGTTCCAGTACTACACTGGAAAACGCAGGAAAATCAGCCATCATCATCGCTTTTTGATAACCGAAATATCGTTCGAAATACAAACTCTCATGAGTCGTATTCGTCACGAATAGGATATTCTTATGTCCGTTCTGAATCAAAAATTCTGTTGCTTGTTTGCCTAGAAGTTGGTTGTCATTATCTACATAAACGATTTCGTTTTCGTGATGATAAGGCTGTCCGATCAAAGTGAAAGGGATATGGTTTTGGTATAAATAATCAATGACAGGGTCTTGACTATCTGAATACACTAGAATAAAACCATCTACTTGTTTTTGTAGATGCATACGCTGGACGTTCTCTAACAGTAAATCAAAATTTTTAGCAGTAGCAATCGCTGTCGTCATATCATAATTCCGCGCTTCTTCGTTGATTGCTTCCATGATCTCAAGATAAAAGGGATTCCCGATCCGCTCTTTTGAATCAAGAGGGGGTAAGATCACGCCGATGGCACTGGAAATGCGTTTTCCTAGATTGCGGGCAGTCATGTTAGGAACATAACCTAGTTCATCCATGATTTTTCGGACTTTCTTCTTTGTTGCTTCGGAAATACTAGGATGATCATTGATAACACGAGAGACGGTCGAGGTAGCAACACCGGCTTTTTTCGCCACATCTTTTACGGTAATAGCCATGATAAAAACACCTTTCTCTTGTTATTGTGCAGAGAACCGATAAATCGTCTGACTGATCCGTTCTTGACCAGGATGGAGGTTGATCGATCCAAAGTTGGGGAAATGAACGATATCAGGGATTTCTTGCGGTTCGATTGCTAATCCGTAGTTTGAATGCATCTGTTTTCCGTTGACAGAGAAATCAGCTTCAAATCCAGTCGTAGAAAATAATACCATACTTTTATTGGAAGTTGCTATAGTCATTTGACGACCAGAATGCTTCTCGAATAATTGTAAGGAAGTTCTGGAAAGCCTAGGATGATGCAAAAGAAATACATCATCTAGTCCAGCTGGATAACAAGCAAGGATTTCTTGCAGTGTTGGAGATTTTCTAAAGTCGATGGGCAGGTCTTCTTTTTTCGTCCAATTTCCAGTAGGTAGTTTTTCTTGATCTAATTCAAGTATACCATCTAAGAAGACTGTTAACTGATGGTCATAGATGTCTCTTTTTCCATTTCCTGAAAGGTTGAAGTAGGCATGATTGGTCGGATTGCAGATGGTTTCGACCAGGCTACTGGCAGAGGTCGTCATCTCTAACTCGTTTTTTGTCAAACGGTAAGTGATCGTAGCAGTGATTGGTCCTGGATAGGTAGAAAATTCATCTTTTAAGTAAAAGACCACGCCTATTGATGAAGGAGTTTTGAAAACTTCTACTTCCCAATACTGGAAAGACCAGCCTTTCGTGCCACCGTGGATATGGTGTGGTCCGCAGTTTTTTTCCAATCTATGCTCACCCCAAGAAGCATCTCGGATCCTTCCAGCTACAGGTCCGACAGTTGCGCCAAAAAAGCTTTTATCTGTTAGAACATCTTCGAAACGATCGTAAGACAATAAAATATTTTCTGATTTTCCTTCTTTGTCTGGCGCGAAGATTTGATGCAGGCGGGCACCATAGTTGAGAAGAACGACTTCTAAATAGTCGTTCTTCAACGTGATTTTCTTTATTTCAGTCTCTGGAACTGGTACGACGGAGATTTCTGGATTATCCATGGTCATGCCACTTTTCTTTCAAGTAATCGATCGTAAGAAAAGTCGTATCAGGGACAAGCGGGATCTCCTCTCCAAGGTCTTCAGCACGTCCCACGCCAATTGGTTGGGCACCACTTGAGAGGATGGCTTGGATACCAGCTTGCGCGTCTTCGATCCCGATACATTCTTCTGCTTTTAGTCCGACAGCTTTTGCTGCAAGGAGAAAGATATCTGGCGCAGGTTTTCCGTTTGCTGCTTCTGCCGGGTCGGCAATAGCGTCAAAGTAAGGTGTGAGACCCATTTTTTCAAGTAGGAAAGGCCCATTTTTACTTGCAGAAGCAAGAGCGATCTTGATTTTTTCTTCTTTTAAAGAATCTAGTAAAGGGACGACCCCAGGGAAGACATCTTTTGGTTCGATCGTCTGGATCATCTCTAAATAATAATCATTTTTTCTTTTTGCTAATTCTGCAAATTCTTCCTTTGAAAAAGAGTGTTCTTTTCCGCCATAAGCTAAAAGCAAAGAGAGAGAGTCTTCTCGGCTAACGCCTTTTAGCTGTTCGTTGAATGTACGGTCGATCGTAATGCCGATTTCCTGACCAAGCTTTCGCCAAGCACGATAATGGAATTCGGCAGTATCGGTAATGACGCCGTCTAAATCGAACAATACCCCTTTAAACATTTGCTTCCTCCTTTCTTAGCGTTATTTCTAGGCGATCCTCTAAAGTGTAAGACTGTTCATAGACGAAAAGTTCCAGAGGCATACCTTCTAATAACTCGAAAGTAACTTGTTCATCTGTAACTGAGATGAATAATAAACGTCCGCGATAATTGATATGGAAAGAATAAGCATTCCAGGTTTTTGGCAGAAATGGTGCGAATTTCAATTGATCATGGGCGGTTTTCATTTGTGCAAATCCTTGGACGATCGACAACCAGCTGCCAGTCATGGAAGTGATGTGCAAGCCGTCTTCTGTGTCGTTATTGTAATTATCCAAATCCAAGCGAGCTGTTCGTTGGTACATTTCTACAGCTTTGTTTTCCATTCCTAATTCTGCTGCTAAAATCGAATGGATACTTGGGGAAAGGGAAGACTCATGGACAGTCATTGGTTCATAGAAATCAAAGTTTTTTTGTTTTTCTTCTTTTGTAAAAGTATCGTTGAAGAAATAAATCCCCTGTAATACATCTGCCTGCTTGATGAAGCAAGATCTAAGGATTTTGTCCCAAGACCAATGCTGGTTCAGAGGAAGATCGCTTGTGGGAATATCGGATACAGGCATGAGATCTTTATCTAAGAATGTGTCATGCTGGACAAAGATCCCCAATTCTTCGTCCACTGGGAAGTACATGTTCTCTGCGATATCTTTCCATTTGGCTAGTTCTTCTTCGCTGATAGTGATAGCAGCTTCTTTTTGATAAGTTAAATAATTTTCTCGCGTGTAACGCAAGACCCAAGCTGCGATCGTATTTGTATACCAATTGTTATTGATGTTGTTTTCATATTCATTTGGTCCAGTCACTCCGTGGATCATGTATTTATTTGCTCGTTTTGAAAAATGGACACGGTCTGCCCAGAAGCGGGCGATTTCTGCTAAAACTTCTAGACCTTCATTTTTCAAATATTCTGTATCACCGGTGTAATTCGTGTAATTGTAGATTGCATAGGCGATTGCACCATTTCGATGAATCTCCTCGAAAGTGATTTCCCACTCGTTATGACATTCGACGCCAGTGAAGGTGACCATAGGATAAAGCGCGCCTTTTAATCCTTGCTGCTGAGCGTTGTGGATCGCTTGCGGCAGCTGGTTATGCCGGTATTTCAGAAGATTCTTAGTTACTTCGGGTTTGGCTAAAGCGAGATAAAGAGGGACTGCATACGCTTCTGTATCCCAGTAAGTGGCACCGCCGTATTTTTCTCCTGTGAATCCTTTGGGTCCAATATTCAATCGTTCATCTTCGCCGTAGTAAGTAGAGAATAGTTGGAACAAATTGAAGCGAATACCTTGCTGTGCTTCTTCGTCTCCTTCGATGACCACATCGGCAAGCTTCCATCGTTCTGCCCAAGCCGCTGTTTGTTCTTCTTTTGCTTGGATATAACTGTTTGTCTGATTTGCTAATTCTGAGAGGGCTTTTTCTGCTTGCTGCGCTTCTGGGATATCTCGACTAGTAAGAACGATGATTTCTTTCTCTACTGTCCATGTCTCGCCTTGAGATAATTCAGCAGACAGGCAACCATGTAAGGCTAAAGTATCTTCGTGATAGTCAGGAACGACTGCTTTTCCGTTAACGAAATGACGCATTGCTGCAGTAACAGTGAATTGTTCGATCCCAAAGTTGTTTGGAATAGTTTTAGTTGTCAAATAGCCGATTTCTTCTATGGTTCCACGATCGATCTCATTCCAAAAATGTTCATCATAGTTGCTGTCTTCGTTTTGGACATTTCCATCCAATTTCGATACGAGGTCGACTGTTCCATTACCTTCAAGCATTTCTATAGTCAAATGGATGTAAGCCGCTTCTTTTTTGATAATGCTCAAAAAACGTTCAAATGAAATACGTACTTTATTAGTAGAAGTAGTGATTGTGAATGTACGAGATAGCACACCGTTTTTCATATCTAGTTCCCAATAAAAATCTTCTGGTTCCAAAGAAGCCAAGTCGATCAGCTGATCGTTGATCGAAATATCTATTGCGATAAAGTTCAAGGCATTGATCACTTTTCCAAAGTACTCTGGATAACCGTTTTTCCACCAGCCGACACGTGTCTTATCAGGATACCAGACACCTGCCAAATAAGTACCTTGATGGTGATCCCCTGAGTAAGTTTCCTCAAAGTTCCCACGCATCCCCATATAACCGTTTCCAATACTTGTCAGAGATTCTTGCAGTCGAAGATTTTTTTTATCTAATTGGGTCGTGCTTATTTTCCATGGATCAATAGCAAATAGTCGTTTGATCTGTTTCATTGTTCTCCTCCTAATGAGCTGTTTTATACGTTCATAATAAACGCAACCGATTGCGCAAGTCAATAGACAATAAGAAATATTTCATAGAAAAAAGCATAAAAATAAATTTTTTTCGAGCTATTTATAGAAGGAAACTTATGTACTATAGGGTTTGAAGAATGGTATAGACAGAAGAATGAAAAATAAAGCATTTACAAAAAAGAAAACGCACGCTATAATACATTTAACGAAACCGATTGCGTAAAGGAGCTAAACGGAATGAAAAAGATATTTAGTTTTGAGTTTTGGCAAAAATTTGGAAAGGCTTTAATGGTTGTGGTGGCAGTGATGCCGGCAGCTGGATTGATGATCAGTATAGGGAAATCAATTCCTTTGATCAATCCTGAGTGGACGCCGCTTGTTACAACGGGCGGAGTAATAGAAAATATTGGTTGGGCAATTATTGGTAATCTTCATATTTTATTTGCTTTAGCAATAGGAGGAAGTTGGGCAAAAGAACGAGCAGGTGGGGCATTTGCTGCTGGGATCTCATTTATTCTGATCAATCGGATCACTGGGGCCATCTTTGGTGTCACAAGCGACATGCTTGCGAATGAAGACGCGTTTACTCACACTCTTTTCGGTACGAAGATTATGGTTAAAGGGTTCTTTACAAGTGTGTTGGAAGCACCAGCTTTGAATATGGGTGTATTTGTAGGGATTATCGCTGGTTTTGTCGGGGCAATGGCTTATAATAAGTACTATAATTATAGAAAATTGCCGGATGCTTTGTCTTTCTTCAATGGAAAGCGCTTTGTTCCGTTTGTCGTTATCTTATGGTCAACGATTGTGGCATTGATTCTTGCTGTTGTGTGGCCAAACGTACAGGCCGGAATCAATAATTTTGGTTTATGGATTGCAGAATCCCAGGAAAGCGCACCGATTCTAGCACCGTTTTTATTTGGTACATTGGAACGTTTGCTATTACCGTTCGGATTGCATCATATGCTGACGATTCCTATCAACTATACACAGCTTGGCGGATCGTACGAGATTCTATCAGGTGCACAGGCAGGAACACAAGTTTTTGGACAAGATCCGTTATGGTTAGCTTGGGCCACTGATTTAGTGAATCTTAGAGGTGCAGGGGATATGGCGCAATATGAATTTGTGCTGCATAACTGGACACCGGCCCGTTTCAAAGTAGGACAAATGATTGGTTCTTCGGGTATTTTGATGGGGATGGCATTTGCGATGTACCGTAATGTCGATCCTGATAAGAAAGCAAGATATAAATCAATGTATTTTTCAGCAGCGTTAGCTGTCTTTCTAACAGGTGTAACAGAACCATTGGAGTTCATGTTCATGTTTGCGGCTGTACCATTATATGCCATTTATTCAGTCATTCAGGGAGTGGCATTTGCAATGGCAGACATTTTACCATTGCGGGTCCATTCATTTGGAAATATCGAATTGCTGACGCGGACACCGTTAGCTATCAAAGCGGGTCTAGGTGCAGATCTTATCAACTTCGTGTTATGTGTAATCGTTTTTGGTGTTGTTACTTATTTCTTAGCAAATTTCTTAATCAAAAAATTCAACTTTGCTACACCTGGGCGTAACGGAAATTATGACAATGACAGTGAAGAAACCACTGTATCTAACAGTGGAACAGGAACAGCAGATCAGCAAGTGGTCCAGATCATTCATTTGTTGGGCGGAAAAGAAAATATCAAAGATGTCGATGCCTGTATGACTCGTTTACGTGTAAGTGTAAACGATCGGGAAAAAGTTGGGACTGAAGAAGCCTGGAAACGAGCAGGAGCAATGGGGCTAATCGTCAAAGACAATGGAGTCCAAGCAGTTTATGGACCAAAAGCAGATGTCTTGAAATCAGATATCGAAGATTTGTTGCAATCAGGAGCAGAGATTCCAGAGCCGCAAATGGTTTCTACAGGAAATGGACAAGCAGATAGTAAGCATTACTTAGGTATAGAACAAGAACTAGTTTCCGCAGCTTCTGGGGAAGTGATTCCATTAGCTGAAGTAAAAGATCCAGTATTCTCACAAAAAATGATGGGTGATGGCTTTGCTGTTATTCCAACGTCAAGAGAAGTTGTTGCGCCGATCGCTGGAAAAGTTACAAGTATTTTCCCTAGCAAACATGCAATTGGGCTAGAAACGAAAGATGGCGTCGAAGTTTTGATCCATATGGGGATTGATACAGTCCAAATGAATCAGTCAGCTTTTGAGATTGCTGTCAAAGAAGGACAAGAAGTAGGAACAGGAACGAAATTAGCTGAGATGAATCTTGAGGTGATCCAAAACGAAGAAAAAGATCCAACGATCATGATCGTATTTACGAATGATAAAGTGGAAGAAGTAGTGATCAAGCAAGTAGGGACAGTGGCAGCTGGTAAAGTGATCGGCTCCATTAAAATATAAGGGGAGGTTGTGAAATCAGCGCCCTGACCTGAGTATTAGAGAGGCAAAACGGAAAAATAGCTCCTCATATTTTGCCGTTTTTGAGCTAATACCGAAGGTCAGCTGATTGAACACTGTTTACTGGGGAGGTTGTGACAAAATTTTGTCACAACCCCTTTTGTTTCGAAATGAAAAGAAGGAGAAGAACCATGAAATTCATGACATTGAACACACATAGCTGGCTTGAGCCAGAACCAGAGAAAAAATTACAGGAATTAGCAGAGAAGATCCTGTTAGAAGATTATGAAGTGATCGCTTTACAAGAAATCAACCAATTGCTGGAATCTGAAGAAGCAGACCCTCCAAAACTAACGAAGTTCTGTCCAGTAGAGAATCAAGTTCCTATCCGCAAAGATAATTTTGCCTACTGTTTAGTCCAGCTTTTAAAAGAACAAGGAAAAGAGTATTTTTGGAGTTGGGAAATGAGCCACATCGGTTATGATAAATATGAAGAAGGAAATGCGCTGCTTACGAAAAGACCATTGGAAAGTCAGGTCCTCACCGTCTCCGAATCTCAAAAGAAAGAAGATTATCGGACGCGCAAGATCTTGATTGGAAAAACAAAGATAGATGATCAAGATATTTTTGTCTCTAGCTGCCACTTTTCTTGGTGGACAGATAAAAAAAGCGGCTTTTATTTTGAGTGGAAAAACTTGGAAAACTACTTTTTTGAAACACGCGCACCACTTTTTTTCCTAGGTGATTTCAATAATCCAGCAGATTCTGAAGGTTATCATATAGTAAAGGAAAGTGGTCTTCTTCTTCAAGATTCGTATGTTATCGCGAATGAAAAAGGCAAGGCTGCTACTGTGGAAAAGAAGATTGATGGTTGGGAACAAAATACAGAAAAATTGCGTATAGATTTCATTTTTGTCCCTGAAGGAGTACAAGTAAAAAAATATCAACGGATTTTTGACGGGATCGATAGCCCAATCATCAGTGATCACTATGGGGCTGAAATCGAAATAGATGGACGATGAACGAACAAAAATATGACACAAAAAAACTAAACAAAATAAAACTCTCCGATCGATCCTACCGTTCGGAGAGTTTTTTTGATTGGATGTATCATCCGTTTTGACTAAGCATGTAGATGCTTGTATCTATGATAAATAAATAAGCACAGCAAGGTAAACCAGCCAATCAAAGTAAGAGAAAGAATGAAATAGAAATAGATTGGCGTTCGATAGTGAAGCGTGAGCTCGTTGATCCCTTTTTGCTGATTCACAATTGGGGTCCCGATATCCGTTAATTCATAATCAGTCAATGTTTTTCCATTTTGCTGTAGTACAGTCCGATCATAAACGATAACAGGGATATGAACCGTTTTGTCCCCAGTATTTTTCCACTTGATTGTCAAAAGACCGCCTGGATGTGTTTTTATGAAAGTTGTTTCGTTTTCTAATATTTCTTCGTTATATCGGTCGTATTTGTTGTCTTTTGTCTCCTTATAGATTGGGAGATAGTCAGGGGTGGTTTTTTGGAAAACGAATAAGCTGGTAGACATATCTTTACTGAAGAATGTTTTCCTTGCTTCTTCCGGTGTATCGAAGAGATAAGTATGTCGACTGACAAATGTTTCATTCTCCCACTTTTCTAGATGCTGGTATAAGTTTTGGATCGTCTGTGCAGAAAAAATAAGAATACCCAATATACCTAAAAGACGGAACCACTTTTGCTCAGACCATTGATTTAGTGATAGGGCAAGGTAAAGCAGAAGCAATAGCGTAAATGGGACGAAAAATCGAAATGGAAATTGAATTAAGCTAATAAAAGGTACATTTTTTTCGATCAATGTCGTCCATGGAATCAAGCTAGTAGAAAGAAAAAAGAAAACAAGACTTGTATACAACACGATTTTTTGGAACAAGGTGTTCTTTTGTTGAAAGAAAATAAAAAGAAAAAAACCTGACAATATCAATATCGGAAAGGCTTTAGGGTAATGAAGCCAATAACTGCCATCTAGGTCAATCGCCTTTTGACTCATTTCTCTGTTAACAAAGGGGGGAAGAATCTTATTCCCGCTGTAAACAATAGCTAGTCCTGCCCAAATATTTGCTGTCAGGACAAAATAAAGCAAGACCGACTTGATCAGTTGAAGCAGTGCTTTTCCTTTTTCAGTCTGGTTAAAAAAGTAATAAAGATAAAAAGGAATATACATCAAGGCTAACATGATCGAAGACAGCAGATGAATCTGCGTCATAAGTCCAACTGAGATCGCAACTTTGATCACAGGAAACTTTTTATGAAGGACGAAATCAACAATAGGGATCATGCATAAAGGATAGAAACAAGTCCCCCAACTAGTGAATCCTTGATTGATAGACCAATATTGAATAGAATACGTACTCATGAATAAAACGGCTACTGGTACACTTACCCAGTTCCGAACATTGACATATCTCAGTAAAATCAGCATAGAAAATCCTGAAATAAGATAAAGAATGAAGCTTGAAAGAATCTGATAGTGAAACCAACTACCTGCAAGCAACACGATCAATCCTTGTAAATAAGCAAAAAATGGGCCGTAAACGGCATTAACGATCCTACCGCTTTGCTGGAATCCATAAAGGGAAGGAAAATAATGGAAATCCCCATGTTTGATTTGTTGTGCAGTATCGTAGAACCGATTGTAATGGAAGGGGGCATCAGCACCCAAAATTAGTTTATGTGTGAATAAATGAGGCATGAGAAATACCAAAGCAATGAAAAAAATTGCTAAAAACGGGCCATATTTTTTCAATTGTCGAACTCCTTTGCAAACTTTAGATAAATTCATCATATATCCTATGCGATAGGGAGGCAAGAAATTAGAAAATTCATGAAAATATTTATGAATTTTACAAGAAAAACACAAGTGAAATTTCTAAGGAGAGAGGATGTGACAAAGCCATGTCGCCTCCCTTGTTTTGGGTAATAAGCTCACTAGCCTAGAAAATATGAAAAGCTATTTTCTGACTAGCGCTCTTATTACTCAAAGCATAACGCAGTTTTCACAACCACTTCCTTAAGCGGTCTTCAAAAGCTTGCATCTGCGGTAATAAGTCCAACCAAACGAAAAATATGAGGAGCTATTTTTGTTTGGTTGTTCTTATGACTTGATGCAGGACAGCTTTTTCACAACCTCTGATTCACGGTGTTCCAGAAGTAGCTTCTTCAGAAATCTCTTCTTATTTCTTGAAGCTAACCACTTCTGTCACAACCTCATCGGCTTTCATTTTCTATTTTTTTCCTGAACCCATATAATAAAAGAAAGAACAAAAAAACTTGCAAGGGAGGAAACATGTGAAGCAGAGAAAGCAAAAACAGTCTCGTCGGCTTTTGTTTCGTTTATTTTTATTGATATGTATCGCCGTAGGGTTATTAATCGCTTTGTATCCATTTTATGTGGATTCTTTAAATAGTCTTATGGATCAAAAACGAATGGAACAAGTACAAAAACGAACCGCAGCCGAAAATGAAGCGCAACGAAAGAAAATGGAGGAGCAAAACCAACGATTAACTGACCAAGGATTCAATCCTGGGGCTGATCCTTTCGATGAACAGAACAGAAATGAAAGCACGACATCCAGCCAATTAGAGGAATGGCTGATCGGAAGTGTCAATATACCTAAAATCCAAATAAGTATTTCACTTTATGACCGGCTTAACGGCATGATTCTTGAGAATGGAGCAGGCGTCTTACAAGGAACTTCTTTCCCACTTGGTGGAAATTCGACGCATTCAGTGATTTCTGCTCACAGCGGGTTACCCAATCGACGATTATTTACCGAGTTAAATCGCTTAGAACACGGAGATACGTTTATTTTGACTGTTTTGGGGGAGAAATTGGCTTATCAAGTTGAAAATATACAAGTGGTACTGCCAGATGACACGTCTGTTCTAACGATTGAAGAAGGAAAAGACTTAGTCACCTTGCTTACATGTACACCATATATGATCAACACGCATCGTTTGCTAGTGACGGGACATCGGATTCCTTATAGTGAATCGGTAAAAAAGGAAGAAGAAAAAGGAAATCAGGAAAGAAATTTGCGACAGTTGCTTATTCTTGCAGGAACGATAATAGCTGTAGTCATACTGTTACTGTTTATTGGTCGATTGATTTATCAGTATCGGTTAAGTAAAAAAGTGCTTGATTTTTCATTTATTATAAGTGATTCAGCAGGAAATCCAGTAAATGGTGGCTCATTTATTTTGAAACATAAGAAAAAAACACTTACTAGAAATGGTGTGCCGTTTTCAGTGCAAAGCGATCATTATGGGAAAGTCAAGCTGGATCAATTGCCTGGTGGGACTTATCGAATCGTATCAGTTGATGATCCTAAAGTCGCTGCATCTTTTGGTATCAGAAAATTAAAACAAGAAAAGATGTACTTTTTTGAGGGGCGAAAACTAGTGAAAGAACTTCAAAAAAATGGTTTTTGGTTTAAACTCAATGACTAAGTAAGGAGAGAAAAAATGATTCGTACAACAACAGAGTTGTCTGCTGAAGAACTGGAAACTGTTCTATCGATTTGGCTGCATGCTAATTTGGATTCTCATGGATTCATCTCACCAACTTATTGGGAGAATCAAGTAGAATCTGTTAGGAAAGCTTTACCAGATGCGGTGATTTACTTAGCAGAAATAGATCAAGAAATCGTCGGTTTTGCTGGGGTGATCGATCAGTTCATCGCAGGAATCTTTGTAAAAAGGGAATACCGGCAACAAAGAATCGGTACGCAACTAATGAAAAAAATAAAAGAAACCAATAAAACATTGACTTTGACAGTTTATCAAAAAAATCAATCAGCTATTCATTTCTATCTTTTACAAGGCTTTACCGTTCAAATACTGCAAAAAGATGAAGCAGTAAATGAGGAGGAGCTTGTGATGCAATGGAATCAAACCACTGATTTTTGATGAACAGAATAACGAAATAATGCTCCCAGCCTATTTTTTTGCTGGGAGCATTATTTCATTTTGAAGTCACTATTTTAACTGTGTGAAGATGCAGGTTACAATCTTTGATAAACAGTGTTCAAAAGCTTGCATCTGCGGTAATAAGCCCAACCAAACAAAAAATATGAGGAGCTATTTTTGTTTGGCTGTTCTTATTACTTGATGCAGAACAGCTTTTTCACAACCTCTCCACTAAACAGTGTTCAAAAGCTTGCATCTGCGGTAATAAGCCCAACCAAACAAAAAATATGAGGAGCTATTTTTGTTTGGCTGTTCTTATTACTTGATGCAGAACAGCTTTTTCACAACCTCTCCACTAAACAGTGTTCAATCAGCTGCTTCTCGGTAATAAGCCCACTAGCCTAGAAAATATGAAAAGCTATTTTCTGACTAGCGTTCTTATTACTCAAAGCGTAACGCCGATTTCACAACCTCTCTTTCACAACCTTATTTTACTCGTTTATAATTTTCATCGAAATATTTTCCGCTACGGATATCATCAGGCATTCCATCATATGGTGCTTCACTAATAACATCTTCATTGTCTATACCTGCATCACCCATATAAGTGATCGTAGCAAATTCAGGAACAAGTAATTTTGGATAAGTTTCATATTTTTCACGAGCTGCTTCCATTTCTGCGATATGTTCATTTTGGAAAGTAACAGTGATTTCTGGATGTTCTTCAACCCATTTAGGGAAAAAGATCATTCCGTGAAGTTTCTTTTCATTTGGCATAAAGTCTAATGCAACGTCTGTCCCTGTTGGTTCTGTCCAAGTAATTTTGAATACGCCATCTGTCAATTTAACGATATCAGCTTCTTGGTCTTTTACCCAACGACCTTTGACCATTCCGCCGTGGATACGGTAATCGACAGTATGGTCATTTTTTGCATACCATTCATATTCCCAACCGTTGTCATACGTATAAATAAAGTGAGTTCCAATAAAATCTTCCAATTCTTTAAATTCTTTCATGTTTAAGCATCTCCCTCTAAATTAAAACATGTAATAAACTACATGTTTTTGATTACTTGTTTATGATAGAATGGATTTAAAGATTTGTCAAGGAGGAAAAACTGATGGCAAGAAAAAATACACTTCGCTATATTTTATTAGGATTATTAAGTAAGAAGCAGATGACAGGATATGAATTGAATCAATCATTCAAAAATGAAATAGGAGAATTTTGGCAAGCAAAACATAGTCAGATTTATCCTGAGCTGGCAAAAATGGAAGAGCAAGGAATCATTCAGCATCAAGTAGAGATCACAGGCGAAAAATTGGAAAAAAAAGTTTATGAATTAACAGAAGAAGGGAAGGAACAATTAGCAGAGTGGATTCATACACCGACCAATGAACTGCCGGTTAATCGAGACGAATTCGTTTTAAAATTGTATTTCGTCAAAGACGTAAATGATCCGGCATTAGTAGAAATTATCCAGCAGCAACGTGATCTTCATGAAGAAAAACGCCTTCATCTATTAGAGCGGAAAAAAACAATCTTTCCTACAGAAAAAGAAAAACATGAAAATTACGGACATTACTTGATTTTAGCGCATGCGATCAATCGGGAAACAGAATATGCAAGTTGGCTGACAGATGTATTGGAAGAAGAAAACAACCGAAAAAAATAAACTAAAAAATATCCGAACAGTGATGGATGCTTCCTTTCTATATGAAAGAAATGCAGATCACCGTTCGGATATTCTTATGTTCAAGCAGGCTTTTTCTAAGTGTTATATGTATCATCTACTTTTTAAAAAGTCTGATGTTTAGGAGATTAGCGGAGCTTAGAGTTCTTTTAACAGCTGCTCGTAGTCAGCTTTTTCATCGACAGGAAGGAGTTTGTAAGACAATTCGTCTGTCTCGTTGTCATGAATGATGTACATCTTCGCATTCTCTTCTTTGAAGTTACCGATTTGTAAAATCGTATAGCGTTCGTCGATCAATTCGATATCTTTGATTGCTTTTGAAAAAACTTTGCGGACATGATGCATTTTCTTTTGTCGGATTTCTGCCTTTTCTGCAGCTTTAGATAAGGTAAATCCGTCATCTAAGTATTTTTTGATCAGTTCTACTTTTATAACTGTAGGCAAACGATATTTTCTAGGACAATTCGCATCAGCTTCGATCGAACGAATGAATCCCTTTTGTTCCCAATACCGTAATTGACGTGGAGACACACCGACGATATCACTTAATTCACTGATGCCAACAACCAATTGATCGTTTTCCAACAAACGTTTAAGGGAAGCCCCAACCATTTTTGTCACTCCTTTTGTCCTCTTACTTTCTTTAATTATATCTGTATTAACTAATGTGTCAAGTAGATTGACAAATGGTGGATTTAGGACTAAAGTATTCTAGTAGTTTCAGAAAAAATTCAGAAAGAAGGAGAAATATGAGTAACAACCAACCCGTAGATATTTACGGAAAACCATATAATCGGACACTTTTAGTTGTTGTCTTATTAATTGGTACATTTTGTACCGTTTTGAATCAGACCTTATTGACGACAGCTTTTCCTACATTGATGAAAGCTTTCGATATTTCAGCGTCTGATGTGCAATGGTTAACGACTGGTTTCTTGCTAGTCAACGGGATCATGATCCCAATAACAGCATGGCTGATCAATAAATTCAGTTCAAGAAATTTATATCTTTCTGCCATGACGATCTTTTTGATCGGAACGATTACTTGTTTTACAGCACCTAATTTTAGTACATTACTAATCGGTCGCTTGATCCAAGCTTGCGGTGTGGGAGTATCGATGCCATTATTGCAAAATATCATGTTGTCTATTTTCCCACCAGAAAAAAGAGGATCAGCAATGGGGATGTCAGGAATCGTTATTGGGCTTGCTCCTGCTTTAGGCCCTACATTATCTGGTTACATCATTGATAACTACCATTGGCGTGACTTGTTTGGTATGGTACTGCCAATCGTTGTTCTTGTCTTGGTTTTAGCATTCTTCCTAATGAAAAGTGTTATTCCATTGTCAAATCCTAGCATTGATATTTTATCAGCTATTTTGTCAACGATTGGATTCGGTAGTTTGCTTTATGGATTTTCTAGTGTAGGTGATGATGGCTGGGGAAGCTTGAAAGTAATTGGTTTCTTAGTCGTTGGTGTGATTTTCATCGCCTTGTTCTCATGGCGTCAATTACATTTGGAACATCCATTCTTGGAGCTTCGTGTATTCAAATCATCTACATTTACGATTGCAGCTGTTTTAGCCGGTGTAACGAATATGGCGATGGTAGGGGCAGAAATGGTCGTGCCGTTGTATATCCAAAACATTCGCGGAGAATCAGCATTCCATTCTGGCTTGATGTTGTTGCCAGGTGCTTTGATCATGGGGGCTATGATGCCTGTTACAGGTGCGATTTTCGATAAATACGGCGCGAAACGTTTAGCCATTACAGGGATGTTCATTTTGACAGCCGCAACTGCACCATTTGCTTTCTTGACAAAAACGACTCCAGTTTTATATATCGTGATCCTTTATGCGATCCGTATGTTTGGGATCTCCATGGTCATGATGCCGGTAACGACTTCTGGTATGAATGCATTGCCAAATAACTTGATCAGTCACGGGACAGCGGTAAATAATACATTCCGTCAAATTGCAAGCTCGATCGGTACAGCTATTTTGATCAGTGTGTTGACGAATGTGACAAAAGCAAATATCCCAAGCAAATCTGTATTGGACAATACACCATTAGCTTATAAAGATCAGGCAATTAATGCCACACTGTCAGGTTACCATGCCGCGTTTATCGTAGCGATCATCTTTGGGATCCTTGGCTTTATTATTGCCTTTTTATTGAAGAAAAAAGAACCTGTTCTAACGAAAGCGGGGGATAATGCATGATTATTGGAGTTTTGATTGTCAGCTTGCTTGCTTTTGCTTTAACGAACGTGTTCGCTAAAAAAACATGGCAAACCTTTTTATCTTTGATTTTCGGACTACTCTTCGTCGCTTCACTAAGTTTGATCGTCGCTAATTTGTCCAATCACTTTGGAATGGAAAAAGTAACGGAAACGAAAACAGAAAAAATTGTTTCCAGTGCTGATTCCCAAGGAGCAGATATGCTTTTGTATAAAGCTTTAGGGAATGGAAAAGAAAAAGTGTATCTTTACCGAACGAATGAAAAACAAGAGAAACCAAAAGCAACTGGTACGGATAACGAAACAAATAAAGTAGAAAAGACAGACGGCGATGCTGAAAAAGTGACGAAAACTACTTATTGGGAATACAAAAACGATATGTATAAATTCTGGTTCAATATTGCTGATAACAATCACGAATATGACAGCCGAGTGAATACATTCAAAATCCCAGAGACATGGGTAGAATTAAGTACGGACCAAGCAGCCAAGTTAGCTGAATTAGTGAAGAAACAGCAAAGTACGATGGAAAGTGAAGCAAAAGCTTATGTGCAAGACGGTATGGTAAAAGCAATGACTGAAAATCCGCAAATGAGCAAAGCAGAACAAGAACAACGTACGAAAGCCTTAACTGCTGAATTCCAACAACAAGCATTCGCGAAATTAGTGAAAGAAGCAAAAGGCGAATAATATTTTGAACACCGTTTAAGGAAGAGGTCGTGAGCCTGCCGTTTCACTCTGAGTCACAAGGAGCAATTTCAAAAAACAGCTTCTCATGTTTATTGAATATTGTGACTTGTGACCGAGGAGTTGGTAGGAGAACACCGTTTATTCGAAAAAAGGAACTGCGACAAGACTTTTGTCACAGTTCCTTCTTTTTTTGCTATACTAGATATAAAAAATAGGAGAAATAAAATGAGGAAAACTTATTCTTTTGAATCAAAAATCTATGCTTCCGAAGTCGGCAAGGGTGGCGCATATATTGTTTTTCCATATGATATAAGAGAAGAATTCGGTGCTGGAAGAGTGAAAGTCCAAGCAACTTTTGACAATGTGCCGTACGAAGGCAGTATCGTGAATATGGGCGTGAAAAATTTAGATGGTTCGGTCTGCTATATCCTTGGACTACGAAAAGATATTCGTAAAAACATCGGAAAAGATATTGGTGATATCGTAGTAGTTACAGTGAAGCAAAAATAAAAACAAGAGGTTATGACAAAAGATGTGTCACAACCTCTTCTTTCATAATGGTTTTTCACCATCTGTATAATAAACTGGTTCTTTGATATGGAAATCTGTTTTTTCCAACCAATCTAAAATCTTGTAACCTAACTCTTCTGACATCGGAAAAGAAGCGTTGATTTGTGCATTGGAGATATGGTCAACATGGATACCGGAAGTGATTGTACAGCTTCCTGGAACGGCATTTTTGATGATCACAGCTATTTTTTCGGCTAAGACATCGTCTTTGTGGAAACGACCATCGTGGCTAGGGAAACGTACAGTTTGGATCTCTGTATCACGAGAAAATGTAGTGACTGTTCCGATATGTGGTGTATCTCCGCCTGTTAAAGTAATCAATAAGTCTTTACCGATTACTTTAACAGCAGCTTGGATCGTGAAACCTAGTTTTGTTACTTCAACTATCGTTTCTTTTTCCATATTAATCACCTTGCCAACGTTTTGAATGTTCATTTACAATCCCAAATTGATCCAAAAGTTTCATTGTATGGTGATCAACAAGATCTTGGATCGTTTGAGGCTGATTATAAAAAGCAGGGATCGGTGGTATGATTTGCACACCTAGTCGTGCTAATTTAGTCAAGTTTTCCAAGTGAATGGCATTTAATGGCGTTTCACGAGGGACAATGACTAACTTTCGTTGCTCCTTCATTGTTACATCAGCAGCACGTGCAATCAGGTTGTCGCCTAAACCAACAGAGATACCTGCGACTGTTTTCATACTTGCCGGTACGATGATCATTCCATCGGTCAAAAATGATCCGCTGGCGACAGCAGCCCCTAGATCTTTGTTTGAATAATGGTAATCAAACAGGCTTTCGAATTCATTTAGGGATAAATCGGATTCCAGCTTTAAGTTCTGTTTTGCCCATGGACTGATGATTCCGTGTGTTTCTACCATCGGATATTCTTTTAGTTTCTTCACTAGGTTGATGGCATAAATGGTGCCCGAAGCGCCACTTACACCAATCACGATTTTTTTCTTCCGTTGTGCCAATTGTTCCATTTTCCGCACTCCTTTTTATGATGTCAAAACAGTTGCAGATCATTCATTATTTCAAATATTTTTCCCAATCTTCTACTTCTTGGAATTTTGCACGTACAAAATGTTCTTTCATATCGAAAGGAACTGTACCGTCAAAGATAGTTTTTGCACTCATCCCACGGAAACGAATAGAGCCAGGATTATATTCTGGTAATTCTGATGGGTCCAATGGATGGTTTCTCATTCCTGGGATCACAATGACGTCTTTATCTCCTTGGAACCGAGTGTTGAAAGTCCAAACTACATCGTTCATGTCGAAAATATCAACATCTTCATCGACTAAAATGACTGTCTTCAATTCTTTGAAGGCTGATAAAGCAAGAATAGCTGCTTGGCGTTGGATACCTTCATCCGCTTCGTTTTCTTTACGGATCTGCATGATGGTCATCAATTTACCGCCACCTGCAGGAGGATTGTAGACATTTACTACTTTTCCTGGAATAGCTTTATCAACCAAGGCAAGAATACTTGCTTCTGTAGGAATACCGGCCATAGATACGTGTTCTTCACTTGGACCAATCGTTGTTTGCATGATTGGATTGTCTTTTCGATGAGTAACTGCTTTGACTTTCACTACTTGTACAGCTGGATTAGCATCCCCAGTATAGCCAGGAAATTCTGGCATTGCTTTTCCTGAGTTCGTGTTGATATCTTCTTGCATTGTTTCATTTGGCATGATTTCTGCTTCAATGATAAATTCAGCACGAGCAATACCCACTTCATCGACTGCTACACCATCAACGATTTGAATAGGTTCGTTACGCAAAGCTCCTGCACACCATAGTTCGTTGTAGCCAAGTGGAGTGGTAGGTGGTTCGAAAGTCGTACCAATGGCAATTGCTGGATCTAAACCAATATTGATAGTGATAGGCATTGGTTTATTCAATGCTTCAAATTGTTTTTGGAAGTGACCAATGTGGCGTCCACCAGGCATGATGTACATACCGATCGTATCTTTGTCTTCTAGGACCATACGATGGATCGTTACATCGCTCATTGTTTTTTCTGGATCTGATCCTAAGACTACACCCATCGTGATGTATGGACCTGCATCTTCAGGAGTATTTGTAGGTGCAGGCAAAATGTTGCGAATATCGAAGTCTGCATCGGTAGCTAGATGAACGACTTCTTGTGCTGGAGCGTCTGCTTTGTCTACTTTCACAGGTTTGATTGGATTTTCTACAGCGTCTTTCAAGAAACGACCAAGTGTTCGATAATCATGGTGCAAAATTTCACCTACACGTTTACGACTAGCCATTGTCCCGATGTTCACACGTGTGCCGGGGAAACCTTTGATATTATTGAAAGTCATAGCTGGTCCTTCTTGAGTTGGACGTTTTACTGTACCGCCAGCACCGATATAACGGTAAACACCAGATAATTCTGCTTCAGGATCGATTTCAATATCTGTTTCGTGATATTGACCTGGAAGTGTTTTTAGTTCTTCGATGACTTTTCTTAAATCATACGGTTGATCTGTCATGAAAAATTCCTCCTTAGTTGTCTTTACCTATCTATAGTAAAAGGTGCAAAGGAGGAAAACAATTCAACTTGATTGATAAAATATTCCTTAATGGAATGAATACGTTTTTTGCTAATAGAATAAACTATAATATACTTACAGCGATAAGAAAGCGCATACTAAATGCTGATGGAAGGAAAGTGAAAAAAATGGAGGAGTCGTTTCCTAAAGCAGTAAAAGTAGAAAATATAGCGAATATTTTGAAAGTTACATTTGAAAACGGGGAAGTAAAATACGTGAAATCTCATTGGACAGAAGAGATAACCGATGCCTTGCAATTTGGAAAAAAAGGAAGAGGAAAAAGAAAAAATCTTCTCGCTTTGTCTACTAATATGTGGATTGGGACTGAAGTAACGATTGAAGCAGATGGAACAGTATTCATAAATGGAAAAGACAAATATACACCGCAAGAACTGTGGCTCAAAGGGGAAAACCATATTCCAGAATTATAAATAGGCAAGAGGTTGTGACAGAAGTGGTCAGCTTCAAGAAATAAGAAGGAATATACGAAAATTGCTTCTCAAATTTTTGTGACATTTCGGCTTATTTCCGAAGAAGTTACTTCAAGAACACCGTGAATCAGAGGTTGTGACCGAGGAGTTGGCAAGAGAACGCCGTTTATCGAGAGGTTATGAAAAGCTGTTTATTCGCAAAAAAGAGTGGTGACAAAATTGTTGTCACCACCCTTTGTAGTAATCGGAAAAAACGAATAGCTTTATTCTGCACGCAAAGCGATAGCAGCGTCTTTTTTCGCTGCCATTCGTGCAGGAAGATGACCGCCAAGCATCGTCAATACAGTAGAGACAATCACTAGAATGATCGCATGGACAGGATTTAGTTGCGCAACATTTTTTAGATCCGTCATGCTGTACAAGATGCTATTGATAGGGAATGTAGCTAGCCAGGCAATAAACACACCTAGTATCCCAGAAGAAATACCTAAAATACACGTTTCTGCGTCAAATACGCGAGTGATATCTTTTTTCCGTGCACCTAAAGCTTTTAGTACACCGATTTCTTTTGTCCGTTCAATCACAGATGTATAAGTAATGATACTGATCATGATCATACTTGTTACTAAAGAGATCCCTGCAAAAGCAATGAGGACATAAGTGATAGCATCCATCAATCCGCCAGTCAGTTCAGTCATCGTTCCAGCTAAATCAGTATAAATGATTTTATCTTCATCTGATTTGCCTTTATTGTAATCATCTAAATAATCCAAGATTTTTTCTTTGTCTTCAAAATTGTTCGGATAAATCATGATACTTGAAGGCAAGCTGTCTCCACCTAAATAACTAAGCAATGTTTGTTTGGTACTTTCGTCAACTTTTTCAGTAGTTAAGACATTTACATCACTGTCTTTTTGGGCTTTGACGATTTCTGATTCTTTGTTTTCATTGACGATTTGAGTCGTTAATTGATCACTATAAGCGATTCCTGGTGATAAGAGATTCATTGTAGAAGAAGACTTCACCCGTAGGATTCCTGAAATCTTTAATTCATCTGAAGCATTCTGATACATCGCATCATAATCTGTATTAGGGATAAAATTCCCAGTTGGAAGTTTTGTATAGTAAGTATTGTTGTTTACTAATTTGAATGTTGTACCGACGATCTCATCGAAATAAAGTTTTTCGTCTTCCTTCACATCAAATCCAAGATTTTTCAATGCATTGATATTAGTATTATTGTTGCCGTCTACGATCAGCACGACATCTGTTGCTGAGGCTGGATAACTTCCGGCAAGTAAAGAATAATTATCTTTTAAAAAGTTTTCTTTACTAGTGTCAAGCTGTGTAGGGAAACTTGACACTCCCACCCCTGTCATTGCTGACATCGTGCTAGACAAGGAAAGAGATTCCGCATCAGGGTTTTGATTCGAGAAGCTGACAGGCTGTACTTTGCCATTTACATCACGTAAAAGATTGATTCCTGTTGTACGAGTAAACCCAATATTATTACTTAAATTAGGATCGATGTCTGTTACATAATCGACGTATGTTTGATCGATTTTATTCGTATGCTGTGCCTTGTCTTCTTCGCTGACTTTTGCTGTGATCGTTTTGCTGTCTGGATAATCTGCTTTGCTTGCACCCAATCCAGCATCGTCACGGGTCTGATTAGTCGTTACCTTAGAAATAGTGATCGGAAATTTCGCCATTGTTTCAGCTTGTGTGTTATCGATTTGCTTTTGGAAACCAGAAGAAAGGGAAAGGACGATCGCGATTCCGATGATCCCGATACTGGAAGCAAAGGAAGTCAAGAAAGTACGTCCTTTTTTTGTTCGGATATTGTTGAAAGAAAGCTTCAACGCTGTCCAAAAACTCATCTTCGTTCTGCGCAGGTTAAATTGATCATCTTTTGGTCGTTCGATGTGAGGATGGGAATCTGTTAAGATTTTACCATCAGAAAATTCAATGATTCGGTCTGCATATTGATTGGCCAGCTCAGGATTATGTGTGACCATGATCACTAATTTTTCTTTCGATAACTCTTGGATCAGTTCCATGATCTGAATACTTGTTTCTGTATCTAAAGCTCCAGTTGGCTCATCACACAAAAGGATATCTGGATCATTGGCTAGCGCTCGAGCGATTGCTACCCGCTGCATTTGTCCACCAGATAGCTGATTTGGCTTTTTGTGCATATGATCTGTCAAGCCGACTCGATGCAAAGCATCTTCTGCCCGTTTTCGTTTTTCGTCTTTAGAAACACCACTTAATGTCATCCCAAGTTCAACATTTTCAATAATGCCTAAATGACCAATCAAGTTGTAACTTTGAAAAATGAACCCGATAGAGTTGTTTCGGTAGGCATCCCAGTCGTTGTCCTTGAAGTCTTTAGTAGACTTTCCGTTAATCACCATATCACCGGAATCATAATTATCTAGTCCACCAATCACATTCAGCATAGTCGTTTTACCAGAACCACTAGGACCTAAAATCGCTACGAATTCTTTTTGTCTGAAAGCAACAGACACACCATCCAATGCTTTAGTGGTGGTTTCGCCGACTTTATAATATTTTTTTATATCTTTTAATTGAAGCATAATCACCCTTCTCCCGTATTGAAATATTCGGTATACTAATAAGTATACCAGAACAATAAACGTAGTATACGAAATAAATGTTAACTGAAGATGAACTGCAAGAAAAAATCTAGAAATTTTTCAAAAAACAGAGGGAGAACAATGAATCGTATTTTAATAGTAGAAGATGATCCGCAATTACAGTTGCTTTACCGTTCTGTGTTGGAACGAGCGGGCTTTTCAGTTATCACTGCACTGAATGGAGAGGATGCGCTGAAAAAACTAGAAGCGACACGTATAGAATTGATCATTACAGATATCATGATGCCGAAAATGGATGGCTATGACTTGCTAGACTCATTACGTAGCACCAGATTTGACACACCTGTTCTAATGATTACGGCAAAGGCCGATTTTGAGGATAAGAAACGTGGGTTCAAATTAGGAGCAGATGATTATATGACAAAACCCATCGATGTCAATGAGATGATCCTACGTGTGGAAGCATTGCTTCGACGTTCAAAAATCAATTACAGCAGTAGCTTGATGATTGGACAAACAAAATTAGAGCTGGATACTTATACAGTGTTACAAGATCAGCATTCGTTGATTCTGCCTCAAAAAGAATTTCTGCTTCTGTATAAATTACTGTCTTATCCCAATAAGATCTTCACTCGCCAACAGTTGATGGATGACATTTGGGGATTAGATACGAATACAGAAGAACGAACGATCGATGTACATATCAAACGTTTAAGGACCCGTTTTGAACAGACGGAAGACTTTCAAATCATGACAGTACGGGGATTAGGCTATAAGGCGGTTATTTAAAGATGAAAAAAAAGCTATTTTCACAATTATGGATCTATTTTGCTAGTATCGTCTTCATTTCGATCTTAGTGACACTGCTGTGTTTTCTCGGTTTTATTTTCTTATTGTCTCGGCATTCTATCTCACCTGCTGAATCGGCTGGAAAACCAACGCTATACCCGTTATTCGTCTTTGCAGGGTTCAGTATGATCGTGGGTACAGGAATATCGATTTTTGTTGGGCGGCGTATTCTGCATCCAATCAGTGCACTAGGGACAAATATGAGTCTGGTAGCAACGGGAGATTTTTCGATTCGAATGGATGAGCATCAGAAAGTAGCAGAAGTACAGCAACTGTATAAAGATTTCAATGTTATGGTCCAAGAACTCAATAGTATCGAAACATTGAGGAATGATTTTGTGTCCAGTGTATCCCATGAATTCAAAACACCATTAGCAACGATCCAAGGATATGTACAATTGTTACAATCCCCAAATCTCTCTGACGAAGAACGCCAAATATTTTTATATCGGATTATCGAAAGTATCACGCAGCTTTCACAATTAACAGAGAACATCTTAAAATTGAACAAACTGGAAAACCAGCGTATCCAACTGGAAAAGAAAGAGTACCGATTAGATGAACAAATCCGAGAAGTAATCGTTTTTTTGCAGCCTAAATGGGAGAAAGAACAGCTAGAATTGGATATCGAACTTGCTGCAGTAAATTACACAGGCAATGAAGAGTTTTTGTACCAAGTGTGGTTGAATATCATGGATAACGCCATAAAGTACAATCAAGTCAATGGACAGATTCATATCAAACTATTTGAGACAGCCACAGAGATTGTACTGGAAGTGACCGATTCAGGTGTAGGAATGAATGAAGAGACCAGAGATCGAATGTTTGAAAAATTTTATCAAGGAGATACAAGCCGTCAAATTTCTGGGAATGGGCTAGGACTTTCACTGGTCAAAAAAATTCTAGAACTGCATGATGGACGTATTGATTATAGCAGTATCGAAGGAGTAGGAACGACAGCAATGATACGGTTAAGTAAACAATAGGAAAAAGAATAAAACCCCCTAAAATTCTATTGAAAGTTTTTAGGGGGGTGTTTTTTAAAAAAAGTTATTTTATTTGTGTTTAACCCTTTATATTATGAATATTTTTTATATGATTAGTTATTTAACGTTTATGAATCTAAAACGTTTTTTTATTATTTACTTTTATTATTTATCAAATTAAATGCTATGATTTTCTTGTGAAAAGGAAAAAGGATGGCTGTTGAAGAAGAAAAAGGAAAAGTTAATGTGCTTATTTGCAATACGAATAATGAAGACGGGCAGGAACAATTTTGTGAAGAAGCTTTTTTATAAAGAATGGAAAAAATAGGAAATAAAAATAAAAAAACAATTAGGAGTCTTCCATGAAAAAATATTTTGTAGCTGGTTTGTCGTTTATTGTCTTTAGCTCGGTGGGTTTGCAAAATATGACTGTTTTTGCTGAAAGTCAAGTTATTAAAGAAGAAGGCACAGTTAAATCTGAAGATATCTCTCAAGAAGACATTGAAAAAATTGATAACGTCACAGCTAAAGATGTGGTTGAACATGCAAAAAATTAGGTTATAACCCAGAATTAATATGGACACGTCAGGAATTGCAAGAAGCCTATCAATCAATTCAGACAAGAGCTGGTGTAAATAGACTAATTACTATGAGTAATGATTTAAAATATTTGTATATGAGCAGTTTTACAGCAAAATTGGCTCTTTCTGGAGGGGCTGCAGCAGTTGCTGCATTGTTTCCTGGGATTGGAGTTTCAATAATTGCCACAGCGGTTACCATTATTATTGCAGAAAGAATTAATCTTGACAGAGGGATTATTGTTAGACTTTCTAGAAATAAAACAACAAATTTACTTGTTCCTACAGCAGTATGGCAACAGGGATGAGGGCTCAATCCATTTTATCAAGTGTGATTTTTGTGTTTGGTATATTTTGGGCAGGAGTAGGTGATGGAGATTTTTCTTTAGACAATTTTTTTGTATTTAGTGGCTTGTTCTTACTGTTCTTTAGGCATAAAATCGCTGCTTTCTTATTGAAATACGAGAAATGATAGATGTGTCATTGAAACAAAGACATGATGCAAAAAAGAGAGCGAAAGTCATGAGTTGCTCTCTTTTTGGATGGATAGATAGACAGAAAATGAAGGGCTTAGTGTTCTTCTTGTCTCAAATACTCCCAAAATGTATCTGAAGCCAAAGAATGTTCACCGATTTTACGCGTAAATGCGAGATAACTTTCTTTTGTTGGAGAGATGGGGAGGATCACAGTATTTTCTTTTAACAGATTTCTGACTGTTTTTTCCATAACAATAGCAATCCCCATGTCATTTGCAATCATATTGATGATCAAGTCGATCCTAGATCCTTTATAAGAGATTCTCGGTTCAAATCCAGCTTCGCGACACAAGTTCAGCACAGGTTGATACAAGTTCGTAGTAGGGCCAAGAACCAAAAAATTTTCCTTTTTCAGTTCACTTAGATCCAATTTCTTTTTAGCAGCTAAAGGATGGGTTTTAGGCAGAACTGCTACAAAATCGTCTGTTTCAGTAGGTAGCCACTCAATCGAACTTGGTGGGGCCTGGAAGCTTCTGGCAAAGTGGATCGTATCACTATGTTCATTTGTATCGTCGTAAGTCAGTTCGATACTTTCCACTTCTTTCAACTGGACCGTAAATTCAGGATGGCGTTTCAAAAATTCGGTAATTTTGGAAAAGCCTTGGTAATTGATCATGGTTGGTATCGTTAAGATATTTAATGAAAGATTGTTTTCTTGCGTATAGGTTTCAAGCACTTCTTGCATGGTATGGTATTGTTCTACGACATTTTTTACATAAGGGAGCAACAAGCTTCCAGCTTCGGTCAACTCGATTTTTCTATGGGCACGTTCGAATAATTTGACGTCTAGTTCTGTTTCTAACGAAAGAATCTGTTTAGAAATGTTTCCTTGGGTGGTGAATTGTCGTTCAGCAGTTTTGGTGAAATTCATTGTTTCGGCTAAATCAAGAAAAACTTCAAATTTATGGATATCCATCATATTCCTCCTACTTATTCCAATAAAGAATACTTTAACACAAAAAATGAATTGGTGTAACCTACTCTGTCTGGTACAATCTTTCTTGCAATGAAAGCAATGATTGCAGAAAATTTTCTGTAATAATTTTCGCTTTATAGAGAAAGAGAGGAGTTTTTTTGATGCCAACTGGAGTTTTGATCAATGTAGGTTCCGTTTTGCTTGGCGGACTAATTGGCGGATTAGTAGGAAATAAATTAAGCGAACACTTTAAAGCGCAGCTGACGATGGTTTTTGGTGTGTGTTCGATGGGGATGGGGATCTATTCCATTGCGCCAATGAAAAATATGCCAGCTGTTATTTTCGCTTTGGTGATAGGAACAGCGATTGGACTGATTGTTCATTTAGGTAATGGGATAAACAAGGGTGCTGCGTTGATGCAAGTACCTATTTCTAAAATCTTCCCTAGCGAAAAGCTTGGTATGACCCACGATGAATTTATCAGCACATTAGTGACGGTCATTGTTTTATTTTGTGCAAGTGGTACGGGGATTTATGGAAGCTTAGATTCTGGGATGACTGGAGACAGTACGATTTTGATTTCTAAATCTGTCCTTGATTTTTTCACAGCAGCAATTTTTGCATGTAATTTAGGATATGTCGTTTCTGTAGTAGCGATTCCCCAATTCATTATTTTTTATATCTTGTTCTTATTAGCAAAATTTATTTATCCATTGACTACACCAGATATGATCTTAGACTTTAAAGCTTGCGGTGGATTCTTGATGGTTGCTACCGGTTTTAGAATGATCAACGTGAAAATGTTCCCAGTAGCTGACATGATACCAGCGATGATCGTTATTATGCCACTAAGTTGGATGTGGACGAATTGGATTATGCCACTGTTATAATAATAATCAAAGAGAAGCCATTTTTTACTGACTAAAAGGGATCAAACCTTTTAGTCAGTTTTTTTGTATTTGACAAACTGATTTTGAAACTATATTATATGTTGTATAATATAGATTGGAATAAAATATTACACTTGAGAATAGAAGGTGACGTAATGCACATCCAGATTCCAACTGTTCTTCTTGATGGTACTGTGTTAGCAGCATTAAGCAAAGAAGATATGTATGGTTATGCCTTAACAAAAATCGTACAAGAAAGTCTCTCAGTCAGTGAATCTACACTGTATCCGGTTTTGAGAAGATTGAAAAAAGAAGGGTATCTTGAGACCTATGATGAACCTTTTGAAGGCAGGAACCGTCGATATTACTCGTTGACACCAATAGGAAGTCGTCATTTAGAAGAAATTATTGATGAATGGATTGTTTTTCGAGATTCTTTAGACCGGTTATTGGAGGAGAACACAAATGAATGATTATTTGAATGAAGTTGTGGATCATCTTCAAGAAATTCCTGAAGACGATCGTTTTGATTTGATCCAATATTATGAGGAATATTTTTTAGATTCCGGAAAAACATTAGATCAGGTCATTGATGAATATGGTACACCAAAGCAGTTTGCTTTAAAATTAAAAATCAGTTACTTTTCAGAAGAAGAACAAGCAGAAGATGAGTTAGTGAGAAGTCCAAAAAGACAAATACGTCTGATTTGGTTAATCATTATCGGTTTATTTGCTTCTCCTGTCCTCATTCCACTAGCATTGGGGTTTATATTGGTTATTGGGGGACTATTGATTGCTTTGCTGGCGCTCATTTTTAGTATCTATGTCCTATGTATCAGTATCTTAGGTATTGGCTTATTCATGATCATCTCAGGAATCAGTGTGTTTGGTCAATCGATTCTGAGTGGGTTGTTCTTTATCGGTGTCGGTCTGTTCGCCACGGGAAGCGCAGTATTTATTTCGCCACTGTTGCTGAAAGGAACAAAATGGCTTTTTTATGTCATGATGAACTTTGTTAAATGGATGGGGCGGCGTTTTATTACAAAAAGAGATCTGCATTCAGCGGGCGTTTGAAGGAGGACAGATAAATGAGATTAAAACATTTTTTGATTACCGGTATTATCCTGATGGTTACTGGCGGACTCCTAGCAGGTGCAACTTATACATTAGGCGCTCAAAAGAGTCTGACTTGGGATAATGGTCCTCGATTGATCAATATGGTGACGGAGACGAAAAAAATCAAAGAGGCAAACAAAATCGTCATCCATGCAGAACATCAAACAGTGTCAGTCATACGCGGATTGGATTTTGAGATAAAAACGACCTACGATAAGACAGAAAAGCCAGAAATAAAGGAGAAAAATGGTGTATTGACCGTGAATGCAGTCAAAAAATCAGAAGGTGCGATTATTGGTTTGGAAGACACCAGTGCACAAATCACTATTGTTGTCCCTACAGATCAGGAATTATCTGAATTGACGATTGAAGGGAATAATAGTGCGATTGACATCAATGAAGTATCAATCAAAAAAGTGAATACTACGACACACGATGGTTGGGTATCATTCAATGAACTTACGGGAGGAACAATAACGGCGAAAGATGAATTAGGTTCTCTTCGTTTAGATGAAGTCAAGGTGGATAACTTGACCGTCATAGGAGAAAGCAGCAATTTACATCTAGAAGACAGTTTGGTCAGTAAAGAAGGAAAAGTTACTCTAAACAGTAGTAATTTATCTTTGCATGAGATGGAAAACAGTGGCTATACTCTCCAAACATCTGGTGAATCTCATATTGAAAAAGACTACCAGCCAATAACAAATACGTTGTTAGAGCGAGGACAGAAACGGCTGAAGATTACTGCCAAAGACACTTCTATCAATATCATGACAGATCAAGAGGACAATGAAACAGATTGATTCTACAATCAACTGGATAGTTTAAGAAAAAACAGCAAAGATCGGAAGGATCTTTGCTGTTTTTCATCGCTTAACACACATAACTATAGTAAAATAAGTAAGAACATATCTATAAAGAAAACAGGGTGAAAAAGTATATGAAGGCAGAAGAAGGTCAAAGAGAAAAGTTAAAAACAGAAATGGAAAGATTACATACTTATATCACTCAACTAAGTCAAACCTTCTATGATCCAGATAAAGAAAAAGTGATGGTCAACTATCCGAACAATTCAGAAGGTCGTCAATTAGAGCAAGTATACCATGAAGTTTTCAAACATTTATTGACGGTGAAGAAAGAACTGGACTATTATTCTTTACCGATTATCGATACAGGAATATTGAAGTATGATGGGGAGAAGGAACGATTTATCTTTAAATCTGTTCGGGAAGATTTGCCTCTTTCAGCAGGGATGGATCTAGAAATCTTGGTAGAAGACTATTTTACAGAAGAAAAACACTGGGTTCGAACAAGATTGGATTATTTGCCGCAAGCAGCCGGAGGAACACAGGCAAGCGGTTGGTACATCACTGAAGACAAAGATTTGGAACTAGAAGGTGCAATGGCGCGAATTCGAAAAAAGGATTAAAAAGCAACGCTATATATTTATTGAAGGATAAAGGAGCGCAGAAAGTAGAATGAGAGAAAAAAGAGCAATTTATATCAATGGTTATGCAGGAATCGTCGGTTTGGTCGTATTAGCTTTAGTTGGTTTATTTTTCTTCTATTTAGGCATGTGGCAAGCGAAAGTTTGGGCACTATTTTTAAGTATTTTTCTTTGGTTGATCGCGTTACTGTTGCTAAGTTCGGCAACTGTAGTCAGTCCTAATCAAGCAAAAGTGATTTTGTTTTTTGGACAATATTTAGGTACGATCCGGGAAAATGGCTTTTTCCTTACGATCCCTTTGGCACAAAAAATGACTGTTTCGTTGAAAGTTCGGAATTTCAACAGTTCTGTTTTAAAAGTCAATGATTTAGACGGAAACCCCATCGAAATCTCAGCGGTAGTCGTGTTTAAAGTCATTGATACAGCAAAGGCATTATTCGATGTAGCGTATTATCAAGATTTTGTAGAAATCCAAAGTGAGACGGCCATCCGGCATATCGCTAGCCAATATCCGTATGATACCTTCAATGATGATGATTTAACGCTTCGAGGAAACACTACGGCAGTGTCTGACGAGTTGAAAAAGGAGTTGCAAGAGCGTTTAGCAGTAGCAGGTGTCGAAGTAATCGAAACACGTTTGAACCATTTAGCCTATGCAACAGAAATCGCCAGCGCCATGCTGCAACGTCAACAAGCAAGAGCTATTTTGTCTGCTCGACAAACCATTGTTGAAGGAGCTGTCACGATCACTCAAATGGCTTTGGAGCAAATCGAAGAAGGACAAGAAATCAATTTCACCGATGACCGGAAAGTCCAATTAATCAATAATTTACTTGTCTCAATCATTACAGACAAAGGAACGCAACCCGTTATCAATACAGGCGACATGAAAGAACGTAAGTGACATACTTTTTGTAAAATAGGAAGAAGGAGTTTAGGACGATTGTCTTAAACTCTTTTTTAGTTGTTTAAAGAAAATGACAAAATTGAAAGAAGAATGATAGATGATTCGAAGGCAGAATTGTTCGTTTTTTTCTATAATCAATATATAAAGTAAGAGAGAAGGAAAAAAAGTGAAAAAACTTCTGATCGGACTACTTGTTTTCATCGTTGTGGCACTTGCAGGGGTGAAAATCGCAGATTACGTAGTGATGGGCGGAGAAGAATACTATGTACAGATTACGACAGATGGTGCAAAAACAGTATCCAAAGCAGACTCTGGACAAGAAACAGTCAACTATAGATATATCCTGCCTGGTTATACAAAAGAGGGTAAGGAAAAAGAACTAGATTTCAATGGGCAATTAACTCGACCGCTTCGTAAAGGAGCATATTTAAAAATCACCTGGAATAAAAAGAAAGGTGTCACTTCATATGAAGAAGTCGAAAAAAAAGATGTGCCGAAAACAGCACTAGAAAAACTAATTAAAGGGTAGGGAAAGAAAGAAATGAACAAAATAGTCGAAGTACAGAATGTAACAAAAGTATACGGGAAAAACAATGAGAAAAAGACGCAAGCATTAAGCGGCATCAGCTTCGATGTAGAAAAAGGTGAATTTATTGGCATCATGGGGGCTTCCGGTTCAGGTAAATCAACACTTTTGAATATTTTATCCACATTAGACAAACCAACAAATGGACATATCCGAATCAATCAAAAAGATGTGACGACATTAAAAGGAAATCAACTAGCAGATTTTCGTGCGAATGAAATCGGCTTTATTTTCCAAGATTTCAATTTATTAGAAAGTTTGACAGCACAAGAAAATATCGCTGTTCCTCTTTCTTTACAAGGTGTCAGACCAAAAGAAATCAAGCAACGTGTCCAAAAAATTGCAGAACGTTTATCGATTGCTCATATTTTGGAAAGCTATCCTTCTGAGATTTCCGGTGGACAAAAACAACGGGTCGCTGCCGCACGTGCGTTGATCACCCAACCAACGATTTTATTAGGCGATGAGCCTACAGGTGCGCTGGATTCTAAAAGTGCCCGTGATCTTTTAGATACGATGGACGAATTGAATACAAAAGATCATGTATCGATTCTTCTAGTGACACATGATCCGTTTTCTGCAAGTTATTGCCAACGTATTTTATTCATCAAGGATGGCGGTATCCATCAAGAAGTGAAACGTGGAGATCAAAGCCGGGATTCCTTCTATCGGGAAATACTATCTATTCTTGGAAACTTGGAACAGTAGGGGGAGATTGACTATGCTTTGGAAATTATCACTTACTGGGATCAAGAGCCGTTTAAGAGATTACTTGGTATTATTCTCAGGATTAGTTATGGCATCTGCTATTTTTTACATGTTTGAATCAATGGCGAGCAACGAAGCCTTTTTGAAAAGTAATACGATCGTTGCAGCTACAGTTATCATTTTCCGACTAGGTTCTGTTTTACTAGGGATCATTACCTTCGTTTATATTTTGTATGCGAATTCCTTTTTGATGACGATGCGGCAAAAAGATTATGCCATGTTTATGATGCTAGGAGCAAAAGGCAGAAAAATCGCACAGATGATTTTTTCTGAAACATTCGTAGTAGGGATCGCGGCTACTTTAGTGGGTTCAGCTGTCGGTGTAGGATTGACAAGTATTGTCCACCAATTATTAGTGGATCAGTTAGATATCAATATTTCGCATTTTACACCTTTTAGCATTCATGGGTTGTTGATCACCGTTTTGTTTTTTGCTATTTTGTTTTTATTAGCAGCTATTGTTAATGCTTTTTCGATTGTCAAAAAACCGATTTTAGCATTGATTCGTGCGGATCAGACACCAACAAGAATCAAGCAGCATAAATTCTTGTTCTTCCTTGAAGTAGTACTTGGGATTGCTTTTCTAGGCTGCGGTTATTATATGATGAAGCACGTGAAGACCTATCAAGTTTTTGGTATGGGAGTAGCTCTAGTCACGATCGTGTTAGGAACTTATTTCATTTTCCACTCTGTGATCATTTTCTTCTTATCATTACTAAAGAAATCAGAACAGATTTCATTGAAAAAATTGAACAATTTCACATTGTCACAGTTAAGTTTTCGTATTCGTGAATATACACAAATGCTCTCCATGGTTGCTATGCTGTTTGCTTTAGCACTTGGTGCTTTGACAGTAGGTCTAGGATTTAGAAATGAAATTTCGGAAATGACGGAAAATGCTGCTGGTTATGACCTAGTGATGAATAATCCTCGGGCAGAAGATCAGCAAAAAATCAAAGAACTATCACCAACACTTTCTGCTTCTTATACTCAAAAAGAAGATGCGGGAACGATTTACTATAATGCAAGTGAATTTGTGGCTCAACCATTGATTATGATAAAATATGAAGATGGAACACCGCCAAAAATCACGAAAGAAAAAGTTCCTGCTGAAAAAATGAATGAACTGACTGTACAAGATGAGCTTCGTGGCTATGAATTGCCTGAGCAACAAGAAAAAGAAATCAAGGTAGTCAGTCAATCGGAATTTGATCAACTGAGCTTGCCACAATCCACTTTACAGCTAGTTCAGGTCAAAGACTTCCAAGCAAACTTGGAACCAATCAAAGCACTTGCTACACAAAATAAAACGAACAATCCATCTTTGCAAAAAGTAGAGTACAGTAACCAGAAGTATGAAATGTATGAAGGATATAATAGTCTATTCTCTGGTTTTGAATTTATGGGATTCTTCTTAGGTTTAGCTTTCTTGACTATGCTTGCTAGCTGTTTGATGTTCAAGATCTTGTCAGGAAGCAAGAGTGACATCGCTCGTTATGAAATGCTTGAAAAGATAGGAACACGACGCGGATTGCTTAAACAATCGATCCGTAGAGAAGTAGGTGTGTTATTCTTAGCACCAGGAATCTTAGGTGTAGTCCATGTCTTATTCGGATTACAAATGTTTGGTCTATTCATGCAAAATCCATACAAAGATATTTGGGTGCCATTTACGATCTTCTTCGTATTGTATTTCATCTACTATGTACTGACGACATGGTTGTATACTGGAATCGTATTGAAAAAGAGGTTGTGACAATATTTTTGTCGCAACCTTTTTTTTCTCGGTCTTTTATTAGAATATAGTAAATTTTTTCTCGTTACTCACGGAATAAGCTGTTAAGAAAACGGTTTCCATGTATACTGGAATCAGTACAAATGAAAGAAAAGAGGGTGCAAGGAACATGGAAATCAATGAACAAAATTTTGGCGGAAACTATCACTTGATTACGATCACGAATCAAAATGGGACATCTTTGTCTGTCAGTGATCTAGGTGCACGAGTCGTCCATTTTCAAACAATGATCGATAATGAAAAACGAGAGTTGGTTCTAGGCTTTGATGAAGCAAAAGAATATCTGGAAAAAGACCCTTATATTGGAGCTTCAATCGGACGTATGGCTGGACGGATCACGGATGGCACATTCAAATTAGATGATGAAACATTCAAAGTAAAAACAGATCCAGATACTGGACATTGTTTACATGGCGGTGCACCTAGCTTTGAAGCCAAGCAGTGGCATTATACAGTTATTAATGGTGAAAACGAATCCTCGGTCATTTTCTATCAGACTAGTCCAGACATGGAAAATGGATTTCCTGGCACGTTAGACGTAGAAGTACGGTATACACTGACGAATGATGATACATGGCGAGTGACAGTCCAAGGGATCAGTGACCGGAAAACGGTATTCAATCCGACAAATCATGTTTATTTCAATTTAACTGGTGATCCAGCACAGCCAATCGACGAACATACGCTTTGGTTGAACAACCGATTATTCGCTACGCTCAATAAAGATACGACGCCTACAGGAGAAGTGGTTTCAGTAAGCGGTACAGCATTTGACTTTCAACATCCTAAAAAATTAGGTGAGGTATTCGCCAGTGATTTTCGCCAATCAATGATGGTAGGCGGTATCGATCATCCATTTTTATTGAAAAAACAACCCGATCTGCTAAAGGCAGCGGAATTGACGAGCCCTGATGAAAAAGTATCAATCCAAGTAAAAACGGATGCTTCGGGAATCGTGATTTTTACCGCAAATTTTGGAGAAGATGGGCCAAAAATGCGTGGGAAGAAATTAGTAAATCATGGCGGTATCACATTTGAGACTCAAGAATTGCCAGGTGCGGAGCGGCTTGAAAGCTTTGGAGATGTCACTCTGGAACCTAACCAAGTACGCGAATTTGTAACGGAATACAAAATAAATAAATATAAAGAAATAGAGTAAATTAAAAAAGGGAATGTGACACTGTCACACGCCCTTTTTTATTTATTCTATTTCTTTAAAGGCAGATCAAGCCAGAATGATTTGTCTAAACTTAACAAAGTTAGTACCGGAACAGTTGCAGCTTTAACTGTACGAGTAGTTGTTTCTGGTATCTGTCTTGCCGTGAAAGTGTTCCACAAATCCCAGATTGAAGCGACACGGAAGATGGAAGCAGCATTGTTGACGCGTTTTATCGTTGAAAATTCTAATCCTGTGATTGGCACGCCATCTGTTGTCCATTTGATTGGCACATCGAATCGCTTAGACATATGGAGGATTTCAGTGCTTGCTTCTTCAGTTGTTGCTGCTTCTTTTTTCGGTTCGTCATATTTTGTCAGGTCGTACGCTTCGATGATCGCGTTCAATTTTTGTGAATATTGGCGATCTGTAGCATAACGTCCTTCCAAATATTTGGTTGCTTCTTTGTAGTCTTTTGTTTCCGACTTCCAAGTTGGTTTGTAGAAGTCAGGATTGCCAGTCAGTCCATTTTTGATCAAGTCGGCATAGTCTTCCAAACTTTCCTTGTAAGAAGGATACTTACGGAATTGGGCGCGGATTTGGTAGCTTTGTCCCGAACTATCTTGTTCAAGTGTATTGAAGGTCACGCTGCTTCCTTTATACGATCCTTTGATACCAAAAAGGTTATGATTTGGTTCGCTTGATAATAAGCTGTTTCCAGATCCACTTTCAAGGATAGCTTGAGCCATCATGACTGATGCGTAGATTCCTTCTTTTTGGCCGATTTCCTGTGCATCATCTGCAATCTTTTTCAGGAACTGATCAGTTGTTTGGTTTTGACTGAAATGGAACGAGCCATCTAATCCATCTAAAATAGATGAGCCGCCTGTCAGCGAACCTGAAGCAGCAGGTAAACCTGCTAAGTTTACTCGGACAGCAAAATCAGGCGTGAAATCTGAAATAGAAGTTACTCGAACTTTATCTCCTGGTTGGGGCGCATGGATAAATTGTCCGTTCCCAATATAGATACCTACATGGTGAGTAACACCGGAAGAAGGTCCCCAGAAGACGAGATCGCCAGGTTGGGCCTGACTTACTGGAATCTGCGTACCTGCATATTGCTGTTCGCCTGTCCAGCCACCGATATAATGACCGGTTGCTTTAATATATACGTAATAAGTCAAACCAGAACAGTCAAAAGTATTTGGACCTTTTGCTCCCCATACGTATGGTTTTCCAAGATGCTTGAATGCTTCTCGAACGATTGCTTGTTGGACATTCGTTGCATTTGTAGGCAATACAGCATCAATTGGTGATTTTACAACAAAATCAGAAGAAGCAGAAGATGGATTCTCTATACTGCTTTGATTTGCTGTATTTGGACGAGACGAAGCATTGTTTGTTCCGCCATTCGATGAACCATTGTTTGGATGGTTTGGTTCTCTCTGAGTATTTCCATTGTTATTCGATCCAGATGGGTTTGTTTGATTCGAAGAATTCCCGCTGTTCGAATTATTGTTATTATTGTTTGAATTATTTGAACCATTATTATTGTTGTTATTGTTGCTATTGTTGTTATTACCCTCATCTGGTTTATTTGGCGTTTCCGGATCTGGTGTACTAGGGACTTCTTCACTAGGATCAGTTGGTTCCTCTGTTGAAGTATCCGGTACAGGTTCAAATTCTGCAGTAATAGATAAATTGTTCGTACCTACTGTAAAAGTCTTTGCCTCATAGTTCACTTCTTTAGCACCATTCACAGCGACTGAAGCAATTTGTTCACCTTCAGCTGGCGTAATAGTGTAAGTCACCTTCATTCCTGCTGATAAACCTTCTACCGTTCCGCTTTCTGTGATATTCAAAGGTTGCTGTTCAGCGGTATCCTCTGACGAAGCAGTTAGTTGGATCTTCCCAATCAAAGAAGGAGCAATCGTAAGGGTATATGTCTCGGCTGGCTTTTCATTTTCTGATGGATCAGCCGGATCAGTTGGTTCGGTCGATTCTGTTGATGAGTCAGTTGTTCCGGTTGTGCCTTCTGCAGAAGAATCCGTTGTTTCGCTAGTAGCTGAGCTGGAAGTAGATGTACCTGTTGTGACTGTTTGATCGGTTGTTTGATTATCTACAGCAAATACGGCATTAGTCGACAAAACAGTAGGAGCAATCAGCCAAGTAGCAGCTAGCAAACGCATCGTTTTTTTGTTTTTCATAATAAACTAGTCCTTTTCCTTTCATTGATTTTCTGTTTTATTCAGCATTCATAAGTTATTCGTTTGAACAGATAATCGTGTCGAAAAGCTTTTTCTTTCCATGAATCTGCTTGAGTATTCTAAATAAAACAAGTTGTAAAAAAGCAACGAGCAGTCATTCGTTGTGGTTTGATGTTCATTTTATTGCATAAACCATCTTTGTTTGGGGATAAACAAGTGGGGATAAAAATGGTCATGCATATGTAAATTATACCAAAGATTGGAGAGTATCACAAAAAATTTATAAAAATAACGATCCTAAAAAAGAAAAAAACTGAAATATGTGATAAGCATCTCATACTTCAGTCTTTTTTCGTTCATTATTCGTAAGACATCAGGTCTTCATCAAACCCGCTAACAAGGGTGGTGATCATTGCTACGACTAGACTAACAGCCAATCCTGCTAAGTACCAGAAAAAAGTACCGGAAATAAAGGCTGGCAATGTGGTCAGACTACCAAATACAAAAGCGATCGCTTTCACTTGAGCAAATCCCATAACAGCTCCACCAGCAGCTGCACCGATGCAAGCAGCAACAAATGGTTTTTTCAATGGAATCGCGATTCCGTAAACAGTAGGCTCAGTCACTCCCGCAAGTAAAATCGAAGCGAAAGCAGAACCGGAGATCGAACGTGTTTTTGAACGTTTACTTCGTAGGAATACCCCTAAAGCTGCACCAGCCATTCCAAAATTAGCTGCTCCTGTCAACGGAACGATACGGTCGAACCCATAAGCTGAGATATTGCTGATCATGACAGGATTTACAGCCCATTGGATACCAAATATCACCAAAATGTTCCAGCCTCCAGCGATGATTGCTCCACTGATCGGACCGTTAATATCCATCATCCAAGTAATTGCTGCAGCTAAGCCTTCACCAAGATAAACACCGGCAGGCCCGAAGACCATTAATGTCAAAGGAACCGTGATGACTAATGAAAGTAAAGGTACAAATACTAATTGCATGTTTTCGCGAATATATTTTTTAAGGAATCTTTCGACAAAAGAATAAAAGAAAATACCTAAAATCGCCGGCATGACAGTAGACGTGTACTGCATCAGTACTACAGGGATCCCCAGAAAATCAGTAGCTGCTTTTCCACTATCTGAAAGTAAAGAGGTCAAATTTGGCTCAATCAGCGCTGCAGCAATGACAGCCGCGATATATCCATTCACTTTAAACGTTTTGGCGGCAGAAAAAGCGAGAAAGATGGGCAGAAAATAAAAGACAGCATTCGACGCGGCAGACAAAATATGATAAGTCCCGCTCGTTTCACTAAGCCAGCCAATCGTAGTCGCTAAAACAACCAGACCTTTTAATATACCAGAACCGGCAAATAGGGGAATGATTGGCGTAAAGATTTCCGATATCAAACCAAATAGTTTTTCGATCGGATTTAACTTTTCTTTCGGAGCTGAATGATCGATTTGACGTGTCAATTCCTTATAAGCAGGGGCCAATCCCTGATCCATAATTACTTCTGCATATCTATCGAGTAAAATGAAATATTTGATAGAAGGGATTTGCTGCTTTAATTTTTCTACATTTGCTGCTGGCTGTTTTTGTAATTTGATACGAAGCCGAGTCGCACATGGGAGGACAGAATCAATATTGTCTTTTCCCCCTAACTGATCAATCAGCAGATGAATCTGTTCGGACAGTACCATCTGTTCAGGATTCATTGTCGTTTCCATTAGAAGACCACTCCACTCACTAAGATAATATTGGCATAAGGTGTCATCTCGCCTGTACGAATAAATGCATGGCAGTTATTCAAGTCTTTTTTCATTTCTTCATGTGGGATAAAGCTAATCGGTGTATCTGGTAACAGTAATTTGATTTTTTCCAATATTTCCGGATTCATTGTCTTTATTTCTTCCGCCAATTCAATGGATTGTACTTCAAGTTCTTCTAAAACGTTTTCTAAAACAGATAAAAAACTTGGAAGTCCATTTGAAACAGCTAAATCTATTTTTTCAGTACCAAAGGGAACAGGCATGCCTGCGTCCCCGATACTTAATTTGTCAAAGTGTCCCATTTGCGCGATTACTCGTGAAATATCTGAATTGATTACTTTTCCTTTTTTCATGTTTGTTTCTTCCTCTCGTTGTTAATTTATGACTGCTGATTGTTCTAAAGCTTCACGGTAAGGGATAGAAGGTTGCGCACCATAAGACTGTACGGCAATAGAAGAGGCTAGATTTCCATAAAGGATCGCTTCTTTCAAATTACCAAGATCTGGCTGAAGTGTGCTACTCAATGCCCCAATAAATGTATCACCTGCGGCTGTCGTATCGATAGCATCTACTTTAAAAGCAGGGACGATACCTTGTTCTTTTTCTGTGTGGTAGAAAGCACCGGTACTACCCAATGTAATGATTACTGTTCCGATGCCTAATTCATGCATTTTTTCAGCTGCTGCGACCAAACTGTCATGGTCTGTAACTCTGATTCCTGTAATAATTTCTGTTTCTGTCTCATTTGGTATAATGATATCTGTCTTTTCGAGTAGTTCAGTAGGAATGGTTTCTCTAGCTGGTGCAGGATTCAGGATCGTTGTTTTTCCTGCGTCTTTTGCAATAGAAAAAGCTCGGATCGTCGCATCTAAACTACTTTCGAATTGAGCAATAATAAAGTCACTGTTTGTAATCAATTCTTTGTTCTTTCGAACTTCTTGTTCATGGAAAGCATTATTTGCGCCTGCATGAATCAAGATACTGTTTTCTCCTGCTGCGTCCACCATAATCATTGCTTGTCCGGTTGCGGCGCCCTCAATTTCAGCAATTCCAGATGTATCGATATTTTCTTTCGTCAGTAGATCCAACAATTGCTGTCCTTCACTGTCAGTTCCAACACCTCCAATAAAAGATGTTCGTGCGCCTGAACGTTTGGCTGCCACTGCTTGGTTGGCGCCTTTGCCTCCGCCAGCGTGAAAAATCTCATGTGCATGCATCGTTTCTCCTGGTTTTGGCATTTTGGTTAAACGAAGGGTAGTGTCCATATTAATACTTCCAATTACTGTAACCGTGTTCATTTCACAAACCTCCAACTATCTCATTCATTTTGATGGGAAGAATTATTTTTTAAAACGTTTTAGTAAAACGTTTTAATAGTTCGATAAAAATATAGCACACCTTGAAAGCTATTTCAAGGGTGCAGTCGAAAATCTTTTTTCTAGTCGTACAGGTAGCCGTTTTTCTTCCCACTCTTTTTCTGGGAATTGGATTCGATCTAACAATAATTGGGCAGATGTTTGCCCCAATTCGAAGATTGGTTGTGCGATCGTCGTCAGTTTTGGCTTGATATATTCGCACATGTCTATATTATCATAGCCAATAATACTATAGTCTTCTGGGATGCTTTTTCCAGCTTCCTCTAATCCGCGATATAATCCAAAAGCTAATTCATCATTTAAAGCAAACACACCAGTTGCAGCAGAATCAAGAAGTTTGGCTGTGATTTGGTAGCCGCCTTGTTTTGAGAACTGTGTAGGCAAGAGGATCAGACGGTCGTGAGGGATTTGGTAAACATCAAGAGCAGATTTAAACCCATCAATTCGAGCGTGGACATTTTCTGGCAGATTTTCAGGATAGATAAGGGCGATCGTTTGATGTCCTAGACTAAGCAGGTGCATACCTGCCAGATAACCACCGCGAAAATCGTCTGTTCGTACGGCATCACTAAATCCTTCAGATTTTTTTTGATCCAAAACAATGAAGGGCCGGCCTTGTTTTTTCAAATTTTCGTTGATTGCATCTGTAGAGACAGCAGAAGTCGCGATAATGAATCCATCCACACCTCGACGTGTGAGTTCGGCTAGGTACTCGATTTCTTTTTGATGATCAGAATCAGCATTACATAATATCGTGACGAAGTTCTGATTGTACAAGATATCTTCAATTCCTCGCATCAATGTACTGAAGAATGGATTCGTGATATCAGGAACGAGTACGCCAATCGTTTTCGTTTCCTTGGTAATCATTTGTCTAGCAAAATAATCAGGTTGATAACCTAATTCTTCTTTAGCAGCTAAAACTTTCTGAACGGTTTTCGGACTGAATTTCTCCGTATTTCCATTTAATATCAAGGAGACAGTTGTGATTGAAACGCCGGAAAGTTTAGCGACTTCTTTGATTGTGATCTTTTTTTTCACCATGTTCATACTCCTATCTAAATCCTGTGGTTATTTTCCCATGAAATCAAAAAGAAGTAAATGAAAATCATATACGCTAGTACCCTATTTACTTTGTTGGATCGCTTCGATTATTTGTTTCGTTGAACGTACTCGTGCAGTTTTCGGAAATATCTTGTTTATGAACAATTGATGCGATTCTTTGTCGCGATCACTACAAGCATCTTCAGCAAGTACGACATGATACCCGTGTTGGAAGGCATCCAATGCAGTAGCGTATACACCGTTTGTTGTCGCTACACCGCTTAAAATGATGGTTTCAATTCCACGACGACGAAGTTGAAGATCAAGAGAAGTACCAAAAAAAGCACTTGGATTGTATTTTGTGATAGTCAACATATTGTCTGTATCTTTCAAAGAATCCTTCAAAAGTAAATCAGTGAATTCTGGAGGTACAGAAGCAGCAGTCATTCCACCCATATCAGTTTGTTGACTCAAATAAGGGAAAGTGGAGATGTCTACATTCACTAAAACTTTCAAGGCAACGGTATGTTTCAATGCTTTTGCTAACAAATCATTGTTTGTCAGAATAGATGCTGCAGTGTGTGGAGAGAGTGTACCGTTATTTACGATCCCTTTTTGCATGTCGATCGCGACAAAAGCAGTTTTTGATAAATCAAAAATCATATTTTCCTTTAAATCATTCATGATGTTCCTTCTTTCAAATAACAATGTTTTTTATGTAAGTAAATCATAAATCGTTTATTTGTCAACTAAATAAAGAATTCCTTTCTTTAGTCTAGAGAAATTCAATGGTAAAATAAGTGTGAGAAAACGTATTCGATGCATAGATAAAGCGAGAAATATCGTGAAAATGGAGGAATCAGCGTGAAGTATGTCGAAGTAAAAAATGAATACAAACGATACAAGATGGGAGAAACGACCATTACAGCAAATGACGATATTTCTTTTTCAATTGAAAAAGGCGAATTAGTGATTATACTTGGCCCAAGTGGAGCGGGAAAGTCAACGATTCTTAATATTTTAGGTGGGATGGACACACCTGATGAAGGACAGATCATTATTGATAACACAGATATTGCGCAATTTTCAGACAAGCAGCTTACTGCTTACCGACGAACAGATGTAGGGTTCGTCTTCCAATTCTACAATCTCGTTCCTAATCTAACAGCAAAAGAAAATGTGGAATTGGCAACGGAAGTTTCCCCTGATGCGCTTGATCCTGTAGAAGTATTGACGCAAGTGGGCCTAGCTCATCGATTGAATAACTTTCCGTCCCAATTATCAGGAGGCGAACAGCAGAGGGTTTCCATTGCTCGAGCATTAGCCAAAAACCCTAAACTGCTTTTATGTGATGAGCCGACAGGTGCACTGGATTTTGAAACAGGAAAGCAAGTATTGAAATTATTGCAAAATGCTAGCAGACAACATGGCAATACTGTTTTGATCATTACACATAATTCTGCTTTAGCGCCCATCGCTGATAGAGTCATCCACATCAATGATGCAAAAGTAAGGTCAGTGGAATTGAATGAGCATCCTTCATCCATTGATGAGATTGTATGGTAGGAGGATTTTATGAAAACAAAAACATATCTTAAAGCAGGTTTTCGCGAAATCCGGCAATCTAAAGGGCGGTTCATTGCAATCATCCTTATTGTCATGCTAGGAACACTTTTATTTGTAGGTGTCAAAACTGCTGGACCTGTCATGCAAAAAACGATGGACCACTATGTTGGTACAGCAGGACTTTCTGATTTGCAAATCGTTTCTACTGGTGGTTTGACACAAAAAGATATCGCTCAAGCAGAAAAGATCCCAGATGCAAAAGTAGAAACAGGAAAACAGATCTATTATTCCAATACTGGAAAAAATGAAGTGATCCAAATCTTTTCTTATAACAAAAATAGCAGGCAGAACAAGCTACAATTAATTGATGGAAAACGCCCGGAAAAACCCAACCAACTTTTATTAGATGAAAAAGCGGAGAATGCAGGGTATAAAATCGGAGATGTCTATCAGATTGATTCAGATGAATTGAAAGAAAAAGAGTATACCATCACTGGCTTTGTCCGTTCTCCATTGTTCATCAACAATTTGGAGAGAGGATACGCGAATGTCGGAAATGGTAGCGTTGATTATTTTGTCTATTTGCCTGAATCCAATTTCAAGTCGGATATTTATTCTGTCTTATATCTTGATTTTACGAACGTAAAGAATTTGAATACGTACAGCAAAGCTTACAAAGATAAAATGGAGCAAAATCAAGAAAAGGCAGAAAAGTATTTACAAGATCGACCCGAAGAACGCTTAGAAGAGCTGAAAAAATCGGCAAACGAAGAATTAGAACCAGCACAGCAAAAAATAACAGAAGGCAAAGCACAAATAGCGCAGGGAAGAACACAGTTAGAAGATGCTAAAAAACAGGTAGCGCAGCAGTCAGCAGCTATCCAGCAGCTTCCTGAAGCGCAACGGACAATCGCTGTACAAACTTTGTCTCAACAAGAAGCTCAACTCGCTGATCAAGAAAGGCAGTTAGTTGAGAAAGAACGAGAACTAGCTTCTGCAGAGGAAGAATGGAACGAAAATGTAGAAAAAATTGAAAATTTAACTAAACCATCATACCTATACAATGAACGTTCAGAAAATGTCAGGTTTCAAGAATTTGGTGATCTGGCTGAACGTATCGCAGCAATCGCCAATGTTTTTCCTGTCTTCTTTTTCTTTATTGCCGCATTGATCACTTTTACGACAATGACGCGTATGGTAGAAGAAAACCGTAGGGAAATAGGAACATTGAAGGCGTTAGGTTATACGAAAGTTGAAATCGCAAAAAAATATGCAATCTATGCAAGTCTAGCTTCAGGAATAGGCATTGTTTTAGGAACGATATTAGGAACGAATCTTTTACCAAGGATCATTTTTGAACTATCTAACGAGCGATATGACATTGGGAGTGCCCTTGTTTTTTATGACTGGCCACCGATTTTACAAGCAGCTGCCGCATTCTTCATTGCCGCATTTGGCGCTGCAATGATTGTTTTGTTCAAAGATCTAAGAGAACGGCCTGCTGCACTGATTCAGCCGAAAGCACCGAAGCCAGGGAAACGTATTTTTCTTGAATACATCACTCCGCTGTGGTCACGCCTTAGCTTTAATCAAAAAATCAGTTATCGAAATCTCTTCCGATACAAGTCAAGAATGCTTATGGCGATTATCGGAATTGCTGGCTGTGCCGGTCTGATGGTTGCGGGCGTGGGATTGAAAGATTCTCTAAGTTCTGTCTCAGCCAAACAATTTGGACCGATCATTGACTATCAAGCAATCGTTACATTAGATTCATCCACGGAAGAGAGTCGTCAAAAAGCAGTGGATATGTTGCAGCAGCAAGAAAAAGTAAATGAGATCCTAGCTATTCATACTCAAACCGTAGAATTGAGAAAAAAAGGGCATGCTTCGCAAAGTCTGACAGTGATCGTACCGAGTAAAACAGCTGATTTTGATCGTTTTATCCATTTAACAAATCTTGAAGAGAACCCACGTTCCTTACCTAAAGCAGGAATCGCTATTACACAAAAAGCAGCAGAACTATTTGACTTATCTACAGGAGATCATATATCGCTTTATGATGAAAATCAAAAAGAATGGAAAGTCGAAGTAAAAGAAATCGTGAAAAACTATCTAGGCAGCTTTATTTATCTGTCCCCTGAATATTACGCTTCAGTGACTGATCAATCGATGACGGATAATGCATTTTTGGTGCGTACAGATAAGATGACAACGAAAGAAGAAGAAATGCTTTCCGAGAAACTGCTTGCTACAGACGCTGTGACAAATACGTCTTTCATGTCCAAACAAATCGAAACGCAAGAAGAATCAATGGCAAACTTAGACTCGGTTGTATTAATCTTTGTCGTATTGTCAGGATTGCTGGCTTTTATCGTCTTGTATAATCTAACTAATATCAATATTTCCGAACGTGTACGCGAATTATCTACGATAAAAGTCCTTGGATTTTTTGATAAAGAAGTCACGATGTATATTGTTCGAGAAAATATCATTTTTACTCTCTTAGGGATCATTGGAGGATTTGGTGTAGGATATGTATTGACTGACTTTATCTTACAACAAGCATCTATGGAAAATGTCATCTTTCCATTAGTGATTACATGGTGGGCTTATGTTTTATCAGCAGGATTAACCATCGTATTCACGGTTATTGTGATGATTGTTACCCATTTCAAATTAAAGCATATCGATATGATTGATGCGTTGAAATCGAATGAATAAAAATCGAGGTTGTGAAATCAGCGGTTTGACCTGAGTATTAGAGAAACAAACGGCAAAATAGTTCCTCATATTTTGCCGTTTGTTGAGCTAATACCGAAGGTCAGCTGATTGAACACCGTTTAAGAAAGAGGTTGTGACAGAAGTGGTCAGCTTCAAGAAATAAGAAGAAATTTAAGAAAACAGCTCCTCATATTTTTCATTTTAAAGGACTTATTGTCGTAGATGCAAGCTTTTGAACATCATTTATAGAAGAAACCAGAACATTTTGCTATTTTAGACAAGAGACTAGACAAATACATGTCTGATCTCTTGTTTTTTATTGGACAACACCCTCTTAGGAAGTATAAAGATAAATTTTACAAACGCTTTCGGTTCAGTTATAATAATAAATGATAACTTGTATATATAAGTTGTGATAGGTAAGAAATCAGTTGAATGGAGGCAAATATCCATGACATTTAAAGACAAAGTCATTTATCAAATCTATCCCAAATCTTACAAAGACAGTAATGGTGATGGAATTGGAGATTTAAAAGGAATCAAAGAAAAACTGCCATATTTGAATGATTTAGGGATCGATATGATCTGGCTAAATCCTATTTATCCAAGTCCTCAAAAAGACAACGGTTATGATATCTCTGATTACACAGCCATCGATCCTATCTTTGGTACGATGGAAGAATTCGAGCAACTAATAGCTAAAGCAAAAGAATACCAAATAGAAGTCATGCTCGATATGGTATTGAATCATGTTTCGACAGAACATGAATGGTTCAAAAAAGCACTAGCAGGGGATCAGTATTATCAGGACTTCTTCATTTTAAGAGAAGAACCAACGGACTGGGTATCAAAATTTGGTGGGAGTGCTTGGTCGCCCTTTGGAGATACAGGAAAATATTATCTGCACTTATATGATCAGACACAAGCTGATTTGAACTGGCGGAACCAAGCAGTAAGAGAGGAATTATTCAAAGTAGTTCGTTTTTGGATGGAAAAAGGGGTAAAAGGATTCCGTTTCGATGTTATCAATGTTATCGGTAAAGACGAGCAATTGAAAAACAATAAAGAAAATGATGGTAAACCTGAATATACGGATAAACCAATCACCCATACGTATCTAAAAGAATTGAACCAAGCAACGTTTGGGACGGATTCCACTATCATCACAGTCGGTGAAATGAGCTCTACGACGATCGAAAATTGTATCTTGTATACAGAACCTAGTAGAGAAGAATTATCAATGGTCTTTAATTTTCATCACTTGAAAGTCGACTATGAAAATGGCAATAAATGGTCAACTCCTCCATTTGATTTTTCAGAATTAAAGCGACTGTTCCATACTTGGGGAGAAAAGATGAGTGATGGTAATGGCTGGAATGCTTTATTTTTTAATAACCATGATCAGCCACGTGCGCTCAATCGGTTTGTAGCTATCGATCAGTATCGAAAACAAGGAGCAGAGATGCTAGCAACCATGATCCATTTAAATCGTGGAACACCATACATTTATATGGGAGAGGAAATCGGCATGGTCGATCCAGACTATTCCTCAATTTCCGACTATATTGACGTAGAAAGTTTGAATGCTTACAAGTTGCTCCTTGCACAAGGATTCACAGAAAAAGAGGCGTTCCGTCGAATCAAAGCAAAATCTCGTGATAACTCTCGAACACCCATGCAATGGTCCGATGCAGAACAAGCAGGCTTTACTACAGGAAAACCTTGGTTAAAAGTTGCAGGTAAGCTAGAAGAGATCAATGTAGAGAAAGAACGATCTTCTGAGGATTCTATTTTGTCCTATTATAAGAAATTGATTCGGTTGAGAAAAACATATCCAATCGTTGCACAAGGCGATTATCATGCTTATGGAGCAGATCATCCGCAAGTTTATGGCTATCTTCGCCAATTTGAAGGGCAGCAGCTGCTTGTATTAACAAATTTCTATGATAAAGATACAAGGATCACCATTCCAGAAGGATTCACAGAAGCCGATATTCTTATCGATAATTATTCCGATACTGTTCTTCATCAAAATCTGGAGCTAAAACCATATCAGGCAATTGCTTTACTAAAAAACTAAAACCAAAAAGTATAAAACGCCGATCCTACGAGTATTCTCGTGAGATCGACGTTTTTTATTTTATTTAAAATAATCTTCTTCAGAAAATGAAGAGTGTTCATATTCTCCTTTGTCGCCATAAAATTTATTGTAGCGTTGTTTGAATTTACGGAAAATAAAAGTAACGAGTAATTTGACTAACGTATAGATAGGAATACCGAAAATAACGCCCACAATTCCCATTAGATCACCCATGACAAGCAAAACGATTAAGATCGTAATCGGATGGATCTGCAACCGATCACCCATTACTCGAGGAATTACCAAGTCACCATGGAGAAGCTGTACGGCAAACCAGACAATGACAAATTTGACAGCCATAAAAGTAGAGTCTTGGAATGCAATGATCAAACCCGGGAAAAAAGCGATAAACGGTCCAATATATGGAATAATACATAATAACCCAGCAGAAATAGCTAAAACACTGGCAAATTCTAATCCGATCAGTAAGAAACAAACCCAGTAGACTGCTCCAAGGATAAATGAAGCAATGATCTGCCCCTTTAAAAATGAACCCAATTGTTGATTAGCAATCTTTGTCAAATTTTTAAAATCTGTACGAAAGGCTGGTGGGACAATCGCTAAAACTGACTGATAAAATTTTTGAGGATTTCTCAAAAGAAAAAAAGTGACAATGGGCCCAGTAAATAAAGTAATGAAAATAGCTGTAACAGTTGAAAAAATATTGCTGATCCGTTGTGCGCCACTTTCCCAATAATTTCCAATAAAGCCAGCTATATCAGACGTCACGTCATCAATAGAAGTAAAAAATTGATTAAATGAATCGTCAAAAGGTGTTTTCTCCAAAAATTGACGGAGACTCTCTTGGAAATCTTGAAATAAATCTGGCAAACTGCTAATCAATGTTTTTGTCTGTTCTTCAAGAAAAGGAACAAGCCATACGCTTCCAAGCCCCAATAAAAATAAAATAATCACATAAACAATAATGACTGACAGGTTCCTCGAAAGGTGCTTGCTTAAACGTTTGATGACTGGTTCCAAAAGATAATATAAGATCAGCGCAAACAATAATGGGGGCAAGATAGTAGCGATAATAATCCCAACAGGCTTGAATATAAATGAAATCTGATGGAAAAAATAAATGATCAGTGCCAGCAGGATCACCATACCTAAAACATAGTAAGAGGTTTTGCCTCCCAAAAAGCGGATCAAACGATTCGTTGTATCTGTTTCTTTTTTCACTCATTTTCCTCCTTTGTCTATAACTTTATTATAGACAAAAGAGGGGATAAAAGGAAAATGATAGAGTTGATTGAAAAAATATCGTGAATCATCCATACGAAAGTTCTCCTCAATTAAAATAAGAAAACGCTTGACAGCTCTTTTAGCCCTATGATAAATTAAATTCTGTTGCTAAAACGTAACTATTACGATTTGTTAGAGGCGAATCGGAACATTCAAATGAAAGAAGATGAGAAGGAGTGTTATAAATGAAACGACTGATAGGTATATTGGCTACACTGGTTTTAACAGGTATGTTAGCTGGTTGCGGGGCAAGTGGAGAAGCAGGGGACAGTAAGGAAAAATTGAGCGTGATGACGACCTTTTATCCTATGTATGATTTTACAAAAGCAATCGTCGGGGATGAAGGAGAAGTAGAATTATTGATTCCAGCAGGGACTGATTCCCACGATTATGAACCTTCTGCTAAAGACATGGCAAAGATCCAAGATACAGATATCTTTGTTTATAATGATGAAAATATGGAAACATGGGTCCCCACAATCCAAAAAACATTACAAGAAGGCAACGTCCATACGATAAAGGCGACAGAAGGTATGCTTTTACTTCCGGGAAGTGAAGAAGGACATGATCATGACCATGAACACGGGGAAGAAGGTCATACACATGAACATGAGCTAGACCCGCATGTATGGCTAGCACCAAGTTTAGCAATCAAGCAGGTAGCAAGCATACGTGATCAGTTGATTGAAGCTTACCCAGAAAAACAGGAAGTATGGACAAAAAATGCAGCAGCCTATACCGAGAAACTTCAAGCACTCCATCAGCTTTATCAAGAAACATTTAAGCAAGCAAAACAAAGATCTTTTGTCACGCAACATGCTGCATTCAACTATCTGGCATTAGAATATGGATTGAATCAAGTATCTATTGCTGGTCTTTCTTCTAGTGAAGAACCCTCTGCGGCGAGAATCGCTGAACTGAAACACTTTGTTAAAGAACACGGGATCAACTATATTTATTTTGAAGAAAACGCCAAAGATAGTATTGCCAGAACGTTAGCAAACGAAGCAGGTGTATCTTTAGAAGTGTTGAATCCTTTGGAGGGGCTGACGAATGAACAAATAGAAAATGGAGAAAACTATCTTTCTATCATGGAAGCCAACCTCGAAGCGTTGAAAAAAACGACAGAGACAGAAAACCTGTTAGAAGATACTTTGACTCCCAAAAAAGAAAAGAGCGTCTATAACGGTTATTTCGAAGACGAGGATGTACAAGATCGCTCTCTTTCAGATTGGGCAGGAACTTGGCAGTCAGTAGATACGTATGTAGAAGATGGGACATTCGATCCTGTTTTTGAATATAAAGAAAAATTGAATCAGGATAAGACAGCACAAGAATATAAAGAATACTATACGAAGGGCTATCAAACAGATATTGCTTCAATCAAGATTGGTGAGAAAGAGATGGCATTTACGTTTAAGGATGGAGCAACGAAACGTTCAAATTATCGTTATGTAGGGAAAGAAATCTTAACCTACGAGGCAGGAAACCGTGGTGTAAGGTATCTATTCGAAGCAGAAGATAAGGAAAGTGGCGCGTTTAGATATATTCAATTCAGTGATCACACGATTGCACCGGCTGACTCCGAACATTTTCATTTATATGCAGGAAATGAAAGTCAAGAGGCATTGCTAAAAGAAATGGAAAATTGGCCAACATTTTATCCAGACACAATGGATGGCCGTGAAATTGCACAGGCAATGCTTTTGCACTGAGAAGCAAAAAGAACCGAAGGGTTTGGATCGGCTGATTATTTAGTCGGTCCAAACTATTCGGTTCTTTTTATGAAATTAACTTTTTTAATCCACGGATAGAGACAGGGATAGTCTCACCGTTTGCCAACGTGACTTCTCTGGTTTTTTTATTAATCGACCGCACGTTTTGTGTATTGATAACATAAGATTTATGACAACGAATAAAATTCCGATGCATTTTCTCGATTTCTTTGATCTTCTCGTAGAATTGCAATTGAGCATGAGTCAAATGAACTTCCAATTTATGTGGTGCGCCTAACGAAGTAGAAAAATATTGGATTTCTTTGATCGGTAAAAATTTGATCTCATCATTGAACTCTATTTTGAAGATATCTTTTTGGATCTGGGACATTTGAAAATCTTCAAAAATTTTGCTCAGGATCTGCTCGACATTTTCTTTTAAATCATAAAGGTCTTCTTTCACAATATAGTCAGTCGGCTCAATGTTGCTTTTTAAGATTTCCATCGACATTTCCGTATGAGAAGTCACATAGATGATTTTTCCTAAAGGATCTAATTCACGGATCAATTTACCAATCGCTACGCCATCCATTTCACTGTCTTCTAATTCAATATCTAAAAAATAAATACCAAAAGAAGAAGTTCTGATCTTGGCCGCATTGAGAAGTTCTTCCGGATCAGAGGTAGAAATATGAACATAACTGTCTAAGTTTTCAATCATGATCCTGTTTTTGATCACCGTTGATAAAACTTCCAATTGTTTTGGATCGTCTTCACAAATATAAATGGGAATCATATCATTACTCCTTTATTTTATTTGAATATAAATCGTTTGAGAAAAACGTTGGTTTTCAATTGATGTTTCAAGGAAAAGATAAGGGTTTGTCTTTGTCAATTCATCCAATATAAATAAGCCAAGTCCTTCGTTTTTTGGATTTGTTTTTGTTGAGAAACCTTTTTGTTTCAACTGGTTTAACGGTAATGTATTTGTTGTTGTATTGATTACACGAATCATCACGGAATGATTTTTCTTGATGATCGTCAATTCGATCTTTTTCTTCTTTGCAGCACTAGCTCCTTCAATCGCATTGTCCAAGATAATACCAAGCATACGTACAAGGTTTACCGTATGTTTCGTATCCCACTCGATTGGCTTAGGAAAATGAAGCTGGACGATCAATCCTTTTTCCTGTGCCATCATAAGTTTTAATGACAGCAAACTGCGTATTTCAGGAACTTTCATATTATCCAACATACTTAGATTGGCCGGGAAAAGGTTCATCATCTGGCGTGTAGGCAATATCGTTTGATCGTAGTACGACCGTAATCCTTCCAAGTCGCCTTCTGCAATATAGCTGTGAAGAGAAAAGAGCAGATTTTGGTAATCATGTTTGAATTCTCTCAAGTCTTGATAGTTTTTTTCCAGATCTTTGATATAATCCTGCTGCATCCTGACTTGTTGCTCTAACAACTGATCAGCTAATTTCTTATTAGAGATTTTCCAATAATAAACCAAGATGATCAAGCCGACACACAGATAGAGAATGAAAAAACTAGTATTCAAAGCTAAGACATCAGGTGTTTCACCAGAAAAACGGGTATAAAAAATAATGATATAGTATGTAAATAATATCAACGTCCCAATCGTACCGATCATACGGCGGTCCACTGTGTGAAACCAAGTCTCTAACGATTTTTTAAAACAAAAAGCTAATAAAGCAGATAAAAGAGCGGATAAGGCAATGTGAAAATACTGCAAGGAATCTCCTGGTTCAACAACCGCAGATTTCAAAACAAAAAAATCGCCGATGCTTGTTAAATGATCTCCTAAAAGCGACGTCAATAATCCACAAGGAAGCGCGTAAACTAATTGTTGACGCGAAGTCGAAAAGAAGAAAAAAGTAAGCATCAGCATTCCTATAGCAATTAGAGCAGTAAAAATCCCTAAAACTGAGTAGACCCATCCAATCAAGACGCAAGAAATCAGAGTGACTCCTGCAAACAGATAGTTGTATCGGATATGATGGTCAATCAATAAGATACAAATTGTGTAAATCAAATATTGCAACGCTATGGACCATAAAAACATAAAGTACAGCTCCCATTGATTTTTACCAAATTATAGCACAATTAGCGTATTATTTTTTTAATTTTTCAGGGATTTTGAATTCAGAACTCATACCAAAGCAGCAGCCAGATACAAAAAAGTCAGATAAGTTAGTTAATTGTTTAATGATTGTTTTTTTCATGAAAGATTCCTCCAAAATTCATCAAGTAGTTTGTAATAGGAAGCAACGTAGCTATTTCTAAAACAATCCCAAGTAGCAAATAGGTAGAAAAGTAAGAAGCTGAGAAAAATAAAGTGATGAGAGAAAAAATTAGAAACATGCTGATTGCCTTCTTTAATAATGGTGGACGTTTCTCGGGTTCAATGGGATTGATTGCTGTACCTCTTGATCCATAGCGAAGCAGTAACAAAAAGCAGCTGATTAACAAAAAGACCATCATTGGGAAGGAGATAGTCAATTGCAGATGTTTCATCACCAAGGGAACGCCCCATAAATAAAGTAGTGTCCACAGCAGACAAACGAATTCAGAGTCGGAATGTAATCCATAAGCATATCTGCGGATGCAGATATAGGAAAGAAAGGTGATTCCTGTTTCCGCCCATGAGCCCGTCACCAGAGAAAAGACTAGAACGACCGCTAGTTTTCCAAGGTTGTTCAATAAAACTTCTAAGGCAAATTTTACTTGGACATACACCATATCTTCTTCCGATTTATCTCCGCTGAATAAGGTTTCTAATAATTTGTTCACAACTTTATCTTTCATCTCATACGTACCCCACCACAAATTCTATGCTAAAAAAAATAAAAAACGTGTTTTGTTTCATAAAAAGTGGTTTTGGCATCAAAACCGTCATGATTTCCTTAAAAGAATCTTCATTTTTTAAATCCTTTCCAAAAAAGGTGACAGTTTTGATACGAAAAGTACTTTTTATGACAAGTTTGTGTTTTTTTGATTATTTTATGTTAAAAATTTACTGACCTTAGAAAAGGTGATGGAGGGATTCTTATGGAAAATGAACAATTGTTTGAAGTCGGCGAAACATATGCATTTAAATCTGATTTATTTGAATCACCAATAAAAGGAAAAATAGAAAAAATCTATGAAAATAGCGTGATGATACGTGTCATGAATTGCGCAGCAGAAGACAATGATACCGCTCATAATCTGCACTGGCAGTTAGTTGTACGCAAATCAAGTACAATAGAAGAATAAAAACAGATAAAATGTTGAGAGCATAAAAGAGTAGAAGTTCATCCATTCTACTCTTTTATTTTCATGAATAGGCGTGACTTCTAGCTACTATTGGCGAAGCAGTCTTTAAGGAGCAGATAAAGTCAAGGCTTTTATTTCTATAAATGAAGTAGTAAAATGAAGAACAGATTTTATTACAGGAAGGATGCCGATAATTGTGATCATTGTTGCAGGAACGATCGGTGCAGGGAAAAGCACACTGACTGAAATGCTTGCCCAAGATTTAGAAACAAAACCTTTTTATGAGAACGTGGAGGATAATGAAGTATTGCCACTGTTTTATTCTAATCCGGAAAAGTATACTTTTTTATTGCAGATATTTTTTCTAAACAAACGTTTTTTGGCGATTAAAGATGCTTTCAGCCATGATGATAATGTACTAGACCGCTCTATCTACGAAGATAGTATGTTGTTTCATCTGAATGCCGATTTAGGGCGTGTTTCTGAAGTAGAAGTAAAGCAGTATGAGGGCCTTTTAGAGACGATGCTGAAGGAATTAGAAGAAATTTCGCCACAAAAGAAACCGGATCTACTGGTTTATATTCGTGTGTCTTTTGAAACTATGTTAGCAAGAATCAAAAAAAGAGGTCGGGAATATGAACAGCTAGAGCAAGATCCTGAACTCTATTCCTACTATAAAGAACTCAATCGACGTTATGAAGAATGGTATGAACAGTTTGATATATGTCCCAAAATAGTAATCGATGGGGATAAATACGATTTCGTAGCCGATCCAACATGTGGAGAACAAATCGTACAAGAAATCAAGATGCGGGCAAAGAAAATGACAGAAGAGGCAGATGCCCAATCGATCCGCTACACTACAAATAACCCGAAAGCAAAGGGTATCTTTACAACTGAATAATAAAAAACTAAGCAAATTGCTCACTCACAAATATTTCTTTGTGAACAGCATCCTGCTTAGTTTTTTTGATTCAGGGGAATCAAAAGGTGAAACGGTTCGTATGATAAAACTGCCATAACTGAAATGTCTGAGTGAGGGCCATGATCAAGAATAAAATAGAAACAATCAAAATCGAATGGGCGCCAAACAAATGATGACAGAATACAAGGACAATAGCCCCTGCGATAAAGGCAAGAACGACAGTTAAATAGTGGAAAAATCGATCAAAATCTGCTTTTTCTTTAGAAATACAATAATCATATAAATTTGTTGCTACCCCTTTTAAATTTCCTGTTGTGAATAAATTGGTGTAGGCACGCCCGTTGATTTTATCAAAAGCCACCCACTGGATCGAAGCCGTAAAAGCAATTAAAATCGTTACTAATGCGGGATGTTCATGGACAGGTGTCAAACTAACAAAGAAAAAAATCACCGCTTCATAATATAGAACAAATAAACGCCAGAAATGTTTTTCTTTTTTTCTAAAATAATCAATCAAATACTTTGTTAGAAGAATCCCTAAGAAAAAGAAAAGGGTAGACAATACTTTTTTGCCAACGCTTAGCCACTCTCCGTCAAAAGCTTGGATGATCGATAGGATGATATTGCCAGTTTGGGCAGAGGCAAAAGCACCATACTGGATATAAGTATAACTGTCCATTGCTCCTCCGATAAATGTCAGCAAAAGACCTATTGTACGCCCCTCGTGAAAGGAAGTCTGCATTTTTTTCATCACCTTTTATGAATATAATTTTGTCTTCCTTATCTTAGCATAAACGATTGAAAAAAAGGAAACATTTTCAGAAAACCAAAATCATCTCGCTCCCCATTTTCATTTTTAGAAAGGTCTGTTAGTATAAAGAAAAAAATAGACAACGAGATTTTAAATAATCAAATTGGAAGAAACAACTTCAAAGAAGAAAGATGGGAAGGAAATCAATCAGTTGGATGAAAAAGAAATTCTCCGATTACAAAAAGAACTGAATCGTTGGGAGAACAAATATAAAAAGCTTCAACAAGTCTTTCGGCTACAAGAAGAAATCATTGCTACCTATGAAGCGGCTTATGGAGAAGCCCCTGGACTTATTGAGGAAGAGATGCAGGAAAAAGAAAGCAAAGGAAACAACTCTTTCTTTAAAATGATGGAGAAACGTTCTTATAATCGCTTCAATCAAGAACAAAAAGCAGCTATCACATACGACATGGAGAAACATCTTCGAATCATAGCGGGAGCTGGGAGCGGCAAGACGCAAACAATCTGTGCAAAAGCGGTGTACCTGATGACACAAAAACAAGTAGACGAAGAACGCATACTGATGATCACTTTTACACGGAATGCTGCAAATGAACTAAAAAAACGAGTAGATAATTTCAGCCAAAGGAAAACTGCTGTCCATATCGGAACATTCCACAGTATCTTTTTTAGGATATACAATGAGATTTGTCGAAAATTCCCTGAAGTGGCAATGCAAGGGATACAAGGAGACTTTTCAAAAGATACTGCGCAAAAAGTAAATGCTGTTTTGCAACAGCTGATACGTAAATATAATCTTTATCTATTTGATCAATATGGAGAAAAAACGATTGCTTCTCGCTTAGACTATTGGCAGAATATGAACCTATCAATAGAAGAAATGATTCAGTTAGTTAAAGAAAAATATGATTCCATTGATAAGAATACAAGACAACCGATATCAGAACGACTGTATGGATTGCTCACAGAACTCCAAGAACAAAAAAGAAGGCAGCAATTGTTAGAGTTCAATGACGTACTCCAAAATTTGAAGAGCGCTTTGGAGAATGAAGAGATTCAGCACTATATTGGACAGAAATATGATTATCTATTTATTGATGAATTTCAAGATACTAATCCACTTCAATGGGAAATCGTGAAGCGGATGACAAAGGAAAACGGGATCAAGTTAATCGTTGTTGGAGATGATGACCAAAGTATCTATGGATTCAGAGGATCAGAGCCAGCGTATATCAAGAACTTTGAAAAAGAATATCCTACTAAAACTCTTTTCTTATTAACTAATTACCGCTCTCGGGCAGCTATTGTCCAAGGAGCGAATAGATTGATCAGCTATAACAAAAATGATCGGATACCAAAGGCGATGATTCCAGCACAAAAAGAAGCGGGTGTTATGGAGGCTTATTTGTTCTCAGATACAAAAGCAGAAAGCCAGTGGCTGATAAGTCAAATTCAGTCATTTATTCAAAAAAATGGGAAATATAAGGAATCGATCATATTATACCGATCGGCTTCGCAAACACAGCAACTTGTCCAATCTCTGCTAAAAACGAATATTCCTTTTGTACTGGAAGCAGATAGTCCATATGAAGGTATCTTTGGTATCAAGTCTTTCCAACAGTTCTATCAAAAAATCGTTCATTGGCAAACAGCTCAGAATCCGCAAAAGAAAAATCAAACCTATCAGCAATTGCTGCGGCAGCTGATGGTAGACTGCTATCTGAAAAAAAGTGAATGCGATCAATACTTTTCTCCTAAATATCAAAATACAGCCATTACGGATTATATTTTGTCGGTAAGACCCAATTTAAAATCCAAATCTGCAGAAATCCGCCAGTTTGAGGAAGCGTTGCGTAAAACAGACCAGCATCAAGAAGTCTATTCGCTTGTACAAAGCTATCTTCATCTGCCACGTATAGCTAAGGAAATCGATCAGAGTGATCAAGAATGGATACGAGAAGAAGTAAAGCAACATGCTACTTTTAGAAGTATCCAAGCCTTATCGCAAGAAACCCAAGCAACAGCTAAAGAATTAAAAACCCGCTTGATTGCTTACAGACAAGGAAAACTTGATGCGCTATGTATCCAGAGCATTCATAAAAGTAAAGGTCTTAGTTACAGAAATGTCTTTTTAATTGGCTGTAACGAAGGAAGTTTGCCTTATAACGGAGCAACAGAAAAGAAAGTCATCGACTCTAATGAAATAAAAGCAGAACCAGTGACGACGATAGAAGAAGAACGAAGACTATTTTATGTTGCGATGACTAGAGCAAGAAATCGTCTGTATCTATGTGTACCTCAAATGAAAAATACAAGAAAATTGAAAGTATCGAGATTTGTCAAAGAAACCGGTAGTCGTATGAAAAAAGGAAAGTGATGGAAAAGAGGTTGTGACAGGAGTGGTCAGCTTCAAGAAATAAGAAGGAATTTACGGAAATTGCTTCTCAAATTTTTGTAAAATTTCGGCTTATTTTTGAAGAAGCTACTTCTGGAACACCGTTTATTCGGAAAAAGGAGGTGTGACAAGATTTTTGTCACACCTCCCTTATTTATTTTTGAAAAATGAGAATACTATTATTAAAATAGGAAGTACATAGAATAATTCTCATTATTTAAACGTAAATAATCGATTTTTTTCGACTTTTTTTATTAGCTAATAATTGGTATTTTAAAAGAAATTGCTGTAGAATTGGATTATAATTAAAAAGGAGTGAGAAAATGATAAAAGTATATACTTCGCCTAGCTGTACTTCCTGTAGAAAAGCAAGAGCATGGTTGCAAGCGAATCAACTTGAATTTGAAGAGAAAAATATTTTTGCCGAACCGTTAACAGAAAGTGAGATCAAAAAGATTTTAGCAGCGACTGAAGGAGGAGTTCAAGATATTATTTCCACTCGGTCGAAAATTTACGAGAAGTTGGGAATAGATTTTAACGAATTAACTTTAAAGCAAATGATCGTCCTATTCAAAGAATATCCTTCATTATTGAGACGACCTATTTTGATTGATGAAAAAAGAATACTAATCGGATTCAATGAAGATGAAATCCGTTCATTTGTCCCTCGTGAAATTCGGTGTGTTGCTAGAAACCTAATCTATTTACAAAACAATAACATCTTAAATTCATAGGGAGGGAGTCTTCGTGGAAGTGAAAGTCTACGGATCGGCGCACTGTGTAACCAGTCTGAAGGCGAAACAATGGTTAGAATACCATCAATTGCCTTATCAATTTGTTGACTTAGAAGAACGCGATCTAAGTACAGAAGAAGCAGAAGAATTATGCAGTTTTGAAGAAGTGCAAGCAGAACAGCTATTTGTGACTTGGTCTGAGGCTTTCCATAACATTGCGGTAGACCTTTCTTGTGTAGGTAAGAAACAACTGATTTCTTTATGTACACAACATACAAAACTCCTCAGACGTCCGTTGATCATTATCGATGAAGTTCTATTTATTGGATACAATGAGCAGTTGATGGAGCAACTTATCCTAAATAAATAGTCTTTACCTATTTTAATCAAATTTCTGAGCGCTTCGTACAGTTAGAGCAGTTGAACACTTAACATCAAGTGTGTTATGTGTTCTTTTTTTGTCTTTATTTTTCTACTATAAAAGATATAATCGATTTATGTGGTCAAAATTCAAATGTACGAGGGAAAATAGGCTGAGAAATATATTGACATGTGTAAATTTACATGATATATTCATTTTTGTTGTTTTAAGTAATATGCAAATAAAATAGCATTAAAAAAACTTGAAAAATAGTTGTTGACATGTTGCTAATGACATGATAAGATAACTGAGTCGTTAAAAAAGAACAGCTTGCGAAGGTTGATTCTATTGAAAAAAACTTCAAAAAAGTTCTTGACAAATAACAAACGACAAGTTATGATAAATGAGTTGCTGAAAGATTTCAAAAAAATGAAATCGAAAAAAACTTTTAAAAAGAGTTGACAATCACTTGCCACTCTGATATGATATAAAAGTTGCTACGGCAGCCAAAAATAAATCGGAAAAACACTTCCGATGAAGTAGACCTTTGAAAACTGAACAAAGTAAGACAAACCAAATGTGTAGGGCGTCTTGA